>OGEZ01000080.1_pt1 | contig 105249 bp, 89 predicted proteins | sample 1570831 | NCBI WGS metagenome assembly OGEZ01 (sample SAMEA2582059, study PRJEB24529) | metagenome | biome: Human gut stool | place: China | collected 2011 | reverse complement strand
CATTCAAGAGGTCAGCGGTTCGATCCCGCTTATCTCCACCAAAAGCTCGAAAGAGTGAAGAAAAACCTTGAAATCGTTTGATTTCAAGGTTTTTTCTTATCCAAAAGTGGGAAATACGCAGTATTCGCTATTTGCGCCTGTGCGCTTGATTTTTGATGGAAATTTTGAAAATCAAGAGGTCAGGTATTATGAAGAAAATTAAACTGAATTGCGCCGCCACCATGGAGGAAACCTTTGCCGATTTCCTCACTTCCCGCAAAGCAAAGGGGCTTGCGGACAAGACTTTGCAAAGCTATGAACAGCAGTTCCGAGCCGTGGCGCGGCACTTGGATGTAAAGACGGACATTGCCATGCTCCAAAAGGCGGACTTGGATGCTATGATTGTTTCCATGCGGGAGGCGGGGCTTTCCTCCAACAGCATCAACAGCTACACGCGCACCCTCAAATCCTTTTTCTCTTGGTGCAACGAGCAAGGGATTACCAGCCTTAATATCCCGCTCTACAAGGCCGAGGAAACCGTGAAAGAAACCTATTCGGATGCCGAACTTTCGGTGCTGCTAAAAAAGCCCGACATTCGGAAAGCAACCTTTGCCGAATATCGGGATTGGGTGATTATCAACTTTCTGCTCAACTGCGGCTGTCGTGCCGCCACGGTTCGGGCGATTCAGATTCGGGATGTGGATTTGGATGGGGGCGTGGTGTTCTACCGCCACACAAAGAACAGGAAAGCGCAGGTCATTCCCCTTTGCAGCCCCATGATTGCCATTCTGCGGGGGTATGGGCGTTACCGTGGCGGGGAGCCTACGGATTATCTCTTTTGCACGGAAACGGGTACACAGCTCACGGAGAACGGCTTGCGGCAATCTATCGCAAGGTACAACACGCGGCGAGGGGTGCAAAAAACTTCTATTCACCTGTTCCGCCACACATTCGCGCGAAAATATCTGATTGACTGCGGCGGGGATGCGTTCACGCTCCAAAAGCTATTGGGACATTCCACCCTTGCCATGACGAAACATTATTGCGCCATTTACGACGCGGATTTGACGAAGAACTACGACAACTTTTCCCCGCTGGCGCAAATGAAAGCGGGCGGCGCAAAAATCAAAATGGCCGCTAAAGGCCGCTGACGGCTTACCACGGGGCGCGTGGGTGGCGGCGGTATTTATCCTGTCAGACAACGAAAACGGAGCGGGAAGTGCAAACCTCCCGCTCCTACTGCGTTTTATCAAAATACAAATGGCTCGTCCTTTACCGCTCCATAAGCAAAAGGATTGACCCCCAATTCACTACGGAGGTAATACGCTAATACCTTCTTTCGTTAATTTGCAACACGTAGCGCAGCCGCTGCCTATTTGCAATATAATTGTAAATCAACATCCATCCGATAATCGGGAAAAGGGCTTGCTTTTTCCGACGGCGGTGGGTATAATATTACATTGTTTTAGCGGGTCATCCCGCCGTATTTTTGTAATGTGACAAGGAGTGTGAGACAATGACCGAGGAACGAAACACCGCCGCCCCTGAGACGGAGGAGAGCAGAAACTTTATTTTGAACCTAATCGACCAGGACATCGCAGAGGGTGGTCAGTTCCAGGGACAGACCGTCCACACCCGGTTTCCGCCGGAGCCCAACGGCTATCTGCACATCGGACACTGCAAGGCCCTGTGCATCGACTTCGGCACCGCCGAGAAGTTCGGCGGTCTCTGCAACCTCCGCATGGATGACACCAACCCCGCTAAGGAGGACACCGAGTACGTGGACGCCATCCAGCAGGATATCCATTGGCTGGGCTTTGACTGGGGCGACCGCTTTTTCTACGGCTCCGACTACTTTGAGAAGGACTACGAGTATGCCGTGGAGCTCATCAAGAAGGGGCTGGCCTACGTCTGCGAGCTGACGCCAGAGGAGTTCAAGGCCAACCGGGGCGACATCGGCATCCCCGCTACCTCCCCCTATCGGGATCGGCCCATCGAGGAAAATCTGCGGCTGTTCGAAAAGATGAAGAACGGTGAGGTGGAGGAGGGAAAGATGACCCTCCGGGCCAAGATCGATCTGGCCAGCGGCAATCTGAATCTCCGTGACCCCATCATCTACCGCATCCGCTTCATCAATCACCACCGGCAGGGTACCAAGTGGTGCATCTACCCCATGTACGACTTTGCCCACCCCATTCAGGATGCTCTGGAGGGCATCACCCACAGCCTGTGCTCACTGGAGTTCGAGTCCCACCGACCGCTGTATGACTGGGTGGTCAGCAATGTCTCCATCCCCTATTACAAGCCCCGGCAGATCGAGTTTGCCCGTCTGGGCATTGACCACACGGTGATGTCCAAGCGCAAGCTGCGTCAGCTGGTGGAGGAGAAGCTGGTCTCCGGCTGGGATGACCCCCGGATGCCCACCCTGTGCGGCCTGCGCCGCCGGGGCTACACCGCCCGCTCCATCCGCAATTTCTGCGAGCGCATCGGCGTGGCTAAGTCCCCCAACACCGTGGAGTACGGCTTTCTGGAGCATTGCCTGCGGGAGGATCTCAACGCCACGGCCCAGCGCACCATGGCGGTGCTGCACCCGGTGAAGCTCACGGTCACCAACTATCCGGAAGGACAGAGCGAGACCTTCACCGTGGAGAATAACCCCACCGATCCCACGCAGGGTACCCATGAGATCACCTTCGGCCGCCACCTGTGGATCGAGACGGAGGATTTTCTGGAGATGCCTATTCCCAAGTATAAGCGCCTGTACCCCGACGGCCCGGAGTGCCGTTTGAAGGGTGCCTACCTCATCCGCTGCACCGGCTGTGTCAAGGACGAGAACGGCCATGTGACGGAGGTGCTGTGCGAGTACGACCCCAACAGCCGGGGCGGCGACCCCGCCGACGGACGCAAGGTCAAGGGCGCTACCCTCCACTGGGTGGATGCCGACAACTGCCTGGATGCCGAGGTGCGGCTGTACGACAACCTGTTCTCCGATCCCCAGCCCGACGGCCCGGACAAGAATTTCCTGGACTGCCTGAATCCTGACTCCCTGATGGTGCTGCGGGGCTGCAAGGTGGAACGCAGCATGGCCGCTGTGGCAGAGGAGTTCGACCACCGGGAGAACCGTACCGGCGTCAACGCACCCACCTTCCAGTTCATGCGGACCGGCTATTTCTGCATGGATAACCGGGACTGCACGGCGGAGCATCTGGTGTTCAACCGCAGCGTTTCTCTGAAGGACAGCTTCAAGAAGTAAAGAGGAACTGTCGGAAAACAAACGAAGGCCCGGAGGTCACAGATCTCCGGGCCTTTTGGCTAAAGCCCCTTGGGGGGTATTTTTTTCGGTTCAGCAGCCGCATCACCGTCATCACGGCACCGAACAACACACCGGCCCCCGTCCAGATGACCCAACTCCGCTCCGGCGGCACCTCCAGCGGCTCCTTCTCCAGAAAGGCGTACTCCTTCGCCGCAGGACAGGAACAGCGCCACGGCCACGGCCACCAGCAGAGCGCACAGTCCGGTTCCGGCGGCGGGCCTCCTCCGTGATGGCGAAGCGGGTGTCCTGACTTATCCCTATCAGCAAGAGCAGCGGGATAGGGGAGAGGATGCAGAGAAAGGTGGCCAGAGCGATCCGGGGAGCGCACCGCTGCCGCCGGTCCAGATATTCCTCCGCCAGCTCCCGGCTCGCTCGCCGCAGAGGACGGGGATCGGATGGTACTTCGTCGGAGGGGATGGGCTGCGGAGGAGTGGTGGGGCCGTCGATCTTTTCCGGGCGCTCCAGCTCATCCTTTAGCAGGTAATCGGTGCTGACACGGAGGCTCATTTGCAGCAGCTTTCTCCGTCTCCGGGACGGACTGGGCGCCCTCCCACTTGGAGACGGATTGGCGGGAGACATTGAGGCGGTGGGACAGCTCCTCCTGTGACCAGCCGGACTTTCTCCGCAGGTCGATGATCTTATCGGCAAGGGTCATGGAAAAAATTTCCTGATGTTTTCGATCGATCTGAGAGCATTATATAGAGTTGGCGGGATACTGTCCGGAAAGTGGACTGTAAAATTTGTCAACCACCGGTTGCGGCGGAGATATGGGAACACGATCCCGGTGCTTTTGCGGGGGATGATAGCATGGAGCTGCCGGGGAGTGCAGCGGTGCAGCCGTAAAGGGGCAGACAACAAACAGCGAGGGCCAACGACCCTCGCTGTTTGTTGCTGTTTACTTTTTCTTGCCGCCGTGGGAGGCCTTCATGCGCTTTTCGTGGTTGAGGATGGTCTTGCGGATACGGAGATTCTCCGGTGTGACCTCCAGCAGCTCGTCGTCGGCCAGAAACTCCAGACACTGCTCCAGACTTAGACGGCGGGGCGGCACCAGCCGCAGGGCATCGTCGGAGCCGGCGGCACGCATATTGGTCATCTGCTTCTTCTTGCAGACGTTGACGGTGATGTCCTCCTGCTTGGGACTGACACCCACCACCATGCCCTCGTAGACCTTTACGCCGGGGCCGATGAACAGGGCGCCACGGTCCTGCGCATTGAACAGACCGTAGCTGACGGACTCGCCGGTCTCGAAGGCCACCAGAGAGCCGGTGTTGCGCCGGTTCAGGTCGCCCTTATAGGGGGCGTAGCTGTCGAACACGGAGGCCATGATGCCCTCGCCACGGGTATCCGTCAGGAACTCGTTGCGGTAACCGAACAGGCCGCGGGCGGGGATCAGAAACTCCAGCTTCATGCGGTTGCCCACGGGGGTCATCTCCAGCAGATCGCCCTTCCGGGTGCCCAGCTTCTCGATGACGGCGCCCACGGACTCGCTGGGGACATCCACCACCAGCCGCTCGATGGGCTCGCACTTCTTGCCGTCGATGGTCTGATACAGCACACGGGGGGGAGAGACTTGGAACTCGTAGCCCTCCCGGCGCATGGTCTCAATGAGGATGGACAGACTCATTTCGCCACGGCCCGCCACGTTGAAGGCGTCGGTGGCGCCATCCAGCTCCGTGACCCGCAGGGAGACATCCTTCAGGGTCTCGCGGAACAGCCGCTCCCGCAGCTGACGGGAGGTGACGAACTTGCCCTCACGCCCGGCATAGGGGGAGTCGTTGACGGAGAAGGTCATCTCCATGGTGGGAGCGGAGATCTTCACGAAGGGCAGAGGCTCCACACAGGAGGTGGCGCAGATGGTATCACCGATGGTGATATCGGGGATGCCGGACAGGGCGATGATGTTGCCGGCGGTGGCCTCGGTGATGGGCTTCTTGCCCAGTCCCTCGAACTCGTACATGGAGACGGCCTTGGCCTTCTTAGCGGGGGCGTCGGGGTCGTGGTAGTTGCAGACGGCGATCTCCTGATTCTGCTTCAGCACACCACGCTCGATGCGTCCAATGGCGATGCGCCCCACGAACTCGTTATAGTCGATGGAGGACACCAGCATCTGGAAGGGCTGATCCAGATCCGCCTCCGGGGCGGGGATGTAGCTGAGGATGGTGTCGAACAGGGGCTTGAGATCCGTGCCGGGGACGTCGGGGGAGTAGGAGGCCACGCCCTGACGGGCCGAGCAGAACAGCATGGGGGAATCCAGCTGCTCCGGGGTGGCGTCCAGATCCAGCAGCAGCTCCAGCACCTCGTCGATGACCTCGTGGATGCGCTGGTCGGGGCGGTCGATCTTGTTGACCACCACGATGACCCGGTGGCCCAGCTCCAGGGCCTTGGAGAGCACAAAGCGGGTCTGGGGCATGGGCCCCTCAGCGGCGTCCACCAGCAGGATAACGCCGTTGACCATTTTCAGGATGCGCTCCACCTCACCGCCGAAGTCGGCATGGCCCGGCGTGTCCACGATGTTGATCTTGGTGTCGCCGTACTGGATGGCGGTGTTCTTGGCCAGAATGGTGATGCCACGCTCACGCTCCAGATCGTTGGAGTCCATGACACGCTCCACCGTCTCCTGATTCTCCCGGTACACGCCACCCTGCTTGAGCATCTGGTCCACCAGCGTGGTCTTGCCGTGGTCCACGTGGGCGATGATGGCTACGTTTCTCAGTTTTTCGTTCTGCAAAGGAAAAACCCCTTTCTTTTCGTGGGTATAGTTTTACATTAACCCTAACAGTATATGCTCTTTTGGAGCCGGATGCAAGAGGTTTTTCACGCTTTCCGGCATTTTTTGTCAGTCCAGCTTCCCTCTGGCGTGGAGGACGTCATCCTGTGTGAGGGTCATCAGGTCCTCCTTGGTGACGGTCTCCATGGCGGCCAGACGGTTATTCTGGGCCACCAGAATGTGCTCGAAGATGTTCCGCACGCCGCGGGCGTTGCCGAAGGTTTCTGGGTCGCCGTTTTCCTCGGTGATGTAGTCCCGCACCAGCTCCTCCACGCCGTCCGACAACTGATAGCAGCCCTTTTTGCACTGCATCTTGAAGATATCCAGCATCTCATCGGAGGTGTAGTCCTCGAAGAGCAGGAAACGGTTGAAGCGGGATTCCAGTCCGGGATTGGAGTGGATGAATCGATCCATCAGATCGGTGTAGCCCGCTACGATGACCACCAGATCGTCCCGGTGATCCTCCATGGCCTTGAGGATGGTGTCGATGGCCTCCTGACCGAAGTCGTTCTCGCTCTTACCGTTAAGGGCATAGGCCTCGTCGATGAACAGCACGCCGCCCAGCGCCTTCTGGATGACCTTTTGGGTCTTGATGGCGGTTTGGCCCACATACCCGGCCACCAGACCGCTGCGGTCCACCTCTACCAGCTGGCCCTTGGAGAGGATGTCCAGACTCCGGTAGATACGGGCCATCATCCGGGCCATCATGGTCTTGCCGGTGCCGGGGTTGCCGGTGAACACCATGTGCAGGGACATATCCGTGGTGGGCAGGTCGTGCTGGCGGCGAAGCTTGTAGACGGAGGCCATGTTGATGAGGTTGCGGACCTCCTCCTTGACGGTGGCAAGGCCGATGTAGCTGTCCAGCTCCGCCTGCAGGTCCTTCATGTCCTCCTTGGGCAGGGACTCCACCACCTCCGTTTTCTCAGCCTTGGCGGCAGGCTGACCGCCGGCGGTCTTGCCATCGGACGGCTGGGCGGGCATTTTGCCGTCGGCGTTGCCCACAGGCTTCCCGCCGGAGGGCGGGGCGGAGGGGGACTTGGGGGACAGGACACCCTCGAAGGGAGTGCCCCAAAAATCGTCGCCCATGCTGCGGAGGTTGCGCTCCGTCATGGTGCGGATGACCTCCAGCTGCTGGAGGATGATCTCGTCTTTTTTATCCATTGTCGATTACTCCTTTGTCGAGAGTTTGATATGGGCCATGGCCCGGAACAGCAGAGAGGAGACGAAGCCCGTGAGGGCTCCCGTCAGCAGGGAGATGCCCAGCAGGAAGGGAAGGTAGCCCAGTACGGCGGTGTTGCCCAGTGTGATGAGGGCAGCCGCCATCTGGCCCAGGTTATGGCCGGCGGCGCCGCCAATGGAGACCCCGTAGATAGACAGGCATCTCAGGCGGCGCAGGAGGATCATCACCAGCATGGCGGTGAGGCCCCCCAGCAGGGAAAAGAGCATGGCGGAGGCGTTTCCGGCGAAGAGACCGCCCAGCAGGCACCGGGCCGTGAGGATGGCCAGCGCCGGGAGAGCGCCCAGCTGATACAGGGCGAACACGGTGACGATGTTGGCAAGGCCCAGCTTCACGCCGGGCAGGGGGATCAGCAGCGTCACGGGAAAGAGGTTTTCCAGCGTGCTGAGCCCCAGTGCCAGCGCCGTCAACACGGCGCACAGAGCCAGCTGTCGGGTGGAGATATGTTTCATGCGCCGCCCCCTATCCCAACACCACGTCGGCGTCCGATGTGCCGCCGGTGAGCTGGATGACCACCTGCTCCGGCAGGCAGACGATGCTCTGGCCGGAGCGGGTGATGCGGCCGGTGTGAACGCAGTCCTGCCCCGGACAGTCGCTGCGGGTAACGCAGACACCGCCGCTGTCCACCTGAATTTCCAGATGGTAGTCGCCGTCGATGGCGACGGTTTTTGTCTCGGTCAGGCCGGTGAGGCGGATGGTCTGGATCAAGGCGCCCCGGTGGGTGATGGTGACGGCCTGAGGTGCGCCGGTGCGGCGGCCATAGAAGCACAGGATCGTCACAATGGCCAGAGCCGCCACCAGCGCTGCCACCACGCCGTCCCAGAGGGTGGGGCGGAGCTTAGGGGTGGATGGATACGTATTCATAGCCGCTGCCCTCCGTGGGAGTGATTTTTTCGGAAAGACCGGGGGTGTACAGCACCTGTCCGGCGGTGGTGATCAGGATCATCTCGAAGCCGCCGCGGGTGCGCCAGAAGGCCTGCGCCCCAGCGCTGCCCATCACATAGAGAGCGGTGGAATAGGCGTCGGCCATGGTGCCGTTGTCACAGAGGATGGAGACGGACAGCAGGTCACTCTCCACGGGATAGCCGGTCTTGGGGTCCAGAATGTGCTGGTAGACCGTGCCGTCCGGGGCGGTGTAGTAGCGCTGATAGCCGCCGGAGGTGACGGCGAAGGAGTCCGTCAGGGCCACGGTGACGGCGTAGCCGTCGGAGCGGGGGTCCTGAATGGCCACCACCCACGGCTGCCCGTTGGGCTTGGAGCCGCAGACGTAGACATTGCCGCCGAGGCTGATGGTGCCGGAGGTAATGCCGTGCCGGGCGAAGATGGCAGCCACCCGGTCGGAGGCGTAGCCCTTGGCGATGCCGCCCAGGTCGATGGCGCAGCCGTCGTCCAGTGTGGCGGTGTCTCCTGACAGGTGCAGATGCTCCGGCCCCACCAGCGGCAGCAGGGCATCGATCTCCTGCTGGGTGGGGACGTAGGGGCTGTCGGTGGTGATGCCCCATAGGGAGACCAGCGGGGCGATGGTGATATCGAAGGCGCCGTCGGTGGCGGCGGTATAGGTCTGGGCCTGAGCCAGCAGGGAGGCCGTTTCCTCGGAGACGGTGACGGCGCCGCCGGCGTTGATCTGAGAAATCTCGCTGGTGTCGATGGTGCGGGACAGGAGTCGCTCCAGACGGTTGATCTCCCGGCTGGCGTCCGTCAGGGCGGCTGCTGCGTTTTCACCGTAGGCGGTGAGGTCCATCACCGTGTCCATGGCGAAAAGCTGGACGGACTCCGGCTGCTCTCCGCCGCAGGCGGTGAGGGACAGCACCATGCATAGGGCCAGCAGAAGGCAGAGCAGTCGTTTCATAGCTCCTGCCGCCCTTCCAGCGCACGGGTGAGAGTGGCGTCGTCGGCAAACTCCAGATGCCCGCCCACGGGGATGCCGTAGGCCAGACGGGTGACCTTCACGCCGAAGGGCTTCAGCAGCCGGGCCAGATACAGGGCCGTGGTCTCGCCCTCGGTGTCGGGGTTGGTGGCCATGATGACCTCCCGGATGCCGCCCTGCGCCACCCGGTCCACCAGCGGCTTGATCTGGAGGTCGTCGGGACCCACATGGTTCATGGGGGACAGAACGCCATGGAGGACGTGGTAGCGGCCATGGAACTCTCTGGCCCGCTCCATGGCGATGACATCCCGTGGATCCGCCACCACGCACAGCAGGCTTTCGTCCCGCTTGGGGTTGGCACAGATGGGGCAGGGACCGCCGGCGGTGAGGTTGCGGCAGATGGGACAGAGGGTCACCTTCTGCTTGGCCTCCACGATGGCGTTGGCAAATTCCTGCGCCTGCTCCATGGGCAGATTCAGCACATGGAAGGCCAGACGCTGGGCGGACTTGGAGCCGATGCCCGGCAGACGGGCGAACTGCTCCACCAATTTTTCAAGGGGCGCAGGGAAATATTCCATAATATAATGTCCTTTTCAGTGAAGATATTGCGTAAATGCAGAGGATCAGCCACGCAGCTCCCGGATGCGGGCGGGGATGTCCTCTGCCTTATAGACGGAGGAGCCGGCCACCAGCACGTTGGCGCCGCTGGCGGTGCAGAGCTTGCAGGTGACGGGATCCACGCCGCCGTCTACCTCCAGCTCGCAGGTGGGATTCATGGCGTCGATGTAGCGGCGGATCTCCTGCACCTTGGGCATCATGTCGGCCATGAACCTCTGGCCGCCGAAGCCCGGCTCCACGGTCATGACCAGGATCAGCTCCACCTCATTGATAAAGGGCAGCACGGCGGAGGCGGGGGTCTTGGGCTTTACCACCACACCGGCCTTCTTGCCCTTGGCGTGAATTTTGACGATAGCGGAGTGAATATTCTCCTCCGTGTCCGCCTCCACATGGCAGGTGATGAGGTCGCCGCCTGCATCGCAGAACTGCTCCACATACCGCACGGGACGGTCGATCATCAGGTGGACGTCCAGCGGCAGATCCGTCACCGGGCGGATGCACTTTACCACCGGGATGCCGATGGAGATATTGGGGACGAACAGGCCGTCCATGACGTCCACGTGGACATAGTCGGCGTCGGAGATGCGCTGGATGTCGCGGCCCAGATGGGCGAAGTCGGCGGAGAGGATGGAGGGGGCGATCTTGATCATGATGACTGTCCTTTCTGCGGAACCGCTGGCTCCGCTGCGGCATAGGATACCATAAGCGGCGCAGGGCCGGGCGGGAGGGATGCCCCCGCCGCAGCCGCACCCACAGCGTCCGGCTGCCGCTTTTCAGATAGGGGGTCGGCGGAGCGTTCTGCCGGCCCCCGTTGTGCATAGCTCATATTTTATTATTATATCAATTTCCATCATTGATTGCAACGCAGAAAACGGATTGTCCCGGAGAAATGCGGAAGAAAGGCGGGGCAATCATGACCAATCTGTAAATTCTGCACAAGAGGGCTTTACCTTTCCTCACTTTTCGGATAGAATAGCATCGTCAATTTCTGAGGACGTTATCTCTTCAGAGGAAAGAGGCAAGCGTATGAGTTTCTTCCAACGGGTCGGCAACGCTATGGCCCGGTTCATGTACGGCCGCAACGGCGGAGATCGGCTGGGACTGGTCACCATCTGGACGGCCATTGTCATCGACGTGGTGTGTCTGTTCATCAAGGGGTATCAGGTGCCGTATCTGATCCTGTCCACCCTGTCTACGGCCATGGTGCTGTGGGCGCTGTGGCGGATGTTCTCCCGGAATCTGGCCAAGCGCCGGGCGGAGAATGCGTGGTTCATGAGCAAGGTGTGCTGGCCGGTGAAGAATGCCTTCGGCCTGACCCGGACCCGGATGCGGGATCGGGAGCACAAGTACATTGCCTGCCCCAAGTGCCGGACGGTATGCCGGGTCCCCCGTGGGAAGGGACGCATCGTCATTACCTGTCCCAAGTGCCGGGAGGAGATCCATACCAAGAGCTGAATAGAAGCAGCTGCAAGGCCCGTTTCCTGTGAGGGAAACGGGCCTTTTGACGTGTTTGGGATGCGTTCTGCCTTTGGCGGGTGGCGTTCTTCTTTTGTGTCTCCGACGGGTGCCTTTCTTTCAATAGCGAAAGAAAGGCACAAAAGAACGCCACTTGAAACCTAAGGTTTCAAGACTTCCTCTTTTGGTGTACAAGAGTTTCATCCTAAAACTTGCCGAAGCAGGGAATTGAGCGGGAGCGGCAGCGGGTCTGTTGCTGAGTCAATTCCCTTGACGGTCCCATAACAAGCAAGCCTCTTGAAGGTAAAGGAAGTCCAGAAACCATTGGTTTCTGGCGGCTCTTTTGCCCGCTTTTCCGGCTACTGGAAAAAGTGGGCTGTCGGAGACACAAATCGTAATAGCCACTACCGGCAGAAGGTTACCCGTCGGAGACAAAAAAGAAAGCCGTCTGTCGGATATAAAAAGGCAATGGAATACAAGTGAATTTCCGCAAAAGGGGGCGAACCAGACAAACGCCCGCTGCTCTGGCAAAGCAGAGGAGCGGGTGTTTGTGGCTCACAGCACCTTGCTGAGAAAATCCTTCAGGCGGGGATCCTGGGGATGGTCAAAGAGGTCGGCGGGGGCGCCCTCCTCCAAAATTCGGCCGTCGGCCATGAACACCACCCGGCTGGCCACCTCACGGGCGAAGCCCATCTCGTGGGTCACCACCACCATGGTCATGCCGTCGGTGGCCAGCGAGCGCATGAGGTCCAGCACCTCACCCACCATCTCCGGGTCCAGCGCAGAGGTGGGTTCGTCGAACAGCAGTACCTCCGGCTCCATGGCCAAGGAGCGGACGATGGCGATGCGCTGCTTCTGTCCGCCGGAGAGCATATTGGGGTATTCATCGGCCTTATCCGCCAGACCGATGCGCTCCAAGAGGGTCATGGCCTGCTGCCGGGCCTCCTGCGGCGTTTTCTTTTTCAGGGCCACCGGGGCCATGGTGATGTTTTGCAGCACGGTCTTATGGGGAAAGAGATTGAAGTGCTGGAACACCATACCCATTTTCTGACGGTGAAGGTCGATGTTCACGGATTTGTCCGCCAGATCCGCACCGTCGAAGTAGATGACGCCGGAGGTAGGCTGCTCCAGTAGGTTCAGGGAACGCAGGAGGGTGGATTTGCCGGAGCCGGAGGGGCCGATGATGGCCACCACTTCGCCCCGGTGGACCTCCAGATCGCAGTGATCCAGCGCCACCACGCCACGACGAAACTCCTTGGTCAGCTGCCGGACGGAGATGAGTGCGTTATTGCTTGTCGCCACGACGCATCCTCCTTTCGATGGCCTCGATGCCCTTGGAGGCCGGATAGTTGATGCAGAAATAGACCAGCGCCGCCAGCGTGTAGGGTGCCAGAGAGATACCGGTGGAGCCGGCGATGGTCTTGGCGGCGAACATCAGCTCCGCCATACCCAGGACAGAGCAGATGGAGGATTCCTTCACCATGGTGACCATCTCGTTGGCCAGCGCAGGCAGGACGTTCTTCACCGCCTGCGGCAGCACCACCAGACGCATACTCTGCCATTTGGAGAGGCCCAGAGAACGGGCGGCCTCCGCCTGTCCCTTATCCACGGCCAGAATACCGGCACGGAAAATTTCCGCCACATAGGCAGAACTATTCAGGGCCAGCGCCACCACGCCGGGGATGAAGCGGCTGATATCCACGAAGCCGAAGAGGGTCAGCCGGGGCAGGGAGATGGCGTAGAACAGGCCGTAGTAGATGATGGACAGCTGCACCAGCATGGGGGTGGAGCGGAACACGGCGATGTAGGCCCCGGAGAGCCAGCACACCGGCTTTTTCCGGCTCAGGCGCATGAGGGCCAGCCCCAATGCCGGGAGAATGGCCAGCAGCACGGACACCACGGCCAGCAGCAGGGTGTACTCGATGCCACGGACGAAGGCGGTGCCGTATTTGGGCAGGAAGGAAAAGTTGAAGAAATCGGTGGGATTCATGTCGGTGAACAGGTCGCTCCACCACATGGGCGTCATCTCCTTTCAGATGGAAGAATACCCGGCGCTGCGCCCAGTGCGGAGCACTGGGCGCAGCGGGGAGGGTGCAGTTTCGGATCAGTTGGATTCCACGGCCTTGGTGGCCAGATCGTTGGCGGCATCGATGAAGCTCTGGAGCTTATTCTCACTGTTGAGCTTGGCGATGGCGGCGTTGATGCCGGGCAGCAGACCCTTGGGATCGCCCTTGGCCACGGCCACGCAGTAGGCAGATGCCTCGCCCAGTTCGCTGGAGGCACCGGCAATGACCAGATCGGGGTTGGATTCGGCATACTGCTGGGCCACGCCGCCGTCCACCACGATGGCGTCCACCTTGCCATAGGTCAGATCATTGATCAGATCCAGCACGGACTGGAGAGACACGGCGTTGGCACCGGGCATGGAGTCGGCGATGATATCCAGCTTGGTGGTGGCAGCCTGTGCGCCCACGGACTTGCCGGCGAAATCGGCCAGCGTCTTGAACTGGTCGGCATTGTCAGCCTTCACCAGAATGGCCGGGGGGATATCGTTATAGTAGGGGTCGGAAAAGTCGGCGTTCTCCAGTCGGTCGGGGGTGGCCTCCATGGCGGCCAGCACCATGTCGAAGTCGCCCTTGCCCAGAGAGGTCAGCAGGTACTCGAAGGCCATGTTCTCCACCTGAAGGGAAAGACCCATGTCGTCGGCAATGTACTGAGCCACGGACACGTCGATGCCGGCGTAGGTCAGTTCACCCTTGTCATCGGGGTACATGAATTCGAAGGGGGCGTAGTCGGCACTGGTCCCCAGGATCAGGGTGGTTTTCTTGTCGTTGCTGTCGTCGTTGCTGTCGGGGTTCTTGTTGCCGCAGGCGGCCAGAGACAGGATCATGGCGGCGGCCATCAGAAGGGCCAATACTTTTTTCATCTCTCATACCTCACTTTGTATTCGTTGTGCCGCCTGTGCAGGCGGCCTTGTGGATGGAAGGCTCCGGGCGTTCCGGAGGATGTGGTTATGATACAACGGAGATGAATAAAAGTCAAGTGCAAAATGAATAAAATTACAACAAAAACGAGAGAATCATGCAAACTGCTCGTTTCTGAACTGAATATTGCGGAAGAAAGAAGCAAATTACACAAAAGAAATGCAGTGAAAATGAATAAAAATACGAATATACAGAGGGCGAAAGAAAAAGTAAGAGAGCCGCCCGCAGGCGGCTCTCTTAGGATGTCTCTATGTGACGCTTCAGGGGAGGATGCGTCCGGCCCCCAGATAGCAGGCAGCGTAGTAGCTTTCGTAAAGGGAGTTGACCTTCACACCGCCGGAGGAGCTGGCGTGGATGAACTGACCGCCGCCCAAATAGATGCCCACGTGGCTGATGCCGCCGAAGGTATCGAAAAACACCAGATCACCGGCCTGCCGCTCCTCGGAGGAGACAGATGTGGCGGTGTAATACTGGTCGCTGGCCCCGTGGGGCAGGGAGTAGCCGAACTTGGCGAACACAGCCATGGTGAAGCCGGAGCAGTCAGTACCGGAATAGCTGGAGCCGCCGTAGACATAGGGCGCTCCCAAATAGGTGTAGGCGTAGGCGATGAGCTCCTCCCGCACGGTGTTGGTGGCGGAAGTACCCTCATAGTCGGCGTAGTGAACCGGCTGGGCATACTCGGCGGGGATGTAGCCGGTGGACTGGCCGAAGGTGACCTGGTACCAGCCGTCCTGATAGTCGTTGAGGCGGGCCACCTTGCCGCTGTCGATGGTGAGGGAGGTGGCGGTGTCGTTATCGGCAGCACTGCGAAGCCGAACGGCCTCGGTGAGCTGCACGCCGTCGTACTCGCTTAGCAGGCTCTGACGGGCGGCCTCCTTGGCGGCGGCGTCAGCGGCGGCTGCGGCGGTGTCCGCCTGCTTGCGGCGGGCGGCGTCCTCCTGGGCCTGACTGGTCTTGAGGGCCTCGGTGGGCAGCTGGGAGAGGGAGATGGTCTCCTCCTCCGGCAGGCCCAGCTCCAGCGCCAGAGCCAGACCCTCGCCGCTGGGCAGGACATTGCTGGAGCGGCTGGTGAGCCCGGCGGCATCCAGCGCCTCCACAGCGGCGCTGTACTGCACCTCCTGTTGTATGGTATCACGTTCATCGGCGCTGGCAATCCAGATGCTGGACACCAGCAGCGCAACGGCCAGATAGAGACAGGCAAATTTTCTGGACATATGCTTTTGCCATCCTTTCTGCGTTGGTTTTGGAAAACTACGAGAGATATCATACCACAACTCTATCAAAAAAGCTACACAAAAATTACAAATTGATAACAAAATTTTCAGAATGGTAAAAAACGTCCGGAAATTTTGGGCAGGATGCACAAGGTACTGTGACGGAAATGGGACATATCACTGGGAAAGTGTCGGGAAAAGCAAAGGGGAGCCTACGGCGGAAACGACCGTTGACTCCCATATTCTGTGAAAAAGAGGCCCGGCGGCGGGCGAAAAGGTTACAAGAGACGGCGCTGTCCCTCAGACCTTGGCGGGCCAGCGGGCCATAAGACGGCCCAGCAGCACATCATAGACGAAGAACAGGGCAACGCCCATGGCGATGGTGGCGGCCAGCAGCCAGCGGCCGGTGGCTGCGAACTCCTCCACCACGGCGGGCAGGCAGAATACATAGAGGATCAGGGCGTACAGCGCCGCCATGGAGACGGCGGCCCACAGAAGCTTCAGCGTCAGGGAGAGAAGGCGGCTGCGGAGGGCGTCCAGTCGGGGCTTCAGCAGCGGATAGTAGCCGGTGAAGCAGAACAGCAGCGATACCTCCTTATCCGGGCACAGCAGCAGACCCAGCAGGGCGATGGCCCCATAGCAGCACCATGCGTACCGTGGGCGGGAGCGCACCGGCAGCAGGGCGATGGAGGCCAGAATGGGGCAGATATACAGGGCAAAGGGGACGATGCCCCCCAGACACAGCAGCACCACGCCCAAGGCGGTCAGTACGCCGCACAGGGCCAGCAGGCGGGTGGTTCCTTTCATGGCTTCACGTCCTTTCCCCTCTACTATAACATAGGAGCGGGCGGGGCTGCAACGGAGAAAAACGGGGGAGGTGTCCTAAAAGCTGGCGCTTCACTGCGGAAAAATTTTCCTGCGGCGCAAAAGCGGCGGCGTGACAGTCGTGCGGGACGATTGCCATGTCTGGCGGAATTTAACGCCGATGAAACCGGCGGCTGCGGCGCAAAGTAATGGTGTCGCCGGCGACGAAAACAAAAAATAAGAGGTGATCCGATGCATGAAACGCAAGCAAGGCGAGGTGTGCGGCGGGGCGCTGCCGTACTGCTGGCGATGGTGCTGGCCCTGTCGTTGGGATGGCAGCGGACGTGGGCCGATGAGGGACGGCAGTTGATCCCCGTGGGCAAGGCCGTGGGCATCAAACTGTTTGCCGACGGTGTACTGGTGGTATCCGTGTCGCCGGTGCAGGGAACGGAGGAGACTCGCTCCCCGGCCAAGGAGTGCGGCCTGAAAGAAGGAGATATCCTGCTGACCTTCAATGGTGAGAAGATCCGCTCCACAGAGCATTTACAGGCCATGCTGGCGGAAAACGGCGAAACGGCGGCGGAGCTGACGGTGCAGCGGGACGGGAAAACGCTGGAGGTGACGGCCAGTCCAGTGGTTTGTGAGGACGGCGGCATCCGGTTGGGTGCGTGGATCCGGGACAGCATGGCGGGTGTCGGCACGCTGACCTACTATGACCCCGCCACCGGTAGTTACGGCGCTCTGGGCCACGGTATCACGGATGTGGACACGGCGGAGCTGATGCCGCTGGCCAGCGGCTCTATTATGGAGACTATGGTGAAGGCGGTGAAGAAGGGCCAGCGGGGCGACCCCGGCGAGCTGAAGGGGGACTTTACCGTGCAGCGGGATGTAGGCACGGTGACGGTCAACAGCAACGAGGGCATCTTTGGCACGGTGGAGGATGCAGGTTTTATCTCCGGCGAGGCGGTATCGGTGGCAGAGCCGGAGGAGGTACACGCCGGGGAGGCATCTATATTATGCACCATTTCCGGCAGCGATACCCGTGCCTATGAGGTGGAGATCCTGCGGGTGAACCCCCGGAGCCGGGACGGCCGGGATCTGCTGCTGCGGGTGACGGACCCGGAGCTGCTGGAGACCACTGGAGGCATCGTGCAGGGGATGAGCGGCAGCCCCATTTTGCAGGACGGACGGTTGGTGGGAGCTGTGACTCATGTGCTGGTGGCAAACCCGGCGGAGGGATACGGTATCTTCCTGGAGAATATGCTGACAACGGCGGGATAAGCGCCCTGTGAGACAGGAGGCCTGGAGCATCGGCTCCGGGCCTCCTGCGCCGGGTTTACCGGGATTTTCTCTGCAAAACGATTGACAGACGGGGCGGTGGAGCTTATATTGTACCGTAAAGGATCCATAGAAGCTAAGGCATAGCGGACAGAAAACACTCGATAGAAAGAGAAAAGGACGGGGAGAGCGATGAAATACGCATTTTGTGGTGGCAAGCTGCTGGACGGCACACGGGAGATGCAGCCCCGTGAGGGACTGGTGCTGCGGACCGACGGCGACCGCATTACGGACATCGTACCGGAGGGGACGGATCTGACGGGCTATGAGGTGGTGAACCTGAAGGGCGGCTATCTGATGCCGGGGCTCATCAATATGCACGTCCATCTGGCGGGCAGCGGCAAGCCTCAGAAAAAGCAGCGGGACAACGAGAAGCTGGTAAAGACCATCCTCTCCACGGGACTGACCCGGAAGGTGGCCTACGGCATGGTGGCGGGCTTTGCCAAGGAGGAGCTGTTCTCCGGCGTCACCACCATCCGCACGGTGGGCGGTCTGGCGGATTTCGATACCCGGCTGCGGGACGATATTCGGGCCGGACGGAGGGTGGGACCCCGCATCCTGGCGGCCAATGAGGGCATCTCCGTTCCCGGCGGCCACATGGCCGGGTCTGTGGCGGTGGCGGCCCACACCATCGACGAGGCACTGGCCCAGTTGGAGAAGGGACGGCAGCAGGGCGTGGATCTGGTGAAGCTGATGATCACCGGCGGTGTGCTGGACGCCAAGGAGAAGGGCGTGCCGGGCGAGCTGAAGATGCCGCCGGAGATGGTGAAGGTGGTATGCGAGAGGGCTCATGAGATGGGCTACACCGTGGCGGCCCATGTGGAGTCACCGGAGGGCGTACGGGTGGCACTGGAGAACGGCGTGGATTCCATTGAGCACGGCGCCAAGCCCGATGCGGATATCCTGCGGCTGTTCCGGGAGCGGGGGGCGTTTTTGTGTACCACCATCTCCCCGGCTCTGCCCTATGCGCTGTTTGACCGGTCCGTCTCCAACGCCTCGGAGGTGGAGCGGTACAACGGCAACGTGGTGTTCGAGGGCATCATCGACTGCGCCAAGGCGGCGCTGGAGCAGGATATCCCGGTGGTGCTGGGCAACGACGTGGGCTGCCCGTGGATCACCCAGTACGACTTCTGGCGGGAGCTGTACTACTTCCACAAGTATGTGGGGGTGTCCAACGCCTTCGCTCTGTACACCGCCACCGGCCGCAGCGCCCAGCTGGCGGGTATCGGTCAGGAGACCGGCACGCTGGAGCCGGGAAAGGCGGCGGACCTCATCGTTACGGCGGCGGATCCACTGGCCGACCTACGGGCGCTGCGCCATGTAGAGCTGGTCATGTCCCACGGGCAGCTGCACCGTGCGCCGCAGGTGAAGCACCGGAAGAACGTGGAGGCGGAGCTGGATCGGTTCCTGTAAGGGGAGATATCTGACAGACCGTCGAAAATTGAATGAAGCGTGAGTTGCAATATCGCCCGGCATTGAAAGAGCGCCGGGCGATATTTTTGTTGTATTTTTCATCGACTTTAACGGGTTTTTGATACGAGATGCGTTTTTGAGAGGACTTTTCGACACAATAATCTTGAAACTATGAGATAAATATGATAAATTATACACAAGTTGCACGACAAATGGGAATGGCTGGAGAACATTTGGGGGCAGCGGAGCAAACTGTGGAAAAGGATTGGATGCGATGGAAAAAAGAACGAGAGTGCTGCTGGCGGATGCGAATGAGGAGTTTCGCATTTTGCTGAGGCAGCTGCTGGAGGAAACCGGCGAATTTGAGGTGGCGGCGTCCACCGGCGACGGGCCGATGGTCATGGAGCTGGTGCGCCGCACAAAACCGGAACTGATTCTGATGGACGTGGTACTGCCGGGGCTGGATGGCTTCGGCATCCTGCGCCAGCTGGCAGAGGAGCCGGGAGAAAGGAAGGTGATCGTCATATCCGCATTTTGCAGCCAGCAGGCCGTGAGCCGGGCGGTGGAACTGGGCGTGTATTTCTTCTTGCCCAAGCCCGTCAACGAGGAGTCTCTGCTGGAGCTGATGCGGCAGGCGGTACATCCGGAACAAGAGGAGCCCTACCACGCCCCGGCTTTAGAGGGGATGGTAACGGCCATCATTCATGAGATCGGCGTACCGGCCCATATCAAGGGCTATCAGTATCTGCGGGAGGCCATTTTGCTGGCGGTGGAGGACATGGACGTCATCAACGCCGTCACCAAGGTGCTGTACCCGGAGGTGGCACGGCGCTTTTCCACCACTCCCAGCCGGGTGGAGCGGGCCATTCGCCACGCCATTGAGGTAGCATGGGATCGGGGCGACCTGGAAACCCTGCAGAAGTACTTTGGATACACGGTGAATTCCGCCAAGGGCAAGCCAACCAATTCGGAGTTCATCGCCATGATCGCTGACCGGCTGCAGCTGCAGCGCAAGAAGAAGCGGGCATGAGGGGCACATAGGATAAGGAAAACAGAGTGTCCGCCTCCTGCGGTCTGCATGGGGCGGGGCTTGAGAGGGAGAGGCAGCGCCTCTCCCTCTTTTGTGGCGGCGGGGCTGTTGAAATTTCCCGAAAGCTGTGCTATACCGAGCCATCAAGTCGCATTTAGCTGCGAAGGAGTTTTTTCAATGAGCCGCATAGCTGCCGGGTCTGCGGAGGGTGCGGAGCAGGGGTACCATCCCTACCTCCAGGACGCTCTGCTGATGGGCCTGTTTATGTTTTTATGTACGGAATATTTATACGTGGACGTGCTGTCCCGGATGGTATCCGGGGATCGGGCCGTGCTGGCGCAGAATGAGGCACTGGGCGTCAGCGCTGTGGGCTTTCTGCTGTATCCGCTGGCGGAGCGCTCCTGCCGGGAGCGGCTGCGGCTGGTGCTGCTGGGGCTGGCGGGGCTGCTCTCCGTGGGATGCATCCCCATGGTCTGCGGGGGAACGGCGTACCGGGTGACGTTTCCGGTGGGGCTGGTGTCCTTTTTGCTGTTCGGTCTACGGGGCGGCGCCGTCTTTACCGCCGCCGTGGCCCTGATGCCCACGGACCGGTATCTGGCCCGGACGGTGGGGCCTCCTATGCGCTGGGTATCCTGCTGCAATTTATCAGCAACGATCTGGTGCGTTCAGAGTTGGCGGAGGGTATCGTTCTGTCGGTGTGCTTGCTGCTGCCGGTGGGGCTGCTGATGAAAAGCCGCCGGGCCTGCAGCGGAGAGACGGAGCAGCGGCAGGAGTCGTCCGGAAAGGAGCGGACGGTAGGACTGCTGCTGGTGCTGCTGGTGGCGCTGATGACTTGCGTATTCAGCACGCTGGACAATGCGGTGACGCTGGTTCACTCCAGCAGAGAGACGGACATCGGTCAATGGCCCAGAGCGCTGCTGGCCCTCAGCGGTCTGGCGGCGGGCTTCGTGTTCGACTGGAAGAGCCGCCAGTACATGGGGCCGATCATGTACTGCGTGATGATGCTCTCCACCACAGACCGGTGACGGCGGCCGGATGGCCCTTTGGGTGGGGCTGCTGCTGGCAGGCGCTATGGGAACGGCGGAGGTCACGCTGCACAAACAGCGGAAAGAGCAGCGGCAATGATCCCTCCGCTGCGATCGGAGGAACCTTTCTTATAGCGGAGACAGCCTGTCGGCTTTGGTAGGGATCTGCGGGCGCTGCAAAAAACCGCCCCCTGTGCAAAGACAGCACAGGGGACGGTTTTTTGATATGGAAGGAGTCAGGCAGCCAGAATTTCAAACTTCAGCACGCCCTCGGCGGCGGTGATCTCGGTCATCATCTCCTCCAGCGACTCGTGCATCTCGCTGGTCTCGGCGGTGACGGTGACACCGGCGCAGCCGTTGGTGGGAATGGTCTGGTTGATGGTCAGTATATTTGCCCCGGAATTGGCAAAAATAGACAGTATGTTGGACAGCGCACCCGGCGTATCCTTCAAGAGCGTATAGAAGGTGATGATGCGCCCGGCCTTCATGTTCTGGAAGGGCTGCACCGCATCCTTATATTTATAGAAGGCGCTGCGGCTGATGCCGGCCTTGCAGGCGGCCTCGCCCACGGTGTCGGCCTCGCCTACCTGAAGCATCCGCCGGGCCTCCGCCACCCGCAGGAATACCTCCGGCAGGGCGTCCGCCGCTACGATGTAAAACTTTTCATTTGCCATGATCTTACACTCCTTTTGCCGGTCCGGGGACGGGCGGGATTTCTCTCCTCTGCATCATACCATGTATTTGGAGAAAATACAACTGTTTTTATAAGAAAGAGGGGACGGTTTTGCGGGATCCAAAGCTGACGTTTCTCATCCGGTGCGCCTACGGGGCGGTCTGGCTGGCGCTTATATGGCTGATGGTGCGGTATGTGCTGGTGTGGCTGCTGCCGTTCCTCATTGCACTGGCGCTGGCGGCGCTGCTGGAGCCGGCGGTGGTACTGTGCCGGAGAAAGCTGCACCTGCGGCGAGGCTTTACGGCCACGGTGCTGAGCTTGGTGGTGCTGGGAACGGTGGCGGCGGGACTGGTGCTGCTGGCCATGGTGCTGCTGCGGCAGGTCTGTGAGCTGTCGGGTCGGCTGCCGGGGTATCTGGAGGCTCTGCCCCGGTGGACGGAGCTGGTACGGGGCAGGGCGCAGCAGCTGTGCGCTGCCTGCCCGGAGGGACTGCGGAGCTGGCTGGAGGCTCTGCTGGATGGGCTGTCGGCTCAGCTGGCGGAGCTGCTGGAGAGCATGGGCCAGCGGTGCCTGCGGGCGGTGACGGCGGCAGCGGCGGCGCTGCCGCAGGCGGTGCTGTTCTGCGCTACCACGCTGCTGGCGGTGCTGTTCACCGCCGGAAGCTATCCCCGCATCCGGGCGTTCCTCCGGCGGCAGCTGCCGGAGGACAGGCTGCGGCAGGCCAGAGGCGTCAAGGCGGACCTGCTGGCCACCTTGGGAAAGTGGTGCAAGGCCCAGTGCATTCTGCTGGGGGTCACCTTCTGTGAACTGCTGGCGGGACTTCTCCTGATGCGGCAGGGCTATGCCCTGCTGCTGGCGGCACTGATCGCCGTCATCGACGCCCTGCCGGTGTTCGGCACGGGGACGGTGCTGGTGCCGTGGGGGGCGCTGTGCCTGTTGACAGGGAACGTCCCCAAGGGGCTGGGGCTGCTGGCCCTGTACGGCGTCATCTCGCTGGTGCGGAGCGTGCTGGAGCCTAAGATCATGGCGGCGCAGGTGGACCTGTCGCCGCTGGCGGCGCTGGCGGCCATGTATGTGGGCTTCTGCGCCTTCGGCGTGGCTGGGATGGTGCTGTGTCCCATGGCGCTGCTGTTTGTCAAGCAGCTCCATGACAGCGGGTGGCTGCGGCTATGGAAATAGTGCTTTTCACTGGGGAAAAGGTGTGATATAATGTTCCGTAAGCGATATGCTGTACGGGAGGGATGAGATATGAGCAGGCAGCGTAAAGCAGATCTGCTGCTGGTACTGGCCACCGCATTCTGGGGAGTGTCCTACTACCTGCTGGATCTGTGCCTGACGGAGCTGCCGCCGCTGACCCTGAACGCCTTTCGTTTTTTGACAGCGTTTTTCGTGCTGGGGGCCATCTTCTTCCGAAAGCTGCGGGGCATCTCCCGGCGGACGCTGCTTGCCAGCATCCCCATCGGGCTGTGCCTGGTGCTGACGTACATCGGCTGCACCTATGGTGTGCTGTATACCTCTCTCTCCAACGCAGGCTTTATCTGCGCTCTGCCGGTGGTGGTGACGCCGCTGCTGGAGTGGCTGTTTCTGCGGAAGCGGCCGGATCGGCGGCTGGCGGTGGCGCTGGTGCTGTGTACCGTGGGCATGGGGCTCATGACCCTCAACGGGGCGCTGCGCCCGGCGCTGGGAGATATCATCTGCCTGCTATGCGCCGTAGCCTACGCCGGGGATCTGGTGCTGACGGACCGGGCGGTCCACGATCCGCAGGTCAACGCCCTGCAGCTGGGCATTTTGCAGCTGGGGGTGGTGGGCTTCGTGATGCTGGGGCTGGCCTTCCTGCTGGAGAAGCCCTGCCTGCCACAGACCCCTGCCGTGTGGGGAGCGGCCCTGTTTCTGGGGGTGTTCTGCTCCGGCGTGGGCTTCGTCATCCAGACGGTGCAGCAGCAGTACACCTCCGCCAGCCATGTGGGGCTGATCTTCACGCTGGAGCCGGTGTTCTCTGCCATCGTGGCGTATTTCTTTGCCCATGAGGTTTTGCAGCTGCGGGGCTACATCGGGGCGGCGCTGATGATGGTGAGCCTGCTGGTGATGGAGCTGGACTGGAAGAGCCTGCTGCGCCGGAGGGAGTAAGGGGCTTGCATCCGCCGCAGCGGCGTATTATAATGACGGGGCGTAGCATACAGCTCCGCAAGCGCTTGCCGAAAAGCAGGTTTTCGGCGGGAAATGAAGGAGGAACCTGAATATGATCCATCCCACTGTGGATATCCATACGTATCTCAAGCCCGGTGTCCGGGTCCATCTGGCGGGCATCGGCGGCGTGTCCATGTGTCCGCTGGCGGAGGTGCTGCGGGGCATGGGACTGACGGTGCAGGGCTCGGATATGTCCGAGAGCGATACCGTACGGCACCTGCGCTCACTGGGCATCGACGTGGCCATCGGCCACTCGGCGGAGAATCTCAAGGACTGCGATCTGGTGATCCGCACCGCCGCCATCCACGACGAGAACCCGGAGATCTCCGGGGCCATCGCACGGGGCATCCCCGTGTATGAGCGGGCGCAGGCCTGGGGCGCCATCATGCAGAAATACGCAAATGCCGTGTGCTTTTCCGGTACCCACGGCAAGACCACCACCACCTCCATGGCAACCCATATCTTCATGGAGGCCGGGGCCGACCCCACGGTGATGATCGGCGGTACGCTGCCGCTGCTGCACTCCGGCTATCGGGTGGGGCAGGGGGACACCATCATTCTGGAGTCCTGCGAGTACTGCAACTCCTTCCTGAACTTCTTCCCCACGGTGGCGGTGATCCTTAACGTGGAGGAGGACCATCTGGACTTTTTCAAGGATCTGGCGGATATCGAGCACTCCTTCCATGCCTTTGCCGATCTGGTACCCCAGCGGGGCTACATCATCTCCAATGCCGACGACGCCGGCGCACGGGACTCCGTGAAGGGACTGCAGCACCCGGTGTTCACCTTCGCCGTGCAGGATCGGACGGCGGACTGCGTGGCGGACAACGTGTCCTTCTTCGACGGCTGCCCGGTGTTCGATGTGGTGATCCACGGGGAGGTCTATGCCCATGTGGAACTGAAGATCCCCGGTAAGCACAACATCCTCAACACGCTGGCAGCGGCGTCGGCAGCGTATGTGCTGGGTCTGCCCGGCGAGGCGGTATCCCGTGGGTTGGAGACCTTCCACGGCGCAGGCCGCCGCATGGAGCACAAGGGGACATATCACGGGGCGGAGGTCTACGACGACTACGCCCACCATCCCGGTGAGCTCCATGCTCTGCTGACCACCGCCCGCACCATGGGCTATCAGCGGGTCATCTGCGCCTTCCAGCCCCACACCTACTCCCGCACCAAGGCGCTGTTTTCCCAGTTCGTGGAGGAGCTGAAGCTGCCGGATGTGACGGTGCTGGCGGAAATTTACGCCGCACGGGAGCAGAACGACATCGGCATCTCCTCGCAGGATCTGGCACGGGAGATCCCCGGCGCCATCTACTGCTCCAGTCTGGAGAAGGTGACGGATACGCTGGCCGCACTGGCCCAGCCCGGCGACCTGATCCTGACGGTGGGGGCCGGAGACATTTTCCAGGCCGGGGAAAAGCTGCTGGAAAGGGCGTGAGAGCATGAACGTATCGCCTGTGTATCACGGCGCCCCGGCGGAGAGCCGGACGCCGGTGGAGGACCGCACCTATGCGGCGCTGGAGGAACTGGGCATCCCCTTTGACCGGGTGGATCACGATCCGGCGGAGGACATGGCGGACTGCGCCGTCATATCTCAGGCGCTGGGGGCGGACATCTGCAAGAATCTGCTGCTGACGCCCCGGAACCGGTCGGCTTTTTACCTGCTGGCCATGCCGGGGGACAAGCCCTTTGTGACCAAGGAGCTGTCTAAGCAGATCGGCTCCTCCCGGCTGAGCTTTGCCACAGCGGAGGATCTGGAGCAGCTGCTGGGTGTGCAGCCGGGCTCGGCGTCGGTGCTGGGACTGCTGAACGACACGGAGCACCGGGTGATACTGGTGCTGGATCGGGCGGTGGCGGAAAGTCGGTGGTTCGGCTGCCATCCCTGCCGCAATACCAGCTCCCTGCGGCTGCGGACAGAGGACGTGCTGGAGAAATTCCTGCCCCACACCGGCCATGTGCCGCTGGTGGTGGAGCTTTGATTATGAAACTGTGCGCCGGAGAGGGACGATATATCCTCTCCGGCGCTGATTTTTTCCACAGGCGGTGAACTTCCCCGTTGACATAATGCAATAAATGGGATATGATGATGCTATCATGAGAAAAATGGGGCATGGTCGGCATTTTTGCCGGTGCCCCGGTGGATATGCGGTGGTCAGATAGGGAGGAGCACCCATGGGAAAGTATGTACGGATATTGTGCGGCATGATGGCGGTGCTGGTGGCCGCCACGGCGCTGGGCCTGTGGCAACTGGCGGAGGCTCCGCAGTATGTGGCTGCGGCGGAGAGCCGGGGACAGGCCAAGCCGGTGAGCTTCGGTACGGACACGGCGCTGGTGCCGGTGCATCTGGAGAGCCAGACTCAGGAGGAGCAGCTGGTGCTGCGGGTCCTGGCAGCGGACACGGAGGAGCCGGTGCGGGGAGCGCTGTTCGTGGTGGAGCTGATAGACGGCGACGGGCAGAAAACGGTCTGTAAGGACTGGGATCTGGACGGCGTCATCACCACGGAGACCATGCCGGAGGGGGACTATACGGCCCACCTGCGGACGCTGGCGGGCTTTCTGATGCCGGAGGACACCGTGGTGACGGTGGAGCCCATGAAGCGAGAGGTCATCGACGTGTCGGATCAGGTGGTCTCCTCCGACGAGGTGGACTCCCGCACCGAGGACGGACAGTACGGTGACAAGAAGCCGGACGATGCCGGCAGCGGCTCCAGCGAGGAGCTGCCGCCCTCCATCGACACCCCGGACCCGGAGCCGGAACCCACCCCGGAGCCGGAACCCACCCCAGAGCCGGAACCCACCCCCGATCCGGACCCGGAGCCGACACCGGAGCCCACGCCGGTGAAGCGGGGCTGGCAGACGGAGGACGGCGTGAAGTACTATTATAGTGCCACCGGTGAGCGTGTCACCGGCACGCAGGTCATTGACGGCACCGCCTATCGGTTCACCCCCGGCGGGGCGCTGATGGGCCGCATCGGCATCGATGTGTCCGAGTGGCAGGCCAATGTGGACTGGCAGAAGGTGAGGGCCTCCGGCGTGTCCTACGTGATCCTGCGGCTGGGCTTCCGAGGCTACGGCACCGGACGTCTGGTGCTGGATAGCTCCTTCCGCAAGAACATCGAGGGTGCCCGTGCGGCAGGCTTGCAGGTGGGTGTTTACTTCTTCAGTCAGGCCGTCAATGAGAAGGAGGCCATCGAGGAGGCCAGTATGTGCGTGCAGTACGTGCAGGGCTATCAGGTGGATATGCCCATCTTTATCGATCTGGAGGATGTTTGGGATCCGGATGACGGCTCCGGCGGGCGGGCCAACGACCTGTCCGTCAGCCAGCGCACCAGCGTGGCACGGGCCTTCTGCGACACGGTACGCAGCGCCGGCTATAAGGCGGGCATCTATGCCAGCTATTACTATCTGCTGGATCGGATGCACATAGGCCAGCTGGAGGGGGATAACTACATCTGGATGGCCAGCTATGCCGATTCCACCGGCTATCCCCGCAGCCACGATATGTGGCAGTACACCGACAATGGCCGGGTGCCGGGCATCACCACGTGGGACGGCAGAGCCGCCAGCGTGGATATGAATGTGTGGTACGAGTAAGTGATTTTGAACAGAAACGGAGGCGGACGCTGCGGCGTCCGCCTCCGCCGTGCTGCTGCGTAGTGAGATTTTTTCAAAAATTTCCGCAGAAAAAGAGGAAATCACCACCCGAATGGGTATAAGAAATTAGAAGTCGTTTTTCCGACGGTCTGGGCCGGAGAACGCACGACCCTCCAGCGCACCGTGCCGGGGGGAAATTCAGCGGAGAGGAGGGAGCCGGATGCCATTTCCCCAGAATTTTCTGGACGAGCTGCTGGCCCGCAGCGACATTGTGGATATCGTGGGCAGCTACGTCTCGCTGACGCCCAAGGGCGGCAGCTACTGGGGCTGCTGTCCCTTCCACAACGAAAAGACTCCCTCCTTCCATGTACTGCCGGACAAGCAGTTTTACCACTGCTTCGGCTGCAAGAAGGGCGGCGGCGTCGTGAACTTCGTCATGGAGATGGAGGGACTGACCTATCCGGATGCCATCCGATTCCTGGCCAAGCGGGCCAACCTCCCGGTACCGGAGGAGAGCAGCGACGGAACGGAAAAGCTCCGCAGCCGGATGCTGGCGCTGAACCGGGATGCTGCCCGGTACTATTACAGCGTGCTCCAGTCCCAGGAGGGGGCGGCGGTGCAGGCGTATCTGGACAAGCGCCGCATCCGCCGGGGCATTGCCGTGCGGTTCGGTATGGGGGCGGCCCCGGACAGCTGGGATGCCCTGCTGACGGCGATGACCCACAAGGGCTACACCAAGCAGGAGCTGATCTCCGCCGGTCTGGCGGTGAACGGGAAGAACGGGCGGCTGTATGATAAGTTCCGCAACCGGCTGATGCTGCCGGTCATTGATGTGCGGGGTGATGTGGTGGGCTTCGGCAGCCGTGTGCTGGACAAGTCCGAGCCCAAGTATATGAACACCCCGGAAACACTTACATACAGCAAGCGCCGTATTCTGTACGGCATGAATTTGGCTAAGAAGTCCAAACGGTCCAATATCATCCTCTGTGAGGGCAATCTGGACGTGGTGACGCTGCATCAGGCGGGCTTTGACAATGCCGTGGCCTCCATGGGCACGGCGCTGACCCAGGAGCAGCTGCGGCTGCTGAGCCGCTACACCAAGGAGCTGGTGCTGTGCTACGACAACGACAACGCCGGACAGCAGGCCACCCGCCGGGCGCTGGAGCTGCTGAACAACTCCGAGTTTTCCGTGAAGGTCCTGCAGCTGCCCCGGCGGCTGGTGGACGGGGAGTACATCAAGCAGGATGCAGACGACTTCATCAAGCTTCAAGGGCCGGCGGCCTTCGAGCGGCTTTTGACCGGCAGCGAAAATGGCGTGGAGTTCCGACTGGATCAGATCGCCGGGAAGTACGACCTGACGGATGACACCCAGCGCATCGCCTATGCACAGGAGGTCAGCGAGGAGCTGGCCAAGCTGGAGAACGCCGTGGAGCGGGAGGTATACACCACCCGTGCCGCTCAGGCGGCGGGCCTGACGCCTGAGGCCATGCGTCTGGAGGTGGAGCGTACCCTGCGGCGAAAGCTGGGCAAGGAGCGCAAGGCCCTCCGGCGCCGGGAGGTGAATCCCGCCGTGTCGGTACAGCCTCAGGAGCGAGGCATCCGCTACACGAACGTGCGGAGCGCCATGGCGGAGGAAGGGGTGCTGCGCCTGCTGCTGAAGGACGAGAGCGTCTTTCCGGAGGAGGCGCCCCTGCGGCAGGAGGAGTTTTCCTCGCCGCTGCTGGGCCGGGTGTTTGACCGCCTGTGGCAGCTGCGGCAGGAGGGACGGCCCCTCAGCGTGGCCGGACTCAGCGGAGAGCTGTCCGGCGAGGAAATGAGTCATCTCACCGGCGTATTGCAGAAGCCGGAGGCCACGGCCTCGGCCCAGCGGGCGCTGGCGGATTATATACGCATCATCCGGGAGGAGGCGCAGAAGCGGGACGCACAGGGCGATCCCCTTCTGGCGGCTCAGGAGAAGTATAAAGAAAAAAAGGGTTACGGAGGAAAGCAAGCATGAGTGAGAAGTTGAATCAGCAGCTGGAGCAGCAGGATCTGGAGGCCATGGCCGACCAGCTTTTGGCGGAGGATGCCGCCAAGCGGGAGGAAGAGGACTCCAAATCCCGCAAGAAGCTGGACGATAAGACCATTGCCGCCCTTCCGGCGGCGACCCTCATCACCGCAAACGAGAAATTGAAGGATCTGCTGGCCAAGGGCTGCAAGACCGGGAAGCTGGACCCCGGCGAGCTGTCGGACGTGGTGGATACCATGGATCTGGACGGCGACCAGATGGACCACATCTACGATTCGCTGGCGGATCTGGGCATCGAGGTGGGCAGCGATGAGTTCCTGACGGACCTGCCCGATGACGGGGAGCCGCCTCTGGAGGAGATTGCCGAGATCGAGGAAGAGGAGCTGGTGGACCCCAACACGCTGGTGGACAGCTTCAACATCGACGACCCCGTGCGGATGTATCTGAAGGAGATCGGTAAGGTGCCGTTGCTGACGGCGGACGAGGAGATTCGTCTGGCCACGGCCATGTCCGCCGGCAACGCCGCCAAGGAGCGTATGGCGGCGGCGGAGAAGGAGGGCGAGGTCATCCCGGAGGAGGAACTGGCCGCCCTGAAAAAGGACGTGAAGCAGGGGGAGAAGGCCAAGCAGAAGCTGGCGGAGGCCAACCTGCGTCTAGTGGTGTCTATCGCCAAGCGGTATGTGGGCCGTGGGATGCTGTTTCTGGATCTGATCCAGGAGGGCAATCTGGGCCTGATCAAGGCTGTGGAGAAGTTCGACTACACCAAGGGCTATAAGTTCTCCACCTACGCCACGTGGTGGATCCGGCAGGCCATCAGCCGGGCCATTGCCGATCAGGCCCGCACCATCCGCATCCCCGTCCACATGGTGGAGACCATCAACAAGGTCATCCGGGTATCCCGGCAGCTGATGCAGGAGCTGGGCCACGACCCCTCGCCGGAGGAGATCTCCGAGGAGATGGGGATGCCCGTGGACAAGGTGCGGGAAATTCTGAAGATCGCACAGGAGCCGGTGTCGCTGGAGACACCCATCGGCGAGGAGGAGGATTCCCATCTGGGAGATTTCATCCCCGACGAGGGGGTGTCCGAGCCCAGCGAGGCCGCCAGCTTCACCCTGCTGAAGGAGCAGCTGGTGGACGTGCTCAGCACCCTGACGCCCCGTGAGGAGAAGGTGCTGAAGCTACGCTTCGGCATTGAGGACGGACGCACCCGCACGCTGGAGGAGGTGGGCAAGGAGTTCAACGTCACCCGTGAGCGCATCCGCCAGATCGAGGCCAAGGCCCTGCGGAAGCTCCGCCACCCCTCCCGCAGCAAGAAGCTGAAGGATTTCCTGAACTGAGGTGAGCGGGCATGATCGTTTCCTTTGATCGTCTGCCGGAGCAGCTGGTGTCCGGCTTCAAGAGCGGGGACGGTGTGGTGTCCGTCCGGGCCTATGACGATGACATGGGCCGCATTTTGCAGCTGACGGTGCCGGTGGGTGGCAGCATCGGCCCCCACACCCACACCGACAACTGCGAGGTGATGTGCATCGTCTCCGGCACGGGGCTGTGCCATGACGACGGCACGGAGGTGCCCCTGACCCCCGGTATGTGGCACTACTGTCCCCAAGGCCACAGCCACAGCGTCCGCAACACCGGCGAAGAGCCGCTGGTGATCCGTGCGGTGCTGCCCAAGGGCAGATAATGGGGATTTAGACGAAATCCGGAGGAAATACTTCGGGAATTTTGGAACAATCGGGGAAATCCCGGAAAAGACTTGACAAGAGGGGATGAGAGGGGTACAATGCCACCATCCCAAGAATGCTTGAGGAAAGGACGGACGGCACCATGAAGAAGCTGCGTACCAACATGATGATGCTGGGGATGTGCATGGGCTCCATGTGCATGCGTCGCTGCGCCAATTCGGTCGTCTGCTTTCCGGCATCTGTTCTGTGATCCATACGCTTGGGAAACCAAGTTTGCGAACAGCGGAAGGTCGAATGACCTCCCGCTGTTTTATTTTGTCAAAAAGGAGCTGATCCCTTTGATCCTGCTGACCAAGCGAATGTGTCCTCCGGACACGGTATCTATTATGAATTGCACAGACGAGAGGGACTGCCGAAGTGTCCCGATACAATAACTATTTATGAAAGAAGATAAAGGAGAAATCATCATGAAACGTTCCGTATTTGCAAAGATCGCCACGCTGGCTTTGGCGCTGGTACTGGCTCTGAGTCTGGCCGCCTGCGGTAAAAAGTCCGACAGCGGCGTGAAAATTCTGGTCCCCAACGACACCACCAACGAAGCCCGTGCGCTGCTGCTGCTGCAGGAGAACGGCATCATCACCCTGAAGGACGGTGCTGGCATCACCGCCACCAAGAACGACATTGTGGATAATCCCTACAATGTGGAGATCGTGGAGGCCGAGGCTGCTCAGCTGCCCTCCCTGCTGGCGGATGCCGAGTACGCCGTCATCAACAGCAACTACGCCATCAACGCCGGCCTGAACCCCGTGAAGGACTCCCTGCTCATCGAGGGCTCCGCCTCCGCCTATGCCAACATTCTGGCCGTGAAGGAGGGCACTGAGAACACCGATGCCGTTAAGGCGCTGAAGGCTGCTCTGGAGAGCCAGCAGGTGGTGGACTACATCAACGAGAAGTATGACGGCTCTGTGGTGTCCGTGGTCACCAATCCCACCGATGGCTATGATGCCTCTGTGAACTATGATGCTCTGAACGGCACCACCATCTCCATCGCCGCCTCCCCCACGCCCCACGCCGAAATTCTGGAGGTCGCAAAGCAGATCCTGGCAGCCAAGGGCGTGACGCTGGACATTCAGGTCTACAACGACTATGTGGTACCCAATACCGTGGTGGATGACGGCACCGTCACCGCCAACTACTTCCAGCACCTGCCCTATCTGGAGGACTTCAACGCTCAGAACAACACCCACATCGTGTCCGTGGGCGGCATCCACGTGGAGCCCATGGGCCTGTACGGCGGCAAGCAGACCACGCTGGACGCCATCAGCGGTAAGTAAGAGAGAGGAGGGGAGACGTCCGTGATCGAATTAAAGCACGTCAGTAAGACCTTTGACTCCGATTCTGGAGGGGTAGATGCGTTGAAGGACGTCTCCCTGACCATTGAGGACGGGGACATCTACGGCATCATCGGCATGAGCGGTGCCGGTAAGAGCACGCTGGTGCGGTGTATCAATCTGCTGGAAAAGCCCACGGCGGGCGAGGTGGTGGTGGACGGCCAGCGGCTGGACACCATGACCCCGGCGCAGCTGCGGGCGGCCCGGCGGGAGATCACCATGATCTTCCAGCGGTTTAATCTGCTGATGCAGCGCACCTGCCTGCAAAACGTGTGCTTCCCCATGGAGCTGTCCGGGGTGAAGAAGGCAGATGGCGTCCGCCGGGCCAAGGAGCTGCTGGAGCTGGTGGGCCTGCCGGATAAGGCACAGGCTTACCCGGCGCAGCTGTCCGGCGGCCAGCAGCAGCGTGTGGCCATTGCCCGTGCGCTGGCTACCCAGCCCAAGGTGCTGCTGTGCGACGAGGCCACCAGTGCTCTGGATCCCAACACCACGCACCAGATCCTGGAGCTGATCCGGGATATCAATCAGAAGTTGGGCATCACTGTGGTGGTCATCACCCACCAGATGAGCGTGGTCAAGACCATCTGTAATCATGTGGCTATTCTGGATGGCGGCGTGGTGGCGGAGAAGGGGCTTGTGTCCGAAGTGTTCGCCGCTCCCAAGTCCGCCGCAGGACGGCGGCTGGTGTTCCCCGGCGGCGCCGATGCGCTGGTGTCCGACCCGCAGGCGGTGCGCCGGGTGCGGTTGACCTTCCGGGACAGCGTCACCACCGGCACGCCGCTGGTGGCGAGACTGGCCTCCGAGGAGGGCATCCTCTGCACGGTGATCTCCGCCTCCACCCAGAAGCTGTCGGAGGAGGTCTATGGCAGTATGCTGCTGGGCATCCCCAGCGGCCAGTTCCAGCGGGCCATGGATTATATCAGTACCATGAGCAACATTCGGGTAGAGGAGGTAGACGGCCATGTACAGTGATCTGTTTTCGGCAAGCTCCGTGCAGGATCTGATGGCGGTGCTGCCCAGCCTGCCCTACGCCATTTGGGAGACATTCTATGTGACGGTGCTCAGCACCCTGTTGTCGTTGGTGCTGGGGCTGCCGCTGGGCGTTCTGCTGGTGGCGGGGGAGAAGAACGGCGTGCTGCCGCTGCCCCGCTGGCTGCTGCAGGTGCTCAATGTCATCATCAACCTCCTGCGCTCGGTTCCTTTCCTGATCCTGATGATCATGGTGTTCCCCCTGTCCCGGCTCATCATTGGCACGGCGGTGGGTACCACAGCCACCATCGTTCCGCTGGTGGTGGCGGCATTCCCATTTGTGGCCCGCCTGGTGGAGAGCAGTCTTCGTGAGGTGGACCCCAACATCATCGAGGCGGCACAGAGTATGGGTGCTACCCCCCTGCAGATCATCTGCAAGGTCATGATCCCGGAGAGCGTGCCGTCCCTGATCCAGAACGTCACCATCGCCCTGACCACCATTCTGGGTTACTCCGCCATGAGCGGTATCATCGGCGGCGGCGGTCTGGGTAAGATCGCCATCGACTACGGCTACTATCGCTACAAGTATCTGGTGATGCTGGTGGCGGTGGTGATTCTGATCCTGCTGGTGCAGCTGTTCCAGAGCCTGGGCACATGGCTGGCCCGCCGCAGCGATAAGCGGCTGAAAAAGTAAAATCTGCGTGAAGCATGAAAAAGATGCCCGTGGTACATTGTACCACGGGCATCTTTTTCATGATATCGGGACGTCAGCCCCGCATTTTGGCCTCGATGGCCTTGCCGGTGGGAGTGTCCGCCAGACCGCCCAGCGCCGTCTCCCGGAACTCCACGGGGATGCGGCGGCCCACCTCGCCCATGGTGTCGATGACCTCGTCCACGGGGATGCGGCTCTCGATGCCCGCCAGCGCCATATCCGCCGCACTGACGGCGTTGACGGCGCCGATGACATTGCGTTTGACGCAAGGAACCTCCACAAGACCCGCCACCGGGTCGCAGATCAGGCCCAGCAGATTCTTCAGGGCCATGGCCACGGCGTGGCAGATCTGCTGGCCGCTGCCGCCCCGGAGGGCCACCAGAGCCCCCGCCGCCATGGCGCTGGCGGTGCCGATCTCAGCCTGACAGCCGCCGGCAGCGCCGGCGATGCAGGCCCGATAGGCGGTGACGGCGCCGATGCCGCTGGCCACGTATAGCGCCTCTAAGATCTGGCGCTGGTTCACCTCCTCATACTTGCACAGGGGCAGCAGCACTGCCGGCAGTACGCCGCAGGCTCCCGCCGTGGGGGCCGCCACGATGCGGCGCATACAGGCGTTGGACTCCGCCATGCTGAGGGCCTCTGCGATGACCTCGCTGACGTAGCCGCCGGACATGGCCTTGCCCCGGATGGCGTACTGGCGCATTTTCAGACCGTCGCCCCCCACCAGCCCGCTGACGCTGCGGCGGTCGCCGGTATAGCTGTCGGAGGCGTCTACCATGGCCTGCCATGTGGTGAGCATCTTGGCCAGAGAGGACTCCCGGCTCACCTGCCGCTCCTCCATGTCCGCTGCCAGCACCACCTCCCAGAACTCCTTGCCCTCCTGCTCCATGCAGTGCAGGATATCCGCCATCGAATCAAGAGACATGATCCTCGTCCTCCTTATCATAGTAGGTCACCGACAGGATGCCCGGCAGCTCCGCCAGAAAGCTCACCTGATGGGGCTTAATGTGCTGATCCGTCTCGATGACCATCAGGGCATCGCCGTCCCGCTTGTGGCGGCACAGGCTCATATTGGCCACGTTGATCCGCAGCTGGCTGAGGATGGTGGTGACGGCGGCCAGAGTACCGTTTTCATCGTGGTTGCGGACCACCAGCGTGTTGTAGTCTCCGGTGAAGCTGACGTCGATGCCGTCCAGCTTGTTCACCACGATGCGGCCGCCGCCGATGGAGGCGGCCTGCAGCTCCAGCTGCTTGCCGTGGGCGTCCCGGACCTCGATGACCGCCGTGTTGGGGTGGGCGTCCCGCAGGTCAATCTTATCCACGGTGAAGTGCAGACCCGCCTTCTCCGCCTCCTGAAAGGCGAAGGGGATCCGCATATCGTCGGGGTTCATGCCCAGCAGACCCGCCACCAGCGCCCGATCGGTGCCGTGGCCGGAGCCGGTCTCGGCAAAGGAGCCGTGGAGGTGAATTCTGGCCTCCATCGGCTCACCGCCCAGCAGTGTACGGGCCATCTTGCCGATGCGGGCCGCTCCGGCGGTGTGGGAGCTAGAGGGGCCCACCATCACCGGGCCTAAAATATCGAAAATGTCCATGTAACATGGCCTCCTGTCGTGATATGTACCATACGTTCGGTATCATACCACATCCCAATGCAAAAAGCGAGAGGGTTTCAGAAAAATTTTCAGCTTTGGGCAGGGCATATCATTTTTCTTGTTTTTTCGCCCGGTACGGAGTATGATGGAGACAGTATCATGCAGAGAGGAGCACTGCCTATGAAGATCGCACTGGTGGACGATGATCCCAGGGCTCTGGCGCAGCTGGAGCAGTATCTCGCCGAGCAGCTGGGTCGGGAGACGGAGATCTCCCACTACGGCAGCGGGGAAGCGCTGCTGGCGGACTGGCGGCCCGGCGCCTTCGAGCTGGTGGTGCTGGATATCTACATGGGCGGCGCCACAGGCATGGAGGTGGCCCGGCGGCTGCGGGCCGGAGACGGACAGGTGCGGCTGGCCTTCGCCACCTCCAGCAACGACTTCGCCAGCGAGAGCTATGAGGTGGGGGCCTGCTACTATCTGCGAAAGCCCTTCCGGCCGGAGGGAGTCCGGGCCATGCTGGAGCGGCTGGATCTGGAGGCGCTGGAGCGCTCCCGCCGGCTGCGGCTGCCGGACGGCAGTCAGGTGGTGCTGCGGAGCATCTGCTACGCCTCCTCCGACGGCCACCGGGTGACGCTGCACTGCAAGGATGGGGACCGTACCCTGCGGACCTCCTTTGCCGCCGTGGAGCCGCTGCTGTGCGCCTATCCGTGCTTCTGCGGCATCTGCCGGGGCGTGGTGGTGAACTTCCACGAGGTGGCCGGCCGGCAGGAGGACGTGTTCCTGCTGAAGGACGGCACCCGTCTGCCCATCAGCCGCCGGAGGTTACGGGAGGTGCAGGAGGCATACTCCGCCTTCCGCTTTGACCGGCTGCGAAAGGACGGTGTCGACTGATGCCGCCGCTGTATCGGATGCTGGAGGTCTGCGTTTATTCGCTGACGAACTTCCTGCCCTTTCTGGCCATGGCCCTCTATCCCTTCCGGCGGAGGCTGCGGTTTTCTCCGGCGGTGGCGGCGGCGCTGGTGTACTATGTGGTGGCCCGACTGGTGCTGGAGCAGGAGAAGCTGGTTGCCCTGCAGCAGAAGAACTATGCGCTGGCCATGCAGAGCCTGCAATACGAGAACCTGCAGGAACGTATTGCCGAGGCCTGGCAGGCCAAGCACGATGTGCGCCACCACATCGCGCTGCTGCAGGATTGCCTCCGGCGGAAGGACTACGACGCCATGCAGGCGTATCTGGATCGGTATCAGGAGACGCTGCCCGACGCCCGGCAGCTGCAATTCTGCGGCAATGCCGCCGTCAATGCCGTACTGTCCTACTTTGCCCAGCAGGCGGCGGCCCAGCAGGTGGACTTCTCCGTGAAGGCCCAGCTGCCGGAGTATACCGGCGTCGCTGATCCGGATCTGGCGGTGCTGTTCGGCAATCTGCTTGAAAACGCCCTCACCGCCTGTATGCAGGAGGCATCGCCCCGCATTGTGGTCCGCATTACCGCCGATGCCCACACCCTCTGCGCCGCCGTGGACAACACCTTCACCGGCGCAGTGCGCCGCACCACCGGCGGATTCCTCTCCACCAAGCACGCCGGACTGGGGCTGGGGACGGCCTCCGTCCGCAGCATCGCTGAGAAGTACCACGGCGTGTGCCGACTGGAGCCGAGAGACGGAATGTTCTGCGCCTCCGTGCTGCTGGAGCTGCCACAAGAAGCTGTGAAAAAAGACCGCCGGGATGTCTCACGGAGACATCCCGGCGGTCTTTTTGTATGTCCGTTTATTCCGCCACTACCGGCGCATCCAGCCAGTAGATGACGTAGCACTCCTGCATTTCGCCCATGAAGAAGAAAATGTTCTCCCCCATCTGGATATGCTCCCCGAAGGCCAGATCCGGCACGAACAGACGGCCGCTGGTGCGGCCATGCCCCTTGATGGTGAAGCCCTCCGGTGTGGGATGCTTCCGCAGCTCGTTGGCGGCCTCCTCCAGCCCCGGAAAGTGCAGTGTCCGCTCCAACTCCGCCAGCTGCGTGGCCCCATTGATGTACACCAGATTGTTTTCATCCTTGAACCAGTTGATACGCATACGTACCTCCTAAGATGTAGTGTCTCCAGTATACTACAGTTTTTCACCTTTGTCAGCAAAAATTCCCGCCGACGGGTGTGTTCTTCACCCCCTCTGCGTCCCGCCATGGGAAAAGCTCACAAAAAACGGAGAAAAGGTATTGAAAATTTCGATGTTTGATTGTATAATGAAATGAAAATCAGGCAGAGATACTCCGCAACGACGAAAGGAAGCGTATACAAAATGCTGACGGATGAGGAGTTGGCCGCTGTGCCGGAGGAACTCCTGAAGGATCTGCTGCGCTATTCGGAATACGGCTGGCGGGAGAGGCGCATTGTCTCGCTGCTGGCCCGATGCTATCCGGTGGTGCTGACGGAGGCGGACGTGCGCAAGCTGCGCCGTCTGGGGCAGAAGAAACTGTAGCAGATCTGAACCGGCAGGGGGAGACTCCGTAAGGGGAGTCTCCCCGCTATAAAGTATTTGAAACAAAACCCCCGAAGGGGGCGGCTGAGCCGCTCTCTCCGGGGGTTTGTGCACGGGATGCGTTTACAGGTTCTTCTCGTAGGACTCGATCATCTTCTTGACCATCTGGCCACCCACGGAGCCGGCCTCACGGGAGGTCAGGTGGCCGTTGTAGCCCTCCTTCAGGTTCACGCCCACCTCGTTGGCAGCCTCCATCTTGAACTTATCCATGGCGGCACGGGCCTCGGGGATATTCAGCTTGTTGTTGTTCTTACTGGACATTGTGTCGTTCTCCTTTCATGTCTGATTTGCGCTTTTGCGCTGGTTGGGTATCGCACACATAGCTTTTCCCAGCGGTGGACGAATATGCGATGCGGCGACTGGTAATTTTTGCAGGGATCGCAGAGGCATTTTCCCCTGAAAGCAAAAGAAGCGGCCAAGGGAAAGATGCTTGACCAATCGGCCATATCCAGCAATAATGACTGATATAGACAACAAAACACGAATTCAGAATAAACCGGTCCATCTTAAAGTTTGTCATTGACCGATGCTGACGGATGTGTTGTAATCGGCGCATCAAATGATGAACGGCATAGGAGTTGCCTGTGGCGCAGCGGAGGTATTGATCGACCGGGAAACGGGTCTGGCGGCCATCATATGCACCATGCAGGTGGAGGACGTGGCGGTGATCGATCTGGAGGGCAATCACATTGCCGGTGCCTGAACGCCTTCACACGGGACATGATCTCCGGTCGTGGCTTCATCGGCATCGCCGCCCAGAGCCTTGGCATGGGCCGCCCCATCTTGCCCCCATTTGGGCGCTGATCTTCGGCGCAGCCAGTGCGGTGGGCTGCGGTGCAGGGCTTCGGAAGGCCCCCGCAGCTGGCTGCCATGCTGCCCTACGTCATCACCAAATCGTGGGGCTGATGCTGGCCGGTATGCGGAAAAAACACACCAAATACACACCTCTCCGGTTCCACGGATGCGGCCCCTCGCTCCTGAAGCCAAAAGGACCCCGCAGGCACTGCCTGCGGGGTTTCGTTCTGTTGTGATTTTACGCACCTGCGTGGCGCAGAGCCAGATCGCAGACGGCGGCAGCGGATGCGGTAGGGAAGTCCGCCCGACGGGCCACCATGCTCCGGGGGTCGATGGCCCCGGAGAGGATGCCCTGCAGCATGGGCTGGAGCTCCTCGTCGCTGTTGACCGCCAGCGCACAGCCATGGCGGGTCATGAAGTCGATGTTGTGGCTCTCGCAGCCGGGGACGGCGTTGAGGTACAGCAGCGGCGTTCCGGCGGCCACGGCTTCGGCGGTGGTGAGGCCCCCGGCCTTGGTCAGCAGCAGGTCCGAGGCGTACATATACCGGAACATCTCGTGGGTATAGCCCAATACCCGCACCCGATCCACGGGGCGGAAGAAATCGCTCTGCATCTGCTGATACATCCGGTGGTTGCTGCCGCAGATGGTGACCAGCAGATCCTCCGGCCCCATGAGCTCCGCTACCTTCTGAGCGGTGGCACGCAGGGGTCCGGCGCCCATGCTGCCGCAGGCCAGCGTGAGGATGCGGCCATCCACCGGAAGATTCAGCGCACGGCGGGCCTCCTCCCGCTTCTCCGGATGCAGGAACTGCTGCCCAACGGGGATGCCGGTGGGGAAGAGCCGCTCCTGCGGCAGTCCGGCGGTCACGAACTCCGGGATCAGGTCCCGGTGGGGGATGCACAGTCCGTCCACCTGCAAATCCCCCACACCGGGAGAGCAGGTGAAGTCCGTGGCCACGAAGTAGGTGGGGATGCGGACGCCATAGCTGCAGCGCAGCTCCGTCATCATCATGGCGGGGAACAGATGGACGCAGATCACGGCATCCGGCGCCTGGTCGATCAGCTCCTCATACAGGGGGCCGATGCCCCGGATGCTCTGCTCATAGAACAGGCTGGAGGGGTGCTTCTCCTCCCGACGATAGCCTGCGCCGTAAATTTTGGGGGCATAGCGATAGGCAAAGTCGTGGCCGTGGCTGATGAGGTCGGCCGTGGACTTGGGCAGGAATTGCAGGGCGTCATAGGTGCGGCTCTCCACACTGCGGGCCTCCAGCTCCTGAGCCAGCGCCGCAGCGGCAGAGTTGTGCCCTCCCCCCGTGGAACAGGAGAACAGAAGCACTTTCATACAGGTTTCCTCCTTGTTTTCTCCGCAAGCTTTTGCAGTCTCGGCCGGTTATAGCGCTGGATGACGATGAAGCTCACGTTCCCCAGCACATTATACACCAGCCACAGCAGCACCGCCCAGCCGCTGCGCCACAGGAAAAAAATTCCAGCCGACAGCAGCGTCAGCGCCCAGTGGACGCACTCGGCCACGCAGGTCTCCTGCACCAGTACCGCCGGGTCGCTGCCCAAATCCTTTCGGACCATGTCCGGCATCAGGCGGCTCATATCCGGCAGATGATCCTTCCACTTCCGGATACCCAACTTCAAGTAGATGCGCCCACCCTTTTCCCAAGGGGCGGAACGCCATGGGGCCTTTTCGGCGCAGAACCATTTGCGGGGCAGGGCCTGCCCCAGCGGATGGGCCGCCACCCCCAGCGTCGCCAGATACAGCGCACAGCGCCAGAAACCGTGCATTTCTCCATCCGCCCCTTTCTTGCGATCGCCGCCCTCCTGCGGCGTGTCAAACTGCTGTTATTTTAACAGACATAGTGATGAAAATCAAGCTGACCAGCCAATAGTGTCCTGTATATTTACAGAATAGACACAATTGAAGCTGCCTGAGAAACAAAGGAAAATAAGAGGAATACTCCGTCGGTTGACAAGCAGAGTGGGATGTGGGAAAATAGACGGGATCAACGAAGGAGAAGAGTAGACATGAAGAAACGGATCCTATGGCTGCTTCTGTGTATGCTGCTGTGTACGACGATGGCGGCCTGCGCCCGGAGGGAAGCACCCCAGCTGCCGACGGCGGAGGTGCAGACCCAGCCGGAGACCCCAGAACCAACGCAGGAGACCGAGCCCTCGCAGGCCCCGGAGGAGCCGGATCAGGCAGTCTCGGCCCACGGCTCTGCCGCTTACATCCATGGCCGGACGCTGGTGGTATCCATTTTTGCCGACGATGCCGCTACCCATTGGGACGAGACAACGGACGCTGCCGATATAGACCAGACGCAGGAGCACCTCCGCATCGCCACGGAATGGCTGACGGATGCCGTAAAACCATACGGCGTCACGGCCGAATTTCTCTACGATTGGAAGGAGGACCCCGATCTGCGGTACAGCGCCAAATTTACCGAGACGCTGGTGCGTGCAGACGGCTCCATGTACGATGTACAGGCCGGTTATATTCAGGAGAACATCTCCACCGAGGAGCTGAAGCGTGCGTATGACGCAGACAATGTGGTGTACTTTTTCTTTTTCAACACGCCCTATGAGGGAACGCCCAGTCCCTGGTCGCTGGGACGGCTGAACAGTCAGGCCTGCGACACGGAGCTGGTCAATCTGTTTCTCCGGGCGGCAGGCCCTGTGGATGAGCCGCCATCTGCCTACGCACATGAGCTGCTCCACGCCTTCGGGGTCCCGGATCTGTACTATACCGGGGGGCTGATCCCACAGGCTTACGTGGACTACTGCAAAGAGACGGGGTCACAGGACATCATGTATACCATCAACGGCGATATGGACCGCATCACCGGCCAGCTGACGGAGCTGGATGCCTATTATCTGGGGCTGACCGCCCGCCCGGCTGAGGCCGACCGGTGGCAGCTGGGCCTCAGCGAGTACGAGGGGGAATGATGCTGCCGGCAATCCCATCGATGGCAGCGAATCAACAAAGAAGCGGAAGGCGAGAGCCTTCCGCTTCTTTCGTTATGACTTGTAGTGGTGGGCATCCTGCAGCACCATGTCCTTGACCTTCATGAGCCGGGTGGTGTTGCCCCGCTCATTCTCCTCCAGCTTCATGGTGATGTAGCGAATGTTCCGCTGATTTTCCGGGATCACCACATACTCCAGTGCGTTGACCCGGCGGCGGGTGCGCTCGATGTCCTGTGCCAGCAGCTGGACGGTCTTTTCCGCCTGCGCCAGCTCCAGCAGATCGCTGTACACCCGGTTCAGGGCCTGCAGAGCATCGTCCAGCTCGCCGCTGGTCTGGGCAAAGCCATAGCAGGCCAGATCCGGCTGCGTCTCCTGCTCCGCCCGATGGAACACCGGCACGGCGATGCTCATGATGTTGCGCTGGTCCACCGTCACCTCTGTGGAGAGCCGGGGGGCCATCAGCGCCTGCTCCAGCATCTCCGGGGACATGACGGCGCTGGCTACGGTAAAGGCGGCATTGGCCTGCGCCAGCCCCTCCTCCACCCGCTTGCGCAGCTGACGGGTGCGGCGCACCTCCTGCATGAACTGCTTCATGAGGCCGTCCCGCTTGTCCTTGAGGAGCTTGTGGCCCCGGAGGGCCGTTTTCTGCTTGGCCTTCAGCCGGGTCAGCTCCATGCGGGTGGGATTGATGGTCTTTCCCGCCATAGCGATCAGTCCTCCTTGGGCAGATACTTATCCACCATGTCGCCCTTGATGCGCTTGAGCTCCTCACGGGGCAACAGGCGCAGCAGCTCCCAGCCCAGATCCAGCGTCTCGGTGATGGAGCGGTCGGTGTCGAAGCCCTGCGAGACGTAGCGCTTTTCAAATTCGTCAGCGAACTTGGCGAACTTCAGATCCGTATCCGTCAGGGCGGACTCGCCCAGAATGGTCATCAGCTCACGGGCCTCCTTGCCGGAGGCGTAGGCGGAGAACAGCTGGTTCATGGTGGGGGCGTGATCCTCACGGGTCTTTCCCTCGCCCACGCCCTTGTCCTTCAGACGGGACAGACTGGGCAGCACGTCGATGGGGGGCTGAATGTTCTTGCGGTACAGGTCACGGGACAGGATGATCTGTCCCTCGGTGATATAGCCCGTCAGGTCGGGGATGGGGTGGGTTTTGTCGTCCTCCGGCATGGTCAGAATGGGGATCATGGTCACGGAACCGGGGCAGCCCAGCTGGCGGCCCGCCCGCTCATACATGGTGGCAAGGTCCGTATACAGGTAGCCGGGGTAGCCACGGCGGCCGGGAACCTCCTTCCGGGCGGCGGATACCTCCCGCAGCGCCTCGGCGTAGTTGGTGATATCCGTCAGGATCACCAGCACGTGCATTCCCTTTTCAAAGGCCAGATACTCGGCGGCGGTGAGGGCCATACGGGGCGTGGCGATACGTTCCACGGCAGGGTCGTCGGCCAGATTGGTGAACAGCACCGTCCGGTCGATGGCGCCGGTGCGGCGGAACTCGGAGACGAAGTACTCCGACTCCTCAAAGGTGATGCCGATGGCGGCGAACACCACGGCGAAGGGAGTGGAGTCATCCAGTACCTTGGCCTGCCGGGCGATCTGAGCCGCCAGACGGGCGTGGGGCAGACCGGATCCGGAGAAAATGGGCAGCTTCTGACCGCGCACCAGGGTGTTCAGACCGTCGATGGCGGAGATGCCCGTCTGGATGAACTCATTGGGGTAGTCACGGGCGGCGGGATTCATGGGCAGACCGTTGATGTCCAGATACTTCTCCGGCAGCAGAGCGGGGCCGCCGTCGATGGGCTGGCCCATGCCGTCAAAGACACGGCCCAGCATATCCTCGGACACTGCCAGCTGCAGGGGATGCCCCAGAAAACGGATCTTGGAGTCCCGCAGGTTGATGCCGGCGGAGTTTTCAAACAGCTGCACCACGGCCCGGTCGCCGTTGACCTCCAGCACCTTGCATCGGCGCAGAGTGCCGTCGGACAGCTGGATCTCCGCCAGCTCGTCATAGGTGACGCCCTCCACATGATCCACCACCATCAGAGGCCCGTTGACCTCCCGGATGGTGCGATATTCCTTCATCATTGCTCCTCACCCGCCTTTCGCTCCAGCTCACGGATCTGGCTCTGCAGATCCGCTTCGATCTTGTCATAGGCGGAGCGCCAAGTGCTCTCCTCCTCGTATTTGGCCCGGCCGATCTCCTCACGGGCCGGCAGATGGGCCAGATCCCGGACGGTGACACCACGGGTCAGGGCCTGACGCCCCAGCGTCTCATAGCCTAAAATCAGGGACATGAGCCGCTCCTGCCGGTCGAAGCCGGTGTAGGAGTCCACGTCCATGAAGGCGTTCTGCTGCAAGAAGTCCTCCCGCAGCATCCGGGTGACCTCCAGCGTCAGCTGGTCGTTGGGACTCAGAGAGTCCTTACCCACCAGTTGGACGATCTCGTTGAGCTCGTTCTCCTCCTGCAGCAGGTGCATGGCGTGGTCACGGTTCTGCATGAACGCCTGTCCCAGATGTTCGTCGAACCACGGGCGCAGGGAGTCCAGATACAGGGAGTAGGAGTTCAGCCAGTGGATGGCCGGGAAGTGCCGCCGATAGGCCAGCGACGCATCCAGCGACCAGAACACCTTCACGATACGCATGGTACCCTGAGCTACCGGCTCACTGAGGTCGCCGCCGGGAGGCGACACGGCGCCCACCGCCGTCAGGCTGCCGGTACGCTCCTCGCTGCCGAGGCACTGCACCACACCGGCCCGCTCATAGAACTGGGCCAGACGGCTCACCAGATAGGCAGGGTAGCCCTCCTCGCCGGGCATCTCCTCCAGACGGCCGGACATCTCACGCAGGGCCTCGGCCCAGCGGGAGGTGGAGTCTGCGATAACGGCCACGGCGTAGCCCATGTCCCGGAAATATTCAGCGATGGTGATGCCGGTGTATACGGAGGCTTCACGGGCGGCCACGGGCATATCCGAGGTGTTGGCAATAAGCACCGTCCGCTTCATCAGTGTCTCACCGGTGCGGGGATCCGTCAGCTCCGGGAACTCCCGCAGCACGTCCGTCATCTCGTTGCCACGCTCGCCGCAGCCGATGTAGACCACGATGTCCACGTCCGCCCACTTGGCCAGCTGATGCTGCACCACCGTTTTCCCGGAGCCGAAGGGACCGGGTACGGCGGCGGTGCCGCCCTTGGCTACGGGGAACATGGTGTCGATGACCCGCTGGCCGGTCTGAAGCGGCGCAGAGGGCGGGAATTTCCGCCGATAGGGCCGCCCCACACGGACGGGCCACTTCTGCACCATGGTCAGCTCCTTCAGGGAGCCGTCCGCCAGACGCACCTTGGCGATGACGTCCCGGATGGTGTATTCTCCTGCCTCTGCCACCCACTCCACGGTGCCGTCCATGCGGTGGGGGACCATGATCTTGTGGAGCACCGAGGTCGTCTCCGGCACGGTACCCAGCACGTCTCCGGCCACCACGGCGTCGCCGGGCTTGGCCACAGGGGTGAAGTCCCACTTTTTATCCTCCGGCAGCGGCGGGGCCTGAATGCCACGGGGGATGTGAGCCCCGGCCATGCTGCGGATCTCCTCCAGCGGGCGCTGGATGCCGTCATAAATGCTCTCGATCAGCCCCGGCCCCAGCTCCACGGACAGGGGAGCGCCGGTGGTGACCACCTCCGCACCCGGCCCCAGACCGGAGGTCTCCTCATAGACCTGAATGGACGCCCGGTCGCCGGTCATATTCAGTATCTCTCCGATCAGCTGCTTGGGACCCACACGCACCACGTCCGCCATGTTGGCGTCCGCCATGCCGTCGGCTACCACCAGCGGCCCGGAGACTTTGATTACTTTGCCCATAGTTACGCTCCCTTCAAGTGATGTCTGCGCCCACGGCACGCTCCACGACGTTGTGCAGCGCAGTCTCCCCCAGCCCAAGGGAACCACCCTTGCCGGGGATCAATACGATGGCGGGGGTCAGCGCCTCCTTATAGCGGTCGATCTCCTCCTGCAGGGGAGCCGCCAGCGCCTCCGTCAGGAACACCGCCGCACAGCCCTCCTCCGCAGCCTTACGGAGCAGACGGCGGGCCTGGGTGCTGTCCTCCACGGTGTGGACCTCCAGCCCCAAAGCCCGGAAGCCCAGCACGCTGTCCCGGTCACCGATGACGGCGATCTTAGCCATAAATATCACGCAGCCTTTCCCGGATGGTGTCGGCGGACAGTCCCGCCCGGCGTCCCGTCATGATGGTGCGGACGGCGATAAGCTCCGCTTCCGCCGCAATGAGATACCCCAGTGCCGTCTCCACGCCGAAGGGGGTGCGGCGGGCCTTGGCCGCCAGACGCAGCACGGCGTTGTCGCACTGCTTTTCCAGCGCCGTCATGCTGCCGTTGCCGGCGCAGATGCCCTCCGCCAGACCGGCGGCTTCCCGCAGAGGCGTGGCGGCATACAGCTCCCGCAAATCGGCAGGGGCGGCCTCCTCCAGCGCTGCCGGAGGAACGCTGCCGCCCTCCAGCAGCACCCTGTGCAGAAAGTCCGGCCCTTTTCTCAGCCGGTGGGCCCGCACGGCGCTGCACAGGTTCACGCCGTCGATGCGGGTGCGGAGATAGTCCGTCAGGGCGGGGCAGTCCACCGCATCCGCCAGCCGGGTCAGTTCCCGGAAGCAGGTGCCGTCCAGCACAAGATCGCACTCCTGACCGTTGCCGGTTTCCGCCAGAGCCTGACGGGCCTGCTGTACGGCCTGTGCCGTCTCGGCGGGGAGGAAGTCCCGCAGCTCCCGCTGCCGGTAGTCCGACAGCAGCTGCTCCGGATCCCACCGGCCTCCTGCCATCAGCAGGCGGCGGCAGTCCTCGCCCCGGCTCTTTACCAATACCTTCAGATTGTGATAGTCCGTGGGCAGCCGGAAAACGTCCAGGATCCGTGCATCGGGCATATCCTTGCCCAGACGGGCGAACAGCTCCTCCCGCCGCCGGCCAACGGCCTGATCCAGCGCCGCCTCCGACTCCGGGTCAAAGGCGGGCCAGCCCATCTCCTCCAGCACACGGGCCGCATCCCGGTCCGTCGGAGCCGACAGCAGCTGCTCCCGGCGCTCCGGGGTCAGCAGCCGAGTCTCCCAGCTGTGGATACAGGCGCTGAGATACAGATATTCCGTATCATGATACTTCTTGGTCAAAGGGCAGCCCCCTCTCAGTCAAACAGAATGGCGGCGACCTCGCCGGACATCTCCTGTCGCAGCTGCCGCAGGATCTCCGGGAAGGTGCAGCTGCACTCCACGCTGCCCTGCTTGAGGATCAGCCCCCCGCCGGTGGGACGCTGCTCCGCAGACAGGCGGAAGTGCCGTCCCTGAGCGTTGGCACCCTCCAGCACCTGCTGCCCCAGCGGTGCGTCCTCCGGGGAGAGGATGATCTCCTCGGTGCCGGATCCGTTTTTCACCGCCAGCTGCACCAGCAGATGCACATATTTCTCACGGGGCAGCTGCGTCAGCTGCTGCCGGGCCTGTCGGAAGGTATCGTCAATGAGCTGCTGCTTGCAGGCGAGGAGCTGCTCCCGGCGGGTGCGGTCGGCGCCGCTCTGGGCTCTCCGCTGGTCCTGCTGGGCATCACGGGCGGCCTTTTCCTGATCCGCCTGGCGCAGCTGCCGGGCCTGGTCCTCGTACTTCTCCGTGATCTCCTGTGCCTGGCGGCGTCCTGCCGCCGTCAGGGCTTCTATCTGCCCCTGTGCATCCGTCTGGATGCGCTGGGTGATCCGTTCCAGTCCCTTCATGGCCTGCTCCGTTTTACAGAATGTTGGTAGCCAGCATGATGGTAGCCACCAGGGACAAAATGGCGTAGAACTCCACGATACCGCAGAAGATCAGGCCCTTGGTGGCGGCCTCCGGGTGCTTGGCCACGATACCCACGGAGGCGGCGGCCACACGGCCCTGGAACTTGGCGGAGAGCCAGCCGCCGATGGCGGTGGGGATGCAGGCGGCGAAGAAGGACATACCCTGCGTCAGCGTCAGATCTACGGGAGTGCCGCTCATGAGACCTACCTGCAGCAGGACGATGAACAGGGCCACGAAGCCATACAGACCCTGCGTACCGGGCAGCACCTGCAGGATCAGGCACTTGGTGCTCTTGTCGGGATCCTCGCTGACCAGACCGGCGGCGGCCTCACCCACGAGACCGGTACCCTTGGCGGAGCCCACGCAGCACAGACCCACCGTCAGCGCCGCACCCAGAATGGCGAAACCCATGCCGCCGATGGCGTTCAGAAAATCATACATATCAATTATCCTCCTTCATAACTTCAACATATTGTGTTTCTACGGACAGCGGCCTGTAGCTCTTGCCGCCCTCCTTGTAAAACCGACCGAAAAATTCCAGAAACTGCAGACGCATATCGTGGACGTAGCAGCCCAGCAGGTTCAGCGCCAGATTCAGGGCGTTGCCGATGAGGGCGATGACCACGAAGCCCACCACGTTCCCGGTGGTGGCACCCAGCATATTGAATACCTGCGCCAGCACGGCGCCCGACAGCATCAGCGCCATCAGACGCACATAGGAGAGGATATCGCTGAAAAAGCCTGTGACGCCGTTATATACGGCGCTCACCAGCCCCGTGACCTTGCCGAAGCCCCTCTTGCCCCGACCGGAGCCGTATACCAGCATCAGCACGCCGATGACCAGCACCACCGGCACACCGGCCACGCTGCCCACCTTCAGAAGTGCCATGGCCCCGCCGGCCAGAATGACCCACCATGTGATCTCGTCCCACAGGGCGTCGGCAAAGTGGCCGTCCCTGGTTTTCTTCACCACGCTGATGGTCATGCCGGTGAGGATCTGGATGCCGCCCAGCACCATGGAGCCGATCATGATGGCCATGGTGTCGTTCAGCGGGGAGAAGAGGCTGGGCAGCTCAAAGGTGCTGGCCGGGTCAATGACCTTGCACAGCTGGGGGATGAAGTCCCCGAAGAAGCCGCCGGTGAGAGCGCCGAAAATAAAGGTCACGATGCCGCACCACAGGATCAGCTCGATAAAGCCCCGTTTGCTCTCCGGCGGTCGTGCCTTTTTCAGGTACAGCAGCGGCAGAAAGATCATCAGAAGGCCGTAGCCCATGTCCGCCATCATCATGCCGAAGAACAGGATGAAAAACGGGGCCATGACCGGGTTGGGGTCCACGCCGTCATAGGCGGGCATGGAGTACTGCTCCGTGATGCAGGTCATGGATCGGGTGAGCCAGTTGCTCTTCAGCGTCACCGGCACCTCCGGATACTCCTCCTCGGTGGGGACCCGCAGGTCCCACGCACAGGAGTAGCCCTCCAGCAGCTGCTCCAGCCGGGCGGTGTCTGTCTCCGGCACCCAGCCCTCCAAATAGAAGATATGTCCGTCGGTGAGGAGCCGCTGACGGTTATCCTCCCGCTGGATCTGCAGCTTCAGCCGGTCCAGACCCAGCTTCAGCTCCGGCTGACGGCCTCCCAGGGCGTCCAGCGCAGCGTCCTCCGCCCGGCGATCCTGCCGGGTTTGCTCCTCCTCATCGTCCAGCCGCTGCAGGTTCTCCTGCACCGTACCGGTGAGGGTACCGAAGGAGGCTGCCGCAAAGCCGAAGGGCCGCAGCACCTCCAGCACTGCGCTCTCCGCCGCCTGATGTACCAGCAGCAGAAGATACTGCTGCTGCGGCGACAGGGATACCTGTACCAGCTCCGCCGGCTGTTCCTCCAGAGCGTTTTTTGCCTGCTGGAGGTCCGACCGCAGGGGCATGGTGCCGGGGATCACCGACAGCTGGCCGCTGCGGTGCAGCTCCAGGGGCACGTCCAGCTCCGCCCACGGCTCCAGCGACAGCCGCTGGGCCTGAATGCGCTGAAGCTGGGAGGTCAGCTGCTCCTTGCGGGCCGTATGGCCCAGGATCTCCGCTGCCAGCGCCTGCTGCTGCCGCAGTGCCGCCTCATCCAGAAACTGACTCTGGCTGATGCGGGGGCGGGGGGCAAACAGTCCGGTCTTTTTCAGACCCCGGCTGCCCAGCGCCGACAGCGCCGCCTCCATCTGGCGGGAGGCCTCCCGCCAGCGAACCAGCTCCGCCGGTTCCGGATGCAGCAGCACCGCCCAGTCCGGATCCGCCGCCAGATCCTCCGTCTGCCGGATCTCCAGCCGACCGAACTGCAGCAGCGCATCCATCAGGGACTGCCGCTCCTCCTCCATCGCCAGCAGGTGCAGCCGCTGCATTTTCACAATGGCCACTACTCCTGCACCACCCTTCTCAGAATGGTGTCTACCGCCTGAGGCATCTTGGCCCCGGCCTGCTGCCGCAGGGCGTCACAGTCTGCCTGAACCTCCCGCAGCGCCTGCTGCCGGGCTGCTTCGGCGTCCTCCGCCGCCTGCCGGCGGCGCTGGGTCTCCAGCTGCTGCAAGTCCCGGCGTGTCTGTTCCACCAGCGCACGTCCGGAGCGTTCCGCCTCTTCCTGCATCTGCTGAGCCTGCTGGGCCGCCTGACGGACGGAGGTTTCCGCCTCCTGTTCCACCTGCGATACCTGCTTCACCAGCTCCAGATACATGGTCGTCACCGCCTTTCCTTGTGAATGGATCTATAAGCATATGCCGTCCGGCCCTTGTAACGGCCCGTTCGGCAGAGGCTGACTTGAAATTGTCCGTTATCTTAGCACATCTTAGTTTGAAAATCAACACGTTGTCTGTTAATTTGCAAAAATAATTTATTTGTATAAAAATGGGACTTTTTCTGAATGATAAGAAAAAGTCCCATTGCGAAAAACTATTGTACCACGGCGCCAAAGGCAGACACGCCCAGCACGCTGAGGATGCCCATGATGCACCCGGCCAGCAGCACACCACCCATGCAGGCCAGCACGCTCTTCTTAAAGCCCATATCCAGCAGAGAGGCCGCCAGAGTTCCCGTCCACGCACCGGTGCCGGGCAGGGGGATCCCCACGAACAGCAAAAGAGCCCAGAACAAGCCCCGGCCGGCCTTCGCCTGAAGCTTTTGGCCGCCCCGCTCACCCTTTTCCAGACAGAAGGTGAAGAACCTTCCGATGACAGGCTTATCCTTGCCCCAAAGAAGGATCTTCCGGGCGAAGAGATAGATAAACGGCACCGGCAGCATATTCCCCACGATGGCAATGAGATACGTCAGCCACAGCGGCATCCCGTAGGCCACGCCGTAGGGGATGGCGCCCCGCAACTCGATGAGGGGGACCATGGATACCAGAAAAACGATGAGTCCGTGTTTCATATGCTTCCTCACAAGATTGCCGGACCCATAGACCGGCAGCGTAATTTTATGATAGAGTATTATACCATAGTCTGCCCCGTATGACAAGGCTGCATTCCGTTTGCCGGGAAACTTCTGTGGGAGGGGTATAGAACCGCTGCAAATCTTCATGCTTTTTTCCACAAATTATTCCATAGTTTCTGTCGACAGCCGGAGTTTTTTACGTTATACTATATTCTGTTGAATCAAATATACTGGGAGGGAATGCGTTTTGAGCGTTTCTGATTTCATTTCCCTGCTGGGCGGCGTGGCCCTGTTCCTGTTCGGTATGTCCATCATGGGCGATGCCCTGAAGAAGGTAGCAGGCAATCAGCTGGAGCTGGTGCTGTATAACCTCACCAGCACGCCCATCAAGGGGGTCCTGCTGGGGACCGGCGTCACGGCGGTGATCCAGTCCTCCTCCGCCACCTCGGTGATGGTGGTGGGCTTCGTCAACTCCGGCATGATGAAGGTCAATCAGGCCATCGGCATCGTGCTGGGCGCCATCTTGGGCACCAGCGTTACCGGCTGGGTGCTGTGCCTCAGCAACCTCTCCGGCGGCGGCTGGGTGGCTCTGCTGAGCACCTCCACTCTGACGGCCCTGATGGCCACCATCGGTACTCTGCTGCGGATGATCAGCAGGAAGCAGACCACCCGCCATGTGGGGGAGATCCTGCTGGGCTTTGCCGTGCTGATGTACGGCATGACCGCCATGAGCGGCGCCGTGGAGCCCCTGCGGGAGAGCGAGGTGTTCATCAATGCCATGACCTCCTTCGCAAACCCTCTGCTGGGAATTCTGGTGGGCATCGTGTTCACCAGCGTCATCCAGAGTGCCTCCGCCGCCGTGGGTATCCTGCAGGCGCTGGCCGCCACCGGAGCCGTCACCTTTGAAATTGCCCTTCCTATTATCATGGGTATTGCCATCGGCGCTGCGGTGCCGGTGCTGCTGTCGGCGCTTGGCGCCAACGTCAGCGGCAAGCGCACGGCCTTCGTCTATCTGCTCATCGACGTGCTGGGCGTGGTGATCTGGGGCTGCATCTTTTATGCCGTCAATGCCGTGGTGCATTTTGACTTCATGGATACCACCATGACCACCGTGTCCATCGCTCTGGCGAACACCCTGTTCCGTCTGGCCACGGTGGTGGCCCTGATGCCTCTCATCGGCCTGCTGGAGAAGCTGGTATGTATGCTGGTGCCGGACAACTCCGAGAGCAGCCGGGAGCGCCAGAAGATGGACCGTCTGGAGGAGCGCTTCCTGCAGCACCCGGCGCTGGCCATCGAGCAGAGCCGTCAGGTCACCGACGCCATGGCTCAGTGCGCCATGGAGAATCTGCTGGCCGCCATGGCGCTGGTGCATCAGTACAGCGACAAGGGCTTCCGGGCCGTGGCGGAGACAGAGTCCACCGTGGACCGCTATGAGGACCGGCTGGGTACCTACCTGATGAAGATCACCGGTAAGGAACTCACCGCCCGTCAGAGCGAGGAGGTATCCAAGTACCTGCATACCATCTCCGACTTCGAGCGCATCTCCGACCACGCCCTGAACATCTCCGAGGTGGCGCAGGAGATCCACAGCAAGGGCATGGCCTTCTCGGAGGAGGCCAGCCAGGAGCTGAAGGTCATGGAGGATGCCGTCTCCGAGATCCTCTACCTTTCCATCCACGCCTTTGTGGAGGGGGATCTGGCCGCCGCCAGCCGGGTAGAGCCGCTGGAGGAGATCATCGACGGCCTGTGCGACGAGCTGAAGCTGCACCATGTGGACCGTCTGCAAAAGGGCGTATGCACCCTGAGTCAGGGCTTCGTGTTCAACGATCTGCTCACCAACTATGAGCGGGTAGCGGACCACTGCTCCAATATCGCCGTGGCCATGATCGAGCTGGAGTCCGACGCTTTCGATACCCACGAGTATTTGAAGAGCGTCAAGGACATGAAATCCGACTCCTTCGCCCGCTATTACGAGGAATACAGCAAAAAATTTGCTTTGTAAGACATGAAAAAAGCACCGACAGAGGTCGGTGCTTTTTTCATGCGGATACCTTGCACCATATCGAAAAACGGCCGTCCGGTGATATCGTTGAGAAGTAGAAATAATGACAAAAATCATTTGACAGAAATGGTCGAAAAATGGTATCATTACATAAATGACAAGACATTCGCCCGGTGAAAAGAAATGACGGTCGAACTGCTGAAGGGGAGAGGTAAATTGAGACGTTTATTGTGCAGTCTGCTGGCGGCCTTGATGCTGCTGCCGTGGGTGATGCAGGGGGCATGGGCCGCCGGCGGCACTCGGGAGGTCAAGAGTCGTGAGATCGCCGTGGTGTTCGACAACTCCGGCTCCATGTATGACGCCGGGAATACGGCGTGGTGCGGGGCGGGATACGCCGTGGAGGTGTTCGCCGCCATGATGAACGAGAAAGACCGGCTCAGCGTCTATCCCATGTGGCCGGTGGAGGCCGGAGGGAAGAAGTATTCCAGCAGCAGCCCCCTGACGGTGACGCCCGCAGACGATCTGTCGGTGATCCGGGATATGTACACGCCGGAGGCGTGGAATACTCCCATCGAGACCATTACCGCCGCCAGTCAGGGCTTGGCCTCCTCGCAGGCCGATGAGAAATGGCTCATCGTGCTGACGGACGGTGATACCTTCTTTGAAAACGGCGAGTCCATGAACGGCAGCAAGACGGAGGAGCGTTTGGAGGAGGAGCTGACCCGCTGCAATGCCGCAGAGAACGTGATGTATTTGGGCATCGGCTCTGTAGCTGTGATGCCGAAGGTCAGCGCAGGGAAGAACGTCTATTATGCCGACAAGGCCACGACCACGGCGGAGATCCTCACGAAGCTGACTGCCATGAGCAATATGATCTTCGGCCGTGATGAGCTAAAGCTCTCCGGCGACACGCTGGAGTTTGATCTGCCCATGAGCAAGCTCATCCTGTTTGTGCAGGGCAGTGGTGTGGGTGATGTGACACTCACCGGCTCCGAGGGCAAGCAGCTCAACGCTGTCAGCCAATACGCCCCCTCCTATGGCACCCGTGGCGCCGGGCTCGATTATGCGGGAGTCTGTGCGGTGGATACGAGCCTGCAGGGCGTGGTGGCCACCTATGAGGACTGCGACGCCGGGACCTACCAGCTGTCTTACAGCGGCAGCGTCACCAGCGTGGGCGTTTACTATGAGCCGGACGTGGAGCTCTCCGCCTTTCTGGCGGACGAGGACGGCCAGCCGGTGGATATGGATGCCCTATATCCCGGTACATACCGCTTGTGCTACGGGCTGGCGGATAAGAACGGAAACCTGACCAACTCCAAGCTGCTGGGCGAGACGCACTATTCCGTCCGCTATGATATCAACGGCGAGAAGCAGACGCTGGAGAGCGACGAGAGCGGCTGGGTAGAGGTGACGCTGGGCAGCAGCGACCACCTGAACGCAGACCTGTCCGCCACCTATCTGAACGGCTACCGTATTGAAAAGGACAACGCCGGCTTAGGCTGGCCGCTGGATGGCCTTACGCCCACGGCGCATCCCACCAGCCGGATCGAACTGAAGCTGGAGGCACCGCAGACCTATGTGGTGCGCTCTCAGCTGGAGGAGGCGCAGCCTCTCACCGCTACGCTGCTGCTGGATGGTCAGCCCATGCCCGCAGAGCTGCTGGCTCAGACAGAGGTCACAGTGGATGGTGAACTGGACTGCACCGTCACGCCCAACGGCGATGGCACCTACACCATCCGACTTTCACCGGAGCAGAGTGCCGCAGACGGCCTTCGGCGGATCACGGTGCAGGCCTCCGGAACGGATGAATACGGCGAGCCGTATCAGATCACAGCGGAGCAGAAGCTGGAGCTGGCCAAGTACCCACAGTGGGTACGCATCGCCGTCATTGCGCTGACCGTCCTGCTGCTGCTGATGCTGTTCCTGCTGTTCATGGGGATGAAGGTGCTGCCCAGGAAGATCCGGGTATCCAAGACCAACTTCACCGTGGGAGCTACGGCGGTGTCCGGTTCGGCCCGCACGGAGTTCTCCGGCGGCGGCAAGAAGAAGGGACGCCTCTCCATCACATCCCCCAAGTATACGGCCAATCCTCTGGCCAAGTGCGGCATGGTGCTGGAGCTGGAGGCGGTGAACAACCGCTGGACCCGTCCCGCTGACCGCAAGGCCAAGGTCACGGCGGTGTCCGCCGTCAACGGCAGTGCCGTTGGTTCCATCAAGGTGGGCACGCTGGTGTTTAACCGTGACCCCGCCACCGGCAAGCTGGTGAGCACCAAAAAGACGGCCACCACGGAGATCGGCAACAACCGGGCCTGCAACGTCAGCGGTCAGGTGCTGGACAGCACCGGCATCCCCGTCCCCATGGGCTTGGGCGTAACATTGAAATTCAGCAAATAAAAGAGAGACAAACCATATATAGAATGATTCGGAGGTAGCAACATGGCAAAGGAACGCATTAAGGAAAATGTGATCGACGCCCCGACTCTGTTTGTGGGTGTTGGCGGCACCGGATGCCGCATCGTCCGGCGTGTGGCGGAGATGTGCCGTCCCGGCGAACGGGAGAACGTCAACTTTGTCTGTCTGGACACCAATGTCAACGATCTGGCCAGCGTGTCCGGCAGCAGGAGCCACATCTACACCGTCCAGACGTCCAACACTCAGACGGTGGGCAACTATCTGGATTACGATGCAGATGCACTGAACAACTGGTTTCCCAAGAACGCCGTCCTGTACGACAAGACGGTGTCCGAGGGTGCCGGACAGGTCCGGGCCATCTCCCGTCTGGCCCTGAACTCCACCATTAAGACCGGCCGCATCCGCCCGCTGTTGGACGCCGTGGACGACCTGTTCCGCAAGAGCGGCAAGGAGATGAAGCAGGCCATGCGTGCCGTCATCGTCTCCACGGCCTCCGGCGGTACCGGCTCCGGTATCCTGCTGCCGCTGGCCATGTATCTGCGGGACTATGTCAAGGATAAGTACCCCAACACCAGCCTGATCGTCCGCTCCCTGATCCTTCTGCCGGAGACGCTGGACAGCGTCATCGACTCCAACACTGAGCGGGAGAGCCAGCGCCGCAACGCCTATGCCACCATCAAGGAGATCAACGCCTTCATGATGAAGGGCTCCGGCTTCTTCGATATCGACGAGGATCTGCGCCGCTACAACAGACTGCACGTGGACTTTGCCAATCCCGGCACCGATGAGATGAAATCCCTGAGCCTGCTGCCCTTTGATTTCTGCTTCCTGATGGATGGCCAGAACGCCGAGGACAGCACGCTGGTCAGCACCATGCAGTATGAGATCCAGGCGGCGCAGGCCCTGTATGAGCAGAACATCGGCCCCATGCAGAAGAAGGCCTTCTCCGTGGAGGATAACATCATCAAGGAGATGTCCAACCCCGGCAACTATGGCCGCAACCGCTTCGGCGGCATCGGCGCCGGCGTTATCCGCTACCCCTATGAGGAGATCGCCGACTACATCGCCTATGACTGGGCGCTGGACAGCATCGGCGGCGAGGGCGAGGCAGCCAAGTGGTCCAAGTATGACAACGCCTTTGAGGTGAAGCTGCGTGAGGCCCGGAAGAAGGGCCTGTCCGCCACCGAGGCCCCCACTCGTGCCGAGGTGTATACCGAGAAGATGAACACCGCTACCGATAACTTCACCAAGGACCTGCGGGCCAAGTTCACCCGCATTGCGCCCCAGCTGCTGGAGTCCTATTTTATGGCGCTGGCAAACCGGATGCACGAGGCCCTGAACGAGGATACCGGCATCAACGCTACCCGCAGCGCCGCCAACAGTCTGGCGGAGGAGATCGACTATCAGCACACCGAGGGCGAAAAGGGCAAGGCCCGTGACAACCTGGGGATGCTGCGTGACTACGAGGCCATGATGCGCATCAACGCCCGCAAGGTGTCCGAGGGCGTGGCAGAGGCCATCTTCGTCAACGAGACCAAGACCATCAATGAGAAGAAGCCCTATACCATCGAGGCGATCCTCCGCAACAGCTTCGGTGAGATTTTCCATCCCAATGCCGTGCGCTATATGCTGTATATGCTGGAGCACCGCTTTGCCGAGAAGATCCAGACTACGCAGAATCGTCTGAATAACGAGATCATCCCCAATCTGGAGACCTATGCACCCGATGCCAACGAGACTGGTATGTTCGACGTGAAGTTCAACGGCAAGAAGAAGGAGCGCAATCTGGACGAGCTGTGCGCCGCCGAAAAGGCCGGCGATGCCAACCCCAATCTGCTGGAGAAGCTGGGCGGCTATGAGAAGATCTATGCCAAGCTGAACGAGTTCTTCCCCGACTACTTTGCCACCATCACCGATTTCGGCAATCTGACGGCGGAGCTGGAGGCCTATAAGTTCGGCTACGAGTATGTCAAGGATCTGTCCGCCATGTTCGAGCGCTTTTATCGCACCTTCGGCGAAAAGGTCACCTCTCTGGTGCGCCGTCAGGACGATCTGGCCGACAGCCTGAAGTTCACCAAGGGCGACTCCGTCTTTAACGTCTGTGCCTCCCGTGAGATGCTGCAGGAGCTGTCCCGCAGCACCCGCAAGCAGGGGGAGGAGGGCGCTCTGCTGGATTCGGAGCTGAATGGCCGCATCTTCGATGCCATCAAGGCCAACGTGGCCTTTGAGCGGGAGATCCGTTCTGCCGATATCGTGGAGGAGGATCGCCGCATCGACGTGTTTGACGAGATCCTGCTGGATTACTTCCGGGATACCGTCCGCCGGGACTGCAAGGCCATCGACATGAACATCATCCGGGCCATCGCTATGGAGAACCGTCTGAAGGCCCGTCTGAAGATGCGGGAAGAGGGCGACGGCGACGGCACCATGTTCGATACCGTCACCCGTGAGGATAACCTCCACTACATCCGCAAGATCATCGCCATGGGCGAGCGCCTGTCCGCCCCCGGCATCCAGCGCATCAACAACGAGGAGCCCCGTGAGGTGAAGCTCTGCGCCTATAACAAGTCCCTGTGCGATATGCGGGAGTACCGCATCGGTGATCTGCTGATGAAGGGCGACGCCGTGGACACCGTGTCCCGCTACGAGCTGCACTTCTTCAACGCCCTGTACAATCTGACCCCCGACAAGCTGAACAAGTTCGCCAGCCCCTCCCGCACGGAGACCCGTGACAAGACTGCCGGCCTCTATCAGAAGGCCTATATGGCCTATGCCAAGCACATCGGGCCGGATTCTACCAAGAATATCATGATCTCCACCCACATCGACAAGCGTTGGGATTCCATCGCCGTCATGCCGGAGATCGACTTCGACTTCCAGAACCGCCAGATCATGAAGATCCATCAGGCCATGATCTACGGGCTGGTGTACGATGCCATCAAGTACGTCAATCTTTCCCATGCCGCCGCCGGGAAGCGTGTGTATAAGTACGAAAATTCCGATGAGCGCATGGTGGACATGATCGTCTCCAACGGCACCCTCTGCGACGAATTCTATGAGATTCTGGATGCCCTATACATCAATTCCGCCGTGGTGGAGGATATCGAGGTCATCAAGCGCAAGCGTCGGACCAAGGACGTGGTGCGCAATTCCAACTACTCCGACACCGCCTTTGCCCACGCCGTCCGCAAGTTCTCCATTGACATCCTCCACGAGGGCCCTGCCAGCCTCTTTGAGATCCCGCTGGCCTACTATACCTCTCTGCCCAACAGCCAGCGCTTTGTGGCGGAGATCACCGCACTGGTGGAGGCCGTGGTCAAGACCCTCAGCAACGAGCTGTATATGTGGGAGCGTCCCGATGATGCCAAGTTCATCCTGTGCGACGTGCTGAAGGAGCAGTTCGTGCTGCTGATGGAAAATTATCGCAAGACGCCCCAGTTTGAGCGGAGCCGCAACGCCGAGGACAATCTGGTGATCTCCATTGTCTACCGCAAGATCAAGGAGACCATCGAGGAGACACCGGAGCCCGACGATTTCGAGGCCACGCTGGAGATGCTGCAGAAGCTGATGCATGACTGATTGGTCAGATAGATATCTGCACGAACAGGAGAACGGAGGAAACGAGTTTGTTCACTGTTATCATTGCGGAAAAAGAGCATATCGATCGGATCAGGGAGTATGACATTTTCCTCAGCCCCTTTGCCGACCACCGGCGCATTGCCCTGTGCCGGTGGTATCCGGAAAAGGATACGCTGGCCGAGGCGGTGCCGGAGCTGCGGGAGACCGTGGCCCGTGAAAAAACGTGGCGTGCGCTGATCCTCACCACCGGTGAGGGCCTGACGTACCGCAATCCCTTTGACTTGGTGCCGTTTGAGCCGCCGCAGAAGGAGTGGGAGGAGCCGCTGGAGGAATATCTGCCCCGGCTGCGTCAGGTGAAGCTGGCGGCCTTTGACGCTGCGGCGGAGAAACCCCTGACGAAGCTGGTGACCCACCTGTGCCGCCAGCCGCTGGTGCAGGCGGGACGCAACAGCGTGGGGGAGAGTGACCCGGAGTTTGCCGAGTATCAGCTGGAGGCCCAGTATAAGCAGCAGCTCCGCAGCCGCATCACCACCAACGAGAGACTGGACATCTCCCTGCCATCGGAGGTGATCTGCGTAGCCCGACGCACCTATACCCAGCGCAGCGAGGAGATCCACTCTGCCTGGGGGGAGCACGTGGAGCAGCAGTATCGCCGCTTTCCGGACTGGAACCTGTATTTCGATAAAATGCGCTATCTGGTGTTCGACCTGCCGCCGGAGAATTACCAGAGCTACCCCTTTGACTACCTGCGCCTGCTGTCGTCGCTGATGCTGCTGGCGGGGCAGGAGATCCCCGGAGGCTGCCTGCGGCCGGGACGGCTGTACCGGCTGGAGTGCGAAAACGACGATGCCGCCCTGACGGAGCTTCTGCAGCGGTACGATGGAAAGCTTCAGGCGACAGACGCCCTTTTGGAGCAGAAGATCGACGCCGTGCGGGAGGAGCAGCGCCCCCGCATCAGCGACTATGAGGCGGAGCGCAGCTTCTGCGCCAACGTCACCGTGCCGGTGACGCCACGGGGAGACTTCGATAAGTCCGACCTGTACGTCTCTGGCCGGGAGCTGGGACTTTCCACGGATTGCCCCACCGACGAGGCTGCCTTCTGGGACAGCGCCCGTTCTGCCTCTGACAAGGCCATCCATCGGCTGATCAAGCAGCCGGCACGGGCCTTGGGCAAGGCGCTGGAGAGCTTTCGGGGCATGAACCGCATTTCGGACCGTCAGGCGGCGTGTCTGGACGGATACCAGGTGGAGGATGTGCGGGAGCACATCCACACCGAGGAGCAGGCCATGCTGGATACCGGCATCACCATGGCGGAGAATCTGGATGCGTGCCGGGTACGCATCGATAAGGCGGATCATCAGGTGCGCCGGAAGATTGACGCCCGAATGACCCGCAAGTGCACCATTGCCATGGGGCTGGTGCTGCTGGGGGTGTTTCTGGTGGGATGCCTTCCCATGCTGGTGAAGAACCTTGGTGCCGTCGCTGCACGGGGTACGGCGCTGGGCTTGACGGCGATGGGACTGGCGGCGCTGGCACTGACGGCGGTGGTATGCCTGTTTTTCCTGCGCCGTGCGCTGCGTCGCAAGGTCTATACCTACAACGACGAGGTGGCGGAGCTGGACCGCACCGTCACGGGCATGATGAATGACTATTCCCGCTGCCTGAGCCATGCCTGCAACGTCATGCGTGGATGCTCGGTGGTGGCCTACCACACGGCCCACGCCAACCCTGAGGATGCCCGCATCATGGTCTACCGCAAGCACCAGTCGGATATCCGCCAGCGGCGGGAGCAGCTGCGGACGGTGTTCGCCCTGTTTTTCCCCAGAGAGCAGCAGCCGTGCCAGCAGGAGCCGGAGGCATACCCCTACGAATTTGACCGCCCGGTGGACTACGAGTATCCTGTCCCCTATGCCCAGCGGCAGCGGGCCATCGACTTTCTCCAGCCGGATAACCGGGTGGTGCTGCCGGTGGCGCACATCAAGGGTGTAACGGTGAGAACGGAGGAGCTGTATGACTAATACCATGCGACTGCTGGGCGGTGCCGGTATCACGGCACTGTTCCTCCTGCTGCTGAAGCTCAGCTCCAAAGCCAACCTGAAGAAAAAGGACCGCAGCTGCCAGATGCTGGAGCCCATCTTCGCCTCGGTCTACTGCGTGGTCCTGATGGTGCTGGCCACCCGCCTGTGGAACTGGATGTCCCGCCTGCTGGAGGCCCTGCCCGCTGCGCTGGAGCGCTGGGGCAGCAGGATATCCCTCTCCTGGCTCAGCCAGCTCCTGACCCGCCTTGGCCAGTGGCTGCAGGAGCTGTTTCTGAGGATCAATTTCCCGTTTCTGACCATGGTGGCCCTGAATCTGCTGATTCTGCTGGCCCACGTGATCCTGAAGAAAGTCATGGTTGCCATCAGCGCCCGGCTCTGCCGTGATCCGGAGTTCGGCACACCGGTGCGCAGGCTCTTTTATGAGCACGACCGTGAAAAGGACTACTGGTACGTTCGTCCCCATCTGGGCCAGTGCCGCACGCTGGTCAAAACGGTGTATACCGCAGCGGTGCCGGTGTTGCTGGCGATGATGTTCGCCTCAGCGCCGCTGATGAGCCGGGAGCTGCTGGATCAGCCCTTCTTCCCGGTGTTCGGCATGATCCTCATGGGCGAGATTTACTACTTTCTGGACGGCCTGCTGGAGCAGGAGGATCAGGAGAACCAGCTGGAGGGCGAGGAGGACGACGCCCGCTGCAAGTGCGACTATACGGTGCTGCGGAAGGCCTTGCGCCGCCTGTTTGGCGACCGTCTGGTGGCGGATGATATCACCGCCGGAGCCTTGAGCAACAGCGATATGACCTGCGATGAGCTGCTGACGAAGATGGAGGAGCAGGTGGGCGAGCCGGTGGAGCTGTACGGCCGCTATATGCGCTCTCTGCTGAACCGGGGCTTCCCGGTGGATAAGAGCAGTCTCATCTCCGGCCGGGATCTGCTGGAGGGCCGCAGCATCCTCTTCAACGACCCCTTTTACTATGACCTGATCCCCTACGCCTTTTATGCCATGAACCACACGCTGCTGCGCCATCGGAAGGTGCTGATCGTCCTGGGCCGGCACAGCGTGGAGGAGGATATCATCGCCTGGTGTCAGGAGGGCCTGCAGGCCATCACGGGCCTGCCGGGCCTGTGGCGTGTGGGCGTGCTGGAGCAGGAGTCCCGCCCGCTGGATGTAGGCATCATCACCCGCTCCAGCGTCCATGACCTGCCTATGCACGAGGCCAACGCCGAGTTCTTCGACGAGGTGGATTATGTGGTGCTCATGGAGCCCTCCCGCCTGATCCCCACGGCGCAGGTGGGCCTGCGCTCTTTGGCGGAGCACATGAGCCCCCGCCCGGTGACGTATTGCTCCATCGATAAGAACTGCGACGGACTGGTAGATGCACTGTCCCATGTCCTGATGATCAGCATCAGCGAGGTGTCCGCCACCACACGGCGAGACGGAGCCTGCGCCTATATGTGCTGGGAGACGGGCCGTGAGCATCTGCAGCACCGTATGATGCCCAACCTCTCCCGCTATTTGGGTATGGGGACGGAGCTGTCCTTCGTGGCGCTGAAGAATCAGGTGTCCGCCGCCACATGGTACGGCGGCGAGGCATTCCCCGTGACGGATATGCGCTGGATCGCCAAGCAGTACTACTATGATCTGCTGCACTATGCCCAGCTCCCTACGGAGCAGGAGATGATGGACCGCTGCTTCCGGGTGTCTCCCAACCTATGGGATGCCAGAGTGGAGAAAAACCAGTACATGGTGGTGGAGGACGAGTCCTTCAATATGTTTGAGGTGAAGCGGGACTTTGCCACCCGGATCGGGGAGCAGGGCTTCATCAATGTCATCACCTCCGACTATCTTCTGCGGGACTATATGGCCGCCAACGAGGGGATCTTCAACGCCGATCCCAAGGCCATCCCGTACATCGTGGCGGATCACGCCCGCACGGAGCGCAATGTAGCGCTGCGGCTGTGCCTGCGCATGAGCGTTGAACCGGTGCCGGATCGGGAGCTGCACCGGGAGCTGATGCTGCTGGGAGCCGATTCGGAGGAACCGGCGGATACCCTGTGGCAGATGCTGTGCCGCTGTATGCAGAGCAGTGATGTGGCTCTCATGGATGACGACGGAAATCCGCTGCTGCGTCTGCCCTCCGGCGGAAAGGAATTTCTCTTTGGCCGCCGGGTGCTGCGGAGCAAGCGCCGCTTCTCCATGAAGACCGGCCAGACGGAGACTGTCTGGTACATTGAGGACGAGTTGTTCCGCCGGCTGGTGCTGCAGGACCTGCAAAACGCCCGCTACATTGCGGAGGACGAGAACGGCAAGCCCCATTATCTGGGCTCCGAGCTTCGGGGTCATGTGTTCCAGAAGTATCTGCCGGGCCAGTTCTTCACCTTTGACGGCAAGTACTATGAAATGCTGTCGGTGACGTCCGACGGACAGGTGCTGCTGCGCCGTGCCGCCGACCACATCGATGGTCGCCCCGCCTATCGTCAGGTGCGCCGCTATACCCTGTGCCACGTCTGCGACGGCGAGGACATGGGCGCCCTGCGGGATATCGGGGGTCTGAAGCTCCGCCGCCAGACGGCGGATATCCGGGTAGAGACTCCGGCCTATTGGCAGCTGTCCCACTACAATGACTTTGCCTCCGGCAAGCATCTGACCATCAACGGCGTGCCGGATCGCACCTATTACCGCAAGCAGATCCTCCGCATCGACTTCCCGGCGCTGGAGGGGACGGAGGGCGCTGCCCCCACGGTGGCCCTGCTGATGAACGAGGTGTTCCGCACCCTTTTTGCCGAGAACGCCGACTACATCACGGCGGTGGCACCGGCGGCGGAGCAGCCCTATGTCACCCACACGCTGGACTGCACCGCCGTGGAGGAGCCGCCGATCAACGGACTGTACATCATCGAGGACAGCCCCATGGATATCGGTCTGCTGGTGGCGGTGGAGCGGAATCTGAGCCGCATCTTCTCCATCCTCTGTGACTATCTGGATTGGCACCTTGCGGCGCTGGAGGAGAGCCTGCACCCGGCGCCCCAGCCCGAACCGCCCACCTACGCCATCCCACCGGAGGAGCAGACGGCGGAAAAGCCCCGCAAGAAGGGCCTGCTGGGTTGGCTGGGCAGACTTTTCCGAAGGATCGGAGACTTCTTCCGGAAGCTCTTCGGAAAACGCAAGAAGCCGGCAGACCCGGACCAGCCCGCCGAGCCTGCAGCCGAGCCCCCGGCAGAGGGGGAGGTCCCCCCGGAGACTGCCGCCCCCACGGAGCCGGATGCTCCTGAGGAGGAAGCTGCCCCCGCAGAGGAGGAGACCACGGACGCCCCTACCGGGGACGCAGAGCCTTCCGAAGGGGAGGAGCCGCCCAAGGAGGACCGGAGCCTCTTTGATGCCGAGCCGGAGACGGGCGGACCGGAGGAGGGCGAACCGGTAGAACCGGAGCTGACCTTCGAGCCGGAGCAGGTGATCCCCTCCGGCGGCCCCGATCTGGAGCGCAAGCCCTATCATCAGCGCTATTATCTGCTCTATGGCTATGCCGAGCAGCCGCAGGATCTGCATCTTCAGGAAGCGCTGGAGCTGCTGCGGCAGCTGGGCTGCGACGGCGGATCGCTCAAGCAGGCCCGTGACGGCCAGAACGTGGCGGAGCTCATCGAGAAGAGCTATGTTCCCAACCGGCAGGGGGTCCACTACTGCGATTTCTGCGGTGTGGAGCTGACCGGTGCCGAGAGCGAGGTGCTGTCTGACGGACGGGAGCGCTGCATGAACTGCAGCCGCACGGCCGTCAAAACGGAGGCCGAGTTCCGGAAACTGTATCAGGATGCCGCCCGTGGCATGGAACTGTTCTACGGCGTTCGGATCACGGTGCCGGTGAAGATACAGATGGTCAACGCCAAGCGCCTGCACCGCAGCTTGGGCAAGACCTTCGTACCTACGGCCAAGCCCGACGGCCGGACGCTGGGTGTGGCCATCAAGCGTGGCAATGACTATTCCATCCTGTTGGAGAACGGCTCGCCCCGCATGAGCTCTCTCATGACTCTGGTCCACGAGATGACCCATATCTGGCAGTACCTGAACTGGGATATGGACGCCATCCGCCGCAAGTACGGTGCGGAGATGGAGCTGGAGGTCTACGAGGGCATGGCCAAGTGGAGCGAGATCCAGTACGCCTATCTCATGGGCGAGACGGCGGAGGCCAAGCGTGCCGAGATCTGCACACGAGTGCGTCAGGACGAGTATGGCCGGGGCTTTGTGAAGTATCTGACCCGCTACCCCATGTCCCATGCAACGCATTTGGAGGGTGCTACACCCTTCGAGGACAAGGAAACACCCCTGTAAGGGGGCGGGGAGACAGCTGCCGGTATGCCTGTCGGCAGCCGTCTCCGCATTTACACGATACACCATGATATAAAAGGGGGAGTCACAGTGGCAACTAAAAACACCGCACCTACCGCTGCACAGCCGGAGCTGTTCGACGACGTGCATACAAAATTTGAAGCCTATACGGGGAAGGAGCCGTACCTGTTCGTCAGCTATTCCCACCGGGACAGCAAGGTGGTCTATTCCATTCTGGATGAACTCTACGACCACAAATATCGCCTTTGGTACGACGAATCCTGCGAGAACGGCAATGATTTCCGGGATGAGCTGCGCCAGAAGATCAAGGCCGCCGAGGCGGTGATCCTCTTCGTGTCCCAGTGGTCCATGGCCTCACCCTTCTGCGGCATGGAGATCATCGTGGCACGGGAGTACGGCAAGCGCCTGTACCCCATCTATCTGGATGACTCCGTGATCCCACCGGCCTTCGAGATCCTGCTCTCCAACACCCACCACAGCACGGTGAAGGACCGCAAAAAGCTCATCAGCACCATGATCCGTGACCTCCCGGCGGAGGCCATGGATCGCCTGACCATCGAGAACGACCGTCTGGAGAAGTGCGAGGACAACGGCAAGACCATTCAGGTGGACGAGGGGATCACCACCATCTGCCACCGGGCCTTTCAGGGCCGCCGGGCCCTGCACCATATCCAGCTTCCCACCACGCTGCGCACCATCGAGCAGGAGGCTTTCCGTGGCTGCGCCAATCTGGAGGAGATGGAGATCCCAGCCGCTACCACCCGTATCTGCGACAGCGCCTTCCGTGACTGCGTCAGTATGCGCCGTCTGGTGGTGGAGAATGACCGGGTGAAGATCGGCGAGCGGGCCTTTGAAAACTGCGCCAGTCTGGAGTCCATTCAACTGCCCGACGGCATGACGGAGATCTACGGCGGCGTGTTCAACAGCTGCAAGAGCCTCCGCAGCATCTGCCTGCCCCAGCACCTGACCATTTTGGGGGAGAGTGCCTTCTCCGACTGCGAGGGGCTGGAGGAGATCGTGGTGCCGGAGAATGTCACCAAGATCGACGACCTGACCTTCAACGGCTGCACGGGACTGAAGAGCGTGACCCTGAACAACGGTCTGCGGAAGATCGGCAAGAGCGCCTTCAAAAACTGCCGTATGCTGACCCGCATCGAGATCCCGGAGTCCGTCGCCTTCATCGACAATGCCCCCTTCCGGGGCTGCGAGTCCATGAAGTCCATTCAGGTGGCGCCCCGCAACAAGTACTTCAAGTCCGCCCCCAGCAAGCGGGACGGCAATGATTTCGTGCTCTTCAATAAGAATAAATCCATCCTCATCGCCTACCCGGCCAGCAGCCGTGAGGTGCAGTACGACGTGCCGGACAGTGTGGTGACCATCTCCGACTGGGCCTTCAGCGAGTGCCGTAAGCTCAGCCGCATCACCATTCCCGACAGCGTCCATGATATCGGCGAGGGGGCTTTCTCTAACTGCGCCCTGCTGGACGAGGTGGAGATCCCCGACTCCGTGACCCGCATGGACGACTGCGCTTTCCGTGGCTGCGTCAGTCTGGAGCGTGTGCTGATCCCGGACTCCGTAAAGGACCTTGGTTGGGGACTGTTTGACGGCTGCGACAAGGTTGTGGTATACTGCCGGGAGGGTTCTGCGGCGGAGAATTACTGCCGTCGCAACGGCATCCGCTTTACCACTCTGTCCGAGGGTGAGGGCCTTGCATACTGAGTATCCGGGGAGACGACCTTCTATGCACGCATTTATCAAAAAGAATATGGTCATGGTGATCGCCCTGCTGGCTGCCGCCATTACCAGCATCATTATCCCGCCGGACCGTGCGTATTTGGGCTATTTTGACCTGAAAACGCTGACGTGCCTGTTCTGCGTGCTGGCGGTGGTCTGTGCGCTGAAGAATATCAACTTCTTCTATATGCTGGCCAGAAAGGTGGTCAAGTGCTTCAAAAACGCCCGCATGAGTATTCTGGCGCTGGTGTATATCACCTTCATCGGCTCCATGCTCATTGCCAACGACATGGCGCTGCTGACCTTTCTGCCGCTGGGTTATCTGGTGCTTACCACCACCGGCAAGCAGCGCTACATGGCCTTTACCTTCGTCATGCAGAACATCGCCGCCAATTTGGGCGGGATGCTGACCCCCTTCGGAAACCCGCAGAATCTCTACCTCTACACCTTCTTCAACATCCCCACCGGGGAGTTCATGGGGATCATGGCCCCGCCCTTTGCGGTGTCCATCGCCCTGCTGACGGTGTGCTGCCTGTTCGTGCGGCCGGAGCCCATGGAGATCGAGGACGAGCCCATCCGGCTCCCCACCGGCCGGACCGTGCTGTATCTGGTGCTGTTCGTGCTGGCCATCGTCATCGTGTTCCGGGTGATCCCCTATTGGATCGGCCTTGTCGTGATCCCGGCGGTGCTGCTGATCGCTGACCCCAAGGCTCTGAAAATGGTGGATTATCCGCTGCTGCTGACCTTTGTGTTCTTCTTCGTCTTCGCCGGCAACATGGCTCGCATCGATGCCGTGCGTGATCTGCTGGGTGCGCTCATGAGCCGTGACACGCTGCTCTTCAGCACCCTGTCCTGCCAGTTCATCAGCAATGTTCCCTCGGCCATCCTGCTGTCCCATTTCACGGACAACTACCGGGAGCTGCTGCTGGGTGTCAACATCGGCGGCACCGGCACGCTGATCGCCTCGCTGGCCAGCCTTATCACCTTCCGGGAATACGTTAAGCACAATCCCGGACGCACCAAGTACTATATCGGCGTCTATTCTGCGTTCAACCTTGCCTTTTTGGGGCTCCTGCTGGCCTTTACCATGCTGACCCGCTGAAATCCCGCCAACCCATCCGCCTTTGCGGATGGGTTGGTTTTTGCTTCCGATAAAAACTCCCACCGGCCACCGCTTGCTATGCGGAAAAAAACATGGTATAATAAAAAATCAAGTCTGCATCGCCTTTTGCGCTGCGGCAAGTATATGAACAGGAGATTCAGCGTACCATGACCACCAAGGATTTTCAGACCAAGCGGCCTCTGGCCATTTTCCTCAGTTATTTCCGGCCCCACCGCCGGCTCTTCGCATTGGATATCATCTGTGCTTTCATGATCTCTCTGGTGGATCTGGCCTTTCCCCTGATCTCCCGTACCGCCATGTACCAGTGGCTGCCCCAGCAGCAGTACCGCACTTTCTTCATCGTCATGGGGATTGTGGTGCTGGCCTTCGTGCTGCGCTCTTTTCTGTGCTTCGTGGTGGGCTATTGGGGCCACACCTTCGGCATCCGGGTGGAGGCGGATATCCGCCGGGATCTGTTCCGCCATATGCAGGAGCTGGGCTTCGACTTCTACGACCGCAACCGCACCGGCCAGCTGATGAGCCGCCTGACCTCCGACCTGTTCGAGGTGACGGAACTGGCCCACCACGGCCCGGAGGATCTGTTCATCTCCGCAGTGACCATCGTGGGCGCCCTGATCGTCATGTTCTCCATCCAGTGGCGTCTGGCGCTGGTGGTGAGTCTCATCATCCCCATTTTCATGGTGGTGGTCATGTACCGCCGCCGCCAGATGAGCGCCGCCTCCCGCGCGGCCAAGCAGAAAACCGGCGTCATCAACGCCGAGATCGAGTCCGGTCTCTCCGGTGTCCGCACCACCAAGGCCTTCGCCAATGAGGAGAAGCAGCAGACCCGATTTGACGGCGCCAACGAGATATTCAAGACCGCCAAGCGTGGCTTTCATAAAGAGATGGGCCTTTTCAACGCCAGCATGGAGTTCTTCATCTGCATCCTGTCCGTGGCGGTCATCGCCGTGGGCGGCTGGCTCATCATGAAGGGGCAGATGGACTATGTGGGGCTCATTACCTTCAGCCTGTATATCACCACCTTCATCAGCCCCATCCGCAAGCTGGCCAACTTTGCCGAGATGTTCTCCAACGGCTTTGCGGGCCTTCACCGGTTCATTGAACTGATGGCCACGGAGCCCACCATTCAGGACGCCCCCGACGCCGTGGAGCTGTCGCAGGTCCGGGGCGAGGTGGAGCTGGATCATGTCAGCTTCACCTATCCGGGCAGCAGCGAGGTCCTTCACGACATCAATCTCACCGTGGCCGCCGGGGAGACGGTGGCCATCGTAGGCCCTTCCGGCGGCGGCAAGAGTACCCTGTGCCAGCTGGTACCCCGGTTCTATGACGTCACGGAGGGCAGCATCCGGGTGGATGGACTGGACGTGCGGCAGGTGACCCAGCGCTCCCTGCGCCGGGCCATCGGCATCGTGCAGCAGGACGTGTTCCTCTTTGCCGATACCATTCGGGAGAACATCCGCTACGGCCGCCCCGACGCCACCGACGAGGAGGTGGAGCAGGCGGCCCACCGGGCGGAGCTGCTGGAGGATATCCGGACCATGCCTCAGGGCTTCGACACCTATGTGGGGGAGCGGGGGGCCATGCTCTCCGGCGGCCAGAAGCAGCGGGTGGCCATCGCCCGCATCTTCCTGAAGGACCCGGCCATCCTCATTTTGGACGAGGCCACCTCGGCACTGGACAGCGTCACCGAGGCGAAGATCCAGGGGGCCTTTGACCAACTGAGCCAGGGCCGCACCACCCTCATCATTGCCCACCGGCTCTCCACCATCCGCTCCGCCCACCGTATTCTGGTGGTGCAGGACGGCCGCATTGCCGAACAGGGCAGCCATGCCCAGCTGCTGGCGGAGAACGGGGCCTACGCCCGGCTGTACCACACGCAGAATCTGGGGGAGAACCATGGATAAACGGGATCTGTTGGACCGACTGGCGGCAAACGGTGACGAGCGCCTGCTGCTTGGAAGGGTCTGGGATAAATACGAGCAGTGCCGCCGCAGGAACATCCCGGTGGTGACGGGCTTCCTTTCCCCGGCGGAGCAGGAGCTGGTGCGCCGCCTGATGGGGGCGCTGGATGTCCGGGAGGGCTGGGTTCTATGGGGTGGCTACGACACCGCTCAGCGGCGGCAGGCCCACTTCCTGCCGGATTGGCAGACGGAACCGGACTTCGAGGCCGTGGCCGCTCTGCGGGCCACCTTCTATGAACCCAACAGCCTGACCCACCGGGACGTGCTGGGCAGCCTGATGGGGCTGGGTGTTACCAGAGAATCCGTGGGGGATATTCTGGTGGCAGAGCAGTCGGTAGATGTGCTGGTGACGGAGCCGGTGCGCCGCTTCCTGCTGGATAGCTGGGACAGCGCCGGCCGGGTACGGCTGAAGGTGCAGCCCATCGGTCCCACGGAGCTTCAGGTGCCGGAGGAGAAGGTGAAGCTGCTGCGGGATACCGTGTCCTCCCTGCGGCTGGACAGTGTTCTGTCGGTGGGCTTTTCCCTGAGCCGCAGCAAGGCGGCGGAGGCCGTCACCTCCGGCAAGGTGCAGGTGAACTGGGCGGACTGGCAGAAGCCGGACCGACAGGTGGTGCAGGGCGACGTGCTGACTCTCCGGGGCCTTGGCAAGTGCGTGCTGGAGGAAGTGGGGAATCAGACGAAAAAGGGAAGGGTGTTTATCACCGTCAAGCGCTACCTCTGACGGCACCGTCCCGACTGCGGATATCCTGCTGCGAATCATTTTGCTGCGGATGGCTTGTTTGGGACATTTTGTGGACATTGCGGATATTTTGGACATTTTGTGGACGCTTTACGGACATTTTTCGGTATATGGATTCGTCCGATTTGGGCGGAAAGGCGGGTAAATATCGTATGGATCAGAAGAAGATCGACCGGATCAATGAGCTGGCAAAGAAGGCCAGGACTCCGGAGGGGCTGACTCCGGAGGAGACGCAGGAGCGGGCTGCCCTACGCCGGGAGTATATCGACACCGTGGTGGGGAATCTGGCACGGGAACTGGATAACACCTGGGTGGTGGATGAGAACGGCAACAAGCGCAAGCTGAGAAAGCGGGGAGAGGAGAACACCCATGACTGACAAGGACAACAGCCAGACCGGAGAATATAGCTACACCTATTCCTACAGCTACTCCAAGGTGGGCGGCGAGAAAAACGTCGAGGTCCATACCGGCGGCTCCTCTGCCGCTACGGCCGGTGAGGCTGCGGTCGACAGTACGGGAAAGACAACTGCCGGCGAAAGCAGCAGCGGTAAAAGCGCCACCGGGAAAACAACGACCATCAAAATCACCACCGGCAAGACTACCACACGCTCCCGCAGCACGACCACCGGCTCCCGAAGCAGCACCAGCTCCCGCAGTAAGAACGACAACTCCGGGCCGGATGTGGGCTACTGGATCATGACGGCTATTTTTTTCGTCACCGGCTTGTGGCCGGTGGGTTTGATCATGCTGATTTCCAAGCTGTCGGACCCCAAGCGGCGAAAGACTGCTGCCAAGACCGCATCCACCACGACCAGGAAGGCCAGTGCCGCCATCCAGAAGGCCACCCAGACGCCCCAATATTCCGCCAAGAGCACCAAATGGATGAAGATCGCCGGTATTCTGCTGACCATCGTGGGCGCCGTGGCGTTCTTCAACGGCGTGGCGGATAACCTGTTCTGGCTGGAGGACGGCTTCCAGCTGCACTATGTGAAGTACTTTTTAGAGGGCCTGTTCTATCCCACGGGCCTGCTGGCCGGCGGCATCGGACTGCTGATCGGCAGCGGCTCCATGACCCGCCGTCACCGGCGCTACGCCTCCTATCTGCGGATCGCAGGCAAGCGCAGCAGCATCTCGGTCGCCAGTCTGGCCCGTGCGGCGGAGGTATCCGAGCGCCGGGCGGAGCGGGATCTGCAGGCCATGCTGGAAAAGGGCCTGTGGGGCGAGGAGGCCTATCTGGATCTGGGCCGGGGGATGCTGTTCCGCAGCCATGAGGCGGCGGAGGATCAGGAACGGCAGGAGCGGCAGCGCGAGGCTCCGCAGGTGCCGCAGGAGGCGGAGGAGGGCTACTCCGGGATGCTCCGCAGCATCCGCCGCTCCAACGACCGCATCGCAGATCCGGAGCTGAGCCGGAAGATGGATCGGCTGGAGGAGATCGCCGGGAAGATCCTGAAGCTGGTGGAGGAGGACCCCGCCAAGAAGAATCAGGCAGCCACCTTCCTGAACTATTACCTGCCCACCACGGAGAAGCTGCTGGACTCCTATGCCGACTTCGAGGAGGCGGGGGTCAGCGGCGAGAACCTTACCCAGGCAAAGGAGAAGATCCGCCGCACCATGGACAGCATCATGGCGGGCTTCGAGCGCCAGCTGGATGCCCTGTACCACGCCGACGCCATGGATGTGGACAGCGATATCCGGGTGATGGAAACCATGCTGCGCCGGGACGGCGGCAGCGTGGAGGAGGACTTTGGGCTGGGCGGTACGGCGGTGGCCACGCAGGAGGATCTGTAAAGGCGGGAGATATGTTCTGCCTGCGTCGTCCGGCTGCACCGGTTCCACGGCAAGAAAGGCTTTTTACAAGAGACCGGCATCCCTGCCGGTCTCTTGTTCTATGCGGAGCTGGGTTCCCAAGCAAAAAGTCTGTCGAAGATTCCGTTTGTGCCTTCGGCGGTCCATGATCCTTCTCTTTTTTGTTGTCTCCGACGGGTAACTTTCTGCCAGTAGCAGCAGAAAGTTACCAAAGAACGCCGCTTGAAACCTAAGGTTTCAAGACTTCCTCTTTTGTGTGCAAGAGCTGCATCCTGAATCCCGCCGAAGCAGGGAATTAGCGTATTTCTACTCACGCTGCCGCTGGATCGGGTGGTTGAAAGAGATTTCTGTTCTACTGTGGGGGCGGGGAGTGTGAGCGCTGGCTGTGGCAATCCCTACTCCCAACCATAGACCCAAACGCCCCTTCGCCAGAGCGGGAGCGGGTCTGTTGCTGAGTCAATTCCCTTTACGGCCCATACCGAGCGAAACTCTTGAAGGCAAAGGAAGATTTGAAACCATCGGCTTCAAACGGCGCTTTTTGCATACTTTTTGTCGCTGTTGACAAAAAGTATGCCGCCGGAGGCAAACAAGAAACTACTGCTGGGAAAAGTGGGCCGTCGGAGGCACGGTCCCTACAAAAAAAGCTCTAAAGAAAAAATAGTGCTTGCTTTTTGTCGCCGGGGCATATATAATAGCATCAAGTCAATAAAAGGACAGAGCGTCCGGCGCCTTGTGCGTCGGCGGCGGAATCGGGTGAGAAGCCCGGCGAGTTGGTCACTGTGATGCCTGCTGAGACAGGATAAGTCAGATACACCGAGCTCTGTGCCTTGGTTTTGCCATCACCGAAGCCGAATCGTAAAACGCTTTGCAGCTTGCACGGTCCCGCTTGGATCGTGCTTTTTTGTTGCGCAAAAGCGAAAACAGGACTTCCTGCCATGGGCAGGAGGTGCTTTTCGTGCGGTGCCGGCAGCCACAGGCCCGCATGGAACAAAAACGCAAGCCGAGGGGCGGTCAAACCGTCCATTTCCATAAGGGCAGGAGGGGTTTCAGCCACCCCTCCTGCCTCCTCTTATGTGTACTGTATTTTTTGGGCATCTGCCTTCAAAATAAATTTGTAAAAGAGAGGACAAAAGCGAATGAAGAAACGCATTGTATCGCTGCTTCTGGCGCTGGTGATGGTACTGTCTCTGGTACCCATGAGCGTTTTTGCGGCGGACAACCACGACGGACAGGTTCATGTCATCGTGGAGAACACCACCTACCCGGAAGCCGAGGGCGCCCCCTGGGAAGGGACACTGGTGGAGGAATGGATAGATCTGGATGAAGATTCTACCATGATGGGCTGTGTTGTAAAGGCACTGGAAAAGAATGGCTGTGAGCAGACAGGTGCCGAGAACAACTACATCAGCTCTATCCAAGGTCTGGGTGAATTCGACGGCGGCCCCATGTCCGGTTGGATGGGAACCCTGAACGACTGGTTCACCAACCAAGGCTTTGCGGCCTTCACCGTGGCGGCCGGAACGCTGGGATCCGGCGACGAGATCCGGATCATGTATACCCGCAATGGCTACGGCGCCGACCTGGGCGGCAGCTGGGACAATCACATCAAGACGGTGAAGGCCCTGACCTTCAGCGCCGGTGAGCTGTCCCCTGCCTTCGACCCGGACACCCATGAGTATACCCTGACGGTGGACAAGGGGACCGACAGCGTGCTGGTCACCCCCACCGCCAGCAACAAGAACTATCAGGTCAGGACCTATGTGGGCGAGACGGAGTATAAGCGCACGGCGATGGTTCCCACTGTGGACGGTACCACCATCACCGTCAAGTGCGGCGACCCCAGCTGGCCCAATATGAACGGCGATAATGAGCCGGCACAGGTCTACACCGTCAACGTGAAGGTGAAGTCGGACGACAAGCCTGTTACTCCCGCCAACACCAAGGTGCTGGTTCGGGCGCAGGACGGCGGCGCATGGCTGCACCAGCCCATGGTGAGTGAGCTTACCGGCGGTGAGGCGGAGAAGTACGGCTACACCGACAAGGTGGAGGGCGTTTCCGCTCTAGATGCGCTGGTGGTCTCCCACGAGCTGACCTTCGGCGACGACTTTACCCCGGAAACCGCCAAGGATTTCCTGGAGGTCGGCAGCAGCGGCTTTATCACCAAGCTGTACGGCACGGAGACCTATGTCTGCGGCTTCTATGTCAACGCCGGCTATCCCAATGACGGCACCAAGGCGACCACCGGTCCCGGCTACAACGGCACCACCGTGGTCAACACCAAGCTCAATGACGGCGACACCGTGGATTTCTTCTTCTATGCCGACGGGGATGCTTATTCCGACTACTATACGTGGATCGATGTCCCGGAGACCATGGTGACCGGCGAGGCCATCACCGTGACGGTGAAGGGCTTCTATGCCATGGAGGGCTATCGCTATAAGGATGCTGCGGAGCTGAAGGCCGCTGCCCGGCCCCTGGAGGGCGTGGGTCTGGCTTGGGTGGACGCAGACGGCTACATCAAGCCCATCAAGGGTGTTGTGACGGATGAGGACGGTCAGGCCACCTTCACCGTGGACAGCGAGGCCACCGGCTATCTGGTGGCACAGAGCGGCGATGGCGTGTATGCTCTGATGAATCCCAGCGACTACATCCGCAAGGTGGCGGGCAAGCCCGTGGAGACGCTGGGGCTGACCATCCGCTCTCAGGCGGACAACGCCTATCTGCAGAGCATGGACAAGGAGCTGGAGGTTGCCAGCAACACCGCCGAGAAGTACGGCTTCACCGACAAGGTGGAGGGAGTCTCCGTGCTGGATGCGCTGGTGGCGGCCCATGAGCTGGTCTACGGCGACAAGTTTACCCCCGCTACGGCCAAGCAGTATCTGGCCATCAACCCCAACACCGATTGGGAGAGCAAGGTCTTTGGCCGTGAGACCGACTTCCACGGCTTCTATATCAACAACGATTTCCCCACCAATGAGGCAGGCGCTGCCCGGCCCAAGGTGACGGATACCAAGCTGCTGGACGGCGATGTGCTGGACTACTTTGTGGGCAGCGACGCCGAGAACCAGAACGACTACTACACCTGGCTGGAGGTTCCTGCGACCATGACCTCCGGTGAGGACATCACCGTTACCGTCAAGGGCGTGAAGGCACTGGACCCCGATGCCACACAGGCTGCTGCCCAGCCTCTGGAGGGCGTGGGTCTGGCATGGGTGGATATGGCTGCCGGTACGGTCAAGCCCATCGAGGGCGTTGTGACGGATGAAAACGGCAAAGCGACCTTCACTGTGGTGGAGGGTGCGGCCACCGGCCGTCTGGTGGCCATCACCGCCACCTATCACACGCATACGACCTATGCGCTGATGAACCCCAGCGCTCCCATCCAGATGGTCACCGGCAACGTGCATACCGTGGAGCTGAAGGGCCTGCACAGCGCACAGCTGAACAGCCTGAAGCTGTACACTTACAAGGATGGCGTGAAGGGGACGCAGGATCTGCTGTCCGGCATCAGCACCGAGGCGGACGGCTACGGCCTGAAGTACACGGTGTCCCTGCCCTCCGGCACCTATTGGGCGGACGGCTATGACGCCAACAAGGACTGCAACGGCGGCGTGATGCTGGCCATCGCTGACGATACCACCTCCGTCTCCCTGCAGCGTGCCTATGAGATCTATGCCCGCAACAGCGGCTGGGTGGCAGGCACCGACTACACCATCGACTATCAGGTGACCACCGCCGACGGCGTGAAGCGCACTGCCACGCTGGGCAGCGGCACCGTTTACGGCAATCTCCGCACGACGGGTATCTTCGTGGAGACGGATACCGTGACGGTGAACCTGATCCCCTCCGAGGAGCACACTGCGAATTACAACGTTGGCACCAAGACCGTTGTCACGAAGGTGGGCGGCGGCGCTCAGTCCTTCGCCATCTCCGTACCCAAGGCCTACACCGTGAAGGTGACGGCTCCCGCCGGCTCTACCGTCAGCGTGGGTACCTTCGGCAACTACTATACCTATGAGTTCCTCCGTCCGCTGGAGGACAGCACCGCCACCAAGGACGGCGACACCGTCACCGTGACCTATCGGGCACCGGAGACCAGCCTGAACCACTTCGTGCGGGTGCAGAATCCCGACGGCGTGACCTATTGGGACTTCAACAAGTGGACCAGCGATCAGGATATCGTCGTGACCCGTGACGATCTGCACATGGACGACGATTTCAACAAGGATACCGTCAGCCGGTTCAATAAGAACACCTACGATCTGGGCAATGTGTATCTGAACATCAACTCCAAGGGCTACATGAACATGAACGCCGGCGACACCTATGAGCTGGATGTGTTCCGTAACTGGCAGGCCATTGAGGGCTTCATGAACGCCAAGATCGCCCTGCCGGATGCCCACTACGAGGTGGTGGACTTCGACGGAAAGCCCAGCGACGTGGTGAGCATCGCTCCCAATGCCGACAACAGCTGCCTGGCTTATATGACCGCCAACCATCAGGGTACGGCGCTGGTGAAGGTCACCTACGACGCCATGACCCATAAGCAGGGCCAGAGCAGCACCGCCGACAAGACCTTCTCCGCCATCTGGCCGGAGTTCACCGGTGTGTTTGTGGTATCCGTGGGCGCTGACGGCACCGCCATCCAGACCAATATGCTCATGGATCGTATGGATGCCACCGTCACCAAGGACGAGCAGAAGCAGCTGGATGCCGAGCACGACATCCTGTTCTATCTGGGCACCGACGGCGCCAGCTACACCTTCACTCCGGAGAGCGGCTGCACCGTTACCGTGGCCCGCTCCACCGTGGGTAAGACCATGACCTTCAACGGCTTCACCTCTCAGGGCGTCACTGTGGACGCCGAGACCGGCGCCGTGACGGTAGCGAACCTCACCACCGGCCGCCATATCGTCCGGGTGGAGAAGGACGGCGTGGCCACCTATCAGGTCATCACCGCCCGTGGCGTCAGCTACAAGCTGCTGGACGCCGAGGGCAATGAGCTGCCGGAGAATGCCGAGGTCAAGCCCGGCGAGACGGTGCAGCTGCAGTTCACCGGTCTGGTGAGCCCCAAGGAGAAGATGTCGGGTGTGTATAACCACAACTTCTCCCTGTACTACACGGACGCTGACGGTAACTTCTTCCAGTCCAATCCCGGCGGCGGCTCCGGTGTGTATGACTTCAGCGGCAACCCCGCCCGTCAGCGCATCTCCGTCACCGTTCCGGCGGATCAGGAGGGCCTGACCTATGAGCTGACCGGCGCCATCAAGGTGGGCGGCTTCGGCGGCAAGCCCACCCATCGTATCGTGACCTATGCCGAGGGCATGGGGATGCAGTACGGTACCACCACCGCCAACGTGCTGGCCCAGCTGCCTCAGGTGACCTTGAAGCTGTCCGGCTATGCCGCCGACGCTGTGGAGAAGCTGATCGATGCCATCGGCACGGTGACCCTCGACAGCGAGGAGGCTATCAAGGCTGCCCGTGATGCTTATGATGCTCTGACCGAGGAGCAGAAGGAACTGGTGGGCAACTACCAGACCCTGCTGGATGCCGAGGCCAAGCTGGCTGACCTGCAGGCTGCCGACGCTGTGGAGAAGCTGATCGATGCCATCGGCACGGTGACCCTCGACAGCGAGGAGGCTATCAAGGCTGCCCGTGGTGCTTATGATGCTCTGACCGAGGAGCAGAAGGAGCTGGTGGGGAACTACCAGACCCTGCTGGACGCCGAGGCCAAGCTGGCCCAGCTGAAGAAGGATGCTGAAAAGCCCTCTCAGCCGGAGCAGCCGGCAAAGCCCGGTGAGGATGCCAACAAGCCCGCTACCGGCGACGCCGGTGTGGCTCTGTGGCTGACGGTCATGTGCATGACCACTCTGCTGGGTGCCGCTCTGGTGAGCAAGAAGCGCAAGGCGTAACTTAAAGCAAATAAGAAGCCCCCGGCCAGTGGCCGGGGGCTTCTTGCTGCATAGGTTGTAGCCAAAAGAGAATATAAAAAGAAGGCATCTGCATTTGGACAGATGCCTTCTTTTGGAGCTTGTGGCCGGACTCGAACCGGCGACCTGCTCATTACGAGTGAGCTGCTCTACCAACTGAGCCACACAAGCAAAATAGGAGGGGCTGCACACAGAACACAGCCACGCATCGTATTGTGCCACATTTTCGGGGATTTGTCAACTAAAAATTCCGGGGTGAATAATACATAACGTAATCGGCACCAAAGTTTTGCGACAAAAGAAACCCCGGTGCGTACAGAATCCACAAAGCCCGTCCAAAACACCCCAAAAGCCCCTTTGGAAAATGGTGCGGAAAAGAGGAGAGAATCCATGAAAAACCGGACTTTTTTACACGGCGACAGGATGGGGGAGGATTCGCCTGAGTTTTACATAATTCATTTGTAAATAAACCTTTACAAAGAGTTATTCACATTATCCACAGACTTTTCCACACCGGGAAAAACCTTGTCGGAAAAAGGTTTTCCACATTATGCACCGGTTTTTCCACAGGGCGCAAACGCAGTTTTACACCGGAACAGAAAGGTGAATATAATTTACATAATGTAAAAATGTAAAGGCGTTTTTCCTGTGAGTAGACTGGGAGTTACCATAACTTGGAGCGAGCCGAAAAGAAGGGGAGCGGCCATACAGAGGTCGCTCCCTTTCGTGCAATTTTATCCACGATCCAGATCCCGTGTGGCGTAGGCGTTCAGGGAAAGATCCGCCGTATGTCCCGCCAGATACTCATAGTAGCCCTGCGCGCCGATCATAGCCCCGTTATCACCGCACAGCCGCAGAGGCGGCAGGTACAGCCGGCAGCCCGCCTGACGGCAGGCCCGCTCCAGATCGCCCCGGATGATGGAGTTGGCGGCCACGCCTCCGGCGGCCGCAATGGTGCGCCGTCCGGTACGGCGGGCGGCCTCCATGGCACGGGGGATCAGCTCGTCGCTGACGGCCTGTGTGAAGTCACGGGCCAGCGCCGCAGCGTCCAAAGGCTCGCCCTTCTGCTGGGCGTTGTGGGCCAGATTTACCACCGCCGTTTTCAGGCCCGAAAAGCTCATATCCAGCTCCGCTCCCTCCACATGGACACGAGGCAGGGTATACTTGCCGCCGGGGGACTGCTGGGCCAGAGCGTCCATGGGCTTGCCGCCGGGGTAGGGAAGGCCCAGCACACGGGCTGCCTTGTCGAAGCACTCGCCGGCAGCGTCATCCCGTGTGGCTCCCAAGATCGCCATGTCCGTATAGTCCCGGACATCCACGATGAGGGTGTTGCCGCCGGAGATGGCCAGCGCCAGAAAGGGCGGCTCCAGCTCCGGGAAGGCCAGATAGTTGGCGGCGATGTGGCCACGGACGTGGTGGACCGGGATCAGCGGCACGTCCAGCGCATAGGCCACGGACTTGGCGAAGCTGACTCCCACCAGCACGGCGCCGATGAGGCCGGGGGCATAGGTGACGGCCACGGCGTCCACGTCGCTCTTGGTGAGCCCGGCATCGGACAGCGCCTGATCCGTCAAACCGGCAATGGCCTCCACGTGCTTGCGGGAGGCGATCTCCGGCACTACGCCGCCGTAGAGAGCGTGCATATCCGCCTGAGAGAGGATGGCGTCGGAGAGGACCGTGCGTCCGTCCCGCACCACGGCCACGGCGGTCTCGTCGCAGGAGGATTCAAAGGCCAGAATGTTCATTGCGCCGCCTCCCCGTCAAACCGCCGGGTGAGGATCAGGGCATCCTCCTTGGGCAGGTCGTAGTAGTTTTTGCGGCGGCCCGCCTCCTGAAAGCCGAAGCCCTGATACAGAGCGATGGCGGCGGCGTTGGAGGGGCGCACCTCCAGCGTCAGGAAGGCCAGATGGTTAGCCTCAGCGAAGTTGAGAAAGACCTGCAGCAGCTGCCCGGCGATGCCACGGCGGCGCTGCTCCGGGAACACCGCCACGTTGGTGATATAGCCCTCGTCAGCGGCCACCAGCAGTCCTGCATAGCCCAGCACATCGCCGGTGACGGCGTCCTCCGCCACCAGAAAGGCGGCGCACTGATTTTCCAGCTCCTCCGCCAGCATCTTCCGGGACCAGGGGCGGGAGAAGCAGATGCGCTCCAGCCGCTCCAGCGACTCCAGATGATCGGCGTTCATGGGTACGATCTTGATGTTGTTCATAGGATGACCTCGATATCTGTCAAATTGTTCAGCCCTTGGCGGAGAGCCAGTCGGGGCCGCTGTGGGCATCGGCGGGCAGAGGGACGGACAGCCGGGCGACGCCCTGCATCTCCTCCTGCAGGAGGGCCTCGACACGAGGGGCCTCCTCTGCCGGGCACTCCACGATGAGTTCATCGTGGACCTGCATGATGAGCCGGGCGGCCAGACCCTCGCCGGAGAGCCGCTGCTCTACCCGGATCATGGCCAGTTTCATGATGTCCGCCGCCGTCCCCTGAATGGGCATATTCAGCGCCACCCGCTCCCCGAAGGAGCGGAGGTTGAAGTTGGAGCTCTTCAGCTCCGGCAGCGCCCGACGCCGCCCGAAGAGGGTGACGACGTAGCCCTGCTGCCGGGCCTGCTCCACCACCTCCGTCATATACCGGCGGACGCCGGTATAGGTGGCGAAGTAGCGCTCCATATACTCCTTGGCCTCGGCCACGGTGACACCGATGTCCTGAGACAGGGAGAAGGGGGAGATGCCGTAGACGATGCCGAAGTTCACGGCCTTGGCCCGTGAGCGCATCTGGTGGGTCACCTCCTCCGGCGGTACGTGGAACACCTTGGAGGCGGTGAGGGTATGGAAGTCCTCCCCGGAACGGAAGGCCTGCTGCATCACCTCGTCGCCGGAGATGTGAGCCAGCAGCCGCAGCTCGATCTGGGAGTAGTCGGCATCCACCAGCAGGTTCCCCGGCGCCGCCACGAACATCCGGCGCATCTGGCTGCCCAGCTCCGTGCGGGTGGGGATGTTCTGGAGGTTGGGCTCCGTGGAGGACAGGCGGCCGGTGGCCGTTACCGTCATCTGGAAGCTGGTGCGGATGCGGCCGTCGGCGTCGATGACCTTCAGCAGGCCGTCGGCATAGGTGCTTTTCAGTTTGCTGTACTGCCGGTACTCCAGCACGTCCGCCACAATGGGGTGCTGCCAGCGGAGCTTTTCCAGCACGTCGGCGTTGGTGGACCAGCCGGTTTTGGTTTTCTTGCCGTGGGGCAGCTGGAGATCCTCGAAGAGCACCTTGCCCAGTTGCTTGGGGGAGTTGATGTTGAAGGGAGCCCCGGCGGCGTCATAGATCCGCTGCTCCAGCCGGCGGATGGTGCCGGTAAGGCTCTCGCCGAAGTCCGACAGTGCCTTGGCGTCCACCAGAAAGCCCCGCTGCTCCATCCGGGCCAGCACCGGGCAGAGAGGCAATTCCACGGTGTGATACAGCTCCTTCATGCCCAGCTCCTCCAGCTTGGGGAGCAGGGTCTCATACAGGGCCTCTACGGCGGAGCAGTAGCTGTGGAGGGCCGCCCACGCCGAAGCGGTATCCGCCAGCGGGGCAAAGGCATCCGGCTCCAGATGCAGGGGCTTGGGCAGTTCTTCATTATAGTAGGTCACGAACAGCCGCTGGAGGTCATAGCTTCCGGCGGTGGCATCCAGCAGATAGGCGGCCAGCGCCGTATCGAACCCATAGCCCTCTATGGGGAGGTCCTGCTCCAGCAGCGCCCGCATGGTGTCCTTGATGTGGTGGCCCACCTTGCGGATATCGGCGGAGAACAGGGCCGTCAGCAGAGAACGCCACGGGCCGGTGTAGCGGCTCTGATCCAGCTCCGCTGCGGCGGAGGTGTGCGCTCCGGTATCCCACTGGACGGAGAGGACGGAGAGGTCCGGTAGGGCGTAGACGGTCACATGGTCCGCCTGACGCCACTGGGCCAGCAGGGCCTGGGCCTGCTGCTCCGTCTCCAGCGGCTCCACGGTGACGGTGTACTCCGGGGCGGCCTCGGTGTCCCGGTGGGGGGTGAGGCCGTACCGGTCGATGAGCTTCTGAAACTCCAGCTTCAGCAGCAGGTCATAGAGCTCCGGAGCAAAGGGGCGGCGGAGGTTGTCCTCCGGGGTGAAGTTCAGCGGGGCATCGGTGACAATGGTGGCCAGATACCGGGAGTGCTCAGCGCTCTCCCTGCCCTCCTGCAGCTTTTTGATGACGCCGGGCTTGGCATCGATCTCCGGCAGCAGGCGGTACAGCTCCGCCAGGGAGTGATACTGCTGCACCAGCGCCATGGCGGTCTTTTCCCCCACGCCGGGGACGCCGGGGATGTTGTCGGAGGCGTCGCCCATGAGGGCCTTCAGGTCGATCATGTGGATGGGGGCGAAGCCATACTGCTCCCGGAAGGTCTCCTCCGTCATGTCCTTGGTGGTGGTCTGGCCCATGCGGGTGGACACCAGCTTCACCTTGGTATGGGGGGTGATGAGCTGGAGACTGTCCTTATCGCCGGTGACGATGACGCAGTCCCAGCCGGCCGCCTCGCAGCGGCGGCTGATGGTGCCGATGAGATCGTCGGCCTCGTAGCCGGTGAGGTCGTACTGGGGAATGTTCATGGCGGAGAGCACCTGCTTCAGATACGGCAGCTGCATGGCCAGCTCCTCCGGCATCCCCTTGCGCTGGGCCTTGTAACGTTCATCCGCCTGATGGCGGAAGGTGGGCTCCCGGCGGTCGAAGGTGACGCACAGCGCCTCCGGCTGCTCCTCGTCCAGCAGCCGCTGGAGGGTGGTGAGAAAGCCATAGATGGCGTGGGTATATAGCCCGTCCCGTGTGGACAGGGGGCGGATGCCATAATAGGCCCGGTTGACGATGCTGTTGCCGTCGATGACCATCAGTTTCATGGAGGGTCCTCCTTATACTTCTTGGCATATTCTATTTTATTATACGCCAGTTTCTCCCATAAAACAACCTCCGCCGTGGAGCGGGACAGAGGTTTTCCGGTATTTTGCATGGAATGGGGCGGAAAAGAGGGAGAATTTGTTTTTCCTCTTTCTTTTTTCGGCGAAATACGCTATAATCTATATTTGACTGAAATTTGACCGGAAGGGGTATGTAGATATGTCCGCAGAGCTGTTACAGCTGCTCAACGGCGTTCAGACCATGTCCATCGTGGGAATGTGCAAGAATGCCGGAAAAACCACCATGCTCAACTGGATGCTGCACCACGACCGCCTGCAGGGGACGCTGGGCCTGACCTCCATCGGCCGGGACGGCGAGTCCACCGACGTGGTCACCGGCACGGAGAAGCCCGGCATCTTCGTGCGGGAAGGGACTCTCATCGCCACCGCCAAGGATATGCTGCGGCTGGGGGACACCACGCTGGAGATCATGGAGACCACCGGCATCCCCACGCCGCTGGGGGAGGTGGTGATCTTCCGGGCCCGCAGCGACGGCAATGTCCAGCTGGCAGGGCCGTCCATCACCACGCAGCTCAAGGAGGTCTCCCGGCTGTTCTTCGAGATGGGGGCCGACAAGTCCATCATCGACGGCGCTCTGGGCCGCAAGTCTCTGGGCGCACGGGCTGTGGCGGAGGGGGTCATCCTCTGCACCGGGGCCTCATACCACATGAGCATCGACAAGGTCGTGGCCGACACCGCCCACGTGTACCGGTTGATGAATCTGCCCAAGGCGGAAGCCATGCCCCCGGAGATGGAGGAGAGTCTGGAGAAGTGCCTGAAGGATCACGGCGAGGCCCTGATCTCCGGGGCACTGACGGATACCATGGTGATGCCCCTGCTGCGCTCCGGCGTGCTGCGGAATACCCGGCTGGTGGTGAAGGATCCCAGCAAGGTGCTGCTGAGCAGCGATGCGCTGGATAAGCTCCAGACCCGTCAGGTGCGGCTGGAGACGGAGGAGGCCGCCCGGACCCTGTGCGTCACCATCAACCCGGTGTCCGCCTACGGCTGGAAGTTCGACAAGGATGAATTTATGACCCGGATGCGGGAGGCGGTGGATGTCCCCGTCATCAATGTGAAGGAGGAGCTGACATGATCAATATTCGCTTTGAAGAGAGGGAAAAAATCGGCTTGCAGTATGCGCTGGAGACTCTCCACGGGTGCAGCCCCTTCGGTCAGGAGAAGATCCGCAAGCTGCGCTACTACTCCCCCGACGAGCGGGAGGAGCTGGAGACGGAGCTGTATAACGTGGAGCAGGCCGCCAAGGCGGCGGATGCTCTGAAGCCACTGTACGACAGGATCGGGCTGATGCTGTGCCAGATGAAGGACATCCGTGGCTCTCTGCGCCGGTGCCAGGCGCTGGAGGTCCCGGATCATGTGGAGCTGTTTGAAATCAAGGTATATCTCCAGCGGCTGGAGAGTCTGATCCCCCTGTTCCGGCAGGTGTGCGAGACCACCCACTTTAAGGCGCTGGCCTTCCATGATCCGGCGCAGGCGCTGGAGATCCTGGATCCGGACAAGACCCGCAGCCGCGGCTTCTACATCCCCGACAATGCAACACCCAAGCTGAGGGAGATCCGTGCGGCCAAGAAGCAGATCGAGGAGCAGCTGCACCATGCACAGACCGATGCCGAGAAGGAGGAGCTGCGCTCCCGCCGGACCCGTGTCTGTGCCGAGGAGGACAGCGAGGAGACCAAGGTGCGCCGCAGCATGGGGCAGGCGCTGGCTCCGCTGGCAGGAGATCTGCTGGAGGACGCCGACACGGCGGGTCGGCTGGACTTCATTATCCAGAAGGCGCTGTTTGCCGTGCGCTACGGCGGCGTGCGGCCGGAGATCACGGAGACGGAGCTGGAGCTGACGGACATGATCAACCCCGAGCTGTGCGACCTGCTGGAGCAGAAGGGACGGTCCTTCGTGCCGGTGTCCATCCGGCTGGAGCAGGGGGCCACCGTCATCACCGGCGCCAACATGGGCGGTAAGTCCGTGGTGATGAAAACCGTGGCCCTGAACGTGCTGCTTTTGCAGGCGGGCTTTCTGGTCTGCGCCAAGAAGGCCCGGATGCCGCTGTTTTACAGTGTGAAGATGCTCTTTGACGACTTGCAGTCCATCCAGTCGGGTCTGTCCGGCTTCGGCTCGGAGATCGTGCAGTTCCAGAAGGCGCTGGAGGAGGTGGAGCAGGGCTACTCCCTGTTCCTGCTGGATGAGTTCGCACGGGGCACCAACCCCGATGAGGGCGCCGTTATCGTGCAGGCAGTGACCAAATACCTCAACGAGGTGAATGCCATTTCCCTGCTGACCACCCATTACGACAAGGTGGCAGAGAACGCCCGGCTGCACTATCAGATCATCGGACTGCGGGACGTGGATCCGGAGCAGATCCGGCAGGAGCTGGCGGCTACCGGCGACGACGGCATTCAGGTCATCGCACGGCACATGAACTACGGCCTGTACCGGGTGGAGGGGAAGTCCGACTGCCCCAGAGACGCCCTGAACATCTGCCGGATGCTGTCGCTGAAGCCGGAGATCCTGGAGAAGATCGAGCAGGCGTATTAAGATGCCGGAGGCTCTCTGCGGTGGTTGGCCGCTGCTGCGTGCGGCGCCTGTGGGGCGGTATGCGCCGCCGGAGGGCGGAGAAATGGAAAAAATGACCAATAAAGGCGGGGGGGATACTCTCCCGCCTTTGATGTACTCGTGAGATATTGCTTTGTGCATAACCCATAGAAAACGGCGCGGGAATTTTATCTCATGCACAAAAAAACGCCTGTCTTTTTTGTCACAATGCCACCTTGACAAAAGCCGGGAGGAGACGATATAATGGAGACCGTAGAAGTTCATACCGCAATCAATAGAGGTGCGGGGGACAGGGTACTGCTTCGTGAGGACAGACACTCGCAGAGCGCAGCAGGAAGGGGTCCTTCGCCGAAAGGGCATGACGGGTCTGGTGTCATGGTCTTGGGGTCGAGGTGTAAGCGTCGGCACTGTCATGTCGAAAGACGTGGAGCGCTATTGGTCAGCCTTGACCAATAGCGTTCTTTTTATGCCCGAAAGAGCGGTATGGCCACAGCGGCGGAACTTCATGAAAACGACCCAAATTTATGAAGGAGGAAAAACTTATGGAAAAGATCACTTCTACCCTGCGGCTGCGTATGAGCGCAAAGGATGCTCACTACGGCGGAAACCTGGTGGACGGCGCACACATGGTGCACCTGTTCGGTGACGTGGCCACCGAGCTGCTCATCAAGTGCGACGGCGATGAGGGCCTGTTCTGCGCTTACGACATGGTGGAGTTCAAGGCTCCCGTGTACGCTGGCGACTACATTGAGGCCTATGGCGAGATCGAGAAGATCGGCAACACCTCCCGCACCATGCGCTTCGAGGCCCGCAAGGTCGTCGTTGCCCGCACCGATATCAGCGCTTCCGCCGCTGACGAGCTGGACGAGCCCATCGTTGTCTGCGTGGCTCACGGTACCTGCGTGACCCCCAAGGACTGCCAGCGCAAGAAGATCGAGAAGTAAGGGAGCGGCAAGATGGAGAAGCTGATTATTACTGCTGCTATCTGCGGCGCTGAGGTCACCAAGGCCCAGAACCCCGCTGTGCCCTACACTGTGGAGGAGATGGTCCGTGAGGCCAAGTCCGCCTACGAGGCAGGTGCAGCCATCCTGCACATCCATGTCCGTGAGGACGACGGCACGCCCACCCAGGGCCGTGAGCGCTTCCGTGTGGTGATGGATGCCATCCGCAAGGAGCTGCCCGATGTCATCATGATCCCTTCCACCGGCGGCGCTGCCGGTATGACCCCGGAGGAGCGTCTGCAGCCCACCGAGCTGTTCCCTGAAATGGCCACTCTGGACTGCGGCACCTGCAACTTCGGCGACGAGATTTTCGACAACACCATGCCCACCATGCGTGCCTTCGGCAAGCGTATGCTGGAGAACAACATCAAGCCCGAGTACGAGTGCTTCGAGCTGGGCCACATTGACACCATCCTTGGCATGGCCAAGAAGGGTGAGGTGCCTGCCCATCCCATGCAGTTCAACTTCGTGCTGGGCGTCCACGGCTGCACTCCCGCAACCGTGGAGAATCTGGCTTTCTTCGCCAGCAAGATCCCCGCTGGCTCCACCTGGACCGTGTCCGGCGTGGGTCGTTCCGCCTGGACCATGGCTGCTGCGGCCATCGCCATGGGCGGCAACGTCCGTGTGGGCTTCGAGGATAACATCTATCTGGGCAAGGGCCAGAAGGCTGCTTCCAATGGCGAACTGGTGGCTAAGGTCGTCCGCATCGCCAAGGAGCTGGGCCGTGAGATCGCCACTCCCGCTGAGGCTCGTGAGATTCTGAGCCTCAAGCCCCTGAAGTAAAAAACACTCTTTCATTCATACATTTATTTAGGAGGAAAAATATTATGGCAGAGCTGAAAGGCAACAAGTACGGTACTCATCGTGTAATCGAGCCCAAGGGCGTTCTGACCCAGGCTGCTTGGAAGGTCGATAACGATATGTCCAAGGTCTACTCCAACGAGATCGTCTGCGACGTGACCTCCCTGAACATCGACTCCGCTTCCTTCACTCAGATCGCTGAGGCTTGCGGCGGCGACGAGAAGAAGATCGGCGAGATGATCCTGGGCATCGTTGCCGAGCGTGGTAAGCAGCAGAATCCCGTGACCGGTTCCGGCGGTATGTTCAAGGGCGTTGTCTCCCACATCGGTGAGGATCTGAAGAAGAAGCCCGGCTTCGACCTGAAGGAAGGCGACAAGATCGTCTCCCTGGTGTCCCTGTCCATGACCCCGCTGCGCATCGACAAGATCCTGGCCATCCACAAGGATATCGACCGTGTGGACATCGAGGGCAAGGCCATCCTGTTCGAGTCCGCTCTGTATGCCAAGATGCCCGAGGATATGTCCGAGCCTCTGGCTCTGGCTGCTCTGGACGTGGCCGGCGCTCCCGCTCAGGCCCGCAAGCTGCCCCACGAGGGTGACAGCGTCCTGATTCTGGGCGCCAACGGCAAGTCCGGCGTGCTGTGCGGCTGGGAGGCCATGAAGAAGGTCGGCCCCAAGGGCAAGGTCGTGGGCGTTGTCCGTAACCCCAAGCAGGTTCCCGGTCTGCTGGAGCTGGGCGTGTACACCGACGTGATCGTCGCCGACTGCACCAAGCCCGTTGAGGTCATGGAGGCTGCTCTGGCTGCCAACGACGGCAAGGAGTATGATCTGTCCATCTGCTGCGTGAACATCGAGTCCTGCGAGATGTCCGCCATCCTGCCTGTCCGTGATGACGGCGTGGTGTACTTCTTCTCCATGGCTACCTCCTTCACCAAGGCTGCTCTGGGCGCTGAGGGTATCGGCAAGGATGTCACCATGATCATTGGCAACGGCTACACCAAGAACCACGCCAACATCACTCTGGATGTTCTGCGTGAGAATCCCAAGCTGCGCAAGCTGTTCGACGAGAAGTACTGCTAAACTGCGATGATGTGCTCTACCTACAGGGGCCTTCTGGCTCCTGTAGGTAAGCATCTTATTCGGAGCCCCCTGCCTTCGGGAGATCCGAACGCTGCGTGCGGCTTGAGGAGGCGGTACGCAGAGTTGAGGAGAAATGGAAAATGCGTGGAGCACCACGCAGGTTAAATAACGGTGTGCAGAGGTCTGGCCCGTTGAGGAGCGGGAAGGACGCTGCTGGCCGGAACAGTCGCCCGTGCGCCCAGTGCGACGGGAAAAGCTAACCGATATTTTTAATATTTGAAGGAGAAAACGAATATGAAGACTCGCAATGGTCTGTTCGCTGACGTTCCCGAAAATCTGTGGAATGACTGGCATTGGCAGGTCGCCAATCGTGCTGAGACGATTGAGGATCTGAAGAAGTACATGAACCTGACCCCCGATGAGGAGGCCGGTGTTGCCAAGACGCTGGGCAAGCTGCGTATGGCAGTTACTCCTTATTACCTGTCCCTGATCGATCTGGATGACCCGTTCGATCCCATCCGTAAGATGGCTATCCCCCGCGCTGAGGAGCTGGAGTATGCCGATTACGAGGATGCCGATCCTCTGCACGAGGATACCGACTCCCCCACCCCCGGCCTGACCCACCGCTATCCCGACCGTGTGCTGCTGCTGATCACCGACCAGTGCTCCATGTACTGCCGTCACTGCACCCGTCGTCGTTTCGCCGGCCAGAATGACTGCGAAGTGCCTATGGCTCAGATCGACAAGTGCATCGACTACGTGGCCGCTCATCCTGAGGTCCGTGACGTGCTGCTGTCCGGCGGTGACTCCCTGATGGTCTCCGACGAGACGCTGGAGTACATCATCAAGCGTGTGCGTGCCATTCCTCACGTGGAGATCGTCCGTCTGGGCTCCCGTACCCCCGTGGTGTGCCCCCAGCGTATCACTCCCGAGCTGTGCGCCATGCTGAAAAAGTATCATCCTGTGTGGCTGAACACTCACTTCAACACGCCCAAGGAGTTCACTCCCGAAGCCGCCAAGGCCTGCGCCATGCTGGCCGATGCCGGTATCCCCCTGGGTAACCAGTCCGTGCTGCTGGCCGGTGTCAACGACTGCTCTCACGTCATGATGGAGCTGGTCCACGGCCTGGTCAAGATGCGTGTGCGTCCTTACTACATCTACGCTTGCGATCCTTCTCTGGGTCTGAGCCACTTCCGTACTCCCGTGTCCAAGGGCATCGAGATCATGGAAGCTCTGCGTGGTCATACCTCCGGCTATTGCGTGCCCACCTTCGTGGTGGATGCTCCCGGCGGCGGCGGCAAGACTCCTGTCATGCCCAACTACCTGATCTCCGAGACTCCCCGCAAGGTCATCCTGCGTAACTTCGAGGGCGTTATCACCTCCTACACTCAGCCTGAGCACTATGTTCAGGATTGCCACTGCGACGTCTGCATGGGCAAGAAGAAGGCTGAGAAGACCGGTGTGGCATGGGTCGCCGAGGGCACCAAGCAGCGTTATCTGGAGCCCACCAAGCTGCTGCGTAACGAGCGTCACGTCAAGAAATAAGAGGTAAAAATATGGAAAGCAAACTCGGCTTGAATATGGAGCTGGTCAATCAGGCCCGTCAGTCTGCCGCCAAGGTGGCCGACGACGTTCAGGTCTTTATCGACCAGCACACTACGGTCACCGTTGAGCGTGCCGTCTGCCGTCTGCTGGGTATCGATGGCGTCAACGATATGGATGTCCCCATGCCCAACGTGGTGGTGGATCATCTGCTGGCAGTTTCCCTGCTCCCTGCAGGCGCTGCTTGGGCTATCGGCAATGCCATGGTAGAGACCGGTAAGGATCCTCAGGCTGTGGCTGAGGCCGTCGACAGCGGTGAGCTGGATCTGTCCAAGGTCCCCGCTCACTCTGACGAGGAGATCCGTGCCGTGATCGACCCCGTGGTTCGTGCAACGGTGGAGCGCATCAACAAAAACGTTGCCAAGCGCAACGCTTACCTGAAGGAGTGGGGCGACAAGGAAGGTCCCTACCTGTACATCATCGTGGCTACCGGTAACATCTACGAGGATATCATCCAGGCCAAGGCCGGCGCCAAGCAGGGCGCAGATATCATCGCCGTGATCCGTACCACCGGTCAGTCCCTGCTGGACTATGTGCCTTACGGCGCTACCACCGAGGGCTTCGGCGGCACTTACGCCACCCAGGAGAACTTCCGCCTGATGCGTGCGGCTCTGGACGAAGTGGGCGAGGAGCAGCACCGCTATATCCGGCTGTGCAACTACTGCTCCGGTCTGTGTATGCCTGAGATCGCTGCCATGGGTGCTCTGGAGCGTCTGGATGTCATGCTGAACGATGCTCTGTACGGTATTCTGTTCCGTGATATCAATATGCAGCGCACCATCGTGGACCAGTTCTTCTCCCGTGTTATCAACGGTTATGCCGGCGTTATCATCAACACCGGTGAGGACAACTATCTGACCACCGACGACGCTATCACCAGCGCTCACACGGTGCTGGCTTCCCAGTTCCTGAACGAAGCCTTCGCCAAGACCGCCGGTATGCGTGAGGAGCAGATGGGTCTGGGCCACGCATTTGAGATGGATCCCGCCGTGGAGAACACCTTCCTGTATGAGCTGGCTCAGGCTCAGATGGCCCGTGAGATCTTCCCCAATGCACCGCTGAAGTATATGCCTCCCACGAAGTTCATGACCGGTAATATCTTCCGTGGCCACATTCAGGATGCCCTGTTCAACATGGTCACCATCCTGACCGACCAGAAGCTGTGCCTGCTGGGCATGATGACCGAGGCTATCCACACTCCGTTCATGTCCGACCGTGCTCTGTCGATCGAGAATGCTCAGTATATCTTCCGTACCATGAAGGATCTGGGCAGCGAGCTGACCTATAAAGAGAACGGTATCATCCGCAACCGTGCCAACGAGGTGCTGACCAAGGCCACCGATCTGCTGAAGGAGATCGAGAAGCTGGGCCTGTTCACCACCATCGAGAAGGGTATCTTCGCCGATGTTAAGCGTCCCAAGGACGGCGGCAAGGGCTTGGCTGGTGTTGTGTTCAAGGACGACAAATACTTCAACCCCTTCGTTGAGGTCATGAAAGGTAAGGTGGCGGCAGAATGAGCAGCGGACTGTATAATACCCACAAAATCGACTTCGATACCACGCTGGACCTGACCCGCCTGAAGCCTTACGGCGATACCATGAACGACGGTAAGGTGCAGACCAGCTTCACCCTGCCCATCAAGGACGATGAGCGTGGTGAGGAGGCTGCCCGCCAGATCGCCAAGAAGATGGGTCTGGAAGAGCCCAACGTGGCCTACCACGCCCCTCTGGACAAGGAGTTCACCTTCTACGTGGTGTACGGCAGCTGTGTCCATTCCGTCAACTACGAGGATATCCACGTGATCACCGTGGAGTCCGACGTCATGAGCATGGAGGACACCAACGACTACATCCGTGAGCATATCGGCCGCAAGGTCGTTATGGTGGGCGCTTCTACCGGCACCGACGCCCACACCGTGGGCATCGACGCCATCATGAACCGTAAGGGCTTCGCCGGCCACTATGGTCTGGAGCGTTACGAGATGATCGAGGCCTACAACCTTGGCTCTCAGGTCCCCAATGAGGACTTCATCAAGAAGGCTCTGGAGCTGCACGCCGATGTTCTGCTGGTCTCCCAGACCGTTACGCAGAAGGACGTTCACATCCAGAACCTCACCAACCTCATTGAGCTTCTGGAGGCCGAGGGCCTGCGTGACAAGTTTGTTGTCTGCTGCGGTGGTCCTCGTATCACCCACGAGCTGGCTAAGGAGCTGGGCTATGATGCCGGCTTCGGTGCCGGTAAGTACGCCGACGACGTGGCTTCCTTCGCTGTGACCGAGATGGTCAAGCGGGGCATGAAGTAAATCCAACCTGTGCAGACGGTCATGGGGCATAGTCCCCATGACCGTCTGATGCGGCATAGCGCCGTTTTCCGGCATTTTTTCCTGCACGTTCTCTTGCAATTTTCGCCTTCATGTGTTATGATATCAAGGTGTGATAAAATTTTGACGATTTTAGAGAACGAAAATAAACAAGGAGGAACTGAAATGGCAAAGAAACCTGTTATCACTGCCAAAGAGGCAGCGGCAATGATTCCCGATGGCGCCACCATTATGTGCGGCGGCTTCCTGGCCTGCGGTCAGGCCCGGGCGATCGTGAAGGAGCTGGTGGCTCGCGGTACCAAGGATCTGACCCTCATCGCCAACGATATGGCCCGTGCGGTGGGCCCCAAGGGTGAGGAGTTCTTCGGCATTGCCGAGCTGATCCACAATCATCAGGTCAAGCGTGTGATCGCTACCCACGTGGGCATGACTCCTGAGGTGGGCCAGCAGAACACCGAGGGCACTCTGGAGGTCAATCTGCTGCCCCAGGGTACTCTGGCCGAGTGCATCCGTGCCGGCGGCGCCGGTCTGGGCGGCGTCCTGACCCCCGTGGGCATCGACACTCTGGTGGAGGACAGCCCCTTCTGCCTGGGCCGTCAGACCATCGACGGCAAGGATTATCTGCTGATGAAGCCTATCCACGCCGACTTCGCCCTGCTGGGCACCTACAAGTGCGACGAGTACGGCAACTGCTGGTACAAGGGTACCATGCGGAACTTCAACGTGGTCATGGCTACCGCCGCTGACACCGTTATCGCTGAGACCGAGTATCTGGTTCCCGTGGGCGAGATCGAGCCCGAGAACGTTCATACCTATGGTATGTGCGTGAACTACATCGTGGAAGGAGATAGAAAGTAATGGAAAAGTCCGAGATCAAAGGCTTTATCGCCAAGCGTTGCGCCAAAGAACTGAAGAACGGCGATGTCGTCAATCTGGGCATTGGCCTGCCCACCTTGATCCCCAACTATCTGCCCAAGGATGTGGAGCTGATCATCCACGCTGAGTTGGGTATTGTTTCCGCCGGCGCTACCCCCAAAGAGGGAGACACCAACTATGATCCCTACCACGTCATCGATGCCGGCGGCGGCGTTGCTTCCGTGGCTTACGGCGGCGGCTTTATCGATTCCGCTACCAATTTCGGCCTGATCCGCGGCGGCCATGTGGACGCCTGCTTCCTGGGCGCTCTGGAGGTGGATGCCCAGGGCAATCTGGCCAACTGGATCATCCCCGGCAAGAAGATGCCCGGCATGGGCGGCGCTATGGACCTGTGCGTGGGTGCTAAGCACTGCATCGTCTGCATGGAGCACACCGCCAAGGGCAATCCCAAAATCTTCGAGAAGTGCCGTCTGCCCCTGACCGCTTCCCACTGCGTCAACAAGATCATCACCGAGATGTGCGTGCTGGAAGTGACCGATAAGGGTCTGCTCATGACCGAGATCAACCCCGAGTTCACCGTGGAGCAGGTGCAGGCCGCTACCGCTGCCCCCATCACTGTCTCTGAGAACCTGAAGAGCATGGTGGACTAAGTCTCCGCATCGGGAACAAAATATGCAAAAAGACACGGCAGAGTTCTGCCGTGTCTTTTCTCGTGCCTGGGCGTGATGATACAGGCAAGGAGGGCCGGATATGAAGCTCCGCATCATCGGCATCAGCGGCAGCGGGAAAACGTATCTGGCCCGGCGGCTGGCACAGGAATATGACATTCCTCATGTGGAGTTGGACGAGCTGCAGTGGGACAGCGGTGCCACGTTGCTGCGGGGTCTGCGGTAGCTCTTGGATTTGTTCACATCCAGCATGGCCTGTACCCGCACCCAATCGCCGCCTGCGATGATGCCGGGATGCTTGCCCACCGCCACGATCCATTCCTCCATGGGGCGGATCTGGTTTGCCTTGCCGGGGCGCTGGAGCGAGCGGTTGTACACCATGATGCCGTGCTCACCGTCGAATTCTGCGCGCTCGGCAAAATCGCCGATGTTGCGGCTGATGCGGTCGAGGCGGTAGACCACGATGGCGGCAAAGGCGATCTTCTGGGAATCCTTCATCATTTTCTTGAACCGCGGGCGCTCCAGATTGCCGCCGGAAAAGCCCTCGTCCTCGTAGACCAGCACGTTTTCCGCCGCTTCCTCGCTAAAGTGCATGGCGATGTACTGGCGGCACCTCGCATTATTCATTAGGTTGATAGATATATTATATCGGATTGGAATCCGTTTGAAAAGGTACCCAAGGGAAGAATCTGAAAAAATATTGGATCGGTGATGCACCTGATTGGACAGGCGTGATACATAAACAGGCAACCCCCTTTTTTGAACAGGGCAAGATCGTGCAGGCAGCATGATCTAAACGGGATGGACCCCTACGCACTCATCGGAAACAGTTGTATATCCGGCTCGGCTGGGATGTTTTTGCAGAATAAGCTAATAACACAGCAGCCCTCACGGCATAACCGTGAGGGCTGCTGTGCAGCTATATGTCCTCAGGCTTGGAAATGGCCGCAAAGGACTTTTTTTCATTTTGTTCATCAAGGGAGAGGATGCGCACCTCCAGGCCGGTAATATAATTATCCGGGTGTCCCTCGCAGCACTGATCCACGATATTGGGGGTGATCACACAGTCATCCACCGGCAGCTTCCGGCGGTAAGCTTCACCAAACAGGCGGTCGATGGAGTCCTGAATGGTGAGATACGGTCCGTAGTGATAGCCGCAGAGATAGTCCCCGGCAGGAATATAGGAAACAGGCTGGTCGGCCATCAAATCCGGCAGACGGTAGACCTCGGTCGGAGTATCTTCATAGAGATAGGCGCCAAACCATTTTCGCTGTCCCTGATAAAAGCCTACGGTGGGATAGAAGTAAAACAGCTCATGGGTAAAAAGGTTGATTTCCTCGCCGATGTGCAGAAAGGCGCGACGCGGGAAGGTGCGAACATAGAATTTATCCCGCTGGCTGACCGCCTGTTCCCTCTCGATAAACTCCACCTTCTGCTGGATGATTTGGATGGTGGCATTCAGCTCATCGCATTGACGGCGCAGCTGCTGCGCCTGCTGGGAGAGCATTTGCAGGTTATCACGAAGACCGTTGCTGTGGAGAAAAGCCTTGATCTGGGCAAGGGAGTAGTCCAGTCGCCGCAGGTATCGGATCGTGGCCAAGGGATAGACCTGATCGAAATGGTAAAAGCGGCGGTTGTTTTCGCTGTTGCGCACCTGCGGCACCAGCAGACCCTTGGCATCATAATGGCGCAGCAGTTGGACATCCATGTTGAATATGTTGGCAAGCTCCCCGATCGTCAAGAATTCTTTCATAAAACCTCCCATTTTCCCGCTATGTAACGCTAGGATTTTGTAAGAACACTAGAAAATCCAGAAAAATCAAAATTAGGGCTTGAACCTATAACCGTTATAGGTTGTAAGGTAAGTATATCATTTACGAAGCAACTTGACAAGTATCTGGATGGAGGGATCTCATGCAAACCTATTTGAAGAACGGTTACATCGTCTCCATGGATCAGCAGGACACCGTTTTTGACGGTGGCGGCGTGCTGGTGGAGGATGACTGCATTACGGCGGTTGGTAATGTAGACCCCAGGCTGGTGAAGCCCGACGCAGAGGTCATTGACCTGCAGGGCAAGTATGTACTGCCCGGGTTTGTGAACACTCACGTACACACCTCCCAGCAGATTTCCCGCGGAGTGGGCGATGATGTTGATTTCATCTGCTGGCTTCATGACCGGATGTGGCCCTTTGAGAGCAACATGACGGAGGAGGACTCTTATGTATCCACGCTGATGACCAGTCTTGAGCTGATTCGCTCCGGCGTAACCTCCTTTGCAGAACCGGGCGGACAGTTCGTCTCCGGCATGGCCCGCGGTACGGCGGAATCCGGTCTGCGCGGTAAGCTGGCCAAATCTGTGATGGACTGCGGCGAGGGACTGCCGGAAATCTGGCAGCGCACCATGGAGCAGGAACTGGAGCAGCAGGTGGTGGATCTGGAGAAATTCCACAATACCGCCGACGGAAGGGTACAGGTTTGGTTTGGACTGCGCACCATTTTCAACAACACCGATGAGCTGTGCGTCCGCACCAAGGAACTGGCGGATAAATACGGCGTCGGCATCCACATGCATGTGGCTGAGGCCAAGGAGGAAAAAGAATATACCTATGCCCGCTGGGGTGAGGGCACGGTAAAGCATCTGGAGCGGCTGGGCGTGCTGGATAAGAATTTGCTGGCCGTTCACACAGTATGGCTGACGGACGAGGAACTGGAACTATTCAAGAAGCGGGAGGTAAAGATTTCTCACAACCCGGCTTCCGCCATGCGTGTGCTGGGCTTTGCCCGGATCCCGAAGATGCTGGCTATGGGGCTGCGGCCCTCCATCGGCACGGACGGCGCTTCTTCCTCCAACCATATGGACATGGTGGACGAGATGTGGCTGACCAGCCTGATTCACAAGGGTTGGCGTCTGGACCCCACGGTTGTTCCCTCACAGGATATTCTGCGGATGGCCACCAAGTGGGGTTCCCGTGCGCTGCTGGACGAAGACCTGTATGGCAGTCTGGAATGCGGCAAGAAGGCGGATCTGATTGTCATTGACCCCCACGGCCCGTCTATGATGCCGGTGAATGACAAAATCGCCGCACTGGTGACGGCCATGCACTCGGCCAATATCCAATCCACCATGTGTGACGGCAAGTGGCTGATGCGGGACCGGAAGATCCTGACGCTGGACGAGGAGGCCATTCTAAAGGAGGCCTGCGACCGGGCCAAGGCCATCTATAAGCGGGCAGGTATTGAGCTGCCGGATCGTTTCCCGGTGGTGAAGATTTAAAGCGTTTTCAACGGTGCGAGGCACCAGAACATAGAAAAAACAGCAGTAAGCGGAATTTTGTGTTTAGTAAGGAGGTACAGCATGAATCAGAAACTACTGTCCGTTGCGAAGGGGGAGACTCCGGCTGATCTGGTGATTCGGAACGGCAAGGTGGTCAATGTCTATTCCGGTGAGATTTATGACGGTGGTGTGGCAATCTGCGGCGACACCATCGCCGCCGTGGGCGATGTGGAATACTGCATCGGTGAAGGCACCCGGGTGGTGGATGCGGAAGGAAAGTATCTGACCCCTGGCTTTCTGGACGGGCATATCCATCCGGAAAGCTCGTCACTGGCAATCCGTCCCTTTGCCGAGGCGGTGCTGGCACACGGCACCACCGGCATCATGACAGACCTGCATGAGGTGGGCGTGGTGTCCGGGTTGGAGGGCATCGAGGCCATCCTGAAGGAAGCAGAAGCCACAGACCTAAAAATTTACTTTGTGGTGCCGTCCCACGTACCGTTTTCTCCCAATCTGGAAACCAGCGGCGGACGCTTTAATCCGGAGATTATCCGCAAGGCTCTGAAGCGTCCAGATGCGGTGGGACTGTCCGAGTGTGTCGGTCCCTATATCACGGCCGGTTTTCCCGATCTGCTGGAGTCCTTTGACACAACGCTGTCTATGCCCGGCAAGACTCTGCAGGGCCATCTGCCGGATATGTACGGCCCGGCCATGAGCACCTGCATCGCCGCCGGCGTATCCACCGACCACGAGTCCTTCTGCGAAAAGGATGTGTTTGAGCGGCTGCGCAACGGCTGCCACCTAATGATGCGCGAGGGCAGCGCTGCTCGGAATATGCCGGTACTGCTGAAGACCGTGATGGAAAATCATCTGGACACCGCCATGGTCAGCATCGTTACCGACGACCTGCACACGGTGGACCTGCAGGAGCGGGGCCATCTGGACGATTCTCTGCGCACGGCGCTGGGCATGGGACTGGACTTTGTCAAGGCTATTCAGATGGTTACCGTCAACTGCGCACGGGCGTTCAATCTGGATCGGGAGATCGGCGGACTGGCACCCGGACGCCGGGCGGACATCAATATCACCACCGGTCCGGAGGATTTCCGCGTGCTGACCACCTTTGCCGGCGGCCGCCAGATTACGGACAACGGCAAGCTGTTGGTACACTATGAGACGGCAGAGCATGAGCCCTGTGTGCTGAACACCATGCACCTGAAGAACCCCATCACGGCAGACAGCTTCAAGATTTATGCCCCTGCAGGCGCTAAGAAGGTGAAGGCGCTGGTGATGGATACGCTGCCTTACATGCCCTTCACCAATCGCCGGGATGTGGAGCTGCCGGTGGTAGACGGCGTGGTGCAGTGCGATGTGGAGCAGGATGTGCTGTATATTGCGCAGGTAGAGCGCCATGGCAAGAACGGAAATGTGGGCAAGGCCTTTATGGGCGGCTTCCATATCCGGGGCGGCGCAATGGCTTCCTCCGTGGGCCACGACAACCACAACATCATTGTCATGGGCGACAGCTTTGAGGACATGGCACTGGCGGTGAACCGCTGCGTGGAGCTGGGCGGCGGACAGGTGATCGTCCGGGACGGCAAGGTGGCCGCCGAGGTGGCGTATCCCATCTGCGGCTTGCTGAGCGACCTGCCGCTGGAGGAACTGGCGGAGAAGAAAAAGGAACTGAACCGGGTGGCTCACGAAATGGGCACGGAAATTGCCATTCCCTTCATGTTCCTCAGCTTTATCTGTCTGGCGGCTATCCCCGCTTACGCCATTACCGACTGCGGATTTATTGATGTGGTGCAGCAGAAGGTGATCGACCCCATTCTGGAGGTCGTGGAATAAAACCGAATTCCCTGAAAAACCGATTTACAAAAGAGCACAGAGAGGAGCAGCATGAAAAACGATTTTTTTAAACTGAAGGACCACGGTACCACCGTCCGGCGGGAAGTGCTGGCAGGTATCACCACCTTTATGACCATGGCCTATGTGTTGGCAGTGCAGCCTTCAGCCATCTGCGGCTTTGGCCCCGATCCCTACATCACGGATATAAACGGCATTGTCATCAGCAAGTCGGCGCTGCTGGTGATGTGTGCGCTGGTCAGCGGTATCATCACCCTGTTTATGGGCCTGTATGCCAATTTGCCGCTGGCACTGTCTACCGCTATGGGCAGCAACTTCATTCTTGGCGGGCTGGTCAACAGCGGCACGGTATCCTTCGGCTGGGCCATGGCACTGCTGCTGTGCTCCGGTATCCTGTTCATTCTGGTGACGGTTCTGGGTGTGCGGAAAATGGTGGTGGATCTGCTGCCGAAAAACCTGAAGATCGCCATACCAACCGCCGTGGGCTTCTTTATTGCCTATCTGGGCTTTAAAAACACCGGCCTTGCCACTTTCAGCGACAGCGGTTTGGCTTTGGGCGATTTTACCCAGCCTGCGGTGCTGCTGGCCTTGATTACCCTGGCAGTGATGGGCGTGCTGACGGCCTACAAGGTGCGCGGCGCTATTCTGATCGGCATCATTGTCGGCACCATCATCAGCATTCCTATGGGTGTGTCTACGCTGCCTGCTGCGCTGGTGTCCCTGCCGGATATGAGCGAAATCGGCAATCTGGTGCTGTGCTACGACTTCAAGTCCGTGTTGGCTGACATCCCCGGCGCACTGGTGTGGATCTTCATCCTGTTTACCAGCGACTTCTTTGCTACCTTCGGCGCACTGATCGCCGTGGGCGCCCAGACCAATATGCTGGATGAGAATGGCAACTTCCCCCGGATCGAAAAGCCTTTTCTGGTGGATGCCGTTGGTACGGTGATCGGTTCTGGCACCGGATGCACCACCATCTCCACCTTCATTGAATCCACCATCGGCGTGGAAGCTGGCGGTCGCACGGGCCTAACGGCGATTGTCAGCGGAGTGCTGTTCCTGGTGTGCATTTTCCTGTCCCCGCTGTTTTTGATGATTCCCACTGCCGTGACCGGCGTGGCGCTGATCTTCGTGGGCTTCTCCATGCTGTCGGGCTTTACGAAGCTGGACTTCTCCGACTTCAAGAGTTGCTTCGGCCCCTTCGTGATGATCCTGTTCGGCACCTTTACCGGCGACATTGCTGCGGCGATCTGCCTGGGCGTGCTGACGGACGTGCTGATCAAGGTGCTGACAGGCGATGCAAAGAAGGTACACCCGGTGCTGTACGTGCTGTGTATCCCGCTGGTGCTGTATTTCATCGTGTAAAAACCGGATAACAACGTAACTTCCCGGCATACCCGGATAAGCAGGTCTGATCGTGCGGAGTAGCGCAGCGTAAGCTGCGCTACTCCGGTTTTTATTGGGATATGTATGCAGAACAGTAATAGATTTAGCAATCATGGGTAGCATCTCTTACTAATATCCTACAATCATTCTACCGAAATAATTTTTGGCGTTCAAGACCCTGCTTGAAATACCTCTCCCGTGTGGATTTGAAGATTTGCACGCTTCCCTGTTCCCATCGATCAATAGTCCACCACGTCACGCTGGCGAAGTCCTTTTTGATAACGATACCACCGCCGTTTGTTCCACTGTAATAGTATGGCTTTGCCGGTGCTGATGTCATCTGTCTGCTGGACGTGCCCCGACGGAAGCTGGGCTGGGAGCCGGGACGTCGGGAGAGACTGGCATCCCTACGGGCGCTGCTGCGCTGGACAGATAAGCATCAGCGGGAAAATATGGTGGAAATCCGCCGTCTGCTGGTCCCGTATGGGGCCAAGGTGGTGGAGGGAGCGCATCTTTTCCTCTGTTTTGAGTAGGCTGGCAGAGAGGCTCTCGGCTATTCGAGCTGGCTCGGCACGTCCTGACCCAGCCAGCGGTAGGTCCGCAGGATGAGGACGGCGGCAATGAGGAAGGTCAGCACATCGGACACCGGCATGGAGTACAGAACGCCGTCCAGCCCGAAGCAAACCGGCAGCAGCAGGGCAAAGCCCACGCCGAACACCACCTCCCGGATCATGGACAGGAGGGTGGAGGCCAGCGCCTTACCCACTGCCTGCAGGAAGATGAAGCAGGCCTTGTTGACGCAGGCCAGCACCACCATGGACAGGTAGATGCGGAAGGCACGCAAGGCGAAGTCCGTGTAATAGCTGCTCTCGTTGGCAGCGCCGAAGATGGCGATGAGGGATCGGGGGAAGCACTCCGCCAAAAGCAGCGCCACAGCGCCTACGGCGGCCTCGGCGATGAGCAGGCGGGTGAACAGCTGACGCACCCGCAAGCGCTTTTCGGCCCCCATGTTATAGCCCACGATGGGGATGCACCCGGCGGCCATGCCCACCACGATGGAGATGACAATCTGGAAGAACTTCATGACGATGCCCACCACCGCCATGGGAATCTGGGCATACTGTGCCTGCCCGAACACCGGGTCCAAAGCGCCGTACTTTCGCAGCATATTGTTGATGGCGGCCATGGCGGCCACCAGACTGATCTGGGAGAGGAAGCTGGTGATGCCCAGTGTCAGCATCCGGGAGCAGAGCTTGCCATGGAGCGGGAGATCCCTGCGGCCGGGGCGGATCACCTTCATCCGGGGCAGATACCAGACGGCCAGTCCTGCCGTGATTATCTGCCCTATCACGGTGGCCACCGCTGCCCCCATCATGCCCCAGCGGCAGACGAAGATGAAGATGGGATCCAGAAGGATATTCACCACCGCTCCGGCCAGCGTGGATATCATGGCGAAGCGGGGAGCGTCGCCGGCCCGGATGACGGGGTTCATGGCCTGCCCGAACATATAGAAGGGGATGCCCAGCGAGATGTAGAAGAAATACTCCTGCGAATAGCGGAAGGTCTCGGCATTGACGGTGCCGCCGAACATGGCCAGGATCTGATCGGCAAGCAGCAGGTACAGCGCCGTCAGCACCAGACCGCTGCCTGCCGCCAGCACCACGGCGTTGCCCACGGCTCGGCGGGCATCCTCTCGCCGGCCCTTGCCCAGCGAGATACTGACGAAGGTGCAGCAGCCGTCACCGATCATGACGGCGATGGCCAGCGCCACCACAGTCAGGGGAAAGACCACCGTATTAGCGGCATTTCCGTAGGAACCCAGATAGCTGGCGTTGGCGATGAAGATCTGATCCACGATGTTGTAGAGCGCCCCCACCAGCAGTGAGATGACGCAGGGGATGGCGTAGCGGTGCATGAGCCGCCCGACGGGCTCGGTCTCCAGAAATTGTGTGTTGTGTTCCATAGATGTGTCCTCTCTTTCGGCGTGATAAAAATGCGTAAGTCCCGGAAATCCGGACTTACGCATTTCTGCTGCACGATTTGCCTATGGAATTCCGCAAAACAACGTGCGGCGTTTCTGCAACCGGATTTACGCAGAAACGCCACACGTTGTAAGACGATTATAACAGATGGGGGGAAGTTTTTCAAATGTTTTTGCCGCTGCCCTTACGCCGCCGTATCCCGGCGGAAGCGGCGCATGAGGGCCAGCGCCATGACAAGGCACAGCAGCTCCGAGCAGAGGGGGGCGAACCAGATGCTGCTGCCGCCCCAGAGCACCGCCAGCAGGAGCAGTACCCCGGCCTGCAGCACCAGCCCCCGGCCCATGGAGATGCACAGGGCGGAGCGGGGCCGCTCCACCGCCGTCAGGAAGCCGCCCATGAGGATATTGAAGCCCACCAGCAGATACGACAGGGCGTACCGCCGCAGCGCCCCGGTGGAGGAGGCGTTCAGCAGAGGCTTCTCCGAGCCGAGGAAGATATGTACCAGCTGCGGGGCCAGCAGGAAAATACCGGCAAAGCAGACCGCCGTCATGATGGCTACGGTGATCAGGCCGTACCGCAGCAGCCGGCGGTACTTCTCCGGGTCCTTGCGGCCGTACTGGAAGCTCACCAGCGGCTGGGAGCCCTGAGACACACCCAGCATGATGTTCACCACCAGCGTATTGGTGTAGGCAATGATGGTATAGCTCACCAGCCCGTCGGTACCGATGCAGCGGAGGATCACATGGTTGAAGAGGAAGATCATCACGCCGTTGCACAACTCCGTGACACCGTCCGCCAGTCCGATGGGGATCAGGCGGCGGTAGATGGAGCCCTCCGGCCGGAAGCGCACCAGATGGAAGGTGGTGTGCTTGCCTAAGAAGTGGGTGATGTAGATGACGCAGGTCAGCAGCTGGCTCAAACCCGTGGCGAAGGCGGCACCCCATGCGCCCCAATTCAGCACGAAGATGGCCACATAGTCCAGCACGCAGTTGGTGAGGCAGCCGATGCACACCGTGAGAATGGCCAGCATGGGCCGCCCGTCGGTCTTGACCAAGATCTCCAGATTATACGACACGATGAAGCAGATGGCAAAGGGAGCCAGCCCCCTCAGGTACGACATGGTGTAGCCCAGCGTTTCCTCCTCCGCCCCCAGCAGCAGGGCAAAGGGCTTCAGAAAGATCAGCACCAGAGCGGTGATGGTCAGGCCGATGACCACCAGCAGCGCCAGATTCTGGGAGAACAGACGGTTGGCGTGCTCCCGGTTGCCCTGCCCCAGATAGATGGACAGGATGGTACTGGTGCCCACGGCGAAGGTGACGGCGATGGAGAACATGACGTTGGTGAAGGGGACGGCCAGATTCACCGCCGCCATGGCGTAGTCCCCCACGCCCTTGGCCACGAACAGGCCGTCCACGATGGAGTACAGAGAAAAGACCATGAGGGAGGCCACGGTGGCCGAGGAGAAGCGTAGAAACTGTGCCAGCAGACTGCGCTGATCTTGCATTTTCGATGAGATTCCTTTCCATTCAGCGGCGTACCGCATATATCCCGCCGCAGCGGTTGTACCGCCTATTATAGCCGAAATTTTCCTTTCGGTCAAGGGGAGGAGACTGCATCTCACAGCGGAATACGGTAAAATGCACAGAAGGAGTGGCATATCCATTGGCGATTTTGTACAGATCAGAACGGCATCCTCCGTTCAGGAAGCGTGAAGGATGCGGTGGAGACGAAAAGAGGGACGCCCTGACGGGCGTCCCTCTCGAGACTGTCGAAAAACCCTTCGGGTTTTTCGACAAAAGGATTGCAGTCTGCCGCGCGCATAATTTGTGTGCCATAGGCGCACAAATTCC
>OGEZ01000079.1_pt1 | contig 105368 bp, 89 predicted proteins | sample 1570831 | NCBI WGS metagenome assembly OGEZ01 (sample SAMEA2582059, study PRJEB24529) | metagenome | biome: Human gut stool | place: China | collected 2011 | reverse complement strand
TCAGCTCAGGCTATGTGCATGATCGCCGCTCTACGAACTCTTATTGCTCGGTTTTAAACTTATTGGTACGGGTTCTGATTTTCGGCAGAGAGCTGGTGATCCACAAGATTGTGACGGATAAGCAGGTTCTTGCTGACTTGATTGATAAAGAGGAACTTTTCTGGACGAACCATGTTGTGCCCCAGATTCCCCCTGCACCCAACGGTTACGATTGTGACACCCAGCAAATCAATCAGATGTACGAGGTTGACAACCGGGACAAGACCGCTGACCTGAGTGCCCTGCATGGACTTCTGGATAAGCGGCAGGAGCTTTCCGACCAAATCGAGCAGATGGAACAGGAGAAAACGGCTATCGAGCAGCAGGTCAAGCTGCAAATGCAGGATGCTGCCTATGGTACAGCACCCGGTTACAAAGTATCGTGGGTGTCCTCCGAAAGCAAGCGTGTGGATTCCCAGCGTTTGCGGAAAGAGCAGCCAGACATTTTCAACCAGTACAGCAAAAATGTAAGCAGCCGCAGGTTCACCATCGTTCATGCGGCATGATGTTTGTAATTGGCGGCAGGGAGCGATTTCTCTGCCGCCTTTTTCTTGGAGGTTATCTTATGGCTACGGAAAATCCATTCGTAAAATTATTTGCTATCGACTTCAAAGATCATCTGGAAGTCAAGAAGTCCGGCAACACGGAACTGAAATATGTAAGCTGGGCGTACGCCTGGGCAGAGGTGAAGAAGCTGTATCCATCTGCCAGCTATGAGGTCAAGAAATTCAACGGTCTGCCCTATGTTTATGACCCGATCACCGGCTTTATGGTGTACATCTCGGTCACGATTGAGGGAGTTTCGCACGAAATGTGGCTGCCTGTACTGGATGGCGCAAACAAAGCCATGAAAGCTGTGCCTTACACCTATACCACCCCGAAATGGGACTACAATCCTCAGACCCGCCGCCGTGAGAAAGTCGGCATGGAAGAGCGCACCGTAGAAGCAGCCTCCATGTTCGATGTGAATAAAGCCATCATGCGGTGCTTGGTGAAGAACCTTGCTATGTTCGGTCTTGGCCTGTACGTTTATGCCGGAGAGGATTTGCCGGAAGATGCTGCACCGCAGCCGGAGGCAGAACCGCAAAAGCAGCCGAAACCGAAATCCGCTGCCCCGAAGCAGGAACAGCCGCCTGTGCCCTGCATTTGCACCCGGTGCAATCAGCCCATCAAGAGGGTTAAACTGAAAGATGGTTCCATCATGCAGGCCGCAGAGTTTGCCGCCACCCATGAGGGGATGTGTGCAGACTGCTATAAAGCCACCAGATTGAACGTAGCATAAGGCAAATGCTTGTAAATTTCACATCTGTATGCTACTATAATAACAAGAGAAAAGAAGGTGATGGCATGGCGCAAAAGGATACATCTGAAAAAATTCTGGAATCCTATAACGATGTCTTTTCGGACATTGTGAATGTGCTTCTGTTCAACGGCAAACAAGTTCTGTCTGCGGATGAACTGGAAGATCAGGCTCCACGCTCCTACTACAAAGTAGATGGCAAGATTCGTGAGATCGAGCGGGATGTTGCCAAACGCTGGAAGAACGGAAATATTCGCGTGGCCTGTATCGGTTTTGAAAACCAGACCGCTTCTGATCCCAATATGCCGCTCCGTGTCATGGGTTACGATGGCGCAGAGTACCGGGCGCAGTTACTTAGTGATAGCGAAAATCTCTATCCAGTTGTGACGCTGGTGCTCTACTTTGGTCACGATAAGCCGTGGAATGGGCCGCTTTCCCTGAAAGAGCGGCTGAACATTCCCAAAGAGTTTGAGCCGTATGTCAACGACTATAAAATCAACCTGTTCCAGATCGCCTATCTCACCCATGAGCAGGTAGAGCTTTTCCAGAGCGATTTTAAGGTTGTTGCAGACTACTTTGTACAGAAACGGGAAAACGGCGACTACATTCCGAGTTCGCAGGATTTGACCCATGTGCAGGAAACGCTTCAACTGCTGAGTATTATGACGAATGATAATCGGTTTGAGGAAGCGTACAATACAAATACCGATGGCCAGAAAGGAGGCCCACGCAATATGTGTGATGTGCTTGATAAAGTGGAAAACCGTGGAAAGGCTGAAGGCGCAAATAGTGTAGCTCTGCTCATGAAGAAGCTCTTCGATCAAAACCGCATTGAGGATGCAAAACGGGCTTCTGAAGATAAGGAGTACCGCACTCGGCTGATGAAAGAGTTGGGCATCAGCTAAAAAATTCATATGTACAACTGGGGGAGCGTCTTCGGATGCTCTCCCTTTACTTTTGCAGGGCAGTCCGTGTGGATTGTCCTGCTTCTTTATATAAGGAGAAGACAGATTATGACCTTTAATGCAATGACCGAACGTTACGAGGAGATCACGGTTTGCGGAAAGCCTGCGCTGTTCACCAGCATCCGCATCAAGAGAGATACCATCCCGGACGGCCTGTACGCCTACGATGTCCGGCATGATGATGAGTGCCGGGGCATCCCTTGTGAGATTGCGCCCTTTGTGATGGTCAACCACTGAGGCACCATCATCCTTGCGGAACCGCTGGAACTGCCGGACGGTGGGCGGCGATATATTGACGAGGACACCGACTGGAACTATGCTCCTTTGGGTGGCGAGAGCACCACCAATCACAAACCGTGCACTACCATTTCTGATTTTATGACTGCCTATGTCCACTAAAGCTGTATTAAAAATACCGTATATTCTGTTTTGTATTAAAATCGGTCGTTTTCAGGCCATTTCAAGGTGCAAAACACAGTCTTAAAAATGTCGCTCGTTATCTTTCAGACAGAAAGGAGACGCATGAACATCTATGGCTATTGCCGCATCTCTACGGCAAAGCAGAGCATTGACCGTCAGATCCGCAACATCAGGGCCGAATACCCGACCGCCCATATCGTGCAGGAAGCCTATACCGGCACGTCTATCTTTCGCCCGGAATGGCTGAAGCTCTATCGAATTCTGAAATCCGGGGATATGGTGGTATTCGATTCAGTATCCCGGATGTCCAGAAATGCAGAGGAAGGTTTTGCTTTGTACGAGAACCTCTATCATAATGACATCCGGCTTGTGTTCTTGAAAGAGCACCACATCGACACCGAGACATACAAAAAAGCCCTGTCCGGCAGCATTGCCATGACAGAGACGAATGTGGATTTCATCTTGAAGGGCATCAACGAGTATCTGATGGCTTTGGCCAAGGAGCAAATCAAGTTGGCTTTTGAGCAGTCTGAAAAAGAAGTGGCCGATTTGCACCAGCGTACTCGTGAGGGTCTTGTAACAGCAAAGCTGAATGGAAAACAGGTCGGACGTAAAAAAGGCACTGGATTTGAAACCAAGAAGTCTAAAGCGGCCAAAGAGAAAATCCGCATCCATTGTAAGGCTTTTGGTGGTACATTGGACGATGTGGAGTGCATGAAGCTGACAGGGCTTGCCCGGAATACCTATTATAAATATAAAAGGCAGATTCAGGAGGAGGCTAAAACGCAAGGTTGAGCTTTGTAAAAGTGCCAACCGCAAAAGATGATAGGAGGAACACGGTGAACTCTGCGAATACCGTGTTCCTTTTTGTGGATTATCGTAGGATGGACAGACATACCGTCCATCAAAATCTTTATAATGAGGTTAGAAAAGCTGATAAGATTGTGTGATAAAAGGAGAAGAGTGTATGAAAAAATTCTTGATAATACTACTGAGTGTTGCATTTGCGCTGAACTTTGTGCTTGTGGTTGGAATGATTGGCGAGTACATTTCGCCGCGACAGGCGTTTTATACCATCACCGATGAGATGATGAACACAGCCTATCGGTTCAGGCGAGGATGGCAGCTCAGGAATCGTTTGCCTTGACTTTTGAAGAGATGGACAGACAGCGTGTCCATCTTTTTTTGTATACTGAAATTGTACAAAAGAAACAAAAATTTTTTTGTGCTTCAGTGAAACGACAAAACTTCACACAAAGAATTGCAGTGATAATTGTGCTGTGTTACAATGAGCAGAGAAGGAGAATGAACTGTGCACAATAGTAGATTAGATCGTATACTCTATATCCAACAAGTGCTGGTACAGGGCGGTGTGCTGAATAAGCAGCAGACGGCCGACCACTTTGGTGTCAGCGAGAAAACGATTCAGCGTGACCTTGATACCCTGCGCAATCATTTCGCCGACAGTGAGCCGCGTCGGGAAATTCTGTATAACTCTGCAAAGGGCGGCTATCTGCTGGATGATACGCTTTCACGCTTCCTCACCAGCAGCGAAATTCTGGCAGTGTGCAAGATCCTGCTGGAAAGCCGCTCCATGGTCAAGGAGGAAATGTTCCCCATTCTGGACAAGCTGGTGCAGGTGTGCACCCCGCTGGATCGGTTGAATCAGGTCAAAGACCTCATCAGCAACGAACGCTTTCATTACGTTGAGCCACAGCATGGCCGGAAGTTTATCGAGAGTCTGTGGGAGATTGGTACGGCAGTAGAAAATCACAACGTTATGGAAATTACCTACTGCCGCACCCACGATGGCGAGACTCGTGTGCGTACCATTGAGCCGGTGGGCATCCTGTTCAGCGAGTATTATTTCTATCTGGCTGCGTTTATTGAGGGCATCGACAAGGATAAGCATTTCCAGAATCCGCAGGACAATTCCCCCACCATTTACCGCATCGACCGTATTCAGAACTATAAGACCCTCGACCGGCATTTTGCCCAGCGGTATACCGACCGCTTTCAGGAGGGCGAGATGCGCAAGCGCATCCAGTTTATGTACGGCGGCGAGCTGCAGACCATCCGGTTCGAGTATACCGGGCCAAGTCTGGAATCCGTTCTTGACCGACTGCCCACTGCAAAGGTTTTGCAGGTGACGGAAAAGGGCTGGATCATAGAGGCTGAGGTGTTTGGGATGGGCATAGATATGTGGGTGCGGAGTCAGGGAGATTACATTAAAGATTATAAAACCATAAGGAGCGATAGAATATGAGCGAAATTCAGGTGGAAGTGTGTTTTACGGACAAGCTGGAGTCTGTCCGCGTGGACGGAAAGGAGATGGAGATCCCGAAAGCCGTGAAGGCAAAGCCCGTCGAAGAGTGGTTTGAACCGGCTGCGGGCCGCGTGAAGTGGGGCGGACTAGGCGCTGAGATAAAGGAAATGGATTTCAGCGGAGAGAAGAATGCCGCGTACAGTTTCCTGTTCAACGGCCCGGAGGACAAAAAGCAGGAGTTTATGGAGTGCGTGGAGCGCTTCTGCCTGGGCGAGGAAGCACAGCAGGAAACAAAAAAGAAGACTGTGCAGGACTACCTGCAGGAGGCTAAGAAAAATCAGCAGGCCGGCAATGCCGAAATGGCGTTCCAGCAGTACATGGTCTCGGCCAGAGATTACGGATGCCCCGAGGCACAGTTTGAGGTGGCACGGTGCTATCAGAACGGCACTGGTGTGGAAAAAAACGAAGAAAATGCGGTCGTGTGGTACAAAAAGGCCGCAGAGCAGGGCAATGCCGAGGCGCAGTGCGTTCTGGGCGGATGCTTCTATTATCAGGCTCTGGGCGTTGAAAAGGACGACAAAGAGGCCCGCAAGTGGTACGAAGCGGCGGCGACTCAGGGAAATGTGACGGCCCAGTATATGACCGGGCGGCTGTATGCGGAACTCTCGTACAATGTACCGGCTGTGAAGTGGTACACCAAAGCAGCAGAGCAGGAATGCCCGGAAGCACAGTATGAGCTGGGTGTGTGCTATGAGACCGGCGACGGCGTCGGCAAGGACGAGGCAAAGGCCGCAGAACTGTACCGTAAGGCGGCAGGGCAGGGCTATGCGGAGGCACAGAAAAAACTGGGCAACTGCTATAGTTATGGCATAGGTGTCGCAAAAGATTTGGAACAGGCGTTTGAATGCTACAGCAAGGCGGCAAAACAGGGCAATGCAAGAGCGCAGAACAATCTGGGCCTTTGCTATATGAATGGCAATGGTGTAACAAAAGACCCTGTACAGGCCGCTGAGTGGTATGCGAGAGCCGCAGAGCAGGGACTTGCAAGGGCGCAGTATAATCTTGGCTATTGCTACAAGACAGGAGAAGGCGTAGAAAAAGACCCGAAAAAGGCTGCGATGTGGTGCGAAAAAGCCGCAGAACAGGGAATAGCAGTCGCACAGAATAGCATTGGCTACTGCTACGATACCGGATTTGGTGTGGAAAAGGATACGAGCAAGGCTGTTTTCTGGTATCGGAAAGCCGCAGAGCAGGGCAATGTGGGAGCACAATATAAATTGGGCAAATGCTACTATTATGGAAAAGGAACAGAAAAGGATAATGAAGAAGCCGTGAAATGGTTTCGGAAAGCGGCAGAACAGGGTGATGCGGATGCACAGAATATGTTTGGTTACTGCTATGAGTATGGAAAAGGCGTAACAAAAGACCTTGCCAAGGCGGCGGAGTGGTACCAGAAAGCTGCAGAACAGAATCATGCAAAGGCACAATATACTCTTGGCGAATGCTATTACTGGGGTAATGGCGTGCTGGAAAACAGGGGAGAGGCAGTAAAATGGTACGAGAAAGCAGCGGAAAACTATAATGCAGATGCGCAGTATAGTTTGGGTTTTTGCTACGAAAGAGGCATAGGTGTAACGCAAGACTTTGCCAAGGCGGCGGAGTGGTACCGCGAAGCCGCGGAACAGGGTGATATGACATCACAATGCAATCTCGGCTATTTTTATGAGAACGGCAGAGGTGTTGAAAAAGACTTGGTAAAGGCGGCAGAGTGGTACCGGAAATCTGCAGAGCAGGGATATGCAAGAGCTCAATTTAATCTTGCAATATTATATGACAATGGATATGGCGTGGCACAGAACAAAGAAGAAGCGGCGAAATGGTATCGGAAAGCCGCAGACCAGGGTGATGCGGATGCGCAATGTAATCTTGGCTATTGCTATAAGACAGGAGAAGGTGTAACAAAAGATCCTGTCAGGGCAGCGGAGTGGTACCGCAAATCTGCAGAGCAAGGGAATGCTACGGCGCAGTACAACCTGGGTGTCTGTTACGAATATGGCAATGGTGTGACACTATTGAAAGCAACTGCGGCGGAGTGGTACCGGAAAGCGGCAGACCAGGGCGATGCTGATGCACAGTATAAACTTGGCGTGTTCTATGAAAATGGATACGGCGTGATAAAAGATGAAGCACAGGCCATGCAGTGGTACAAGAAAGCGGCTGAGCAGGGCGATGAAAGCGCAAAGAACGCTATTGACAGGATGCAGGGCGGCGGCCTTGGCTCTGCCGTCGCAGCAGGTGCGGCACTGGGCGGAGCTGCCCTGCTCTGGAAAATTTTGAGGGGTTAACAGCAGAAAGGAAAATAAATCATGGCAGACGAGCTTGAGGTGCTTGAAAAACAGCAGCTTTCCGCGCAGCGGTCGCTGAATGACCTGACGGACCAGCTGACCCTTGCAGACCATCTGGTGTATAAAAAATATCTGACGGAACTGCAGAACTATGGCATGGTGGAGCTTTCCCAGCAGATGCTGGACGTGCAGGACCCTGCCCAGTGCATTCAGCTGTTCCAGCTGCAGAAACTGACCCTGAAAAAGGGCGAGGATATGTTCCAGAAGCTTTCCACGGTGTACTATTCCAGCATGGCGCAGGGCTGTAGTCTGGCGGTGATGATCGATGTGCCGGAGGAGAATGTCGGCGCGAATATCTATCTGGGTGTCCGTGAGGACCCCTTGAAAAAGAACATGAAGAGCCGCGACCTGGATACTTCCAGCAAGGCGCTGCAAAAGGTGCTGAGCTCCAACTTCCCCGGCTCTGAGACAAGAGGCATTCTGCGGCAGGAGGAAAAAGAGCTGCTGGACGGCGCATTTGGCGATACGCAGGAAGCTGTGGCCTCGGTGTCCTGCGTGGCGGCACTGCGGGATAAATCCAGGACGGAAGACAAAGCCTTTGTGCAGGGCATTGAGCGCTTTATGGACGCCATGGACGGCGAGGTGTACACGGCGCTGTTTTTGGCAGAGCCTGTCTCGGCAGAAACGCAGGCGGAGATACGCAGCGGGTACGAAAACCTCTACAGCAGTCTTTCGCCCTTCCGCAAGAGCACGTGGTCCTATAGCGAGAATCAGAGCACGGCTGTGATGGAGAGCCTGTGCAGCGGGACTTCCCACACCATCAGCGATACCGTCAGCACAACCACAACGGACGGCACGAGCCAGTCCTCCTCGGTGACGGATGGCACCCAGAAAACGAAAGGGGTCAGCGGCGGCATCAACGGCGGTGTCGGCAGCAGCTCCGGCACCTCGGTCACAAAGGTCTCGCCGGTGGCTGGCGGCATTGCAGGCATTCTGGGTCTGGGCGGCGCAGTAGCCTCGGTTGCGATTCCGGTGGCAGGTGCTGTTATTGGACCGCTGCTGGGCACGGCTGGCAGGGCCATAGGAGGCATGGCACCATCCAGAACCGCTTTCAACAGCATTGCCCGGAACATCGGCGGCTCCATGGGCGTAAACGCCTCGTGGGGTACCAGCCACTCTGCCACCGAGCAGACCGGCACTTCGCACAGCACCTCCGATGGGACGTCGCATGGAACATCGGACACCACCAGCCAGCAGGAGAGCCACGGCACAACGGACACCCGCGGCACGGGCCGAACCCAGCAGGTCGAGCTGTGCAACAAATCGGTGGAAGAATTGCTGGAACGCATTGAAAACCAGCTCAAGCGCGCCAAGGAAAGCGAGGATTACGGCTGTTATAAATGTGCGGCTTACTTCCTCTCGTCCAGTTCGTCCACGGCGATACTGGCGGCCAATACTTACCGCGCATTGATGGTGGGCGAGGGCTCCTCGGTGGAGAGCGGTGCTGTGAATGTCTGGCAGAACGATGAGGCACAGGTGGCCCAGCTGCGGGAGTACCTCAAGCGATTCATGCACCCGGTCTTTGCCCGTCCGCTGTGGGCGGGTGCGCCGGACAGCCTGCTTTACACGCCAGCAACGCTGGTCAGCGGTCGGGAACTGCCAATGCACCTTGGTTTGCCGACACGTTCGGTACATGGCCTGCCCGTGATTGAACACGCAGAATTTGGCCGCAATGTGCCGGACGAAACGGTGCCGGATGAGGACAAGATGAATCTGGGCAAGATTTACCACATGGGTAAGTCGGAAAGTGCAGACCTGATCCTGAATCGGCAGGCAATGGCTTCCCATACCTTTGTCACAGGCTCTACGGGTACGGGCAAGTCCAACGCAGTCTACCATCTTCTGGACGAGATAACAAAGGATGGACGGACGTCGTTTCTTGTGGTGGAACCGGCCAAGGGCGAGTACAAGAATGTGTTCGGCAGCCGCGCGGATGTAAAGGTGTTCGGCACCAACCCCAGAGAAACTCCGCTGCTGCGCATGAACCCCTTTGCGTTCCCGCAGGACATCCACATTCTGGAACATATCGACCGTCTGGTGGAGATATTCAATGCCTGCTGGCCGATGTATGCAGCCATGCCAGCGGTGCTGAAGGATGCTATTGAGCGTAGCTATCAGAAAGTAGGCTGGGATCTGCGCAATTCGGAGAGCGAGAAGGGAGTTTTCCCAACCTTCTTTGACCTGCTGGATATTCTGCCGGGCGTCATTGAAGAGTCGCATTATTCCAAGGATACCCAAAGCGATTATGTGGGCGCTTTGTGTACCCGTGTGAAGTCGCTGACCAACGGCATTTACGGCAGTGTGTTCTGCGCAGAGGACGCGCTGAGCGACGCAGAGCTGTTTGACTGTAATGTGGTCGTGGACCTGAGCCGGGTGGGGTCGATGGAGACAAAATCGCTGCTGATGGGCATTCTGGTCATGAAGCTGCAGGAATACCGGATGTGTGGCAGCGAGATGAACAGCAGACTGCGCCATGTTACCGTGCTGGAAGAGGCGCACAATCTGCTGCGCAAGACGTCGGCGGAACAGTCGCAGGAGGGGGCAAATCTGCAGGGCAAGTCGGTGGAGATGCTGGCAAATGCTATTGCGGAAATGCGTACTTACGGCGAGGGTTTTATCATTGCGGATCAGGCTCCCGGCCTGCTGGATATGTCGGTCATACGCAACACCAACACGAAAATCATCCTGCGCCTGCCGGACGAAGAAGATCGCAAGCTGGTAGGTAAGTCTGCCGCTCTGAAGGAGGCACAGATCGATGAATTGTCCAAGCTGCCGCTTGGTGTAGCTGCCGTTTACCAGAACGAGTGGCCGGAGGCGGTGCTCTGCAAGATTGAGGCGTATCCCATGCCGGAAAATGCTGTTTACCACAAACCCTCAAAAATGCCGCATGAAATCAACGCAGAGTTTGTATTTGGACAACTGGCAGCGGGCAAAGAGCTGGAACCGCTGAGCATTTCGGAGATGGAGCAGCTGAAGCTCTGGCTGAAACGCCATGAGATGATGTTGAAGCTGGAGGACGGCCGCTACCTGGAACAGGTCTTTGCAGGCGGCGAACTGGATGTGGCTAAGACCCGGAAAGCTGTGTTTGATTTCTTTGGTGGGATTAGCACGGTCGTTGATTACTGCGCCGCAGCCGAAAAATCGTTCACACCCCGTAAAGAATTTCTGGAACAGCTGCAGGGACAGTACGGCCTGAAAGCTGCTGCTGCAGACTGGGTGCTAAATAGCGTGATAAGCATGGGCATGAGCCTGAACCCGGATGCGGAGGCTGTAGAAGATTTAAGGACGAATTTTGAACAGCAGGGAGGTCGTGTGCTGTGAGGCGAGAAATCTCAGAAGCGAAACCAGTAGAAACAAAAAAACAGGGTACACTGGAAGCGTCTGTCGGAAAGTCGTTTGAACGGCTGCTGGAAAATAAGGGTGAAAAGGCAGAGAAGAAAATCGAGCACAACACAACGGAATCATTTGCAAAGACAGAAGTAAAAGAAGTAAAGTATCCACAGGAAATCACAAAATATATCACGTCTGAAAAGGAACTTGAGATTTACGAGAAAGCGGGATTGCAGGAAGCAGAAATTGGTGGAAGAAAATGTTTGATTAGGAGTGATATTGACTGGAATCAGAAAGATGTGATGGGACGTACCAATGTGGAAAGAGCAGAACAAGGGCTTGCGCCTTGCGACAAGAATGGAAACCCGATTGAGTTGCATCATATAGGACAACATATGGATAGTCCTCTGGCAGAACTGACGCGGGAGGAACACAGGGGAAAAGAAAACTATACAATTTTGCATAGTAAAGGCGGCGAGTCGGAAATTGACCGACCGGCTTTTGACAGTGAACGTGTGGAGCACTGGGAAAATCGTGCAGAAGGGAGAAAAGTATAATGGAATCTATCATTGATAAAATTGGAAGTATTGAACATCTGTACCATCTGAAAGGCTGCACAGAGGAACAGATTCAAAAGGCACAAGAGAAATTAAACTTGAAATTTCCCAAAGAATTTCTGGATTATGTAAAAACCTATGGTGCAATCAGTTTCTACGCAACAGAGTGGATGGGCCTTAATGTGCCGGAAGTATTGGATGTTGTGAGTGCGACCGAAAAAGAGCGTGATATGAATCCGGATTTTCCGAAAGACTGCTTTGTGCTGGAAAATCGTGGTATAGATGGAGTCATTACAGTCGCAGATCAGGACGGAAAAGTATATAATGTGCAATATGAGCAAAAAAAGCTGCTCTGTGGTTCGCTCTCAGAATATCTGAATTTGTGCATCGCACGAAAAAGTTCAAAGAGGTAAGAATCTTTAAAAAGTCCACTGCACTTTCAGGTTATTACGATCTCGGTCGATTGCACATACAATACAAGTATCACTTCATGGAACGGAGGGTACTTGTACTATGGTGGACTACGCCGACATCGGAAAACGCATTCGTGCCTGCCGCCTTGCAAAGGGCATGACGCAGGAGCAGCTGGCCAATGAGGTCGGCGTTGTGGTCACGCATATCAGCCATATCGAGACAGGAAACTCTGTCCCCAGTCTGAAAACATTGATCGATATTATCAATGCGTTGGACTGTTCAGCGGACGAGCTGCTCTGCATTGAAATCAAGAAAGCAAAGCCTGTGTTCGACAGTTGGATGACCGAACAGCTTGCAGATTGCTCTGCCGATGAAGCTAAAATCATCAAAGAAACAGTGGTCAATCTGAAAAAATCACTCCGAAAAGTGTATGGAAAGCCATCTAAGCACAGATACGACTAATCATCTCAAAACGTCCTCGGCATCAGATAGCAGATGTTGAGGGCGTTTTACTCGTGGCCATACATAAGAAAGAGCTTTTGACGAAGATAGGTGAATTGAGGCAGAATTCCATAATTGATGTTTTTGGATTGCTATGGTAAAATAAAAAATGATAGCTATATTTAAGCGGACATGACCTATCACCATCTGTGGAAAGAGGGCTAGAAAATGTATTTTGAACGTACAGAAATTCAAAATTTCAAAGGCATTGAGAAAATGAACTTGGAATTTTCGTCTGGGGTTAATCTGCTCATCGGCAACAATGGTGTTGGTAAGACCACTGTATTAGAGGCATTGGCTCTTTCAATACAGACCTATTTCAGTCGAATGAACGACATTGCAAAGAAAAGCATTAAAAAGGACGACGTTCATTTTACCAGCAATCTTGTGGGTGACGCTTCGCAGCACCGGGTGTATTCTAATCCGACGGTCATAAAAAGCGAAATCAATCTTGGAGGTTTGGAGTATTCGAGCGAAATCTCAAGAGAAGATGAAACGAACGCTACTCGTACAAAGTATACAGGGAAAGAATTTGCAGCAGCAGGCAGGGATCTTCTGAACTCGCAGGAAGCGATTCTCCCAGTGATTTGCTATTTTAGTACATCACGAGTTGTTGATACCCAAAAGGTATCAACAAATGCAGTTGGTAAGAATAAGCTGAATGACCGTCGATGTGGTTATATTGACTGCTTGAATGCAACTCTCGACAGAAAAGCCCTCACAGATTGGACTTTCAAAATGGCAATGGCTGAATATAAAAAGGGAGCAGCTGTTGCAGAATATGAGGCTTTCAAGAAAGCTGTTGGAATCTTCATGCAGAAGATGAATGACTTGGAAGAGATTCCGTTGGTGGAGTATACTCGTGATTTCGAGGATATTACCTATGCCGAAGATGGTAAGACGATGCTGGTCAACTATCTGAGTGCAGGCTATCAGTCTCTTTTGTGGATGTTGATGGAGATTTCTTTCCGCATTGCGTTGCTGAATCCGGAACTGTCTGATTATAGTCAGGCCGAGGGAATCGTATTGATTGATGAAATTGATATGCACCTGCATCCGAGATGGCAATGGAAAATTTTGGACGCGCTGCACAGCTCTTTCCCGAAAGTGCAGTTCATTGCAGCAACGCACTCTCCAATCATTATTTCGTCGTTCAAAGATGCGAAGCTTTTGTCCATTGGAGAAAATGGTGTAGAGGAACTTAGTGGAGCGTACGCATATTCGATTGATGATGTTGTGGAGTATAAGCAGGGGAGTTTTGGTATTCCGCAAGAGTTACGGCGGCTGAAGCAGGAATTTGAGGATGCTTTTTGTTTGAGAGATAGGGAAAATTCGCAGAAAGCCGTAGATAAGATGAAAGAACTCTTTGGAACGAGCAATACAGAAGTGAAGCGTGCAGAAGCGAAAATGCAGATGAGAAAGAACTGGAACTGAGATGATCTATGTTGAAAAAGCTCCATGCCCAGAAGATATTCAGGAGAATTTCGCAAAGCAGAAAGCAAAGCCTGAATGGAATGACATACCGGAAGAACCGAATAGCGAACAGGCAGATGTGCTAAGAAGAGAATTTTTTGATAAGCTAAATAAAGACTGTCTTAGAGAAGTGCTTGTCAAAGAACAGCATGGACTGTGCGTTTACTGTATGTCAAGGATAGAGAATACGGCAGACAGCACGGTCATAGAGCATTGGTATCCATTGAGCAAAAGCAAAGAAAGAGCTTTGAAATATGAAAACCTATTCGCTTCGTGCTATGGTGGACAGAAAAAGACTGTAAACGATGCGCGTCGCATTTGTTGCTGTGATGCTAAAAAGCATGATGCAATTATTGATGTTGACCCTCGAAATCAGCGAATGATGGAAAACATCGTGTACTATTCGGATGGCAGGATTGACTTTTTGGGAACGTATGCGACCCGTACAATTCGGAATAAACTTCGCCATGACCTTTGGTATACGCTTGGGTTGAATGGCAGTATTAAAAATGATGGAACGATGCTGGCGGACACAGCAACCGAGCTTGTAAAGAACCGAAAAGATGCCTATGTAGCAGCAGAAGCAATGCTGGAGGTGTTGGAAGAAGACGGAGAGTTATCCGCAGAGAAAGTTGAAGAAATCATCGCCGATATGAAGTCCAAGGACATTTGGAATGAATACATAGGCGTGACGATGTTTGTTCTTCGGCAGGGTATCTAATGTGGTAGTGTGCCAGTGATTACGCCGGAACAAGATTCTTGTTTATCAGAAGCAGTAACTGGAAAGGAGGCCCACGCAATATGTGTGATGTGCTTGATAAAGTGGAAAACAGAGGCATTGAAAAAGGCATCGTGAAAGGCGAGAGCCGTGGTGAAAACAAAATGGCTCTGTTAGTGAAGAAGCTCCTTGACCAGAATCGCATTGACGATGTGAAGAGGGCTTCTGAAGATGAAAAGAGCCGTGCGGAGTTGATGAAAGAGCTTGGAATCAACTGAAAAATCACAAACGACGTATCATCGTTACCCCGAACGCTCTGTAATTTTGGCATCCGCTCAGGCTGCAATTAAGTCTCCCCGGAAATAAAACCTGGTAGGACAAAGAAGATAAAAGCTCTTGGCTTCTGTAATGGAGGCCAAGAGCTTTTTGCATCTTGTTTTGTAAGCTGAAAGAGGGTACAATGATAGCAGAAGTACACACATCAACGAGGTGATACTATGCTGAACATTTTTTACGGTGATATGAAGGAAGCGGTGTACAATACGGCTTCTTATTTCAAATATGATTACGAGGAGGGCTGGATCGTTGACCCGAGGGTCAAGGAAATGATTCAGGATGTGGATAAGTCTACCGTTATCGACAGTGGTATCATTAATAGCCCGGTCTTGGGCAAAATTCCGCCGATTGGTTTGTCTGGTGGCGTAAAGACCCTGATTTTGGTAAAGTTTGAGCCGGAGAAAGTGTTCAACGCATCGACTTGTGGTGACAACTGTGCAAAGTGGCTGCTCAAAATTGCAGAGCAGGAGGATCGCACGGTGAATTTGCGTCACCTGATGGATTTTGGCAAAAAGCCGTTTACAATAAAAGTGCTGAATACGAATCAAATCGTTCACAGTATGGAAGAGCTGATTTTGGCCGCAGGTGAGTTTGTGTAAAGGGGCTGACAGAAATGAAAGGCATTCATAAAGTGGTCGTTGGCACAAAGTACCTGAAATATGAGTTTGAACTGCGGCGCAACTTAACCATTATTCGCGGGGATAGCGCAACGGGTAAAACGACCCTTGTGGATATGATTCGTACGCATATGAACGATGGAGAAAATGGGCCGGTTACGCTAAATTGTGATAAAGACTGCTACGTGGTAGAAGGAAATCTTTGGAAGGGACAACTTGACAATATTCAGGACAGCATTGTTTTTATTGATGAAGGAAACGAGTTTGTCAAGACCAAAGATTTTACGCGTGCGATTCAGCAGACGGATAACTATTATGTTATCGTGACCAGAGAGGGTTTGCCTGCCTTGCCATACAGTGTGGAAGAAGTGTATGGAATCCGAACCTCTGGAAAGTATGGGTCGCTGAAACAGAGCTACCACTCGTTCTATCGAATTTACCCGGATAGTACGACTGAAAATATTAAACCGGAGAAGATCTTGACAGAGGATATCAATTCGGGGTATCAATTCTTTGATGCAATCTGTAAAGAACATCAAATGCAGTGTGATACTGCAAATGGAAAGTCCAATGTGTTTTCCTATTTGAAGGCTCATAGGAATGAAAAAATTCTGGTGATTGCAGATGGTGCAGCATTTGGTCCGGAGATGGACAGAGTGCTGCAGTTGGTGCAGACAAGAGAGAATCTGGCACTCTATTTGCCGGAATCTTTTGAGTGGTTAGTGCTTTCTTCTGGAATTCTGAAAGATACAGAGATTGCACAGATCTTGCAGACACCGTCTGACTACATCGACAGCAAGGAATATTTTAGTTGGGAGCGGTACTTTACGGCGCTTCTGACGGAGAAAACGGCTGGAACATATCTGAATTATACCAAGAAAACGCTGAATGAGGCCTATCTGAAGGATGGGGTGAAGAATACGATTCTGGAACAGATGCAGAAAATTGAATTGAAATAAAATCAAAAGAAAGTGGAATCGTAATGAGGATACAGTATACATTAAAGGTTTATCCGGCAGGGCTTGGGCGCAGCGTATACAGAACGATAACCATCTGTGGTACGGATACACTGGATCAACTCTGCATGGCGATTTTGAGCGCATTTGATTTTACGGCAGAGCATCTGTATGAATTTTGCATGGATAACAAGATGTACAGCGAAGACTGCTATCGATTCAATCCGATGGAAGTTGACATGTTTGACGAAGATGGTGCAGAGGGAACCGATATTGCATTGGATGAACTGGGGCTGATAGAAGGGCAGAAATTCTCGCTCCACTACGACTTCGGCGACGATTGGATGTTTGCCATCCGTGTGATGAAAATAGAAGAAGTAAAAAGGTATCACAAGCCGAAGCTGCTCAGCTCAAAAGGAAGTGTTGAACAGTACCCGGAGGGAGAAGGGTGATTCCCGAACGCTCTGTGATTTTAGCACCCGCCCAGGCTGCCATCAAGAACCCGAGAGCGTAAGGATCTTGCAACGGCTCTCCGTTAAAAATCAAGTATAAAATAAGGCTCACCGTCAATTTTGGCGGTGGGCCTTGTTTGCTTATTCATCTGGGCGATGAATTGTGTTTAATACCGATGCACGGAGAGTGTGCATCATAGACATACCTCCACGGTCAGGTCGGTCCACGCTGCACGGCGGAACTGGTGGGGCATTTTGTTGGCTTTCCGGTAACGCTTGGCGGTTTCAAAGTCGATGGTGAAGGTGGGGATGGGCTTTTCAGACACAGCCATCAGATCAATCGATGATGCTTCTTCCCCACGTTCAAGATTGCGGAGATGGCGGTCACTGGTGTTCAGTTTTACAGCCACTTCTTCCTGCGTCATGCCGTTGGCCTTGCGCAGGTGCTGGATACGTTTGCCGGTGGCGTAAGAATCAAAGTACATAAGCCAGCCCTCCGACCACTTCTCCATGATCTGCATCTGCTGGGGTGTAAGTACGACCGGGGCAGACTCACATCCCTCTGCCTTTGCAAAAAACTCGGAAAGCGTGATCTGAAAAGCATCTCCGATCTTTACATGCGAAGGAATGGACGGGATCGCAAAGGTCTAAAGTCCCCAAGCGTCCAACTTACAACAAAAATGAGACAGGCGACCCACCTTTCGGGAAGCCTGTCTCATTTTTTCGTTGGGGGCTATTTGCGTTACTGAGAAACAGCCCGGTTTGGAAACTCAGTGATCGAAGGAGAACGGGGGATTACTTAAAGGCTGATATCCTTTCCGCCATTGAGCTTGCTGAAGGCCAGCAGGGAAATGACGGTCAGGATGGTCATGATGGTGGACAATGCGGCTGCAGTGCCGTAGTTGCCGCGGATGACCTCGGTATAGATTGCTACTGTCAGGGTCTTGGTCTTGCCGGTATACAGGATGATGGCGGTAGACAGTTCACTGATCATGGTGACCCAGCTCAGGATAGCACCAGAGATGATGCCGGAAGCCATCATGGGAACCGTGATGCGGAAGAATGCCTTCATCTTGGAAGCGCCCAGCGAGATAGCAGCTTCCTCAATGCTCATGGGGATCTGCTGCAGGATAGCCACCGACGAGCGGATGGTATAGGGCAGACGCCGGATGATGAGGGCTACTACCATGATGAGCATGGTGCCGCTGATGAGAAGCGGGGGCTTATTGAAGCCGATGAGCAGCGCAATGCCAAGGACTGTGCCGGGCACGATGTAGGGGATCATCGAGAGGATGTCCACCACGTTGGTCAGGGCATTGCGGCGGCGCACCACCAGATAAGCGATGAGAACAGCCAGCAGCACGATGACGACCAGTGCCAGCAGGGGGATGATGATGGTATTCTGAATGCTGCGACCCAGCTTGCCGATGGCGGTCTGGTAGCTCTGCAGCGAGTAGCCGTCCACAAAGATCTTACCCTGCGTGTTCTTGAACGAGGTGTAGATGACGTAGGCCTGCGGCATGATGGCGATGCCCACTACAAGGTAGACGACCAGATGTACCAGAGCGTTGATGCCCTTGCGAGCCTCCCGCTCCTCCACGGGGTGCATACTGTTCAGAGCGAAGGCGTTCTTGTTGGAAACGTACTTCTGGACGAGGAACACCAGCGTAGTGATGACGATAGCGATGACGGCGATAGCGGCTGCAAAGCCGTCGTTGCCGCCCACCTCGTTGATGAACTCAGTGTAAAGGACAACAGGGAAGGTACGGTAGCCCTCACCGATCAGCATCGGGGTGCCGAAGTCTGCAAAGGATCGCATGAACACCAGCAGAGCCGCAGCCAGCAGGGTGGGCATGATTAGGGGTACGACCACTTTGAAGAAGCAGGCAATGCCAGAGCATCCGAGGTTCTCAGCCGCCTCGATGAGGGAATTGTCGATATTCTTCAATGCACCCTTGGCGTAGAGGAACACCAGCGGGAACAGCTGGAGCGTCATGACCAGCACGATGCCGCCGAAGCCGTAGATGTCCGGGATGGCGATACCGAGGTTTTTGAAGAAGGTGGTGATGACACCGCTGCGACCCAGCAGCAGGATCCATGAGTAGGCACCGATGAAGGGAGCCGACATAGATGCCACCACAATGAGGATATTCAGCACCGACTTGCCCTTGATCTTAAAGATCGTGAACAGGTATGCCAGTGGGGTGCCAATGGCGATGGAGAGCACCGTCGCTGTGATGGACACCTTGAAGCTGTTGATCAGGGTATCGAAATAGTAGCTCTTGGAAAAGAACTTCGTGAAATAAGCCAGCGTGAAACCGCCGGTGTCGGGGTCCAGCACAGACTGGCGGATCAGGTATGCCATCGGGTAAAGCAGGAACAGTGCATAGAGTGCGATGGTCCCCAGCGTAATGGCTCCCCAGACATCAAGACGGAACTTATTATTGTTTTTCATAAGCGTCGCTCCTGATGAGATTGGTACCACCGTCCTTGGTAAAGACGTTGATCTTCTCTTTCTTGACCTTCAGCAGCACCTTCTCGCCCTTCTTGAGGCCCTCGCCAATGGAGGACTCCTCTACGATCTCCACCGAGTCGCCCTGATCGGTGTCAATGGTGTAGTGGGTGTTGAGACCGAGGTAGGTACACTCCTGCACGGTGCCGTGGATGCCATCGGTGCCGTCCTTGCAGATAATGAACTCCTCCGGGCGGATGGAACAGCGCACATCCTGCTCGGCAGCCTTGTCCAGAGCGTCGATGTGCTCATGGTAGCCGTCGGCAAAGGTGATGATGCCGTCCTTGACGTGGGCATTCACGATGTTGGTGCGGCCGATAAAGGTGGCAACGAAGACATTCTTCGGGCGCTGGTAGATGTCGCGGGGAGTGCCAACGTGCTGGATGACGCCGTCCTTCATAACGGCGATACGGTCACTGATGGCCATTGCCTCTTCCTGATCGTGGGTGACATACACGGTGGTGATGCCAACGCTCTTCTGGGTGTGGCGGATGACGCTGCGCATCTCGACACGGAGCTTTGCGTCCAGATTGGAAAGAGGCTCGTCCATCAGCAGCACATCCGGCGAGATAACCAGTGCGCGAGCCAGTGCGATACGCTGCTGCTGACCGCCGGAAAGCTGGTTGGGCATCCGGTCGGCATACTGCATGATCTGCATCAGGTTCAGAAACTCGTCCGTCCGCTTCTTGATCTCGGCCTTGTCCACCTTGCGGTTTTTCAGACCGAATGCCACATTGTCCCGGACGGAGAGGTTCGGGAAGATGGCATAGTTCTGGAATACCATGCCGATGTTGCGCTTGCTGGGGTCCATATCGTTGATGCGCTTCTCGTTGAAGAAGATGTCGCCGCCCTCAATGGAGTTGAAGCCTGCGATCATACGGAGAAGAGTGGTCTTGCCGCAGCCGGAGGGACCCAGCAGGGTGAACAGCTCACCATCTCCGATCTCCAGATTCAGGTCCGGGATGACCGTATTATTCCCGTAGCGCTTTACTGCGTCTTTGACTGATATTCTGCTCATACTAGCCTCCTGCTGCCCTTTGAATTACTTGCTCTGCAGATCGGTGAAGATCTCAGTGTACTTGTCCACCAGCTCCGACTTGTGGGCGCTGACGTAGGGAATGTCCTCTTCGATGACATTGATGTCTGCCATCGGGGTCATGGCATCGTTGGTGGCAGCATCCTTCATAACAGGACGGTTGGTCAGGGTGCTGCCCCAGATATTCTGGACTTCCTCGCTCAGGATGAAGTCAATGAACAGCTTGGCATTGTCCATGTTCTTTGCGCCCTTGATGATGGTGGCAGAAGCAGGAAGGAAGACAGTACCCTCCTTCATGTAAACAATCTTGACAGGTGCGCCGTCCAGAACCAGCTGAGCACAGGGATCCTCATAGGACAGACCCACCACATACTCGCCATCGGCAACTCCCTTGTAAACGCCGCTGGAGCTTTCGCAGATCTTGCCGTCCACATTCTCAAACAGGTCGTGGACGTACTGCCATGCCTTATCGTCCTCGTAGCCGCCCATTGCAAGCAGCATATTGGTCAGGTGAGCGAAAGCGGAAGAGGAGTTGGCGGGGTCGGCAGTGGCGATTTTGCCCTTCAGGGCCGGGTTCAGCAGATCTTCGTAGCCCTCGATCTTGATGTCACCGATGAGGTCGGTGTTGACGATGAGGACGCTGCCGTCCAGCACGTTGCCGGTGATGAAGCCGCACTTGTTCTTGTAGGCGTCGATGACGTTTGCATCGTTGGCGGAAACATACGGCTCCCACAGGTCCTCGTTGGTGTACATCTGCGACCAGGAGCCGCCGAACAGGACATCTGCGTAGGGATCGTTCTTTTCGGACTGGATACGCTTGACCAGTTCGCCGGTGCCGGCCTGGATCAGCTCGACATTGACGCCGTATTTCTCCTCAAACAGAGGAATGGTGGCGTTCAACAGACCCTCAGAGTTGGGCGAGTAGATCACGAGGTCGCCGCCGCCCTGTGCAGCAGAACCAGAAGCGGCAGTGGAAGCAGCGGTAGAACCGGCAGAAGAGGTGCTGGCGGAGGAGCCGCCGCAAGCGCTCAGAGCAGCAGAAGCTGCGATAACACCGGTAGCCATCAGGAACGAACGACGAGAAATCTTTTTCATAGTAAAAACCTCCATTTTTTACCTGAAACCTTTCGATAGTCCCATTTTAATGCTTCTAGCACAAAAATAATACTCAAATTGCAGAACAAATGGAAAAAATACCGAACAGCGGCTGTCCGGTATTTTTTCATAGACACTTATTTCAAGGTGTTCTGGTACTCCCGCACCGAGCAGCCTATGTATTTTTTGAAAACGTGGTTAAAATATTTGTACTCACCAATGCCGCACTCCCAGCCGATTTGGGAGATGGGCAGTTTTCCTTTCCGGATGAGTTCCAGAGCGTTCTGAATACGGCAGCGGTTGAGGTAGTCAATGACCGTTGTGCCAAGCTCTTTCTGAAACTTCTGGTTGATGTACCGTTCCGAGTAGTGGAACTGTTCCTGAAGGTCAGCAAGTGTTATCTTGCTCTGGTAATTCTCTTTCAGATAGGCTACGATGCGCAGCACCAGCGGGTCAGTGACCTTATCTTCGCTTAATGGCGGCAGAGCTGTCCGGCTGCGGACGGCCTCTGCCTCGTCCTCCCGCTGTTGGAGGTACTGGTTATCCCCCGCAAGGCGGACAGCCTTCTCCAGCGCAGTACGCATCTCGTCCATGTCGAGAGGCTTGAGCACATAATCCGATACGCCGTTCCGGATAGCCTGCTGGGCGTACTCAAACTCCGAGTAGCCTGTCAGGATGATGGCGATATAGTTGAATTTCTCCCGGGTGTCGGCGATCATCTCAAGACCGTTTTTTACCGGCATGGTAATGTCGGTAATGACGATGTCAGGCTGCAGTTCAGCGATCTTTTCTTCGCCTACTGCCCCATTCTCTGCCTCGCCCACCACCGAGCAGCCGCACTCCTCCCACGGTACCGAGTAGCGAATGCCCTTGCGGATGATCTCTTCATCTTCTACAAGCAGAACGCGATACATGGTTTACATTCCTCCCAGCCGGAGCTTGAGTTTCACCGTGAAGCCTTCGCCCTCGGTGCTGTCGATGGTCAGTCCGCTGTCACCGCCGTAGCCCAGCCAGATGCGACGGTTGATGTTCTGCAGACCATTGTGCTCGATGTTCACTTCATCCGAGCGCAGGATGTCTCGCAGCTGTTCCAGCATTGTCTCGTCCACGCCTCCGCCGTTGTCCTCTACCGTGAAATAGAGCGCATCCTCTCCCAGCCAGCCCCGTACTCTTATATGGATGCATGGCTTCTTCTGGAATCCATATTTGATGCTGTTTTCCAGCAAGGGCTGTAAAAGCAGCTTCGGGATGATGAACTCCATACAGGCGTCGTCGATGTCGATCTCGTAGGAGAAATTCGCACCGAAGCGGGTGGACTGGATCACAAGGTAATCCTGCAGATATTTCAGATCATCTTTAACAGGGACATTGTGCTTTGTGTTGTTGATGCTGTAGCGCAGGATGCCGATAAACCGCCCAATCAGCTGCTGGGCTCGCTGGGGGTCTGTCGGGATAAGATAGCGGATATTGTCCAGCGTATTATAAATAAAGTGGGGATTGATCTGCGCCTGAAGATTCTGCATCTCCATCCGGTTGTTCACTTCGGCAAGAGCGATGTTGCGCTGGCTCAGCTCCTGAATGCTGCGAACCATCTTGTTGACCTGATGGGCGATCTCCTCGATCTCATCGCCGGTGTCGATCTCGATGATGTGATCAGGGTCTTCCTTGCGGATGATGCGGATCTCCTGCACGAGAGTGTCCACCGACTTTACCATCTGCTCAGTCATAGCGTGCATGATACGGGCGAACATTGCTGCCCAACTCAGTCCCAGCAGTACGATCAGGAGCAGACCCACGAAGAGATAACTGTAATTCGTGGGCGAGTAGATGAAGGAGTAAGCCAACACCGTGCCGTTTTCCAGCGAGCGGCTGCTGCGCAGATAGCGGTTCCCGTTCACTCGCACATACTGCGCCGCATCGGCGGGCAGATACTTGTTAGCGTTCTTCTGGGAGAGGAAGGAGGAGTTTGAACAGGTAATGACATCACCGTTGGATTTGGTGAGGATGGCATCGTACTGGTACTGGCCGAACAGCTTTGTCCAGTCGTTCTCATTCAGATAAACTGCCGCAGCACCCTGATATTCGCCATCCCGGTAGAGCGGATGGATCATAACGTATTCTGAGCTGTTGGCTCGGAAGTGGTAGACCGTGGTGTAGACGGTCCGCATAAGATGGCAGGCGTTGTCCACGGCGATGCCGTTGAATTCCTGCCGGTGGAGATTCATCTCTCCCTCCGAAAAGGTCGTGAACCGAACATTTCCCTTGGAGTCGGTAAGGATGAGCTGTATCTCCACAAGAGCCGAGACGTTGTACTGGCTGATAAGATAACGCAGGTTCTCCTGATCATTCCGCAGCTCGGAGAGGAACAGCTCGGTGTGTCCAGCGTCCAGCAGAAAGGTGGACGTGTTATTGTACACCTCATGGAAGGCGGAGGCGACACTCTCCAGATGGTCTTCCCGCCGGGCGTTCTGGCTGAGAGCATTCACAGCAGCGATTGCAATGCAGAACAAAAGACATCCCAGCAGCAGGCTTGAGATCAGCTTACGGGAGACGCTCTGCTCCAGCTCCTGCTGAAAGCGGCTCTTTTTGTAGGTGCGATCGCGGTGACTATGATCCATACTTTTTTCGCTCCTGCTCTTCGACAAACTTTGCCATACGTCGATTATAATGCCTTGAATCAGATGAGTCAACGGGCGTGTTGCTGTCATTTTTATTGCATAACACAAAAAACTGCCCGGAACGACCTTCTTCTATCGTTCCGGGCAATTTTAGCAGTACATGGAAAAGAACTTTTTACAGCATTTTCACGGTCATAGCCTCGCTGGTGAGGTCCTGTGCTGTGTTGCTATGGGCAGGGTCATTCAGCATATACCGCAGCACCAGAACTTCGCCTACATAGAGGAATGCTGCCTTGATGGGGATGCTGCCGGAGTCCAGCGGGCTTTCCTGTGCGCCGCAGAGAAGGACGACATCTGCGAGCAATGCGCCGGGGGAGTCCTCGTAATGGGTCAGGAGGATGATTTTTGCCCCGGCGGCCTTGGCGGTGCGCAGTGTCTCCATCATGTCGCGGGTCGCGCCGGAGTAGGAGACGAAGAGCACAACGTCGGCCTCGTTCATCAGACTGGCAGTCAGCAGCTGTAAATGGCTGTCGCCTGCGGTGCGGAACTTGGTGGAAAGGCTGGCGAAGCGGGCGCAGATGTCGTTTGCCAGGAGCATACTGCCGCCCTGTCCGAGGCAGAACACCTGCCTGGCCTCCTGCATCAGGTGTGCGGCCTCGTCCACGGCCTCGGTAGAGAGGGCGTTCTGGGTGCCGTCGATGGCGGTGAGAAAGCGGGCGTATGCGTGCTCGCAAAGTTCTGCGGTGGTAGCCCCGGGCTGCAGCTCCCTCTGGCTGGAGGGTGTGCCGGTGGCATTGGCCTGCGCCAGCGCAATGCGCATCTCATGGTAGCCGTTGAACCCCAAAGCCCGGCAGAACCGGAACACTGTCGCCTCGGCGACGTTGCACTCCCGGGCCAGCGAGGAAATGGAAAGATACTGCGCTTCCTCTGCATGCTGCAGCAGGTAGTCGGCGACCGCGTGGCCGGATCTGGTCAGCTGGTCCTGTCGTTGACGCAGCAATTCCCAAAAATTTGTACCCATGGTCAAGCTCCTTCGAGCAGGCTGCAATGCCCGCACTATTCCTTATACCTTCTTTTGCCCCTTCCGCTGCACAGGGAAGGGGGCATCTTTATAAAAAGTATAAAAGAAGTTTAGCCGCTTGACAAGTGTGTCTTTCGCCATAATTCGGAAGAAAAAGCTGTGCAGAGCATCTAAAAAACGAGGAAAAGTAGGGCTTATTACTGAAAATAAATTTCAAAATTGCGGCAGGAAGAACGAAGATGATTTTCGAACCGAAAATGACAAACTACGCACAAATGATTACAAAACGGCTACAACTGGCGGCAAAACTAGTGAAAACGGCCAAAATTTGGCTGGTATCCCAGATATTTGTGCGGAATAGACAAGAAAACTTTCTGAAAATTGTGTATGCGACCGATGGACAAAATGAAAGAAGTTTTCTATAATAAGGCCAGCAAGAGCGGTCAGGGATGAAGGACCGCCGATATGATGATAGGTAAGGAGAACTTATTATGAAGAATGCCATTTCTCGTCGCTCCTTCTTGAAGGCCGTTGGTATTATGAGCGCAGCGGGTGCGCTGGCTGCCTGCGGCGGCAAGTCCGCTTCTACCAGCACGGCAGCTTCTACTGCTGCTTCCACTGCCGCTTCCGGCTCTGCATCCGGCGCAAGCATCAAGCTGTGGACATACCCCATCGGCGGCTGGGGCAAGGACGAGACCGTGCAGGAGCTCATCGCCAGCTTCAACGCAAAGTATCCTGACATTAAAGTGGCCGTTGAGTATCTGGACTACACCAACGGCGACGACCAGGTGAACACCGCCATCGAGGGCGGCAGCGCACCCGACCTCATCATGGAAGGCCCCGAGCGTCTGGTGGCCAACTGGGGCGCAAAGGGTGTCATGGCTCCGCTGAACGATTTGTGGACCGACGACGCCAAGAAGGACATTTACGAGTCCGTCAACTCCGCCTGCCACAACGACAAGGGCGACTACTACGAGTACCCCCTGTGCATGACCGCACACTGCATGGCCGTCAACATGACCAAGGTCAAGGAAGTGGGCGCTGACAAGTATCTCGACACCGATAAGCACACCTGGAGCACCGAAGGCTTCCTGAACACCGTTGACGCTCTGTACAAGGGCGGCTACGAGAACGTGGCAGCCATCTACTGCGGCGGTCAGGGCGGCGACCAGGGTACCCGCGCTATTATCAATAATATGTACGGCGGCACCTTCACCGACGACGCTCACACCAAGTACACTGCAGACTCTGCCGAGAACATCAAGGCCATCCAGACCCTGTACGACACCGACGGCATCAACTTCGACGCTTCCATCGTCGGCGGCGACGAGATCACTCTGTTCCGCAACGGCACGCTGCAGATGGCTTTCTGCTGGAACATCGCTCAGCAGCTGAACGCCGACAACAACGACGCCGGCCTGACCAACGACGGCGACGAGATCATGCCCATGGCATTCCCGACTGCAAGCGGCGACCCGAAGCTCTGCGGCGGCATCTGGGGCTTTGGCGTCTTCGATAATGGCGATGAGGCCAAGGTCAAGGCAGCCAAGACCTTCATTGAGTTCATCGCTGCTGATCCTGACCAGGTGAAGGACAGCGTTCTGGCTTCCACCTACTTCCCGGTCCGCGCCAGTGTGGGCGACATCTACGCCGACAACGCCATCATGAGCGAGTACGCCAAGTTCATGGCCTATCTGGGCGACTACTACCAGATCACTCCGGGCTGGGCAACTGCCCGCACCGAGTGGTGGAACATGCTCCAGCGGGTAGGCACTGGCGAAGACGTTGCCACTTCCGTCGCAACCTTTGTTCAGAACGCCAACGCAGCCGCAGCTGCCGAAGCCTGAGCTTTTCCGCCTGAGGGCAAATAAGTAATGACTGCCCCTCCCTCGAACATCCCGGCGAGGGAGGGGCATTTTGTGTAAGACAAGCACCCAATTAGAACGAAAGGTCTGGTGATTTCTTTGGCTGCAAAGACTGTAAGCATCAAAGAGCCGAAGCGCAGCAGCGCACTGGTTCGGCAGGAGACCATCGCTTCCTACCTGTTCCTTCTGCCCAGCCTCATCTTTTTTCTCGGCTTCGTCATTTACCCCATGATACTCTGCGTGGTCACGAGCTTTTTTGACTCGACCATGAACCGTGCGGACATCTTTGTGGGTTTTGCCAACTACGCAGAGCTGTTCGCAGACCCCATCTTCATCGGCGCTTTGCGCAACACCTTCATCATCGTGGTCGTCTCGGTGCCTGTGACCTGTGCGTTCTCGCTGTGGGTCAGCTCGGCCATCGTCGATTTGCCCGAGTGGGCCACCAGCCTCTTCCGCTGCGTGTTCTACCTGCCGGTCGTCACCGGCTCGGTGGCTGTCACCGTCGTGTGGAAGTGGATGTACAACAACTACTACGGCATCTTCAACTATCTGGGCAAGGCTGTGGGACTCATCGATAAGAACATCAACTGGCTGGGCGATGAAAAATACGCTCTGGGCTGCATCATCCTCATCCTGCTCACTACTTCTGTTGGTCAGCCCATCGTGCTGTACGTTTCCGCACTGGGCAACGTAGACCAGTCCATCGTGGAAGCCGCTGAAGTGGACGGTGCCACCGATTTCCAGTGCTTCTGGCGCATCAAGTGGCCCGCCATCATGCCCACCACCCTGTACATCCTGGTCATCACGACCATCAACTCCTTCCAGTGCTTCGCACTGATCCAGCTGCTGACCTCCGGCGGCCCCAACCACAGCACCGATACCATCATGTACTACATCTACTACACTGCATTCAAGCTCTACCGCTATGGTTACGGCAACGCAATGGGCGTTGTGCTGGCCATTATCATCGCCATCCTGTCGGCTGTCCAGTTCAAGTTTGGCAGTCAGGATAATTAAAGGAGGTGCCGGGCAATGACTGCAACTGCAAAAAAACAGAGACCGTTGAAGCGTCACCCCAGCAAGCTGAAAAAGATGAGCGCTTACATGATACTGACCCTCATCCTTATCAGCATCGTGGCCGTGCTGTTCGCGTTCCCGCTGTACTGGATCATCACCGGTTCCTTCAAGACCGGCGCGGCCATCAACTCCACGACCCCCGAGTGGTGGCCCAGCCAGTGGGTGCTGACCAACTACCAGAAACTTTTCGCGGGCAAGAGCGCACCCCTGTGGCAGCTGGCCGTGCCCTTCAGCCACTCTTTCAGCGCGGATGGAGAGCCGATCTATTTCTCCGTCGGCCCGACTGCTCCGGCCGCACTGCGCTGGATGATCAACACCGTGTTCATGGCCGTCATGTCCATGATCCTCACCTGCATCACCGCCGCAATGGCAGGCTATGCGCTGGCAAAAAAGCGCTTCGTCGGCCGCAAGCTGCTCTTCACCCTCATCGTCTGTGCAATGGCCCTGCCCAAGCAGGTCATCCTCATCCCGCTGCTGCGTGAGATGAGCGCACTGAACCTTTACAATACCATCTGGGCTGTCATTTTCCCCATCGTGGGCTGGCCCTTCGGCGTCTTTTTGATGAAGCAGTTCAGTGAGGGCATCCCCACTGAGATGCTGGAAGCGGCCCGTATCGACGGTGCCAGCGAGGCGCGCACCTTCGTCAGCATCGTGCTCCCGATGGTCAAGCCGGGCATCGGCGCGCTGGCCATCTTTACCTTCATCAACAGCTGGAACGATTACTTCATGCAGCTCATCATGCTGTCCAGCACCAGCAACCTGACGATCTCGCTGGGCATCGCAAAGCTGCAGGCGGAGAACAGCACCGACTTCGGCCTTATCATGGCAGGTGCCGCTCTGGCCGCTGTGCCGATCATCATCATCTTCCTTATCTTCCAGAAGTACTTCACCAAGGGCATCGCAATGGGTGCTGTCAAGGGCTAAAATCCCGACCGCCGCCTGCGGCGGAAACAGGGAGGGATTTTTGGCGCCGCGGTCAGCAGGATGCGAGGCCCGCCCAAGGGCCGAAGCAGACGCTGGGAACCGCAAGAGGGCGCTGCTGCCGTTTCCCGAACGGAGAGCGTGTAGGGCTTGAATTATCAGAAAGGACATGGACAAATGAAAGACATTACCAAGTATCAGGGCGTTATCCCGGCCTTCTATGCCTGCTACGACGCAGAGGGCAATATCTCCACCGAGGGCGTCAAGGCGCTGACCCGCCATCTGATCGCAAAGGGCGTCAAGGGCGTGTATGTGGGCGGCTCCTCCGGTGAGTGCATCTATCAGCACGTCGATGAGCGCAAGGCCGTGCTGGAAGCCGTCATGAGTGAAGCCAAAGGCAAACTGACCGTCATCGCACACGTCGGCTGCAACAACACCGCCGACAGCGTCGAGCTGGCCCGCCACGCCGAGAGCGTGGGCGTGGATGCCATTGCATCGATCCCGCCCATCTACTTCCATCTGCCGGAGTACGCCATCGCCAAATATTGGAACGAGATGTCGGCGGCGGCTCCCAACACCGAGTTCGTCATCTACAACATCCCCCAGCTGGCCGGCACCGGCCTGACCATGAGCCTGCTGCGCGAGATGCTCAAGAACCCAAACGTCGTTGCCGTCAAGAACAGCTCCATGCCCACCCAGGACATCCAGATGTTCAAGGATGCCGGCATTGCCGCCCGTGGCGAGGGCAATTTCGTGGTCTTCAACGGCCCGGATGAGCAGTTCGTCTCCGGCCGCGTCATCGGCGCGGACGGCGGCATCGGCGGCACCTATGCCGTCATGCCGGAGCTGTATCTTGCCATGAACGAGCACATCAACAAGGGCGAGATCGAAGCTGCCCGCGCCATTCAGTACGACGCCGACCGCATCATTTATAAGATGTGCGAAGCCCACGGCAACCTCTACGCGGTGCAGAAGGAGATCCTGCGCCGGATGTACGGCCTTGAGCTGGGCGGCGTCCGCGAGCCGATGCCCGGCCTCATCCCGGAAGATGAGCCCATCGTCGCCGAAGCACAGGCTATGATCGAAGCTGCCATCGCAAAACTCTGAAAAATCAAAAAGCGCCCCCTCTCCGTCTCTCAATGAGGGGGAGAGGGCAGGCGCTCTTTGTGCTTCTGTTAAAAAAACACTTGGTTAGGAGAAAATCAACATGATCTGCGACGCACTGGAGCACCTGAACCGTTATCGCGGGCTCCACCGGAATTTTGACACCGCCATCGACTATCTTGCCGCCTACCATGTGGCCCACGATTTGAGCGATCTGCCGCTGGGCCGCACCGAGGTGGACGGCGAAAACGTCTTCATCAATGTGATGGAGGCCGATTTGAGCCCCGACAGCACCCGCCTTGAATACCACAAAAAGTACGCTGACCTTCAAATCGATTTGACCGGCGGCGAGGGCTGGGGTTATACGACTCTGCCCGGCGAAGAGGCAGGGAAGTTTACGGGAGATATTGGTTTCAGGACCAGTCCGGATGCCGTCAGCGGCACGCTGGGAGAGGGGCGGTTCGTCCTGTTTTTCCCCGGCGAGCTGCACAAGCCCGGCGTGGCACGCCCCGGCTGTGCTCATGTGCGCAAAGTGGTCATCAAAATCAGGATGGAGGATTGATGGATATGGAGAAAGAAAAACTGTTTGAGCAAATCAAAGGCGGCCTGATCGTCTCCTGTCAGGCACTTGAGACGGAGCCTCTTTACACCAAGGAGGGCGGCGTCATGCCCCTGATGGCGAAAGCCGCCGCCATGAGCGGAGCCGTGGGCATCCGCGCCAACACCGTCCGCGACATCACCCAGATCAAACAGGTGGTGGACCTGCCGGTCATCGGCATCATCAAAAAGGATTACCCCGGCACCCCCATGTACATCACCGTCACCATGAAGGAGGTGGACGAGCTAGTGGCCTGCGGCGTGGACATCCTCGCCGTGCAGGGTACTGCCGCTCTCCGCCCCGACGGCTCTACTTCGGCCCAGTTCATCCGCGCCATCAAGGCGAAATATCCCGACCAGCTGCTCATGGCTGACTGCGACAATTTCGAGAACGCCATGCTCTGCGCCGAGGCCGGTGCTGATTTCGTAGGCACTACCATGCGCGGCTACACCCCCGAGACGCAGGGCATCGACGATATTGATTTTGAGTTTGTCCACAAGCTGGCCGCGGAATGCCCGGCAAAGATCATCGCCGAGGGCCATATCCATTACCCTGAGCAGGCTGTCAAGGCGCTGGAAGCCGGAGCTTTCGCCCTCGTCGTCGGCGGTGCCATCACCCGCCCGGCGGAGATCACCGCCCGCTTCACCGGTGCCATCAACGCCATGCACAAATGATACGGAGATACGACTATGAAACAGTATCTTGCCATTGATATTGGCGGCACTGCCGTCAAGCTGGGCATCGTGGACGAAGAGGGCCGTGTGCTCTCCAAAACGGAGCAGAGCGTCTGCTTCGACAACTACGAGACGCCCATCCTCACCACGGTGCTGTCTGCTGCCGAACAGTTCCTCAAGGAGCAGGCTGTTGAACCGCAGGGCCTTGCGGGCATCGGCGTTTCCGCCGCAGGACAGATCGACACCAGAAGGGGCATCGTGGCCGGGACCTGCGGCAGCCTGCCCAACTACATTGGAAGCCCCATTAAAGCGGAGCTGGAAGCGAAGTTCGGCCTGCCGACCACTGTCGCCAACGACGCCAACTGCATGACGCTGGGTGAAGTCTGGGTCGGCGGCGCGAAGGGCTACACGGACGTCATCGGTGTCACGCTGGGGACCGGTGTCGGCGGCGGCATCCTCACCGGAGGCCGCCTGCTGGAAGGTGCGCGGGGTCTCGGCGGTGAGCTGGGACACTTCCGCACCCACGCGCTGGATGGCGTGTTCTGCACCTGCGGCGCGTCGGGCTGCTGGGAGCGGTACGCCGCAACCACCGCTCTGGTGCGGGGCGCACAGCCCCGGAACCCGAAGTGGAAGGATGGCCGCGCTATCTTTGAGTCGGCCCATGCAGGCGACCCCACCATCCTGGCGCTTCTGGACGACTGGACGGATGAGATCGCTCAGGGCCTTGCGGGCATGGTGCATATCTTCAACCCGCAGCTCATCCTCATCGGCGGCGGCGTCAGCGCACAGCAGGAGCTGCTGATAGACCCCGTCGCAAAGAAAGTGCGTGCCTCCGTGATGCCCGCTTTTGCGGAAGGACTGGAGATCCGCGCCGCCCAGCTCCACAACGACGCCGGCATGGTGGGCGCAGTCTACTATTTCCGCCAGTCGAGGGGCGAGATCTGACAGGGGAAGAGACGATGAAAAAACATATCCTTTGTCTGGGCGACTCCAACACCCACGGCTACTGTGCCGACCCGGCGGACTGTGCTGACCACGGCATCCGCTTCAACGAGGACGAGCGCTGGACCTGCCGCCTGCAGACGGCGCTTGGCAGCGACTATCTCGTGACGGAAGAGGGCCTTTCGGGCCGGACGACCGTTTTCGTGGACCCCATCCATGAGTCGATGGACGCTCTGAGCGTGGCTTATTCGCTCCTCAAGAGCCATGAAGTCATCGATCTGCTCATCATCATGCTGGGTACCAACGACGTCAAAGAGCGGTTCAACGCCAATGCCGCCTGCATCGGCGCGGGTATGGAACGGCTGATCCTCAAGGCCAGGAGCGTGGACTGCTGGGGGACCAAGGCTCCCAACATCCTCGTCGTGGCCCCGCCCCGCATCGGCGATGGCTTCCATGATGCTGTCATGGGCGAGGGCTGTGTGGAAAAGTCGAAGGGCGTGGCCGAGCAGTTCCGTATCGTCGCGGAACGTCAGAACGTCCATTTCCTCAATGCTGTCGACTGCGAGTTCAATCAGGTGGACTTCATGCATCTGACCCGTAAGGGTCACGCACAGCTGGCGGATCTGCTGGCAAAGGAAGTGCCGACGCTTTTATAATAGCATAACGAGCCGCCCCGGCGTCCTGTTGCGGAAACCGGGGCGGTTTTGCTGTTTTTGGACTCTGACTTCCGCAGGGATGTGCTCCCTGAACGTGATGATAGATCTGCACAAAAGAGTCCGGACAAGTTGTTCAAGACGCTGAAATTTTATGGAAGCGGAAAGCCGAAAGCAGCACTCCGGGGGAGTTTTGCAGATGGGAAGGAAACGATTTCGAACTTCTCCGTTGCATTTCGCACCAAAGTATGTTTCAATAAAAAGCAGCAAATGGAATGGAACGGAGAAGGGAGAGACTGCGGGATGCTGAAAATTGCTGTCGTCGAAGACCAGCAGGAAGTGCGGGACGAGCTGTGCCGGTTCATCCGGCAGTACGCCGCCGAGAACAGCCTGCAGGTCGAGGTGCTGCCCATCGAGGATGGGGCCGTCATTGCGGAGCACTACGAGCCGGGGTATGACATCATCTTTATGGATGTGGAGATGCCGGGACTGGACGGCTTCGGCGCGGCGGAGAAGATACGGGCCGTGGACGCAGACGCCGTGCTGGTGTTCGTGACCAACATGGCGCAGTACGCCATCAAGGGCTACGAGGTGGACGCACTGGACTATGTCCTCAAGCCGGTGAACTACTACCAGTTCTGCACCAAGCTCTCCCGGGCTGTTCAGCGGGTGCAGCGCCGCCGGGGCGGGCAGGTCGTTTTACAGCTGGCCGGAGGCGGGATGCAGGTGCTCTCCACCGGCGACATCTACTATCTCGAGACCCATGACCGGCTGCTCTGGTATCACACCACCAAGGGTGAGTTTTCCGTCCGTGCCAGCCTCGCCAGCGCCGAAAAGCAGCTGGCGCAGTACCATTTCTCCCGCTGCAACCAGTGTTATCTGGTCAACCTGAAATATGTAAAGGCTGTGGAGAACGACTTTGTCCATGTCAACACCGACCACCTGGAGATCAGCCGCCGCCAGCGTGCGGCTTTCCTGACGGCGGTGGCGTCCTACATCGGAGGTGTGCTGTGAATCTTCTTGCACGCCATGTCATCCTCCGGGCATTGCTGCGGTGGACTGCTGCGGTGGCGTTCTGCATCCCGCTCAAGCACCGGCCTCACGCCCGCCTGCGGGCGCTGGGGATGCTGCTGCCGCTGCTGGGGCTGACCTATGTGCTCGACCCTGCGGCCCAGAGCACCAGCCTCCACGAGCTGCAATTCTCTCTGCTGACGCTCTATGTCGCGTTTTTCGTTCTGCTGGGCATGATGATATACGCCTGCGTTGAGATAGACAAAAAGAGTGCGCTCTACTGCGCCGTATGGAGCCTGCTGGCCTCCCAGACCGCTTACGAGTGCTGGCATCTGGTGGAAGTATTCTTCGAGTGGCGGGGAACGCCCCTCGACCTCAGAAGCCTGCCGGTCATGCTGGCACAACTGGCCGCTGGTGCATTCTTTTATTTTGTTATCTGCACCACCCTCTCCCGGAAGATGTCTTATAAAGGAGCGTATAACATCGGCCCGCGCCAGCTGACCAGCGCCTTTTTCATCGGAATCCTCTTCATGTTCCAGGCTGCGCTGCTGAGCGGCGGGCAGGTGGTGGCGCTGGACCGCAGTCTCGTCATGACGATGTTTGTCGGGCAGTTTTACTTCCTGACTCTGCTCTACTTCCAGACCGAGGTGTTCAAGAAGTCGGCCATGCAGAAGGAGATGGACACCCTCAACCTTTTATATGAGCGCCAGCGGGAGCAGTACCAGGTGGCGCGGCAGAACGTCCAGATCATCAACAAGCGCTGCCACGAGCTGAAGCTTCAAATCGCCGCGCTCCGCCAGATGTCGGACACCCCGGCAGACCCGGAGCTGAAAGCCCACATCGACGAGGCCGAAAAGGCCGCGCAGCTCTACGACGCCAGCCGAAACACCGGCAATGAGGTGCTGGACGTGGTGCTCACGGAAAAGAGCCTGCTCTGCGAGTCCCGCCGCATCCAGCTCAACGCGGTGACGGACGGCAGCTGTCTGAGCTTTTTTGAGGCCAGCGACCTCTACGCCCTTTTTGCCAATATGCTGGACCACGCCATTGAAAGTGCAGTGAAGGTGCCGGAACCGGAGCGCCGCTGCATCGACCTGCTGGTCTGTACCCGGCAGAGCTTCGTGGTGGTGAACGTCATCAGCCCCGACCGCCCGGCGGAGTCTGCCGACACCCGTGCCGCCCACTACGCCGTCAAAGTGACCAACCGCATTGTTCAGAAGTATAAAGGTACCCTGACCACAGAGAGCCAGAACGGGTTCTTTGCAGTGAAAATTATTTTTCCGAGCGCCCTCTCAGTCAAAGCCTGATGGCTTTGCCAGCTCCCCCAGAGGGGGAGCCACTGGCGTACCGGTAAGGCCCACGCTGGACGAACAAAGCTTTTATTATCGCAAAATGTAGTGCCCTGTTATAGAGATTCACAGCAGCTTGACAAGGATGCTTGTTCCGAAGCCGCTGCCCTCTGCAGCAGGGCACTATCTTTTACGTCAGAGTAAACTTTCGGCGTCTGGCAGAAAGCTGTCCGATATGCCAATGGCTCTCCCTTTGGGAGAGCTGGCGCGTGAGCGCCTGAGAGGGCAAGGCCGCTGACAAGGAGCAGTCACCGCGGGTGACGGAGATGGTTGTATCCAACTGTTTGTAAGAGATGCACAAATATATCAGCTTCGATTTGTGAGAGCAAAACCGAATATCCACACCATTCGACCGATTATCGCAACGGTCTTGCGAAAGAAAAAGTCTTTGATAAAATAATAGCGAAAGACAGAAAAACGACCGCACAACAGAGAAAACGCTACAGATACACGGGAGGAAAACGAATGCGAAGCATCGCCAAGCTCATGCAGGACTGGCAGTTCACCGGGCCGGACGGCAAGACCACTCTGGTGGAGCTGCCCCACACTTGGAACGCAAAAGACGGCCAGGACGGCGGCAACGATTACTGGCGCGGCACCTGCACCTACAGCACCACCTTTGCCGCTCCGGCGTTCGACGCAGCTTCGCAGGAAGTCTGGCTGCAGTTCGAGGGCGTCAATTCCAGTGCCAAAGTTCTGCTGAACGGCAGGAACATCTGCACCCACGACGGCGGCTACTCCACCTTCCGTGTCCATGTCTCCGACCTGCTGGCAAAAGACAACCAGCTCACCGTCGAGGTGGACAACAGCATCAACGACCGCATCTACCCCCAGAAGGCCGACTTTACATTCTACGGCGGCATCTACCGCGACATCAGCCTGATGGTGGTCAGCAAAAACCACATCGCTCTGGGCCACTTCGGCGACACCGGCGTCAAGATCACCCCCGTCCTCAAGGACGGCAAGGCTGACATCCGGGTCGAGACCCTCGTCGAAGGCGAGGGCGCTGTCTCCGTCGAGCTGCAGGACGCAGCCGGCAGCATCGTGGCCAGGGCTGAGGGCGCAGACGCTCAGCTCCACCTCGACGCTCCCCACCTCTGGGACGGCGTGAAGGACCCCTACCTCTACACCTGTGTCGTCCGCCTGAGCAGCGACGGCACCGTGGTGGACGAAGTTTCCACCCGCGTGGGTCTGCGCACCTTCTCGGTGGACTCCAGGAACGGCTTCTTCCTCAATGGCCGTCCCTATCCGCTCCACGGCGTCTCCCGCCATCAGGACCGCAAGGGGGTGGGCAACGCCATCACCCGCGAGATGCACGACGAGGATATGGCCCTCATCCGGGAGCTGGGTGCCAACACCGTCCGGCTGGCCCACTACCAGCACGACCAGTACTTCTACGACCTCTGTGACCAGTACGGCATGGTGGTCTGGGCTGAGATCCCCTACATCTCCGAGCACCTGCCCAATGGCCGCGCCAACACCATCAGCCAGATGAAGGAGCTCATCTACCAGAACTACAACCACCCCTGCATCGTCTGCTGGGGCGTTTCCAATGAGATCACCATCTCCACCAGGGACAAGGCCGATATGCTCGACAATCACCGCGAGCTGAACGACCTGTGCCACAAGATGGACTCCACCCGCCTGACCACGCTGGCCTGCTACGCCATGTGCGGCCCCTTCAACCCGGTGGCTCACATCACCGACCTCGTCAGCTGGAACCTCTACCTCGGCTGGTATGTGCCGGGCCTGTTCCTGAACGACCTGTGGATGGACTTCTTCCATCTGGTCTACCCGGGCCGTCCTCTGGGCTTCTCTGAGTACGGTGCCGAGGGGATGCCGAACCTCCACAGCTCGAAGCCCCGCCGCGGCGACCACACCGAAGAGTATCAGGCAAAGTATCACGAGTACATGCTCCGCTGCTTCGACCGGCATAAGTGGATGTGGGCGACCCACGTCTGGAATATGTTCGACTTTGCAGCCGACGCCCGCGACCAGGGCGGCGAGCCGGGCATGAACCATAAGGGCCTTGTCACCTTCGACCGGAAGACCCGGAAGGACAGCTTCTACCTCTACAAGGCATGGTGGAGCGACGAGAACTTTGTCCACATCTGCTCCAAGCGGTTCACCGACCGCACGGAGAGCGAGATGGAAGTGAAGGTCTACTCCAACCAGAAGTCCGTCGCCCTCTACGTCAACGGCGAGAAGGTCGGCGAGCAGACCGGCGAGCACGTCTTCAGCTTCCGTGTGCCGCTGACCGGCGAGATCGAAGTCAAGGCTGTAGCCGGTGACTGCACCGACACCGCTTCCTTCCGTCATGTGGACACCCCGAATCCCAGCTACAAGCTGGTCAAGACCAAGTCCAAGAGTGCAAACTGGGTCTGATTTGTGAAACATTCCGCCGACCGGCGGTTGTTATAGAAAAAAGGAGGAGAATCCGTGAAAAACACCAAACCGAAAGTACGGCTGTGGTCTGTTCTCACCGGCCTGACGGCGATCCTGACCGTCGCTGCCATCGTGGGCAACATCATCGCAAACCAGTACGCTACCACCCTCAACGTCGCTCTGAATGCATCTACCTATAAGATCATCCACGGCGAGAATACCGGCGATACCGAATACTTCAAGAAGGGCTTTGCTTCCGATGAGGAGCGCGAGGCTTACGAGGCCGAACTGTGCGCGACGGTCGAGGCCGAGGGCGCAGCTCTGCTGAAGAACGAGAACAATGCCCTGCCTCTGGGCAGCGGCGCTAAGGTCAGCCTGTTCGGCCACGGCTCTGTGGACCTGATGTACGGCGGAACCGGCTCCGGCTCTGTCGATACCAGCAAGGCTCCCAACCTCAAGCAGGCTCTGGAAGCTCAGGGCATCACCGTCAACCAGACCCTGTGGGACCTGTACAGCTCTGACTCCATGATGAGCAAGTACAGCCGCCTGACCCCCGCTTCCATCTCCGATACTCTGGAGGCGAACACCCAGTACGCTGTCAACGAGGCTCCCTGGAGCGCTCTGTCCAGCGCTGAGTCCAGCTTTGCTGAGTACGGCGACGCTGCGATCGTGGTCCTCTCCCGCTCCGGCGGTGAGGGCGCAGACCTCCCCAGCGGCGAGAATGGCACCAGCGACAGCTGGATCTCCGGTCAGGAGGGCGACGGCAACTACCTCGCTCTGTCTGCTGAAGAGATCGAGCTGCTGCAGAACCTGAAGACTCTGAAGGACAACGGCACCTTCAAGAACATCGTCGTCCTCATCAACAGCTCCAACGCCATCGAGCTGGACTTCCTCAACCCCGAGATCTGCGGTGAGGACTACGGCATCGACGCTGCGATGTGGATCGGCGACGTGGGCCAGACCGGCATCAACGGTGTGGGCCAGCTGCTGTCCGGCGCTGTCACCCCCTCTGGCTCTCTGGTCGATACCTATCTGTACGACAACATGGCAAACCCCGCTATGTACAACTTCTACACCCAGGCTTACCCCAACGCAGCAGAGTACAACCTGCTGACCGAGGGTGCTGACGTGCAGGGCATGTACAGTGTCTACCAGGAAGGCATCTACCTGGGCTACCGTTACTTCGAGACCCGTTACGAGGATGTCGTCATGGGTACCGCCAAGGCTGGCGATTATAACTGGGCGACCACCGTTGCTTACCCCTTCGGCTACGGCGACAGCTACACCACCTTCGCATACTCCAACTTCAACGTGACCGAGTCTGACGATGCCTTCACCGTCACCCTGAAGGTCACCAACACCGGCAAGACCTTCTCCGGCAAGGAGACCGTCCAGATCTACTTCCAGTCTCCCTACACCGCTTACGACAAGGCAAACGGCATCGAGAAGGCTGCTGCTGAGCTGTGCGGCTTCGCAAAGACCGATGTGCTGGCTCCCGGCGCTTCTGAGGACGTGACCATCACTGTCCCGAAGAGCGAGCTGCGCACCTACGACGCGAACAACGCCAAGACCTACATCGTGGACGCCGGTGACTACTACTTCACCGCTGCCACCGATTCCCACAACGCAGTCAACAACATCCTGGCTGCCAAGGGCTATACCGTCGAGAACACCAATGGCCGCATGACCGAGAACGGCAGCACCGACCTCGTCTGGAAGTGGACCAACGACACCCTCGATACCACTACCTTCTCCACCGGCGCAAATGGCACTGCCATCACCAACCTGTTTGACGAGTCCGACCCCAACAAGAGCAGCGATGCTCCCGGCAGTGTGACCTGGATGAGCCGCTCCGACTGGACCGGCACCATCCCCACTGCTCCCGCACAGCTGACCGCCAACGAGACTCTGGCTGCAAGCCTCGCCTTCACCAAGTACGACGGCTCTGAGGCCAACAGCGTCGAGATGCCCACTCTGGGCGCCAAGAACGGCCTGACCCTCGCTTCCATGATCGGCAAGGACTTCGATGATCCCGAGTGGGATACCCTGCTGGACCAGCTGACCTACAGCGAGATGGTCGACACCATCACCCTCGGCTTCCACAACACCGCAGCTGCTGCCTCCATCGGCAAGACTGCTACCAAGGACGAGAACGGCCCTCAGGGTCTGACCGCTGCCCTGACCGGTGGTGCATCCGCAATGTGCTACACCTCCGAGGACGTCATGGCTGCTACCTTCAATGTTGACCTCATCAACGAGGTCGGCAGGTGCATCGGTGAGGACTGCCTGGCCATGGGTTACTCCGGCCTGTACGGCCCCGGCATCAATATGCACCGCACCGCTTACTCCGGCCGTAACTTCGAGTACTACTCTGAGGACCCGTTCGTGGCTGGCACCATCTGCGCTGCTGAGGTGCAGGGCATCCAGTCCAAGGGCGTCTACGTCTACCTGAAGCACGTCGCCCTGAACGACTCCGAGACCAGCCGCCGCGGTGTCAACACCTGGCTGAACGAGCAGACCGCTCGTGAGATCTATCTGGAAGTCGCTGACAAGGCCATCACCGATGGCGGCGCCTGGAGCGTCATGACCGGCTTCAACCGCTGGGGTGCTACCTGGTGCGGCGCGAACGCCAACCTGCTGACCGGCTTCCTGCGCGGCGAGCTGGGGATGCGCGGCATGTGCATCACCGACTTCTCCGGTTCCAGCCAGTACATGGACCTGGTGGACGGCCTCATCGCCGGCTCTGACATCTGGGACAGCCCGATGCCCAAGATCCACACCACCAAGGCTGCAAACTATGAGAACGATGCTTACATCGTCACTCAGATGCGCGATGCGATGCACCACATCCTCTACACCGTGGTCAACTCCAACGCCATGAACGGCTGGGCTTCCACCGATACCCTGAAGACCATCACCCCGTGGTGGCAGACTGCCATCTATGCGCTCATCGCAGTGCTGGCCGTTCTGACCATCCTGTGCGCATGGCAGCTGAGCAAGGCCCTCAAGGCTAAGAAGAGCATGGTCGATACCGCTCCCGCAGCTGACCAGAAGTAATTCCGGCGCAGATTTCCGCAACTGTTAAGAACAAATGGCAGCCTGTCCCCCAGAACGGCGGGCAGGCTGCCGTTTTTTATAAGAAAAAAGGAGACACCGCAAATGGGTGAACAAACCGCAAAGGCGCCGGGCCTGAACCGCGCCAAGACCTACCAGCTGGTGCTGTTCCCGCTGAACAACGGCGCAACGAACGTGTACTATGTGCTGGTGCTTTCCTACATCGCCACCTTCGGCAGCAAGGTGCTGGCCCTGTCCATGATCTTCGCTTCGGTCATGGTCACCGGTATGCGCCTGTTCGACGCGATCACCGACCCCATCATCGGCGCCCTGATGGACCGCACCAACGGCAAGTTCGGCAAGTTCCGGCCCTTCATGGTCATCGGCAACCTCATCATGGCAGCCAGCATCCTCGTGCTGTACTGCCTGACCCCGCTCATCCCCGCCAGCTCGATGTTCCTGCGCTATGCGGCTTTCGTGGCTCTGTACGCAGTCTGGGTCATCGGCTACACCTTCCAGACCAGCTGCACCCGTTCCGGCCAGACCGTTCTGACCAACGACCCCAAGCAGCGCCCCCTGTTCACCATTTTCAACACCGTCGGCTCTCTGCTGGGCATGGGTGCGATGCAGTTCTTCGCCCCCATCCTTGCCAAAAACTATGAGGGCGGCTACGCGTCTGCCGGTTTCTTCCGCACCCTGGCTCCTGTGGGCATCGTCATCTCCATCCTCCTCACCATTCTGGCCATCATCGGCATCTGGGAGAAGGACCAGCCCAAGTACTTCGGCATCGGCGGCGAGGTCAGCGAGAAGGTCAAGCTGCACGAGTACGTCCAGATCATCAAGAACAATAACCCCATGCAGCGTCTGATGGTGGCTGGTGCCGGCTGCAAGCTGGCTCTCTCCATCGCCACCAACACCACCGTCCTGTGTATGCTGTACGGCTGCATGATGGGCAACTATGACGGCCTGTACCTGCCCATGATGGTGCTGGGCTACGTCTTCAGCGTGCCCTTCTTCCTGCTCACCGTCCGCACCAGCCAGAAGGAGGGCCAGAAGGCCAGCCTGATGAAGTACGTCAGCGTGGCATTCATCTGCTACATCGGCGTGCTGGTGCTGCTGCTGCTCTGGGGCCGCAGCGACGCCTTCACCCTGTCCATCATGGGTGCCAACGGCCTGTCCATCAACCTCTACACCATCCTCTTCATCGCATTCTTCGGCATCGGCTACGGCGCATACTACGCCACCGCCGATATGCCCATCCCCATGGTCGCCGACTGCTCCGACTACGAGACTTACCGCAGCGGCAACTACATCCCCGGCATCATGGGTACGCTGTTCAGCCTGGTGGACAAGCTGGTGTCCAGCCTGTCCGCTACTGTCGTCGGCATCGCTGTGAGCTTCATCGGCCTCGAGAGCCTGCCCACCCAGTACGACCCCTACACCCCCGGTATGAACTGGGTGGTCATCGTGCTGTTCTGCATCATCCCGATGGTGGCCTGGGCCGCTACCCTTATCGCCATGAAGGGCTACACCCTGACCGGCGAGAAGATGAAGGAGATCCAGGCGGTCAACGCCTGCCGCCGCGACGCTGTGGCCAACGGTATGAAGCTGGAAGAGGCCATGACCAAGTGGCAGAGCATGGACCAGCTGCCCGCCGAGTACCGCAGCTGAGCCTGTAAAGAGGAAGAACATGGAACAGAATGTACTGAACACTGACCTGACCGGCAAGGTGGCCGTCGTCACGGGCGCAAGCGGCACCCTGTGCTCCATTTTCGCCAAGGCTCTGGCCCGGGCGGGCGCAAAAGTCGCCCTGCTGGGCCGCAATATGGAGAAGCTCAAGGCTCTGGCCGACGAGATCGAGGCTGAGGGCGGAATCGCCAGGGGCTACACCTGCAACGTCATGAACAAGGCCAACTGCCTGCAGGTGGCTGAGGACGTGATGGCAGAGCTTGGCCCCTGCGATATTCTGGTGAACGGTGCCGGCGGCAACAACGCCCGCGCCAACACCGACAAAGAGTATTTCGAGATGGCCGACCTCGAGGACGATACCGTGACCTTCTTCGACCTCGACGAGAGCGGCGTAGAGATGGTGTTCGACCTGAACTTCATCGGCACCCTGCTGCCCACCCAGGCCTTCGCCCGCCAGATGGTGGGCCGTCCGGGCTGCAACATCCTCAACATCTCCAGCATGAACGCTTACCTGCCCCTGACCAAGATACCGGCCTACTCCGGCTCCAAGGCTGCTGTGACCAACTTCACCCAGTGGCTGGCCGTCCATTTCAGCAAGGTCGGCATCCGGGTGAACGCCATCGCCCCGGGCTTCTTCGCCAGCGAGCAGAACGCCAGCCTCCTCTACAATGAGGACGGTACCCCGACGGCCCGTACCAACAAGATCCTCGCTGCGACCCCCATGGGCCGCTTCGGCGACAGCGAAAAGGACCTTGTGGGCGCACTGCTGTTCCTGCTGAACAATGATGCTGCCGGTTTCATCACCGGCATCTGCCTGCCCATCGACGGCGGCTTCTCCGCCTATTCGGGCGTGTAAAAACACAAGAAAAGCTCCGGCTTTCGTACGAAAGCCGGAGCTTTTTTGTGCTTTTCAGGACTCTTTTTCTACATTCTGTTGTTTCTGCTCGATTTTTTCCATATAGCGCCAGAGGGTCGTGCGGCTGATGCCCAGCTGACGGGCAGCGGCGGCGCGGTTGCCGCCGTGGGCGGCGACGGTCTGCTGGACGACATCGCGGATGACCTCTTCGAGGGTCTGCTCACTGGGTTTGCGGGCAGAAGCCGGCTGCGGCATGGCCCGCAGGGTCCGCTCTTTGGAGAGCATATCGGCCACCGTCCCGGCCCGGATGTAGGGGCCGTCCGACAGGGCGGCGAGGGCGCGCAGGACGTTCTTGAACTGGGTGTAATTGTTGGGCCAGGGGTACTGGCGAAGCATCTCGATGGCCCGGGGCTCGAAGCCCGAGAGCTGCTTGCCCAGCTCGAGGTTCAGGCTGTTGAGGTAGAGGCTGGACAGAGACGGGATCTCGTCGGAGCGGCTGCGCAGGGAGGGCAGGGGAAGGGCCAGTGAGCCCAGCCGCTCACTGAAATGCCGCAGCACCTCCGGCACCGGCTCCCCCTCGACGATGGAGCAGGAGAAGATGAGCCGCACCCGGCGGGCAAGACCGGTCTCTTCAATGGCGGCAAGAAGCTCTGAGCTCCACTGGGGCGGGATGGACTCGAAATTCTGGAAGTAGATGGTGTTTCCGGTGGCGCTGAGAGGGGAGTTGTAGTGGTTGAGCAGGAAATCCCAGGTCTTTTCATTCAGCAGCGCACAGTTCACCACGATGAAGGGGTGGTTTGCAAGGGAGCTGTGCAGATAGAGATAGCGTGCGATCTGCTCTTTGCCGGTGCCGGGCTCGCCGTAGATGAATACCGGCTGGCGCAGCAGGGCGAGGGAGCGTATCTCGGCCGCCTGAGTGCCCATCGCGCCACTGAGGCTGTAGAAGCTGTTGGCGAAGAGGTATTCGCACTCGCCCTTGTTCAGGGTGCGCAGACCGGGACGGCTGGAATGGAGCGGGATGCGGGCCGGAACACAGTAGAACAGACACCGCTGGACGTTGTTCATCAGCAGCTGCTGGGCGGTGATGCTGTAGAGCTGGTCCCGCTCGGTGTAGTAAAAGCGGAGGTTGCCGCTGGCCGGTATCTCCCGGATGTGGGACTGAAGGACGCTGCTCAGCTCCGCCGGGACCTCGGAGATGCTGCTGTAGAAGAGGTCGCCGTTGGACTCCATGACGATGACGCGGCCATTCTGGCCCTGGGTGATGCTGCGGAGGAACAGGTTCTCCTGCCGCAGATGGCCGAACCAGGAGCTGATGTTCACGGCCTGGTCGATGGCGGCGTGGAGGCTTTCGACGCCGGAGGTGATGAGGAAGGCGTCGAAGCCCATCTCCCGGGCGATGGTGTGGGTGACCATGTCACAGACCACCATCCGGTAGCCGCCCTGCTGCAGGCGCTCCAGAGTGTGGCGCACCTCAGCGGCGTTGTTCACGGTGAGGATGTCGAGGTTGAAGTCCAGCAGGCTGCACAGGGTGTGGGCAGGCTCGGTGATGGAGGGGAAGCCCACGATGGCGTAGAGGCTGGAATAATTCTCGGCCAGCTTCATGGTGCGCAGCACGTCGTACACCGAGATGTGGATGTCCACCACCGGCAGATCGGTCGCCTGCCGGATGAGGGCGGCGGTGCCGCCGCGGGAGATGATGCAGTCGTAGGAGTTGGGGGGCATCTGCTGCACGATGGCCTGCCCATCTTCCAGGTCGCCGGTGTAAATGTCCATTTCAACATTGGGATAAGCCTGCGCTGCCTGCTCCATCGCAGTGCGCATTCCGTCGTAGGGGGCGATGCCCAGAATACGGGTGTGAGTCTCTATCACAACAGACACCTCCGTTCATATTTGCTACTATTCTAGCAAATGAACGCCCGAAAATCAAACAAAGACTGTTCTGATTTGAAACGGTTTAAGACTTTATAACCAAAAAACTTAATCAATGTTTCAAATTAAAACGGAAAAGCCCGCTCGTTTCCATGCACACCGTGTCAAAATGAGGCATAATGGTATCAAGAGAATAAATCATGAGAGGAGGAGCAACCTATGCTGCTTCTGCTGATCCTTGCAGATGACTTTACAGGTGCGCTGGACACGGGCGTCCAGTTCGCCGCCTGCGGCATCCCCACCCGCGTCGTGGTCGGAGAGCAGGTGGATTTTACAGCCAATGATGCCGCTGTGCTGGTGGTGGACACCGAGACACGCCATCTGTCCGCTGCGGAGGCCTACGCCGTCATCGCAAAACTGACCCGGGAGGCGATGAGTGCGGGCGTTTTCAGCATCTATAAAAAGACAGACTCCGCGCTGCGCGGAAACATCGGCGCAGAGCTTTCGGCCCTGCTCAAAACCAGCGGGGAGCGCCGGCTGCCGTTCCTGCCGGCCTTCCCCCAGATCGACCGTGTGACCCGGGACGGAGTACATTATATCAGCGGCGTGCCTGTGACCGAGAGCCCCTTTGGCATCGACCCCTTCGAGCCGGTGCGCCACGCCAGGGTGACGGAGCTCATCGGGGAACAGACCGATGTGCCTGCCTACAGCTTCCCGACCCTGAAAGAGGGTGAGGCTGTGCCGGAGCAGGAGGGCATCCTGGTCTTTGACGCCGGGAGCCTTGACGACCTTGCGTCCACGGGCCGCGCCCTGTTCCGGAATGGCAGGCTCCGCCTGATGGCAGGCTGTGCCGGCTTTGCAGCGCTGCTGCCCGACCTGATGAAGATGACCGAGCGCAGGACGGTTACCATGCCGAAGCTGGACCATCGCCTGCTGGTGGTCTGCGGAAGCGTCAACTCCATCACCCTGCGCCAGCTGGATGTGGCCGAACAGAACGGCTTCTCCCGCCTGCGCCTGACCCCCCGCCAGAAGCTCGACCCCGGCTACTGGGAGAGCGAGGACGGCAAAGAGGCCCTGCAGGGCATCAACGAGATGCTGGCCGCGAACCCCCGCTGCATCATCGAGACCAACGACGAGGGCGGCAACCAGCCCACGGCGGATTACGCCGCCGCCCGGGGCCTCGACCTTGAGGGCATGCGGGTCGGCATCGCCAGCAGCATCGGCCATATGCTGGGCAAACTGTTCACCAGCCCCGCGCTTGGGACCCTGCTGCTCACCGGCGGCGACACGCTGTTACAGTGCATGAACTGCGTGGGCATCAAGGAGCTTGAGCCGGTGTGCGAGATGGAAAAGGGCGTCGTGCTGGCCCGCTTTACCTACTGCGGCTGCACCCGCTACGTTATCACCAAGTCGGGCGGCTTCGGCCACGAGAAACTGCTGCTCGACCTTGCAGACCGCATTGCAGCCAAATAAAATTGAGACAGACGATGGTTTCGGAGAAAACCATGGCCTGTCAGAAACTTCCCGGCCTGACCTGGGAAGGCACGATCTACGAAAACGAAGAGATGGGTACGCTGGAGGCTCTGCTGCCCACCGCCGCCCAGACCCGCTGATTTTTTGAAGGAGGAAATTTGTTATGCTGACCCAGTACAATCTGAAGATGCCGCACGCAGTTTACGGCGGCGAGAACGCAATGGACAACATCACCGCCATCATCAAGGCCCGTGGTGCAAAGAAGGTGGCAATGTTCACCGACAAGGGCATTGAGGGCGCTGGCCTGTTCGCCCTGCCCGAGGAGGCTGTGAAGGCTTCCGGCGCAGAGTATTATGTTCTGGACGAGCTGCCCCCCGAACCCAGCTACATGGCTGTCCAAAAGCTGGTGGATGAGTTCAAGGCTTCCGGCGCCGACCTCATCGTGGCCTGCGGCGGCGGCTCCGTCATGGACGCAGCCAAGCTGGCAAGCGTGCTGGTGACCGATGACTACGGCGTCAAGGAGCTGCTGGATAACCCCGGTATGGCTCAGAAGTGCGTCCCCATCGTCCTCATCCCCACCACCGCCGGCACCGGCGCTGAGGTCACTCCCAACGCCATCGTCGCTGTCCCCGAGAAGGAGCTGAAGGTCGGCATCGTCAACGAGAATATGATCGCGGACTACGTCATCCTCGACGCCCGCATGATCAAGAACCTGCCCCGCAAGATCGCAGCTGCTACCGGCGTTGATGCTCTGGCACACTGCATCGAGTGCTTCACCAGCAACAAGGCCAACCCCTTCAGCGACCTGTACGCTCTGGAGGGCCTCGACCTCATCCTGAACAACATTGAGAAAGCCTGCGATGACCCCGATGCCATGGCCGAGAAGAACCGGATGCAGATCGCAGCTTACTACGGCGGTCTGGCCATCACCGCTTCCGGCACCACCGCAGTCCACGCTCTGAGCTATCCTCTGGGCGGCAAGTACCACATCGCACACGGCGTCTCCAACGCCATCCTGCTGGCTCCTGTCATGCGCTTCAACAGCGAGCATCCGGCTGTCAAGGAGCGTCTGGCTGTGGCTTATGACCGCTGCTGCCACGAGAACAAGACCTGCACCACCGTGGAAGAGAAGGCTGCATGGATGATCGCCCGCCTCGAAGCGATCGTCAAGCATCTGGACATCCCCACCAGCCTGAAGGAGTTCGGCGTCCCCGCTGAGGACCTCGAGGGTCTGGTCGAGTCCGGTATGCAGGTGCAGCGTCTGCTGGTGAACAATATGCGCCCCCTCACCGCTGACGACGCCCGCAAACTGTATCAGGAGATCATGTAATAGAAAAGGAGAACACGTTATGAAGACCAGCGACATCAAAGGCATTATCCCTCCGGTGATTACCCCGATGAACAACGATGACGAGCAGACCGTCAACCACGAGGCTCTGCGTCAGCAGGTCGAGCGCCTGCTGGCAGGCGGCGTCCACGGCATGTTCCCTCTGGGCACCAACGGCGAGGCTTACGCCCTCTCTTTTAAGGAGAAGGAAGAGATCCTGGCTACCGTCATCGACCAGGTCAAGGGCCGCGTCCCCGTTTACGCAGGCACCGGCTGCATCACCACCGCCGAGACCATCCGCATGAGCAAGCGCGCCGAGGAGATGGGCGCAGATGCCCTGTCCATCATCACCCCCAGCTTCGCACTGGCTTCCCAGAAGGAGCTGTACGACCACTATGTGGCCGTGGCAAAGCAGGTCAACATCCCCATCATCCTCTATAACATCCCGCCCCGCACCGGCAACAAGCTCCTGCCCGAGACCGTGCAGGCCCTCTGCCGTGACGTGGACGTCATCGTCGGCGCAAAGGATTCCAGCGGCGACATCGAGAACCTGAAAGCTTACATCCGCCTGACCCGTGAGCTGGACAAGGATGTGGCCATCCTCGCCGGCAACGACGGCGCGATCCTGACCTGCCTGAAAGAGGGCGGCGCAGGCGGCATTGCAGGCCGCGCCAACATCTGGCCTGCCACTGTTGCAAAGATCTACGACTGCTTCAAGGCTGGCGACCTCGAGGGCGCACAGGCCGCTCAGGACGCTATCGCCATCCTGCAGCAGACCTTCAAGTACGGCAACCCCAACACCATCATCAAGACTGCTGTGGCCCTGCAGGGCCACAACGTCGGCAAGTGCCGCGCGCCCTTCAACTACGTCCCCGAAGAGGGTCTGGAAGCCATCAAGAAGGTCCTGGCCGAGAACGCTGCCAAAGGCCTGAACTGAGAAGAGCAAGGAGAGCACTGCTATGAATAAACCTATCGTTGGCATTACGATGGGCGATCCCGCCGGCTCCGGCCCGGAGATCACCATCAAGGCTCTGGCAGATCCGGAGCAGTATACCTACTGCCGCCCCATCGTTGTGGGCGACGTGAAGGTGTTCGAGCAGGCCAGGAAGTTCGTTGGCCGTGAGGACATCGTCATCCACCGCTGCGACAAGGTGTCGGATGCCCTGTTCACCCCCGGAACCATCGACGTGCTGCACCTCGACCTCATCGAGGACATCAACAAGTTCGAGATGGCAAAGGTGAGCGTGGAGGGCGGCAACGCCGCTTTCCAGTGTGTCAAGAAGGTCATCGAGCTGGCCATGGCCGGCGAGGTGGATGCTACCTGCACCAACGCCCTGAACAAGGAAGCCATGAACAAGGCTCTGGAATACTATCACGGCGAGAAGTCGGACGGCTACACCCATTTCGACGGCCATACCGAGATTTACGCCACCTACACCCATACCAAGAAGTACACCATGATGCTGGCCCACCACGACCTGCGCGTGGTCCACGTCTCTACTCATGTGTCTCTGCGCGAGGCCTGCGACCGGGTCAAGAAAGAGCGTGTGCTGGAAGTCATCGAGATCGCCAATAAAGCCTGCAAGGATATGGGCATCGAGAGCCCCCGCATCGCTGTGGCCGGCCTGAACCCCCACTGCGGCGAGAATGGCCTGTTCGGCCGCGAGGAGATCGAGGAGATCACCCCGGCCATCGAGGCTGCCAAGGCCGAGGGCATCACCGGTGTTGTGGGTCCCTGCCCGCCGGACAGCGTTTTTTCGCAGGCCATCGGCGGCTGGTACGACATCGTGGTCTGCATGTACCACGATCAGGGCCATATCCCCCTCAAGACCGTCGGCTTCGTCTACGACCGTGAGAAGCAGGAGTGGAAGGCTGTGGAGGGCGTCAATGTCACGCTGGGCCTGCCCATCATCCGCGCCAGCGTGGACCACGGCACCGACTTCTACCATGCAGGGAAGGGCAACGGCAATGAGCTGAGCCTTGTCAACGCCATCAAGTATGCCGTCAAGATGACCGGCCGTGAGGCGTGAATCTTCCAATAGCTCCTTACACGCCCGCCTTTGCAGTTCCTGCTGCAAAGGCGGGCGTTTTTTAACTTAACGGACGGAAGGAAAAGTTCTATCCTGAAACGTATGAATTTGAGTAAGACGGTTAAAGTGTTCTAAAATGTTACACTTTTAATGCAACATTCATGAAATATCCTGGAAGCGTTTCAGAATGAAACGAAAACAGGGCGATTTAGCCGTTGTAAGGCTCTGCCATTTTGAATATAATTTAGACAACAAAAACGAACAAAGACTGTGAAAAGCGGCGACGCCGCAAAAGAAAGCATGAAGTACACAGTCCGGTTCGCTACACGAGAACCCCAAGAGAAAAGGAGAACAAGATTATGAAAAAGATTTCTCGTCGCAGCTTTCTGAAGGTTTCTGGTACTATGGCAGCGGCTGGTGCTCTGGCAGCCTGCGGCGGCTCTTCCTCCACCAGCACCGCAGCTTCCAGTGAGGCAGCTCCTTCCGTTGAGGCAAAGGCTGTGGACGGTCTGCCCGATATGAGCAAAGAGACTCTGAACTTCAGCTCCGATAAGGTCGGTTCTGGCTCTTACAATATGATCGTTGCAATGTCCAAGGTGCTGGAGAAGGCTGGCGGTTTCCAGACTGTCAATGTCAACCCTGACTCTCCGGGCGGTATGGGTGCTCCTTATCTGTTTGCTTCCGGCAACACCGATCTGGCCTTCATCAACGGTGCTCCTGCAAAGTGGGCAATGGAGGAAGGCACTCTGGGCAAGCCTGCTACCGGCGGCTATGCAGCGATCATCGGCGGCCTGACTGCTGTCTGCTACATCAACTGCGTGTCCAACGCATTCCTGCAGAAGTACAATGTCTCCACCATCGAGGAGATCTTCGAGCAGAAGCTGCCCCTGCGCATCGGCTGCTCCGCAAAGGGCTCCATGGATGCTGAGGGCGCTTACCTGCTGCTCGAGTACTTCGGCGTGACCGAGGACGACCTGAAGAGCTGGGGCGGCTCCATCACCAACCAGGGCGGCGATGCCAACGCAGACGCCATCGCGGACGGCCAGATCGACTTCTACATCGACCACACCTCTTCTGCTTCTTCCACCATGGCTCAGATCGCTACCAGCGTGGATGTCACCTTCCTGCAGTGGGGCGATGACCTGTGCAGCTGGTTCGTCAGCGAAAAGGGCTTCGACCTCATCACCATCCCGGCCAACTCCTTCAAGGGTCAGGATAAGGAGCTGACGCTGCCCGGCACTCCCGACTGCGTCTTCTGCAAAGAGAGCCTGAGCGAGGACGTCGTCTACGCCATCACCAAGAGCCTGAGCGAGAACCGCGACGCTCTGGTGGCCGAGTACAATTCCCTGTCTCCGTGGGAGCCTGAGACCGCTTGGGAAGAGATGAAGCGCGGCGGCTGCCCGCTGCATCCCGGTGCTGAGAAGTACTACAAGGAAGCAGGCTACATGAAGTAAGTTCCGGCTGTGAAAGCTTTCGGCGGAGGCGCTCCGCACGACATCAGATCTATCCTTTGACCGTAGGCAGAGGCCGGACGCTTTGCGGTGTCCGGCCTCTGCTTTCACAAGGGATAATACGGAGGGAAATATGAGCAACGAAAAAGAAACCAAGGTATCGGCTCTCGACGCCAAGGCCAAGGCTCTGGCAAACGAAGAGGACGAAGATACCAAAATCGCCAAGCTGCTGAAGAATATGCCGAAATGGCGCTTCTATTCGCTGGCAGTTCTTACCGTTATCTGGACGGTGTTCCAGCTCTACATCAAGCTGGTCAAGCCCCTCGACCCGTGGTTCCAGCTGCCGCTCCATATGTGCCTTGCACTGGTCGTGGTGTGGCTGTACAATCCGATGGTCGAGAAATCCAAGAGCCACAATAAGCTGTGGTGGATCTACGACATCTTCCTCATCGCGTCCAGCTGCTTTATCTGCTGGTTCTTCCTGAGCCACGCAGAACAGCTCAACTACCGCATCTTCAATGTTGACGTTATGACCACCACCGAGATCATCGTGGCGGTGCTTCTGGTCATCAATGTCATGGAGGCCGTCCGCCGCGTGGTCAGTATGTCCCTGTTCTGGGTCATCTGCTTCTTCCTTGCTTATGCATGGTTCGGCCAGTATATCCCCGGCTTGTTCCGCTTCTCCGGCATCAGCTTCCCCAAACTGATGGAAGTCCTGATGTACGGCGAGAATGGCATCTTCGGCTCTCCGCTGGTCACTTCTCTGGGCACCCTGTTCTACTTCCTCGTTTTCGGCACCTTCTTCTCCAACTGCGGCGGCGGCGGTGTCCTGATCGACGGCGGCATGAAGCTCAGCGATAAGACGGTCGGCGGCCCCGCAAAGGCAGCTGTCATCTCTTCCGGCCTGCTGGGCATGGTTTCCGGTTCTGCGATCGCAAATGTTTCCACCACCGGCGTTCTGACCATCCCCCTGATGAAAAAGACCGGTTATGACCCCGAAGAGGCGGCAGCAGTCGAGTCTGTTGCTTCCACCGGCGGCCAGATCATGCCCCCCATCATGGGCGCTGGCGCATTCATCATGGCCGAGATCATCGGCGTGCAGTATGCGCAGATCGCAGCAGCAGCCGTCCTGCCCGCTGTGGCCTACTTCCTCGCCGTGTTCATCCTTGTCCACATGATCGCAAAGAAGAAGGGTCTGGGCAAAGACTCCGGCGTACATTACGAAGGCAAGCCCATCCTGCCCCGCGTGTACCGTCTGCTGCCCATCATCGTTCTGGTCATCATGATCATCATGGGCTACTCTCTGCCCCGTTCCGCGATCTACTGCACCATCTTCTCCATCATCATCGCAGCGATCTCTCCTGAGACCCGCATGGGTCCCCGCAAGCTGCTCCAGACCCTGATGGATGGCGTCCGTCAGGCCGCAAACATTGCGATCCCCACCGCTGCCTGCGGCATCATGATCGGCATCGTGGTCAACTCCGGCGTTGCCGTCAAGATCGCAAAGCTCATCGGTACCTCTGGTGAGGGCAGCCTGTTCATCGCACTGCTCATCGCCGCTCTGGGCTGCCTGCTGCTGGGCATGGCACTGCCTACCGTGGCCGCTTACCTGATCGCTGTCACTCTGTTCGCATCGGCTATCCAGGGTCTGGGCATCTCCGCTCTGGTCACCAATATGTTCATCTTCTACTTCGGTGTCGTGGCTCAGATCACTCCTCCCGTCTGTCTGGCATCCTTTACTGCGGCAGGCATCGCGGGTGCAAGCGCATGGAAGACCGGCTGGAAGGCATTCTCCTTCGCCATCACCGCTTTCATCGTCCCCTTTGCATTCGTGTATCGTCCCGCTATCCTGCTGGAAGGCACGATGGTGGAGATCATCATTGCATACTGCATCGTCATTGCAGCCACCTATCTGCTGGCCTGCGGCATCGCTGGCTACCTGTTCCGTCCCCTGAAGATGTGGGAGCGCATCGCCTGCTATATCGTGGCCTTCATCTTCATCCTGCCCAGCTCCATGTCTGATATTATCGGCATTGCTGGATGCGTGCTCATCATGGCTTACTGCTTCATGACGGGCAAGAAGAACGCCAACAAGGCACAGCCTGCCTGATAAGCAGCCCTTCCGAAAACCTTCTTCATAAGCCACAGTTCGGCGAAGCCCCCGCCTCCGGTACTCCCGGAGGCGGGGGCTTTTTTGTCCTTTTTGGGGCGGGAAGAAAAGAAAAACGGGCAGTTCGGATGTGAAAGATGACGGAACAGTTGTGTTTGGGGATGATTTGAGGTATTATAAAGTAGTCGGGATATACCCTCCGGCCAATCGGAGGACGCACCTATAAGAGAACAAAGAGGAAACTGCGGATGAGATCAGCGCGGAAAGAACCGAATCAGAGGGTCTACAAGGCCAGCCCGGAAAAGACATCCGGGCGTGGCTCTGCGCCCGCGCGCCATGCCGCAAAGCACGCGAAGAAGCGCTCGCTCTTTGGCCGGGCAAAGCAGGAGAACTCCGTCTCGGAGACTGCGGCCCCGGCCCCGCAGCCCGAGGTGGCAGAAGAAGAGCATACCTATACCGCGCCCGCTGCGCCGCCGTCCGCCATCCCGCCGGTGGAGCCTGTCCTGACGCCTCCGGCCCCGCCGAAGTCTGTGAAGCGGAAGCTCAATGTCCTTCAGCCGACCAGTCAGCCCGAGGCAGCTGCGCCCCAGCCGCCGGAGCAGGACGACTCCGCGGCAGCTCTGAATCCCACCGGAGCAGCGGTGCCGAAAGGGGACGAAAGCGCAGAAAAGGCCGCTCCGACGGAGAAGAAGTCCTCCCCCCGTAAGCGTGAATCCCGCCGTGAGGAACGGGAGTCGGTGCTTACATCGTTCCAGCGTTTCCTCGATACTCTTTCTATCCGGCTCCTGTGCGAAGTCTTTCTGCGGCAGGTGAGGCGGCTGTTCGTCGTGGGCGTCGTGTGTACGCTGACGTTCATGTGCGTACTGACCACGGTCAAGAGCTTTTCGGCCACTACCACCATGTCGCTGAACTACGAAGAGAGCGTGACCGGCAAGACGCCCAACGGTGCCCGCTTCAGCGAATCGGAGTTTTTGACGCAGGAGTATCTTGAGGCTATCCTGCAGGCCACCGGCCTGCAGGATGACCTGACCACCAGTGAACTTGCAGACTGCATCTCCATCTCGCCGACCAACAGCAAGCTCGTGACCGAGGAGAACGACTACTACATCAGCTCGTCCTATCACATCGACCTCAAACTGCCGTGGTCGCTCTGGGGCAAGATCACAGCGCAGGATCTCCTCGACCAGATATGCCGGGTCTATCTCAAGCGCTTTACGGCAGATTACCGCATCAATGCGACCTCGCTGGACATCAGCTTTGATTATTCCGATATGGACTACGAGGAGATAGGCTCCTATTTCCAGATGATGATAGGCCGCATCAACAATTATCTCACGGTGCGCAACGACCAGGCCGGCTCCTATCTGTCCACCAGCGGCCAGAGCTACAACGCCATCAAAAAGCAGGTACAGAATCTGCAGAGCTACACCATGTCGGAGTACCAGAGCTATATCTGGGAAAACGGCGTGGCCAAGAACAACGCCCGCTGCATCGACGACCTCAACGAGCTGAACCGCACCCTGCGGTGGAGCGAGATGAGCGACTCCCAGAAGAGCGACATCTTTATGACCATCCTGGACAACTACAACAACAAGATGGTCTCCTCGGTGCTCATCCCCACCTACGACAGCGATGGCTCGTTCTATATGTCCCGCACCAAGGTCGGCATCGACGATCTGGCCCTGCGGGCCAATGAGCTGGTCAGCTCGGCCGTGGACGCCCAGAAGACCATCACGACCAACAATTCCAAGATCACGGCGCTGGAGCAGCCCACCGAGGCCCAGGAACTGCAGGTGGCTCAGTCGATGGTGGATGTCATCACCCAGCAGCTCGCCAGCATCGTGAGCGCAACGCGAGAGCTGGACGCCGACTGCTATGCTCAGCGCATCAGCAGATATCTGGTGTTCAACGGGCCGGAGTCCTCGTTTATGAAACGGTATAACGTCAAGCCCAGCGTGATGCTGGCGGCTTTGATATGCACCGTGTGGTATCTGGCTGCTGTCGTCAAGATGAGCCGCCAGCGGCAGCGTGAACGCCTGCAGGCAGAGAACGAATGACATCCGTCTTTCTGACAGGATGGAGGAAGAATGAAAAGTTTTGATTTGCTGCGCTACCTCAAAAAGTGGTGGTTCCTTATCATGCTCATCGCAGCGGTAGGCTGTCTGGGCGTGTATGAGTTTATTTCGTCGCGGCAGTCGTATACGGCCACAGCCATCATCCAGTACACCAACGCGAATGCAAGTCAGGGCAAGAACGCCGACGGCTCCAGGATAGACCCTACCGAGATCACGTCGGCCTCGGTCATCAACCAGACCATCCAGCAGCTGGGGCTGACAGCCAGCACCGAGAGCATCCGCTCCAAGATCTCCGTCAAAGAGGTCATCCCGGAGGATGAGCAGACCAAAAAGGAGACGGCGCTTGCCGACGGTGAGGAGTATGAATATTACCCCACCATCTATGCCGTTTCGTTCACCGTGGCCAGCAAGGACGCCACCGACTATGCCCGCAATGTGCTGGACGCGGTGCTGACGAACTACTTCAAATATTACAGCGAGACCCATGTGGACTCGGAGCTGTTCCCTAACAACGCCAGCAATGTCTCGGTGGCGAACTACGAGTACATCGACTGCGTGGAGATCCTGCGCAATAACGCCAACGAGAGCGTGGCCTACCTTCGGAAGAAGGCCGACGAAAGATACGACTTCTACAGTGTGAAGTCAGGCTATTCCTTCTCCGACCTCGTGTCGGAGTACGAGTATCTGACCCAGAATACCCTGAACGACCTCTACGCCTATATCGTCAACCATAAGCTGGTGCGGGACCATACGCTTCTGGTCAACACGAAGAAGAACATCGTGATGCGCTACCAGCTCCAGATCGACAGCCTGAACGGAAATATCGCAGAGGCCAAGAGCATCATCGACCAGTTCGGCGATAAGACGCTGGACGGTGCGGCAGTCTACTCCGGAAGCCGGAATTCTGACGGCGGCGAGACCCAGATCGTCAGTGACGTGGTGCGGGACTCGAGTGTCCAGCCTTCCGGCAATGTCACCACCACCTACGATAAGCTCATCCAGAACTATGCCGACCTCCACGCCAGGCTCATCGACGCCACCATTGTGCAGGGGCAGGCGCAGGAGATCCTGGACATTTACGCCGATGTGACCCAGGATACCGACCCCCGCAGTGCCGAGGCACAGTGGGCCAGCGCCCGCATCGACGAGCTGGTGCAGAAGTTCACGAGCCTGTATGACCTCGCGCTCATGACCATCGACGAGTTCAATCAGGTCAACGGTGCGGACAACATCGAGATGAAAAACAGCATCGTTGTCACCGAGAAACTCAACCTGAAACTCTATGCGGCCCTGTCGGTGGTGCTCTTCCTCTTTGTGGGATGCTTCTGCGCCATCTTCATGGGCCGTCTGGGCGACTTTGTGGATTACTACCTCTATGTGGACAAGAAGAGCGGCCTGCCCAACCGCGAACGCTGTGATGCCGCCATCGACCACTACAGTACGACACGGCTGAAGGGCCAGTTCAGCATCATCTACATCCAGCTGGATTTTTCGGCCATGAGCCGGAACGACGGTGACAAGGCTCTGCGCCTGCTGGGTGACCAGCTGCAGTATGTGTTCCGCACACTGGGCTTTGTCGGCTACAATGGCGCAGGCCACTTTATCGTCCTGCTGGAAAACTGCAGCTTCGATTTGGCGAAAAACTGTGTCAACCGGCTGGGCAGTCTGCTGGCCAAGACCGAGTTCGCCCGGTTCGGCCCCTGCATCTTTGTGGGCGTTGCCAACTCGGCCAAGGATAACGCCTATGAGATCCGCGCTCTGCTGCGGCTGTCCATCCGCCGCTGTGCAGACGCAAAAGCCCGTCAGGATGCCGAAAACACGAAGAATGCGGCTGTCTCGCCGCTGGTATCCAAAAGCTGAGAGTGAACTATGATAAAAAAGATACTGCATTTTCTGGCACGGCTGCTGCTCCTATTGCTGCTGACGGCCCTCGTTCTGGGCGGCATCCTGCTGTATAACCTTCAGATGAACAAGAGCTTCATCACGACCTTTTATACCGTCACGGTGGATAAGCCGGTGGAAGACCTGCGCATCGTGCTGCTTTCTGACCTGCATCTGAGCGAGTACGGCACCGACAACGCCGACCTTGTGCGGAAGGTGCGCAACCTTGCACCCGACCTCATCGCCGTGGCGGGCGATATGGATATTGACACAAACCCGGACTACAGCCTTGTGCTGAGCCTGATGCGTCAGCTGGTGGACATTGCGCCGGTGTATTACGCCCCCGGCAACCACGAGTGGGCGGCCCGCTACGCCAACGGCTGCGATACCATTTTTGACGACATCGAGGCCACCGACGTCCACTGGATGAACGGAACGTATGAGGACGCCGTCATCAACGGCAAAAAGCTGCGCATCGGCGGCTTCTTCGAGTGGCCCCGCGCCCAGCTGGAACGGGAAAACTCCCGCGCAGTGGCCGACGCGCTGAACGACGAGACGAATGCGCTGGAGGATGCCTGCACCATCCTCATCTGCCACTGCCCCGAGGTGCTGGACACCTCGCTGGCCGACGAAAAGTTCGACCTTGTGCTCAGCGGCCACGCCCACGGCGGACAGGTGCGCATCGGCGGGCAGGGCCTGTGGTCTACCAGCCAGGGCTTTCTGCCCAAGTACACCAGCGGCGTCAACCAGATGGGAGAGTCGCAGGTGGTCATCAGCCGCGGCCTCGGCGATTCGGAGCCGTATCCGCGCATCTTCAACCAGCCGGAATTGGTGGTCGTGGATGTGAATTGAGCTGCGGCGAGGGAAATAAGACAGGGAAAGTCGACAAATGGATGTTTTTAAGAGCAAAACGCTAAAGCTGGCCAGTGCGGCGTTTTATATGGTACTAATGTTTATGGCGTTTTGCAGTGACAGTTATCGACTGCCCGTGGCCGTGCGATATGCTGTGAATATGGTCGTGTTTGGCTGCGCGTGCGCTGCTTTTCTTATACGTCCAGATTTCAATATGGCAAAATTCTGTGTTCGTTTTTTCATGTTGTTCAGTGCGCCATATCTTGTTTTTTGGTTATGGTCAGTGGGAATTTGGATTTCAGAATTTCAGTCATTCATTTATATTATGCGTGGCTCGCTAAATGTTTTCTATATGTTTACAAACCTTCTTTTGGCTTCATCTGCCATGTACCTGTTCAATAAGAAAGCTATTTTCTATACAGCAGTGAGTATGGCGATGACCAATACATTTATCTTTCTCCAAGTGGGGGCTGGGTTTGGGTTTCCGCGGCTGATTGCAGAGTATCTCCGACTGCTTGTAACATTTGCAGATGACACTGGAGGGGCAGTCAGACAGATGGAGATACATGGTCTTGTGTTTGGCTGGGGTGTATTTATCATCTATTATTTGATGAATAAAAGCAAGAATGAAAAGAAAGACTGGATTATGCTATGTATCAGTGCGTTTTATTTTACTATAGCACTGAAGCGTATAGCAGTTCCGGCGGTTCTTGGAGCGGCGATGTTATATCATATTATGACTAAATGCAAGCTTCACCATCTTAGAATGATTTCTAGTATTATGGCAGTGGTAATAGGTGTAGGAGCATTCAGTTATTTGGCAATCATAAAAAGCGGACTTTTTTTTGAAATTGCAGAAAAATATGAAATAGACTTGATGTACCGCGATGTTCTATATGATTATTATCGCAATTACTATGAGCTGTCCCCGACATTTCTGGGAAACGGTATTCGATTTATTTACGCACATGGAAACTTTGATCCGACATATACACTCGGTACAGACGCAGTACATAATGTCTATTTGGAGTTTTATGTAGAAGTTGGATTCTGGTGCTGGTGGTTTTGGATTTTTTATGAGCTTGCCTTTCGTGTCCATCGCATTGCAGAACGATATTCTATTGGACCGGCAGTAGCAACGATTTGTCTAAATATATATGTGTTCTTTACTTATTTGACGGATAATACATCGTTCTATTATTGCATCAATATTCTTTACCGTATGGTCATTATGGTGTTTTGCTATGAAAATATGATAAAAGAAGGAATATGTGATTCGGAGGGAATGTCTATAGAACAACTTGATTTTGCACGAAAACAGAAAAAATGGGGGATATAGTTAATAGGGGGGGGGGGAGAAGGACGAATGACAAGAACGAAAGAATATAGTAGTCTGAATGGCATGAAGGCCTTTGCGGCAATAGGTATTATGCTCATGCATATCCGGGCAAATGGAAACTATTATATTGATGGATACCTGTATAATACGGTGATATTATCTCTGACAGACTTTGTCTTTCTTTTTATGACTATCTCTGCTTTTGGTTTGTGTTGCGGATACTTTGAAAAGATGGTGTTGAAGAATGTCGATATTTTGGGATTTTACAGTCGGCGTATTCAAAAAATATTTCCATTTTTTGCACTAATGGTGTTGATAGACATTCTTATGTCACCATCAAAGGATGCCATAAAAGAGGCATTTGCAGATTTGACATTGATGTTTGGTTTTTTGCCAAATCCGGGAAGTATCTCAGTAATCGGTGTGGGATGGTTCATTGGCCTTATCTTCGTTTTTTATCTTTGCTTTCCGTTTTTTTGCTTCCTGCTGGTTTCAAAACAGAGGGCATGGACAGCATTTGCTGTTAGCATTTTGTGGAACATTATTGGCAGTAGCTATTTTTCGTTGGCGCGTAGTAATATTTTGTACAGCGGATGCTTTTTTCTGGCAGGTGGTCTGATTTATCTTTACCGTAAAGAAATTGAAAGAGTTCCAGAAATTATATGGATTGTTCTGACGGCAGGTGCAATAGGACTCTACTATATTATGGATAGAAACAGTATGGCAGCGTTGCTTTTAGCGGCGTTGCTATTGGCTGTAGGCATTACAGACAATAGCAGACTATTGAATAATCGTGTAGTGGGATTTCTGAGTAGCATCAGTTTGGAAATTTACATCTGTCATATGGCAGTTTTTCGAGTAATGGAAAAACTGCATTTAACACGGTTGTTTGGAGACGGCTGGAAATCATATACAATCACAGCTATTTTGGTTTTGACAGGGGCGTCGATTTTTGCACTGGCAGCGCAAAGAGGACTTAAGTGGATGGAGAGCGTTTGGAAAAGAAAAGCTCAGGCAGAGAGGAACTGACGAGATGAAGGTCTTGATGATCAACAAATTCCTCTATCCCAACGGCGGCTCTGAGACCTATATGTTCGAGCTGGGAAAGCAGCTGGAACGGATGGGCCATGAGGTGCAGTATTTCGGGATGGAGCATGAGGGACGCTGTGTGGGCAACCGGGTGGATGCCTACACCGGCAGCATGGATTTCCACGGCGGCAGCAAGCTGGCGAAGCTTACATACTCACTCAAGACCATTTATTCGCCCGAGGCCCGGCAGAAACTGAGGCTGGTGCTGGACGATTTTCGACCGGATGTTATCCATCTCAACAATTTCAACTATCAGTTGACGCCCAGCATCCTCCTCGAGGCGGACAAATGGCGGAAGGAGAGCGGACATGCCTGCCGCATCCTCTACACGGCCCACGACTACCAGCTGGTCTGCCCGAATCATATGTGCTGTCGGATGGACGGACAGGTCTGTGAGGACTGCCTTGGCGGGAAGCTCACGTCCTGCATCCGGAATAAGTGCATCCACGGCTCTACGGCCAAGAGCGCCATCGGCTTTGCGGAGGCGGCGTTCTGGCGGTGGAAAAAGGTCTACAAAAAGCTGGACGCCATCGTCTGCTGCTCGGAGTTCATGAAGAAAAAGCTGGACTCTGACCCCATCCTGCGGGAGAAAACGGTGGCGATGCACAACTTTATTTCCACAAAGAAAGTCCCGGCTGTGGAAAAACAGAACTATGTGCTCTACTTCGGCCGCTTTGCGAAGGAAAAGGGCATCGAGACCTTCCTGAAAGCCTGCAAGGCCTTGCCGGACATCCCCTTTGTGGCGGCGGGCAGCGGCCCGCTGGAAGGGGAGCTGGCCGGCATCCCGAACCTGAAAAATGTGGGGTTCCAGTCGGGCAAGGCCCTCGAAAAACTCATTGTGGAGGCGCGATTCAGCGTCTACCCGTCGGAGTGGTATGAGAACTGCCCCTTTTCAGTGATGGAGTCGCTGATGTACGGCACGCCGGTGCTGGGTGCAGACATCGGCGGCATCCCGGAGCTCATCAACGCGGGCGTGAACGGCGAGCTGTTCGAGAGCGGGAATGCGGACGCGCTGACAAAGAAGATACGCGCCCTCTGGGACGACCGTACCCGGTTGGACACTTATACCAGAGCCTGTGGGACGACCCGCTTTGACACTGTGGAAGAATATGCGGAAAAACTGATGCCCCTGTACCAGGGATAAAAGCGAAGGAGAAGGATTCATGGCGACCAAGAAACTGAACGGGACCGTTATCGTCACCTACCGCTGCAACGCGCGCTGCACCATGTGCAACCGCTATAAGGCACCCTCGAAGCCCGAGGAAGAGATCAGCCTCGAGACCATCCGCAAGCTGCCGCCCATGTATTTTACCAACATCACCGGCGGCGAGCCCTTTATCCGCACGGATCTGAAGGACATCGTGCGGGAGCTGCGGAAGAAGTCGGACCGCATCGTCATCTCCACCAACGGCTTCTTCACCGACCGTATCCTCGACCTGTGCAAGGAGTTCCCCGACATCGGCATCCGTATCTCCATCGAGGGCCTCGAGCAGACCAACAACGAGATACGCGGCCTCGCCGACGGCTACAACCGCGGCTACACCACCCTGAAAAAACTCCGGGAGATGGGCATGAAGGATGTGGGCTTCGGCATGACCGTGCAGGACAAGAACGCCCCCGACCTCGTCCCCCTCTATCGCCTGTCGGATGAGATGGGGATGGAATTCGCCACCGCCACCCTGCACAACAGCTTCTACTTCGTGGAGGCCAAGAACATCATCCACGACCGCCCCATGGTGGCGAAGAACTTCGAGGCCCTCATCAACGAGCTGCTGCGGAGCAATTCGCCCAAAAAGTGGTTCCGCGCCTACTTCAACCACGGCCTCATCAACTACCTCTACGGCCAGAAGCGCCTGCTGCCCTGTGATATGAGCTTCGATACCTTCTTCATCGACCCCTACGGCGACGTCATGCCCTGCAACGGCACCAAGGATAAAGAGGTGATGGGCAACCTGAACACCCAGAGCTGGGACGAGCTGTGGAGCAGCCCTGAGGCAGAGGCCGTCCGCGCCAAGGTGCGCCACTGCGACCGCGACTGCTGGATGATCGGCTCCGTCTCGCCGGCCATGCACAAATATATCTGGAAGCCGGGCTTCTGGGTACTGACCCATAAGTTCAAGGCGCTGTTCACCAAGACTCCTTACAGTATGTATGAGCTGAAAGTCTGCCGCGACTACCGGGACGGCAAGGTGTCGAAGGAAGAGCTGGACCGCTGCTCCACCTGCGACCTCAACTGCGTGGTCAACAACGGCCTGAGTGCCGCGTCGCAGGAGCAGCTGCGCCATAAGTCCGGCGAGGAGATCGTGGACGCTGATATTGCCGACCAGCTCAGACAGTGAGGATACCACTATGAAAATACTCATCGTTCGCCCCTGGCCCAGCGTGCTGGACGTGACCAGGAACACCTACAATATTCAGGAAGTGGGACTTGCAAAGGCGCTGGTGAAGCGCGGCCATTCCACCGACATCCTGTTCTGGACGGACGGCGACGAGATGACCGTAAAGGTCGAGGTGGAGGGTGCAAAGCCCATCCATGTCTTCTACCGCCACGGGAAAGTCCTGCTCAAAAACGTCTGGTTCAAAGGGCAGGAGAAGCTCTTTGCCCGGTATGATGTGCTGCAGACCGCCGAGTATAACCAGATGTTCTCGTGGCATCTGGCGGGGAAATACCCCGAAAAGACGGTGGTCTACCACGGCCCCTACTACTCGCCCTTCAACAAGAACTATAACCGGATGTGCAGAGTGTTCGACGCCCTCTTCGTGGGGCGCTACCGCCGCCGCGGCACCCGTTTTCTGACCAAGAGCGAGCTGGCCCGGAAATTCCTGCTGGAAAAGCGTCTCTCGCCGGAGCAGGTGACGACGGTGGGCGTCGGCATCGACGCGGAGCTCCTGCGTGACCGCCCGGACGCGGGGCAGACGGAACTTGAGCAGAAGATGCGAGAGCAGAAAACGGGCCTGAAGCTGCTTTATATCGGCCGCATCGAGCCCCGTCGGGACCCCTTCTTCCTGCTGGATGTGCTGGCCGAAGTGCGGAAAAGCGACCCGGATGCCTGCCTTTACATCATCGGCGACGGCGACGCGGAGCATGTGGACAGCGCGAAAGCGGCCATCGGGGAAAAGGGGCTGGAAAGCTGCGTCTTCTGGCAGAAAAAAGCCCCCCAGTATCAGATGAAGGGGGTCTACCAGCAGGCGGATTTCTTCCTGCTGCCGACGGAGTACGAAATTTTCGGCATGGTGCTGCTGGAGGCGATGTTCTTCCGCCGGGTGGTGCTGACCACCCCCAACGGCGGTGCGGATATGCTGCTGCGCAGCGGGGAGAACGGCCTTGTGCTGGAAAAATCGGATCCGGCCCGCTGGGCGAAAGCCCTGCTGGACACTGCCGCCGACCCGGAAAAGAAGGCCCGGATGGAGCAGGCGGCCTATGAGACGGTCATCCATGAGAACACATGGGACGCCCTCGCCGACCGCTTCCTTGCAGTCTATGAAAAGAGATGAGGAGTCTGTTATGCCCGCTGTTTCGGTCATCGTTCCGGTTTATAACATCAAAACGCTGCTGCCCCGCTGTGTGGCGTCTTTGCAGGCGCAGACCTGGCAGGACTTCGAGGTCTGGCTTGTGGACGACGGCAGCACCGACGGCTCCGGAGAGCTCTGCGACGAATATGCGGCAAAGGACGCCCGCATCCATGCGCTGCACAAAGAAAACGGCGGTCAGGGCTCGGCCCGGGACCTTGGCCTCGACCACGCAAGGGGTGAGTACATCTGCTATGTGGACTCGGACGACGAAGTACTGCCGGACCTTTTGGAAAACGCCCTCCGCACCGCCCGGGAGGCCGACGCCGACGTGGTGGTCTATGGCTACTACAAGCAGTTTCTCGATAAGGACGGCAGCGCCCTGCAACGCAGCGGGCCGAATCTGCCTGCGCTGAGCGGGGTGTATACCTACGAGGAATTCTGGCAGGATTTCCGGAAGGCCAAATATGAGTCGGTGCCATGGGTGCGGTTCTGCCGCCGGGACTACCTGCAAAAGTACAACATCCGCTTCACCTCGCTGCGGGTGGGGGAGGACGCCCATTTCCTGACCCAGCTGCTGGATGCGCCCTTCCGGCGCATCGCCTACGAGCGCAGCGCGTATTACATCTACAATGTCCGCCCGTCCTCCACCATGACCAGCTTCCAGAAGGCCTACTTCGGCGACGAAGCCGCGGCCCGGCGAGCGGAGTTCGACGACGTGGTGCGCCGCCACGCCCCGACGCCCGGGGAGTATGACGACCTCATCGGGCGGGAGGCACTGTGTGTCGTGCTGGAATCAGCACGCAAGCTCTCCTTCGTCCGGGACACGATGCCGAACGCCGAGCGCATCCAGTGGCTGAGAAAGGCCTGTGAGCGGCCCCGGGCGGCGAAGTGGCTGGCGGAGAGCCGCCGGGAGATGGCAGATTCCAGATGGCAGTGGGTGGGTCTGTGCATCCTGAAGCGGAAGCACTACCGGCTGGCACTGGCCTATTTCGATTTTATCCAGACTCTGCGCGGCGGGCGTGACCGCCGGATGCAGAAAAATTCGCGCTAAAGAGAAAAGCGCCTGCTGCGAATGCAGCAGGCGTTTTTTGAATGCCATTATTTTTTCTCGTAGAGCGCGAGCGTTTCCTCCACGATGCGCTCCCACGGAAAGCGGGTGCAGATGTACTCGGCGGCGAGCCACTTGAACATCCGGACGGTGTTGGGGCGGCTGAGGGCGTAGGTGAGCTTCTGGGCCAGGTCGTCCACATCGCTTTTGCGGAAGGTGATGCCGTTGGCGTGGATGACGTTGGTACACTCCTCGATGTCGGAGGTGATGACACAGTTGCCGTAGCTCATGGCTTCCAGCAGGCAGAGGGGCATTCCCTCAAGGTCGCTGGGCAGGACGAAGAGGTAGGCGTTGCTGTAGAGCTCTTCCCGCAGCTGACCGTCTACGAAGCCGGTGAAGATGATCCGTTCGTCGCCGCCGGCCTGCTCTTTCAGCTCGTCCATGTACCACTGGGTATCGGAGGAGCCGCCTGCAATGACCAGCTTTTTGTCAGTGTCAAGCTTTTTGAAGGCGTCCACCAGATAGTGACAGCCCTTTTCCGGCACCATGCGGCCCAGATAGAGGATGTAGGAGTCCTTTTCGAGGCCGTACTTTTCCCGGATGATGTCGGCGGGGACAGGGGCCGCAGGGTTGACACCGTTGGGGATATAGTGGGTGGTGCGGCCATAGGTGTCCAGAAAGTATTTCTGGGTGCTGTGGTTGAGCACGATGATCTCATGGGCGCACCGCGCACCGATTTTTTCACCCATGCGGATGTACCAGGAGCCGAAGGAACCCTTCCACTTGTCCCGCGCCCAGTCCAGACCGTGGATGGTCAGGATGACCCGCTTGCCGGTCAGGCGGGGGATCCAGGAGAACATGGCAGGGCCTTCCGCGTGGACATGGACCACGTCATAGGGGCCGAAAGCCGCCGCAAGGCAGCCGAAGAAGCTGGATGTCAAAGCCGCGAGGCCCTTGCGGTCGATGGTGGGCAGATGCTTGAGGCGGATACCCCGGTACTCGTCCAGATGCTCGGAGTCGTATTCTCTGCCGCTGACGTGATGGCCGGAGCGGTTGTAGCAGGTGACGATGTGGCCGTGTACGACCATCCGCGCCGCCAGTTCTTCCACGACGACCTCAATACCGCCTTCCCGTGAGGGAATACGCTTATGCCCTACCATCGCGATCCGCATCGTTGCATCCATTCCTTCTCGTTTTATTTCTGGGCGCGAAAAGTTACGCTGTTCGCCTCCAAATGACATAAAATGACAACCTGATTTGATCTAGTCTCATTGTACACAATGTCGGAAGAAAGGTCAAGATTTGAACTAAGATCCTTAGCTGCCCGCCAGACATGAAAAAAACTCCCCTCCGGGCGGGAGGGGAGCGGAAAAACCAATATCAATCGTCGTCGCTGTCGAGCTTGAGCACGGCGGTGAACGCCTCGCTGGGCAGGGAGACGCTGCCGAGCTGGCGCATCTTCTTTTTGCCCTCTTTCTGCTTCTCCAGCAGCTTTTTCTTGCGGGAGATGTCGCCGCCGTAGCACTTGGCCAGCACATCCTTGCGCATGGCCTTGACCGTCTCGCGGGCGATGATCTTGCCGCCGATGGCCGCCTGAACGGGGATCTCGAAAAGGTTGCGCGGGATGTTATCCCGCAGCTTCTCGCAGATGCGGCGGCCCTTGGCGTAGGCGTTGTCGCGGAAGACGATCATGGACAGAGCATCCACGGGGTCGCCGTTGAGCAGGAAGTCCAGCTTGACCAGGTCGCTCTCGCGGTACTCCTTGAACTCGTAGTCGTAGCTGGCGTAGCCGCGGCTCCGGCTCTTGATGGCGTCGAAGAAGTCGTAGACGATCTCACCCAGCGGCAGGGCGTAGTGCAGGTCCACACGCACGTCGTCCATATACTTCATGTCGATGAGGACGCCGCGCTTGTTCTGGCACAGGTCCATCAGGCTGCCGACGTATTCGTTGGGGGTGTAGAGGTGGACGTCCACGAAGGGCTCCTCCTGCTTGACGATGTTGGAGGGGTCGGGGTAGCTGGACGGGTTGTCTATCATCTCCACGGTGCCGTCGGTCAGGGTCAGACGATAGCGGACGCTGGGTGTGGTGGTGATGAGGTCGAGGTCGAACTCGCGCTCCAGACGCTCGGTGATGATCTCCATGTGGAGCAGACCGAGGAAGCCGCAGCGGAAGCCGAAGCCCAGCGCAGCACTGGTTTCCAGCTCAAAGGTCAGGGAGGCGTCGTTGAGCTGCAGCTTTTCCAGCGCGTCCTTCAAATCGGGGTACTTTGCGCCGTCGGCGGGGTAGATGCCGCAGAAGACCATGGGCTTGACCTGACGGTAGCCGGGCAGAGCCTCGGGGGTGGGGTTATTCGCCAGGGTGACGGTGTCGCCGACGCGGGTGTCCTGCACGGTCTTGATGCTGGCGGTCAGGTAGCCGACCTCACCGGCCTGCAGCTGGTCGCAGGGGGTCAGGCTGGTAGCGCCCATGTGGCCCACTTCCACCAGCGTGAACTGTGCGCCGGTGGCCATCAGGCGGATGGTGTCGCCGGGCTTGACCGTACCTTCAAAGACGCGGATATAGACGATGACGCCTTTGTAGCTGTCGTAGATGCTGTCGAAGATGAGGGCCTTGAGGGGAGCGTCCGGGTCGCCGGTGGGGGCGGGGATGTCGCTGACCACACGCTCCAGCACCTGGTCGATGTTCAGGCCGGTCTTGGCCGAGACGCGGGGCGCGTCGAGGCAGGGCAGGCCGATGACGTCCTCCACTTCCTGCGCCACCTCGTCCGGGTGGGCGGAAGGCAGGTCGATCTTGTTCAGGATAGGCACCAGCTCGAGGTCGTGTTCCAGCGCCATATAGGTATTGGCGAGGGTCTGGGCCTCCACACCCTGGGTGGCGTCCACCACGAGGATAGCGCCCTCGCAGGCGGCGAGGCTGCGGCTGACTTCGTAAGCGAAGTCCACGTGGCCCGGGGTGTCGATGAGGTTGAACTCGTACACTTTGCCGTCCTTGGCAGTGTAGTTCATGGTGACGGCGCGGGCCTTGATGGTGATGCCGCGTTCCCGCTCGATGTCCATGTTGTCGAGGATCTGGTCCTCCATCGTCCGCTCGTCCACGCTCTTGGTCAGCTCGAGGATGCGGTCAGAGAGGGTGGATTTGCCGTGGTCGATGTGCGCGATGATGCAGAAGTTGCGGATGTTGTCTCTTGCCATGTAGTTCCTCCGAAATTTATAGGATCCAGTCCTCGACGGCTTTGATGCCGCCGTTTTCCAGGTAAACGCGGGGTACCCGGCGGGAAACGCCGCAGAGCACCTCGTAAGAAATGGTATCGGTCTTGTGGGCGATGGTCTCGGCGCTGTCGCTCACTTCGCCGCCCCACAGGATGGCTTCGTCCCCTTCCTGCACGTCGGGCAGAGCCGAGACATCCACCATGATCTGGTCCATGCAGACCCGGCCCAGAACCGGGCAGGGCATACCCTTTATCTCCACGATGCCCTTGCCGCAGCTCAAAAGGCGGGGGTAGCCGTCGGCGTAACCGGCACAGAGGGTGGCGACCTTGGTGGGCTTTTCCGCGGTGAAGCGGCGTCCGTAGCTGGCCGACTGGCCGGGCTGCATCTCCTTGACCATGCTGACGATGGTCTTGAGCTTCATCACCGGGCGGAAGATGCCAAAACGCACCTCGTCGCTGGGGTCGAAGCCGTAGAGGATGATGCCGGGGCGTGCCATGCAGTGGGTGCGGGGCAGTCCGGCGGGCCAGTCGGGGTGGAGCATCACCCCGGCGGAGTTGTCGCAGTGGACGACGACAGGCTCAAACCCGGCCTCGGCAAGGCCCTGACAGGCCCGGACGAAGAGCTCGTGCTGCTGACTGGTATAAGCCACGCTGTCGGCGCTGTCGTCGTCGGCCACAGCAAAGTGCTGGAACAGGCCGGTCACGTCCAGACCCGGCAGGCGGCAGGCATCCAGCATCTCGGCCAGCGCCGCGTCAAAGTCGGTGCGGAGCGCAAAACCGATGCGGCCCATGCCGGTGTCGGCTTTGAGATGCACTTTGACCTTCCCGCCGGCGGCACAGGCGGCCTCGCTGAGGGCCTTGGCCTGGGGCAGGGAGTAGCAGGCTGCGGTGATGTCCTCCTGGATGAGGACGGGCGCACAGCCCGGCTCCACATGGCCCAGAATGAGGATGGGCAGCGTCAGCCCGGCTTTGCGCAGCTGACGGGCTTCCGCCAGACAGCTCACAGCCAGCCACGCGGCCCCCTCTTCAGCAAAGACCTTGGCGCACTCTACGGCACCGTGGCCGTAGCTGTCGGCTTTGACGACAGCGCACAGAGGCATCTCCCCGGCCCGGGCCTTCACGGTGCGGAAATTGTGGCGCAGGGCGTCAAGGTCTATCTCGGCCCAGACGTGTTTTTCAAATGCGGGCATCTGCATGGGCTGTGTCCTCCTTTTTTGATGTACGGGCCGGGTGCAAAGGACGCCAGCCGTCGATGCCGCTCTCCTGCAGAGCGTGAAGGGTCTTCTGCCGGAAAGCCCGGTCGGTGCGGCACCGCTCCCGGACAAAGTTTTTTGTGTCCTCCCGGGTGGTCACGCCGTCGGCAGGGCAGCGGCTCTTGACGATGGGAAAGCCTTCTTCCTTCACTGCACAGCGCACCTCCTGCTCTGTGGCGAGCAGGAGAGGCCGGATGAGGGTCAGCCCCCGGTCGGACAGCTCTGTCACCGGCGAGAAACAGCCGATGCGGCCCTCCCGCCAGAGGTTCATGTAAAACGTCTCGATGGCGTCGTCCAGATGATGCCCCAGCGCCACCTTGTTGCAGTCCAGCTCTTCGGCAGCGGCGTGGAGCGCGCCCCGGCGCATCTTGGCGCAGAGGGAGCAGGGATTCTTCTCGTTCCGGTAGTCGAAGACGATGGGGCCGATGAGGGTGCGGCGCACCTCATAAGGCACATCGTACCGCCGGAACAGCGCTTCCAGCGCGGAGTAATCCACCGGCTTGCCGCCAAACTGGGGGTCGAGGGTGACGGCCACGATTTCGAACGGAAAGCCGAGGTACTGCCGCAGCCGCGCGAGACCGATGGTCAAAGCTACGCTGTCCTTGCCGCCCGAAACGCCCACCAGAACGCGGTCGCCAGGGGCCAGCATCTCGTACTGCTGGACGGCTTTGCGCATCAGGCCGCAGAGCCGCTGCATCGCTTTCGTATCGCTCATGACAGGCTCACGCTCTCCACGAGGTTGACGATGTCGCTGATGGAGGCCAGCTTGGTCAGGCCGGAAACATAGATGACGTCGCCGTTGTCGTACTCGATGGTGGCCAGCACGGCGTAGTAAGCCTGAATATCACAGCGCACGGCGGTGACGGCGGCACCGTCGATGCTCAGATTGACTTTCCGGGGGCTGATGACGCCGTAAGCCTGCTGGAGCTCTTTTTCCGACTGGCCGATGAAGTCCTCATAGGTGTCTTTCGTGCCTTTCTGGAAGAGCACGACCTGATAGTTGGCGTCGTCGCTGCTCTCGGCAGAGGCCAGTTCCAGCGCACGGCCAAGGGTGGCGTCCTCGGTCATCTCGCACACCGGCCAGACGGCGGACTCGTAGTAGACGGAGATGCCGTTCTCGGCGGTGTAGCGGGTGTCGGGCGAAGCAGGGGTGCGGCGGTTGACCACGAGGGTCAGTACAAAATAGGCCAGTGCGCCCAGCAGGACGATGATGCCCATGGCCAGCAGCAGGCGGGAAGAGCGCTGCTGCGCGGTGTCGCGCTGGTGGATGTCTTTCGGCATGAAGGAATGTCCTCCTTATAAATGTAAGGCTCAGCCCCGGGGGTGGGGCTGTATCTTTATTAGTATAACATACTCGGGACTGAAATTGTAGCGCTCTGCCGCAAAAACAGAAACGAAAATGCGATTTGAGAAAATACGAGATTTCAAGAGAAAACAAGAGAAAACGAGAGATTCAAAAAACTGAGCCGAAAAAATCGAAAAATGATGTTGACAGGGACGTTCTTGTGATGTATACTGACACTCGCGCCCCAAAAGGTGCATTGAACCGTTGAAACACTTATCAGGAGGAAATAGATATGAGCACTACTCTCGTCAAGCCCGCTGAAGTCGAGCGCAAGTGGTATCTGCTCGACGCTGCCGGCAAGAGCCTGGGCCACGTCGCTGCTGAGGCTGCTGTTCTGCTGCGCGGCAAGCAGAAGGTCGATTATACCCCCAATGTTGACTGCGGTGATTTCGTCGTCGTCATCAACTGCGACAAGGCTGTTCTGACCGGCAAGAAGGCCGAGCAGAAGTTCCACATCACCCACAGCAAGTTCATCGGCGGCCTGAAGAAGGTCCAGTACAGCAAGCTGATGGCTGAGAACAGCGACCTGGCTATGACCTACGCTGTCAAGGGCATGATCCCTTCCAACACCATCGGTGCTAAGGCTCTGACCCGCCTGCACTGCTACCAGGGTGCCGAGCACGCTCACGCAGCTCAGAAGCCCGAGAAGATCGAGTTCTAAGAAGGAGGCAATCGAACATGTACGAAACCAAACCTTATTTCTACGGCACTGGTCGTCGTAAGGATTCCGTTGCCCGCGTGCGCGTCTACCAGGGCACTGGCAAGGTCACCATCAACGACCGTGACATCGACAACTACTTCGGTCTGGAGACCCTGAAGCTGATCGTCCGCTCTCCGCTGGTCCTGCTGGGCCTCGAGGGCAAGTATGACGTCGTCGTCCGCGTTTCCGGCGGCGGTGTTTCCGGCCAGGCTGGCGCTATCCGCCACGGCCTGAGCCGCGCCCTGCTGCAGCAGAGCGATGAGAACCGCGCTGCTCTGAAGAAGGCTGGCTTCCTGACCCGTGATCCTCGTATGAAGGAGCGCAAGAAGTACGGTCTGAAGGCTGCACGTCGTGCTCCCCAGTTCAGCAAGCGCTGATTTTATCTTCAACTGCTCAAAAACCCTGCAACCGCAATGGTTGCAGGGTTTTTTCTCTTTTTCAGCTACTCCAGAAAAATAACCGTTTTTAGCAGATGTTGTCCGCTTCTAACCGTTTTATAGGGGTAGCCCCAAATATCTACACCCAAATGGGTGCCCGGATGGGTGACAAAAACAGATACCGTCAATCTGTTTCGCAAAAAGCATCGTATACCACAACTACATTGACACAGGCACAAGCGTCATGGTATAATACTTTAAATTATAAAAGTAACTTAAAGGAGGTAATTTTCATGTCCCAGCATTTGCCCTTGTCTGTACGCGTTCCAATCGAGGCAGACAACCCCAGCATTCTTCGTGTGGAGAATCTTTGTGTCAAATGCGGTCAGTGCCGTGAAGTATGCACCAATGATATTGGTGTTCATGGCACCTATACGCTGACGCAGACCGGCGGAAAAGCCATCTGCATCAACTGTGGTCAGTGTTCCAATGTTTGTCCCACGGCCAGCATCACGGAAGTTTATGAATATCCTGATGTGCAGTCTGCCATCAAGGATCCGGAAAAAATCGTGATTGTCAGCACCTCTCCTTCCGTGCGTGTGGCACTGGGCGAGGAGTTCGGCATGGAAAAGGGCTCCTTTGTTGAGGGCAAGATGGTAGCCTTGCTGCGTGCACTGGGCGTGGATTATGTGCTGGATACCAATTTCTCCGCCGACCTGACCATTGTAGAGGAGGCTAGCGAGCTGATTCGCCGCATCACCAAACAGGATAAGCCGCTGCCTCAGTTCACCAGCTGCTGCCCCGCCTGGGTTAAGTTCGCAGAAACTTATTACCCTGAACTGCTACCCCATATCTCCACTGCCAAGAGCCCTATCGGTATGCAGGGCCCCACTATCAAGACCTACTTTGCGCAGAAAATGGGCATCGATCCGACTAAGATTGTCAATGTCGCTCTGACCCCCTGCACTGCCAAGAAGTTTGAGATCCGACGCGAGGAAATGAATGCAGCAGGCAAGAAGCTGGGCATTCCCGAAATGCGGGATATGGATTTCGTTATCACAACCCGTGAGCTTGCCAAGTGGGCCAAGGAAGCCGGTATCGATCTGGAATGTTTGGAAGACAGTTCCTACGACCGCCTGATGGGCGAAGCTTCCGGCGCCGGTGTCATTTTCGGCAATACCGGCGGCGTGATGGAGGCTGCGCTGCGCACCGCTTATGCCTATATCACCGGGGAGCAGCCCCCTGAAACCCTTCTGGATCTGCAACCCGTCCGCGGCTACGAGGGTCTGCGGGAAGCCAGTCTGGAAATTAACGGCATAACCATCAATGTGGCTGTCGTCTACGGAACTGCAAACGCCCGGAAGATGATTGAGCGCATCAAGGCTGGTGAAAAAGAGTACCACTTTATTGAGGTCATGACCTGTCCCGGTGGCTGCATCGGCGGCGGCGGTCAGCCCCGTGATTTGATGGCAGACGCCGACGAAAGCCGCCAGTCTCGTATTGCCAGCTTGTATCAGCGTGATGCAGGAATGAAACTGCGTTCCAGCCATGAGAATCCTGAAATCCAGCAGCTTTACAAGGAATTTTACGGAGAACCATTGAGCGAATTGGCAGAAGAAATGTTACATACGATCTATCAGGATCGCAGCAGCGATCTGAAACAAGGAGGACCTGCTAAAATGGAAAAATGGAAGTGCAAAGTCTGCGGTTATATCCACGAGGGTCCTATCTCTGATGATTTCGTATGTCCACTGTGCAAGCAGCCTGCCAGTGCATTTGAAAAGATTGAAGAGACCAAGGCCGGCGCAAGCAAGTACGCAGGTACCGAGACCGAGAAGAATCTGGAAGCTGCCTTTGCAGGTGAGTCTATGGCCCGCAACAAGTACACCTTCTATGCCTCTGTTGCCAAGAACGCCGGTTTTGAGCAGATCGCAGACCTATTCCTGAAGACCGCTGAAAATGAGCGTTCTCACGCACAGATGTGGTTCAAGGAACTGAACGGCATCGGTGATACCGCTCAGAATCTACTCCACGCTGCCGAGGGCGAAAATTACGAGTGGACCGACATGTATGACGGTTTTGCCAAGACCGCTGAGGCCGAGGGCTTCCCCGAACTGGCTGCCAGATTCCGTCTGGTCGCCGCTGTTGAGAAGCACCACGAGGAGCGCTATCGTGCTCTGCTGAAGAATGTGGAGATGGCAGAAGTCTTCTCCAAGAGCGAGGTCAAGGTGTGGGAGTGCCGTAACTGCGGCCATATCGTGGTTGGCACCAGTGCGCCCGAAACCTGCGCTGCCTGCGGTTATCCTCAGAGTTTCTTTGAGATCCACGCAGAGAATTATTGATATCCTTTTCCATGAAGGCCCGCCGCGGAACGCGGCGGGCCTATTTTTGAAGCTTTCGTTCCTTCCTTATTTCTTTACTGCTATTAGCAAAATTTATAAAGAAAGATCCTCGCAGATATTTCTAGACAACTTGCCGTCCCCAACTGATGCTTCTTCGAATTTCGCTCAGATTCTGTTGGATTTTTTCCGATCCTGTATGGGTGCCTCATGGGTGACCACAGAAAATCATCCTCAAAAAAGTCAGTAATATCAACGATTTGAGGGCGTAAGAACCCAAGAAGTACGGTCTGAAGGCTGCACGACTGCGCATATCCGGCGGTTGAGATTCCTTCATCTCCCTCTTGACAAAAACTGCAAAAGAGACTATTATACTAAACAGACAGACAATGGAGCCTGGGGTGTGTTCACCCTAGGCTTTTTTCTTTGGAATGTCTTGGGAAATGCATCGCTGCGGGCCGATAGAGGGGGTCCGCAGCGGAAAATTGGGATGCGGGCTGCGGCAGAATGGTGTCTGCCGGGCCGCAAAGAGGAACAGGAGAAGGTATCATGAACGAGAATGTTGACGGTATGATGATTCGTCTGGTCGGCCTTGCACTGGCTGTCCTGATGATGGCTGGCATGACCATCTACACAGACCTTTTCAAAAAGACATCCGACATGGATGCCCGCGCCGCTGTCATCAGCGTGCAGGACGGCCATGTGGCCGCAGAGGATGTTCAGTGGAACGCCTGAGATAAACTTTTCTTCAAACACAACACAGCGCCCCGGAGCAGTCTGCTCCGGGGCGCTGTGTTCGTTTATGCGTTTATCGTTTCTGCTGCTTCAGGCGGGTCATGAAGTCGTCAGCCTCGATGGCCTCAGGGGTGAAGCTGTTGTTGTTCCACCAGCTGGCGAGGGCGGCGGCAACGGTCAGGCCGCTGGAAATGAGCTGTTCCAGCTGGACGCTCTCGATGGGCAGCATGGGCTTGCCCACGGCGCTGAGCACCTGATTGGTCAGGGCCAGCGCCAGCGCAGCGGTGCGGGCCAGGGTGGATGCGGAAATCTTGTGATGGGTCATAGTCAGTACCTCTCTTTCTGTTTCAAGATATGTGTTCGGTGTGGTTCAGGTCTCCTGCAGCACGACGGTGCCGGAGAAGATGAGGGTGGTGTCGTCGCCGTAGTAGGCGCTGCCGTGGGCGATGTCGATGCAGTCGTTTGCTGTGACCCAGGAGGCCTCGACAGAGGGCGGGTAGAAGTTGTTGGAGGCGGCGAAATAGAGCTGGTATTCGACGCCCTTTTCCAGCGCGATGCTGCCCATGTCCAGCACCACGTCGTTGTAGCCGCGGACAATGTCGATGAACTTGTCTGCAAGGGCGGTCGTGGAGTCGTACTTGCGCAGGACGGTGCGCATCGTACCCGGCACATAGCCCTTGACGCGGAATTCCAGCGAGCGGAGCAGCAGGCCCGCTTTCTTGGCAGTCAGCGGCATAAAGAACTCGTACTTGGCGGGATAAGTGTCCCACGCGGGGATGTCGCCGCTGTCGGTGTGGGCCGTCTCGATGCGGTAGACGGCGGGCGTCACCGTGACGGTGCAGCTGTCGCTCTTGCTGTCGGAGGTGGCAGTGACGACGGCAGAACCCTTCTTGAGGGCAGTGACGCGGCCCGCATCCACCGAGACGATGTCTGTCGGCGAAACGCTCCACAATACCGTCTGGTCGGTGGCATCCGGGGGCGCGACGGAGGCGCTGAGGTCGGCAGTGCTGCCCCGGGTCAGTTCCAGCGTGTGCTGGCTCAGAGTCACGTTCTCCACCGGGATGATGTCCGGGTCGGGCAGGGGAGTGGGCGGCGTGGTGTCCCACAGTTTTTTAAGGTCTTCGAGGTCATCTCTGGCGCTGCTGTCGGTGTAGCTGGCAGAACTCAGAAGCTTGAGCAGAAGAGCTTTTTCTTCGCTGCCCAGCCCGCTGAGGCTGTCGGTGCTGATGGTGTCGGCGGTCAGTGCGCCGGTGGAAGCATCGACTTTCACCACCCGCACCAGCTGGCCGGCTTTCGGCGAGACAGGGCGGGGCAATGCCCAGACGTCCAGTGCGTTCAGCCGGACGGTACCGCCTTTGCCGTTGACGCTCAGCACAGCGCCCTCCGAGGGGGCATAGGCGGCGGCACGGTCAGCAGCGGCTTCGGCCTGCTCGGCATAGCCGGCAGCCAGGGTGGCGCTGGCGGCGGTCTGCTGGGCAGAAGAAGCGGCCTCGCTGGCGCTCTGCCTGGCGTTCGCCTCGCCGGAGGCGGCGCGTTTGGCGGCCTCTGCGGCGGCGTTGGCGCTGGCCATCACCCGGGCGATGAACTGCTCGTAGACCGAGGGGGTCAGCTCTTCGCCCGCGCCCTCGGTGGGGAGGATGCCGTGGACGTCGTACTGGCCGGGCCGGGTGTAGGCGGTGTAGCCATTGCCGTTGGCGGCGGCCAGCATCCACTCGCCGCTGGCCCAGCCGGTAAAACTCCGGCCCACGCTGACGCAGCCTGTTTCGTCCAGCGCCAGCGGCTCGGCCAGCGTGCCGTCCGTGTGTCGGATATGGAGGGTGACGACACACCCGTTCCACTGCTCCGGCAGGCTGAATTCCAGCCGGTCCACACCCTCGGCTTTCTGTGCGCCCAGATGCAGCCGGTGGGGCTGGGCGAGGAATTCCGTGCCGCCGAAGTCCCGGGCTGTGATGTTGATCTGCATGGTAAAAACTCCTTTCATTTGGTTTTGCGTTTGCATCTGGCCCGATTGTAGCGCAGAACGGCAGTGGGCGGAAGTACATACTTTTTTATTGAGAATTTGGCGGGTTAGGCATTTTGCCAAACGGCCTTTTTCGGAGAGAAATGACCTCCAGATTTTCGCTTGAAAACTGTCCGAAAACAGTCCGTGATTTGTGTCGAAAATGAGCCTGTTATGGCCGGTTTGACGCCGCAAAGCGGGCTGGAGATACTGCAAAAAACACCCCGGAAATGCCAACTCAAATGTTAAAAATATATGAACAAGTATGACTTTATTTTTGCGAAAAAATCGGAGAGAAATCATTGAATTTCATGAAATCGAGAGCAAACTATGTACAGAATGCACAAAAAACTATGTGAAGGAATTGACGAGCGCCTGACCTTCGATTTGACAAAACGGCCTCAGTCTGCTAAAATAACGTCCGCTCAACACACGTTGCAGCGCATAAAATTCATCACGGTGAAGTGAAAAGCCGCTTTTGCGGCGGCCGCTGTGCGGGGCATTTACGCACAGTCTGACGGGCCTTGAGATACAGGCCCGCTGTCCATTCCAAAATCTGAAAAGAGAGGAGTTGTCTCGTATCGCTTCCGTCAAATTTAAGAAAGCATTGCCCGGCTGCACCCGTGCAGCCTCATCCCGTGTGCTGGCGTTCTGCGTCATGGCTGCGTGTCTCGTGTTCACGCTGGCTGTGACCGCCGCGAATCTGCGGCTGACCTACGTCACAGACTCCCACGGTGCGCGGCAGGTGGTCCTCACTTCCGAGAGCGACCCTGCCCGCGTTATGAGCCTTTCCGGCATCGAAGCCGAGGAGGGAGACGAAGTCTATTACACTGCCTTTGCCGGCAGTCTGGCATCCCTGAACATCGAGCGCGCCTTCAGCGTCACCATTGAGGCTGACGGCCAGGAGTACCCCGTCAAGATGGTGGTGGGTACCGTCGCCGATGCTCTGGAACGTGCCGGCATCACTCTGGATGGGGACGACTACACCGAGCCCGCCCTCAGCGCGATGGTCACGGCTGGCAGCAAGATCGAAGTCCACCGCGTCGAGTATCAGGACAAGGTGGAGACGCAGGCTGTCCCCTACGACACGGAGTACGTCTACACCAGCCTCTACTTCCGCAACACCAACCGTGCCACCACCCTGCAGCATGGCTCTGAGGGCCAGCAGACCGTCACCACCCGGGAGCGCTGGGTGGACGGCGAGCTGGAAAACAGCGTCGTCACCGATGTGACCACCACCGTGGAGCCTACCGACCATGTGGTCAAGACCTATGGCGCCGGTGCGCCCGTCTCGCCCCTGACCGGCCCGGACGGCACCACCAACGCCCCCGCCAGCTACAGCAAGGTCCTTACCGGCAAGGCCACCGGCTATTATTCCAAGTCGGGCAAGGGTTCTTCCGGTCTGGGTCTGGGTTACGGCACCGTGGCCGTTGACCCCGATGTCATCCCCTACGGCACCCTGCTGTATATCACCTCCACCGACGGCAGCTTCGTCTATGGCTACGCGGTAGCCACCGACACCGGCATCGCCGTGCAGGATGGCCGCATCCTCGTGGACCTGTTCTATGAGACCTATGCGGAGTCTGTCATCAACGGCGCCATCAACGTCAACGTCTATGTCGTGGGCTGATGCGCCTTTGAAAAACTGAAGTAAAATAGTGGAAAAACATCCGCTCTGATTTTTTGCCAAATGTGCAAAATTCGGGGCGGATGTTTCTTTTTTGTCTTTATTCTGTTAAGTCTGCCGATATTTCTTGTCTAAAATTGGGGATATTGTATATATAAGAAAAATATCGACGAAAAGATTATGGTATATTCTACAAGAAAACTCTTGAAAAATCTGACGAAATTCTTTAATATATAAGAGAGTAAAAGGCACAGGACTGCCCATGCGGCCTGTGCGGGGAGGAGCTGTTTATGAAACCGACTGAGGAAAAGACCCGCAGCAATCCATCGGACCTTCCGGTGTATTTGTTCAAGCAGGGCAATAACTGTGAAGCGTACCGCTATTTTGGTGCACACATCGAGCAGCGGGCCGGGGAGACAGGCGTAGTGTTCCGCGTCTGGGCACCGCACGCGACGGCCATCAGCGTAGTAGGCGATTTCAATAGCTGGAAACCGGGCAGCCACCCGATGCGCAAGGTGGACAATGACTCCGTGTGGGAGCTGTTCATCCCGGGCATGAAGGAATACGACGTTTACAAATATTGCGTGACCACCCGGGCGGGCGACCTTGTCTACAAGGCTGACCCCTATGCGTTCCACGCAGAGACCCGCCCCTCGAACGGCAGCAAGGTCTACGATTTGAACGGCTTTGTCTGGCACGACGAGGCGTGGCAGAACGCCCAGAAGAAGGCCGATGTCATCAACGGACCTATGAACATCTACGAGATGCACGCCGGCAGCTGGAAGCAGAAAGAGGGCGGCCTGCCCTACAATTACTCCGAGCTGGCCGACGAGCTCATCCCGTACATCACCGAGATGGGCTACACCCACGTGGAGCTGCTGCCCGTCATGGAGTACCCCTTCGATGGTAGCTGGGGCTATCAGGTGACGGGCTATTTCGCCCCCACCAGCCGCTACGGCACCCCGAAGGACCTGATGGCTTTCGTGGACAAGATGCATGAGGCGGGCATCGGCGTCATCATGGACTGGGTGCCGGCTCACTTCCCGAAAGACCAGTTCGGCCTGTACAACTTCGATGGCGAAGCCTGCTACGAAGACCCGAACCCCAAGCGCGGCGAGCACAAAGAGTGGGGCACGATGGTGTTCGACTTTGGCCGCAGCGAGGTGCAGAGCTTCCTGATCTCCAGCGCGCTCTACTGGCTGGAGCAGTACCACATCGACGGCCTGCGTGTGGACGCTGTGGCTTCCATGCTCTATCTGGACTACAACCGTAAGCAGGGCGAGTGGGAGCCCAACAAGGACGGCGGCAAGGAGAACCTTGAGGCTGTGGCATTCCTGCGCAAGCTCAACCATACGATTCTGAGCCGTCACCCCCACAAGTACATGATCGCAGAGGAGTCCACCGCGTGGCCGATGGTCACGAAACCCGCTTCCGACGGCGGCCTGGGCTTCAATTTCAAGTGGAACATGGGCTGGATGAACGACATGCTCAGCTACATGAAGACGGACCCGCTCTTCCGTTCGGGCAACCACAACAAGGTCACGTTCAGCTTCTTCTACGCCTTCAGCGAGAACTTCGTGCTGCCCATCAGCCACGACGAAGTCGTCCACGGCAAGGGCAGCCTCATCAACAAGATGCCCGGTGACTATGAGGCCAAGTTTGCAAACCTGCGCACCTTCTTTGGCTACATGATGGCTCACCCCGGCAAGAAGCTGCTGTTCATGGGTCAGGAGTTCGGCCAGTTCACCGAGTGGAACGAGGCCAAGTCTCTGGACTGGATGCTGCTGGGCTACGACAAGCACACCGAGCTGCAGACCTACGTCAAGACCCTGAACAAGTTCTACAAGGACCACCCCGCCTTCTGGCAGATCGACTACAGCTGGGAGGGCTTCCAGTGGATCGTCCCCGACGACTCCCGTCAGAGCGTCGTGGCCTTCCTGCGCAAGGATGCAAACGGCAAGCAGATCCTCGTGGTCTGCAACTTCAACCCCGTCCTGCGCGAGGGCTACGCCCTGGGCGCACCGAACTCCGGCACCTACAAGGAGATCCTGAACAGCGACGACGAGGCGTTCGGCGGTGCCGGCACTGTCCACAACAAGGCTGTCCGCTCCAAGAAGAAGCCGCTCCACGGCTTCGAGCAGAGCATCACCATCACTCTGCCTCCCATGAGCGTGCTTTATTTCGAGGTGCCTGCAAAGCGCACCTGCAAGACCGCCGAGGAGAAGGCAGCGGAAAAGGCTGCGCCCAAGAAGGCTTCCAAGACCGCAAAGGCCGAAAAGGCTGAGGAAAAGGCACCTGCAAAGCGCGGCCGCAAACTCAAGGCAGAAGCTGCACCTGCGGAGGAAAAAGCCCCCGCAAAGCGCGGCCGCAAACCGAAGGCAGAAGCTGCACCTGCGGAAGAAAAGGCTCCTGCAAAACGGGGCTGTAAGCCCAAGGCAAAAAAGGCAGCGGAGCCGGCTGAAAAGCCCGCCCGCAAGCCCTGTGCCAGGAAGGCGGACAAGGCCGAAAAATAAGGCCGGGCCGAACCAACATTGTTGAACCATTTCCACCAAATATCAGGAAATGTTAAAGGGGAGAATAAAGCTATGGCAAAAGAAATCGTGGCAATGATCCTTGCCGGCGGACGTGGCTCGCGTTTGTACGCGCTGACACAGAAAACGGCAAAACCGGCGGTGTCCTTTGGCGGCAAATACCGTATCGTGGACTTCCCGCTGTCCAACTGCGTCAACTCCAACATCGATACCGTTGGCATCGCAACGCAGTATCAGCCCCAGAAGCTGAACGAGTACATCGGCAACGGCCAGCCCTGGGACCTGGACCGTCTGTACGGCGGTGTCCATACCCTGCCTCCTTATGAGCAGGCAAAGGGTACCGACTGGTACAAAGGCACTGCAAACGCCATCTACCAGAACATCAGCTTCATCGACAGCTATGACCCGGAGTACGTCATCATCCTGTCCGGCGACCAGATCTGCAAGCAGGATTACGCCGACTTCCTCCGCTTCCACAAGGAGAAGGGCGCAGAGTTCTCTGTGGCCGTCATGGAAGTTGACTGGAAGGAAGCTTCCCGTTTCGGCCTGATGGTCGCAGACGAGGACGACAAGATCACCGAGTTCCAGGAGAAGCCCCCTGTGCCGAAGTCCAATCTGGCTTCCATGGGCATCTACATCTTCAACTGGGATATCCTCAAGAAGTATCTGGAAGAGGACGAGGCAGACCCCAACTCCAAGAACGACTTCGGCATGAACATCATCCCCGCGCTGCTGCGCGACGGTCGCAAGATGTATGCTTACCACTTCAACGGCTACTGGCGTGACGTGGGTACCATCGACAGCCTGTGGGAAGCCAACATGGAGGTCCTGGACCCCGAGAACTCCGGCATCGACATCTTCGACGAGAAGTGGAAGATCTACAGCCGCAACCCCGTGCTGCCCGCCCAGAAGATCGGCCCCCGCGCTGTCGTGCAGGATTCGCTGGTCACTGAGGGCTGCCAGATCTACGGCTGCGTCAAGCACTCTGTGCTGAGCGCAGGCATCGTCGTGGAAGAGGGCGCAACGGTCGAGGATGCCGTCCTGATGGATGGCGTCGTGGTCAAGGCAGGCGCAGTGGTCAAGCGCTGCATCCTCGCTGAGAACGTCGTGGTGGGCGCAGGCGCCAAGATCGGCGGCGACGGCCCCATCGCACATGTCGGCACCGGTCTGACCATCGGCGCAGGCGCTACCGTCAAAGAGGGCGCCAAAGTATTTGATTCCGTCAAGGAGGGCGAGGAAGTATGCTGAGCCAGAACAACAATGCGTTGGGCATCATTTTCCCCAACAGCTATGATAACACCGTGCCTGAGCTGGTGACCGAGCGCGCAATGGCCTCGATCCCCTTCGCAGGCCGTTACCGCATGGTGGACTTTGTCCTGTCCAGCATGGCCAACTGCGGCATCTCCAACGTGTCTGTCGTGGTGCGCAAGAACTACCACTCCCTGATGGACCATCTGGGTACCGGCCGCGAGTGGGATATGGCCCGCCGTCACGGCGGCCTGAACATCGTCCCTCCCTTCGCTGAGAAGGGCGTGCGCATCTACTCCGGCCGCGTCGAGGCTCTGAGCTCCATCCTGAGCTTCCTCGAGGTGCAGAAAGAGCGCTATGTGGTCATGAGTGATGCCAACATCGCCATCAACTACGACTTCAACGCTCTGCTGGCTGCTCATCAGGCCAGCGGTGCAGACGTCACCGTGGCTTACCAGAAGGTCGAGATACCCGAGGGCCGCAAGAACGACAACTACACCCTGACCGTCGATGCCGATGGCCGTGTGACGGAGCTGCTGTTCAACGATTACCGCCCCGGCGAGCAGAACCTCGATTTGAACATCTATGTCATGGAGCGCCAGACCCTCATCAAGCTGGTCAAGGACGCTACCGCCCGCGGCCTCATCTACTTCGAGCGCGACATCCTGGCTCACAACGTCAACATCCTGAACATCCATGCTCTGGAGTACACCGGCTATGTGGCTCATGTCTGCGACATGAAGAGCTACTTCGACGAGAACCTGAAGCTCATTGATGAGAAGAATCTGAACGCCCTCTTCCCCAAGAAGAACCCCGTTTACACCAAGATCCGCGACGACAACCCCACCCGTTACGTCACCGGTTCCAGCGTCAGCAACTCTCTGCTGGCTGACGGCTGCGTCATCGAAGGCACCGTGGAGAACTGTGTGCTGTTCCGCGGCGTCAAGGTCAAGAAGGGTGCCGTCGTCAAGAACTGCGTCCTGATGCAGGATACCGTGGTGGAGGCCGACGCTGAGCTGGACTGCGTCGTGACGGACAAGAATGTCCGCATCACCGCAGACAAGAAGCTGAGCGGCACCAAGAGCTTCCCCGTTTACGTTCAGAAGAACCACATCGTCTGAACCGTTTGAGAATCTCCCATAGGGGCGGCTTCCTCCCCGGTAGCCCCTCTTAAAGAGGGGCGGGGGTACTGTGTGTACCCCCGCCCGCTCTTTTTGCCGCAGCGGGAGGAGATATGAATCCGTTTTATCAGGAAGGAGCGAATCTTATGAAGATCCTGTATGCTGCTTCGGAAGCAACCCCCTTTGCAAAATCCGGCGGTCTGGCCGATGTGGCCGGCTCCCTGCCCAAAGCGCTGGTCAAGGACGGCGTGGACGCCCGCGTCATCATGCCGCTGTATGGCGACCTGAAGTTCCGCGATAGGCTGGAATACGTTACCAACTACTCGGTCCCCGTGGGCTGGCGCAGCCAGTACTGCGGCCTGTTCAAGGCTGAGGTCAATGGCGTGACCTACTACTTCCTTGACAACGAGTATTATTTCAAGCGCCGCGGCCTCTACGGCTTCTACGACGACGGCGAGCGCTTCGCCTTCTTCTCCCGCGCAGTGCTGGAGACTCTGTTCTACATCGATTTTACCCCCGACATCATCAACTGCAACGACTGGCAGACTGCTCTGGTGCCGGTGTACCTGAACCTGTACTATCGTCATCTGGACAAGTTCAACCGCATCAAGACCATCTTTACCATCCACAACATCGCCTATCAGGGCAAGTACGGCACTGATATTCTGGAAGATACCTGCGGCATCGGCCGCCGCGACCAGCATATCGTGGAGTACGATGGCTGCGCCAACTTCATGAAGGGTGCCATCGAGATGGCAGACAAGATCACCACCGTCAGCCCCACCTATGCACAGGAGATCCTCGACCCGTGGTTCAGCTACGGTCTGGACGCTCTGCTGCGCGAGAAGCAGTACAAGCTCTGCGGCATCCTGAACGGTATCGACATGGACGCCAACAACCCTGCCACCGACCCCCACATCGCCTTCAACTACGATGTCAACAACTTCGGAGAGGGCAAGGCAAGGTGCAAGGAGGCTCTGCAGAATAAGTTCGGCCTCAACAAGGACGGCAGCCCCATCTTTGCAATGGTCAGCCGCATGGTCGGCATGAAGGGCTTCGATCTCGTGCAGAGCGTGGCCGACGGCCTCGTGGACCGCGGCATCGAGCTGGTCATCCTGGGCAGCGGCGAGAGCCAGTACGAGCACTTCTTCTCCGACCTGTGCGGCCGTCATCCGGGCCGTGTAGGCACCTACATCGGCTTCGAGCCTACCCTGTCGCAGGAGATCTATGCCGGCGCAGATGCCTTCATCATGCCGTCCAAGAGCGAGCCCTGCGGTCTGGCCCAGATGGTCGCCTGCCGTTACGGCACGCCTCCCATCATCCGCGAGACCGGCGGTCTGCGCGACTCCATCCACGACTGCACCCTCGGCAAGGGCAACGGCTTCACCTTCGCGGGCTACAGCGCCCACGAGCTGTACGATGCCTGCTGCCGCGCACAGGACCGCTACTACAACAAGGAAGACTGGAACAACCTTATCAGGTACGATATGGAGTGCGACTTCAGCTGGGATGTCTCTGCCAAGAGCTATGAGGGCCTCTACAATGAGACCGCAAACCTCTGGTAAGCCGAAAAATTAAAATTCTTTTTCACCCCGCCGGGTTCGGTCACACGAGCCCGGCGGGGCTTTTTGCGTGGGGGAACTCCCTCCGTCATCGCTGCGCGATGCCATCTCCCTCTAGGAGGGAGGCTTCAAGGCTCCCTCTCCGAGGGGCTGGCTGCGAAGCAGACTGGGGGAGTTTGCCCGCCGGGGCTTTTTGTGCCTTTCAGCAAAATCGTCCCAAAAGAAAACGCTTTTTCTTTCTCAAACGGGGCAGAATGATAAATGACACGGAGAAGATGAGCGGCTGAACCGAAAAACTTTTGGTTATAAATGACGAACTTCTCCGCGTTTATAGAATTTTGCTAAAAAGCAGTGGAAAATTGATTGAATTTTACAGCCGTTTTGAGTATAATGGGGAGTAAAGAACCTTTGTTCAAAGTTTAACGTACAGATCGGGCAAAAAAGACAGAGCGGCCCGGAGCACACACAGAGGGAGGGGAGCCGGACCGTGAAGGGCTGGTACAAGGCACTGGAAGACTTGGTCTGGCTGACCCAGCTGGGGCTGAATATGCTGCTGCCGCTGGTGATGTGTCTGGGCGGCTGCTGGTGGGCCGTCAGCCATTGGGGCTGGCCCATGTGGGTGTATCTGCCCGCTGTGCTGCTGGGGCTTGCCGCCGGGGCGCAGAACTTCTGGGTCTTCGTCAAAGAGCGGCTCGACCGCTCCAAAAAGGACAAGCCCCGCCGGACAGGCTTTAACTCGCATTTATGAGATAAGGGAGAGCTACATCTATGAAATTACAGCCGGAATCCAAAAAGGAGCTGCTCCGCATCGCGGGCGGCACGGCATTCTGCACCGCGATCATGTGGGTGCTTTTCGCGGCGCTGCATCTGGTGGGCTGGGTAAAGTTCGACTATACGGTCGTCCTCGGCAGCCTCGTGGGCGCAGCCGTCGCCATCGGCAACTTTGCGGGCATCTGCTTCGTGGTCCAAAAAATCATCGACGAGCCGGATGAGAAGCGCCGCAAGGCAACATTACAGCTTTCCTACAACAGCCGGATGCTGCTGCAGGCGCTGTGGGTGGTGGTGGCCATCGCGGCCCCCTGCTTCCAGCCCTTTGCCAGTGTGCTGCCGCTGTTTTTCCCCCGTGTCACCATTTATTACCTGCAAATAACGGGCAAGTACAAACCGCTCACGCCGAAGGCAGAGCCGGTGGACGTCTCGGTGGAGGACGACCCCGAACCTGCCGACGCGCAGCAGTCCGCACCCGATGAAAAAGGGGGTGAAACGTAACAAATGGAACTGAACGGCGCAAAGATCCTGTATACCATCCATACCAATATCCCTGTGCTGGGCGATTTCAAGATCACCCAGACTCTTGTGAGCACATGGATCGTCATGGCGCTGCTCTCGGCTCTGGCCTTCTGGCTGGGGCGTGACCTCAAACTGGAAAACGTCTCCAAACGGCAGGCCGCCGCCGAGTTCATCGTGGAACGGCTGGACCAGTTCGTCCACGACAACATGGGCTGGCACTTCGATAAGTTCATCCCGCTGGTGGGTGCGATCTTCGCACTCAGCATCGGCTGCAACCTGATCAGTGTGGTAGGCCTGTGGAGTCCCACGGCAGACCTGAACACCGAGGCGGCCTGGGCCATCGTGGTGTTCATCATCATCATGTACTACAAGATAAAGACCAACGGCATCCTCGCCTATCTGAAGGGCCTGCTGGACCCCATCTTCCTGATGGCGCCCATCAATGTGCTGTCGGAGGTGTCCACCCCTGTCAGCATGGCCTTCCGTCACTTCGGCAACATCCTGTCCGGTACCGTTATCTCCACCCTGCTGTACTGGGCGCTGGCGAGCCTGAGCCACGTCATTTTTGGCTGGCTGCCCGGATTCCTGAGCCAGCTCCAGCTGTTCCAGATCGGCATCCCGGCCTTCACGGGCCTGTATTTCGACTGGTTCGGCGGCTGCATTCAGGCGTTCATCTTCTGTACCCTGACCACCATCTTCATCAAACGTGCTGCCGGTGAGGAGTAAGCCTCCCGCCCCAGCATCCCCTAAAAACAAACATTTTCAGGAGGACACAAACTATGACTGACTTTCAATTCCTTGCTCGTGGTATCGCTCTGGCTGGCTGCGGCATCGGCGCAGGCTGCGCACTGATCGCAGGTATCGGCCCTGGTATCGGCGAAGGCAACGCTGCCGCTGCTGCCTGTGAAGCTGTCGGTCGTCAGCCCGAGTGCAAGAGCGACGTGACCAGCACCCTTATCCTCGGCGTCGCACTGTCTGAGACCACCGGTATCTACGGCTTCGTCACCGGCCTGCTGCTCATCTTCCTCGCACCCGGCATGTTCATGAACTACCTGCAGTAAGCGCTCCTTTCAGAGCTTGATTTCAAGAGAAAGGGGAGACGCTTATGCAACTTTATCAGGCATTGATCACGCTGGATGGCTGGACGTTTCTGGCCCAGATCTGCAACCTGATGATCCAGCTGGTGATCTTCAAAAAGCTGCTGCTGAACCCGGTCAAAAAAGTCATCGCCGAGCGCAAGGCCAAGGCGGACAGCCAGATCGCGGACGCCGAAAAGCTGCGCACCGAGGCTGAGGCCATGAAGGCGGAGTACGAGCAGAACCTGCAGAATGCCCGCACCGAGGCCAACCAGATCGTGGCTGCCGCCCAGAAGACGGCTGCTGCCCGCAGCGAAGAGCTGCTGGGCGAGGCCCGCGCACAGGCCGCTGCCCTCAAGCAGAAGGCCGAGGCCGACATTGCGCAGGAGCGCAAGAAGGCGGTCAACGAGGTCAAGGACGAGATCGGCGGTATGGCGATGGAGATCGCCTCCAAGGTGGTCGAGCGCGAGATCAAAGAGGCTGATCATCAGGACCTGATCGACGAATTTATCAAAAACGTGGGTGAAGCATCATGACCGAGACTGCAAGGATGTACGGCGGAAGCCTGTACGACCTGGCCGCGGAGGAAGGGCTGGACGAGCGCATTCTGGGCGAACTGGATGGCGTGACGGCTCTGCTGAACGGGGACGCCGAGTATCTGCATCTGCTCAGCATCCCCAGCATCCCCAAGAAAGAGCGCTGTGCGCTGTTGGACGAAGCCTTCCGCGGGCAGGTCCACCTCTATGTGCTCAACTTTATGAAGCTGCTGTGCGAAAAAGGCGCTCTGCGGGAGCTGCCGGGCTGCGCCCGGGCTTACCGCCTGCGCTACAATGAGGCTCACGGCATTCTGGAAGCGACTGCTGTTTCCGCTGTGCCTCTCACGGCAGAGCAGACCAGACGCCTGCACGAAAAGCTGGAAAAAGTCACCGGCAGGCACATCGACCTCAAAACGAAGGTCGAGCCTGCTGTGCTGGGCGGCATCCGGCTGGACATCGAAGGCACCGAGCTGGACGGCACCGTCCGCAGCCGCCTCGCCGGCCTGCGCAGCAGCATCGCAGCAGCGACGCTGTAAATCATACGAAGCCCTCCGGCCAACGCAAGGCCCGGCAGCTCTCAGAGCCGTAAGGCGATGAGATGCGGCAAGACCGGCCTGCCAAGGGCTCTCCCCACGGGAGAGCTGGCAAAGCCATCAGGCTTTGACTGAGAGGGCTATCCACCCGAAAGTTTACAAAGAATTGAGTGGTGAAGACACAACAATGCAACTGAAACCTGAAGAGATCTCCAAGATCATCCGTGCTCAGATCAAGCATTACGAAAATGTCATCGAGCAGAGCGAGGTCGGCACGGTCATTCTGGTGGGCGACGGCATCGCCCGCGCCAGCGGTCTGGAAAAGTGCATGGCAGGCGAGCTGCTCCAGTTTGAGAACGGCGAATACGGCATGGCCCAGAACCTCGAGGAGAACACCGTCTCCATCGTTCTGCTGGGCTCCGACGTCGGAATCAAAGAGGGCAGCACTGTCAAGCGCACCGGCAAGGTCGTGTCCGTCCCTGTGGGCGAGGCACTGATCGGCCGTGTCGTCAACGCACTGGGCCAGCCCATCGACGGCGCAGGCCCCATCGAGACGACGGAGTTCCGCCCCATCGAGAGCCCTGCTCCCGGCATCATCGAGCGCCAGCCTGTCAAGGAGCCGCTGCAGACCGGCATCAAGGCCATCGACTCTATGATCCCCATCGGCCGCGGCCAGCGTGAGCTCATCATCGGCGACCGCCAGACCGGCAAGACCACCATCGCGTCCGATACCATCATCAACCAGAAGGGCAAGGACGTCATCTGCATCTACGTCGCCATCGGCCAGAAGCGCTCTACCGTGGCAAACCTCGTGCAGAGCCTCACCGAGGCCGGTGCCATGAGCTACACCATCGTGGTGTCGGCAACGGCATCCGAGCTGTCGCCCCTGCAGTATATCGCCCCCTACTCCGGCTGTGCCATGGGCGAATATTTCATGCACAAGGGCAAGCACGTTCTTATCATCTACGACGACCTGTCCAAGCACGCTGTCGCTTACCGCGCCCTGTCGCTGCTGATCCGCCGTCCTCCGGGACGTGAGGCTTACCCCGGCGACGTCTTCTACCTGCACTCCCGTCTGCTGGAACGCGCGGCCAAGCTCTCCGACGAGCTGGGCGGCGGCAGCCTGACGGCACTGCCCATCATCGAGACGCAGGCGGGCGATGTGTCCGCCTACATCCCCACGAACGTCATCTCCATCACCGACGGCCAGATCTTCCTTGAGACGGAGCTGTTCCACTCGGGCGTCATGCCGGCCGTCAACCCCGGCATCTCGGTCTCCCGTGTCGGCGGCAACGCCCAGATCAAGGCCATGAAGCAGGTCGCCGGTACTTTGAAGCTGATTTATTCTCAGTACCGTGAGCTGCAGTCCTTTGCACAGTTCGGCTCTGACCTGGATGCCGACACCAAGGCCCGTCTGGCACAGGGCGAGCGCATCGTTGAGGTGCTCAAGCAGAACCGCTCCGCTCCCGTTGCGGTCGAAAAGCAGGTGGCCATCCTCTACGCGACCATCCACGACTACCTCGTGAACATCAAGGTGCCTGCCGTGGCCGAGTACGAGAAGGGCCTGTACGAGTATCTCGATACCGACGCAGCCGGTGCTTCCGTGATGGAGACCATCCGCACCACCGGCAAGCTGGAAAAGGACGCCGAGGAAGCTCTGAAGGGTGTGCTGTCCGCTTACACCGAGAACTTTATCAAGGCACACTGACAGGAAGGAGGCGTAACGCATGGCAGGTTCCATGAAGGACATCAAGCTGCGCATCAAAAGCGTAGAGAGTACCATGCAGATCACCAAGGCTATGGAGCTGGTGGCTTCCTCCAAAATGCGCCGTGCCAAGGAGCGGGTGGAGCACAGCCGCCCCTACTTTGAGACGCTGTACGAATCGCTGACCAAGATCGCGGCGGCAGACCCCCGCGCCCGCAATCCCTATCTGCGCCGGGACGACATCAAGCGGACCCTGCTGGTGGTCATTGCGGGTGACCGCGGTCTGGCCGGCGGCTATAACGCCAATGTGTTCAAGCAGGCCGACGCCGCCGAAGGCCCCGTCACCGTGCTGCCCATCGGCAAGCGCTCCGCAGAGTATTTCGCCCACCACGGGGCCGGCCTCTTTACCCCCGAGGTGCTGATGGCGGCGGATGTGTCGGTGAGCGAGTGCTTCACCCTGTCCCACCAGATAACGGAAGGCTTCCTCAAGGGCGAGTACGACGCGGTGAAGCTCTGCTACACCCGCTTTGACTCCATGATGACCCAGACGGCCACCACCCTCGAGGTGCTGCCTCTGACCATCGAGCCCACCGAGGCCCAGAAGGCCGAGGCCCGTCGGAGCCAGATCCTGTACAAACCCAGCTGCGAGGAAGTGTTCGGCGCTATCATCCCCGAGTATGTGGCCGGTGTCCTCTACGGCGCCGTGTGCGAGAGCGTGGCCAGTGAGCTGGCTGCCCGCCGCACCGCCATGGATGCCGCCACCAAGAACGCCGGCGAGATGATAGAGCATCTGAATCTGTATTACAACCGCGCCCGTCAGGCCGCCATCACGCAGGAGATCACCGAGATCGTGGCTGGTGCGGAAAATTAAGGCGGCTTGCCCTCTCCGGCATTGCTTGCGCAATGCCACCTCTCCCAAAGGGAGAGGCTTAAAGCTGACCGATACGTTTCAGGCTCTCCCTCTGGGAGAGCTGGACGCGAAGCGGCCTGAGAGGGCAAGGACGCTGACAAAGAGCATTCCATTAAAAGAGAAGGAGTTGTAGCCTATGTCCGAAAAACACATCGGCAAGGTGATCCAAGTCATCGGCCCGGTGCTGGACATCCAGTTCAAGGATGGAGAGCTGCCGGACCTGCTCAACGCCATCGAGATCGACAACCACGGCCAGAAGCTGGTGGTCGAGGTGGCGCAGCTGACCGGTGACAACGTCGCCCGCTGCATCGCCATGAGCAGCACCGACGGCCTGGTGCGCGGCACCGAGGCCGTGGACACCGGCGAGTCCATCAAGGTCCCCGTCGGCGACCAGTGCCTGGGCCGCGTGTTCAACCTGCTGGGTGAGCCGGTGGACAATAAGCCCGCCCCCACCCCGGAGGCTTACTGGCCCATCCACCGCCCCGCTCCCAGCTATGAGGAGCAGCAGTCCACCACCGAAATTCTGGAGACCGGCATCAAGGTCGTTGACCTCATCTGCCCCTACGCCAAGGGCGGCAAGATCGGCCTGTTCGGCGGCGCCGGTGTCGGCAAGACCGTCCTTATCCAGGAGCTGATCTACAACATCGCCACCGAGCACAACGGCTACTCGGTGTTCACCGGTGTCGGCGAGCGCACCCGTGAGGGCAACGACCTTTACGGCGAAATGACCGAGAGCGGCGTCATCAACAAGACGGCGCTGGTCTACGGCCAGATGAACGAGCCCCCAGGAGCCCGTATGCGCGTGGCACTGTCCGGCCTGACCATGGCGGAGTATTTCCGCGACGTCAAGAACCAGGACGTGCTTCTCTTCATCGACAACATCTTCCGCTTCACCCAGGCAGGCTCTGAGGTGTCGGCTCTGCTGGGCCGTATGCCCTCCGCCGTCGGCTACCAGCCTACGCTGGCTACCGAGATGGGCGCTCTGCAGGAGCGCATCACCTCCACCCGCAAGGGCTCCATCACCTCGGTGCAGGCTGTCTACGTCCCCGCCGACGACCTGACCGACCCCGCCCCCGCAACGACGTTCACCCATCTGGACGCTACCACGGTCCTGAGCCGTGACATCGCCTCTCAGGGCATCTACCCCGCTGTGGACCCGCTGGACTCCACCAGCCGTATCCTCAGCCCGGAGGTCGTGGGTCAGGAGCATTATGAGATCGCCCGTGCCGTCCAGAAGGTGCTGCAGCGCTACAAGGAGCTGCAGGACATCATCGCCATCATGGGCATGGACGAGCTGAGCGAGGAGGACAAGCGCACCGTCAGCCGCGCCCGCAAGGTGCAGCGCTTCCTGAGCCAGAGCTTCCACGTTGCAGAGCAGTTCACCGGTATGCCCGGCCAGTACGTCCCGCTGAAAGAGACGCTGCGCGGCTTCCGCATGATCCTGAACGGCGAGTGCGACGACCTGCCCGAGAGCGCCTTCCTGTTCGCAGGCACCATCGACGATGTGTTCGCTAAGGCGAAGAAGGGGTAAACCATGACGACCTTTCATCTGACGGTGGTCACACCGGACGGCTGCGCCTTTGAGGGGCAGGCCGAGCGTGTGGTCTGCCGCGCCATCGACGGTGACCTTGCCATTCTGGCCAAGCACGGCGACTACTGCACCGCGCTGGGCATGGGCGAGGCCCACATCGTTGATGCCGAGGGCAGCCGCCGCCGTGCCGCCTGCATGGGCGGGATGCTCACCGTGCTGGACGGTGAGGTGCGTCTGGTAGCTACCACATGGGAGTGGGCTGAGCAGATCGACCACACCCGCGCTGAGGCCGCAAAAAAGCGCGCCGAAGAGATCCTGGCCCGCAAAGACCTCGACCGCCGCGAGTACGAGATGGCACAGGCCCGCCTCAAGCGCGCACTGGTGCGCACTTCCATCAAGGAGTAACAGCTGAAACAAAAACCGGAGTCCCCGCGGGGACTCCGGTTTTGGCTGTATCAGAAGCTTTTAGAGCATATTGGCCTTCTCGATGAGGCTGCGGATGTGGTGGGCCAGCATCTCGATGGCGGTGGTGTTCTCGCCGCCGTTGGGGACGATGATGTCCGCGTTCCGCTTGCTGGGCTCAACGAAAGCCTCGTGCATGGGCTTGACGGTGGTGAGGTACTGGTTGATAACGCTGTCGAGGGAGCGGCCGCGCTCCTTGACATCCCGCACCAGACGGCGCAGGATGCGCTCGTCAGCGTCGGTGTCCACGAAGATCTTGTAGTCGAACATGGCGCACAGCTCCGGCTCCACGAAGGGAAGGATGCCTTCCACGATGAGGACGGGGGCCGGTTCGATGTGCTGGACCTCGTTGCTGCGGTTGTGGTCGGCATAGTCATACACCGGGCAGTCGATGGCACGGCCAGCCTTCAGCTCCTGTAAGTGGTAGATGAGCAGGGCGTTGTCGAAGGCGTCCGGGTGGTCGTAGTTCAGCTTGCAGCGTTCTTCAAAGGGCAGCTCGTCGTGGCGCTTGTAGTAGCTGTCGTGGGAGATGAGGCGCACCTCGTCCTCCCCGAAAAGTGCCTTGAGCCGACAGGCCAGTGTGGTCTTGCCGCTGCCGGAGCCGCCTGCGATGCCGATGATCAGATTGTTCATGTTCCAAAAACCTCCGCGTGCCGATTGTTGTAGAAAAAATTCCCAAAGTAGGGTATAATATTCTTATCCTACATAATAACACACTTCGCTCTGTTTTGACAGGGCCGAATCTCTGCTGGGAGGCATTTTGATGAAAAAAATCGTTCCTGCCCCATACATCGACCAGACTGAGCGCTGGGTCAACGGCTGCGAGAGCATCAGCAGCGTCATGCTGCTCCAGGCCGTGGGCATCGACATCGACCCGGATACCTTCATCGCCCGCGACCTGCCCCACGCCCCTTACTGGGAGCAGGACGGAAAACTCTACGGCCCTGACCCGTGGCAGGTCTACCCCGGCGACCCCCACGACCACACCGGATACGGCTGCTATTCGCCCTGCATCGTCAAGGCCCTGAACAGCGCTCTGGAGCACGAGGGCGCAGCCGACAAGTTCGAAGTCGTGGACGAGAGCGGCAAGACGGCGGCAGAGCTTTGCTCTTATATCGACGCCGGGATGCCGGTGGTGTTCTGGGCGACGCTGGATTTCCAGCCTGTGCCGGAAAAGCGTGACCACTGGCTGCTGGCCGATGGCACCGACTTTGCGTGGAAGTGCAACGAACACTGCCTGCTGCTGGTAGGCTACGATGACGAAAACTACTGGTTCAACGACCCGTGGCATGACCACGGCGTCTGCCCGCAGCCGAAACAGCTGGTGGAGGACTGCCATGCGGCCCAGGGGCTGTTTGCCGTCACCCTCCGCCCGAAAGGAGAAGCATGAAAAAAGAAGAACTTCAACAGAATATGAAAGACAGGATGCAGCAGTTCGAGGATGGCGGCCTCCGGCTCCTGAAAAAGGGTCAGAAAGGCATCGTCCACGCGATTTTCAGCCGCTTCGGGCTGGTGCTGCTGCTCATGCTGTTGCAGATCGGTGTGCTGTGGAGCGTGTTCCGGTGGTTCGGCGGACTGCTGCCCCATTACTTCGGCGGCAGTGTGGCCATGTCGGCCTTCATGGTGGTCTACATCCTCAACAGCGAGATGGACAACAGTGCTAAGATCACATGGATGGTCACCATCGCCATCCTGCCGGTCGTGGGTGTGCCGCTGTTTTTCTACGTCAAGAGCAACATCGGCCACAACGCCCTGAAAAAGCGGGTGACCTACCTCACTGAGGAGGCCCGGGGCTTACAGCCCCAGCCGCTGGCTGCGGCCCAGGAGCTGGCCGAAGCCGACCCCGGCGCGGCCTCGCTGGCGCGGTATCTCCACGGAAAGGGCGGCGGCTTCTCGGTCTACAGGAACACGGAAGTTACCTACTTCCCCGGCGGCGAGGCCAAGTTCGAAGAGCTGCTGCGCCAACTGGAAAAGGCCGAGAAGTACATCTTCCTCGAGTACTTCATCATCGACGAGGGCCTCATGTGGGGCAGGATCCTCGAAGTGCTGGCCCGCAAGGCCGCTGAGGGCGTGGACGTCCGGGTGATGTACGACGGCACCTGTGAGTTCACCACCCTGCCCCGGGATTACCCCGGCCGCCTCGAAAAGCTGGGCATCCAGTGCCGGGTGTTCTCGCCGGTGCAGCCCTTTGTCTCGACCCATTATAATTACCGCGACCACCGGAAAATTCTCGTCATTGACGGCAAGGTGGGTTTTACCGGCGGCGTGAACCTCGCCGACGAGTACATCAACCACATCGAGAAGTATGGCCGCTGGAAGGACGCCGCCGTCATGCTGGAAGGTGAGGCTGTCCGACCGCTGACCATCCTCTTCCTCGAGATGTGGAGCATCCTCCGGGAGCCGGAGTTTGAGAAGTTCCTCTCCGTGCCGCCCCATTCCGTCCCGGCGAAGGGGTTCGCGGCCCCTTACGGCGACTGCCCGCTGGACGGTGAGCGGGTGGGAGAGATGGTCTATATCGACCTGCTCAACCGCGCCAAGCGCTACATCCACATCATGACGCCCTACCTCATCCTCGACGGCGAGCTGGAAACGGCCCTCAAGTTCGCGGCAGAGCGGGGCGTGGACGTCCACCTCATCCTGCCCCATGTGCCGGACAAGAAGTTTGCCTATGCGCTGGCAAAGACGCACTACAAGTCTCTGCTGGACTCGGGCGTGAAGATCAGCGAGTGGCTGCCCGGCTTTGTCCACGCGAAGGTCTTTGTGGTGGACGACAGCGAGGCCGTGGTGGGTACCATAAACCTCGACTACCGCAGCCTCTACCACCACTTCGAGAATGCGGTCTGGATGAAGGATACCGCCTGCATCCCCGCCATCGAGAAGGATTTCCAGAAGACGCTGGAATTCTGCCGCGACGTCGAGCCCACTCGCGAGAGCATCTGGGAGGGCAACGTGCTGCTCCATCTGGCAGGAATTTTACTGAAAGTTATTGCGCCGTTACTATAAAACAAAGGGGAATGCCGTTCGGCATTCCCCTTTGTTTTACAAATAATCCTTATCCATCGAGAAGCCCCGGCCGCTGACCTCGGTGACATGGCTCACGATGAGGAAGCAGGTGGGGTCGATGCTGTGAGCCAGCTTTTCCAGCCGGGGCAGTTCCCGGTTGGACACGATGCTCAGAAGCACGGCGCTGGACTCGTGGGTGTAGCCGCCCTCGCCGTGGAGGATGGTCACGCCCCGGTCCAGCTGCTCGAGGATGGCGGCACAGATGGTGTCGGACTGGCTGCTGATGATCTTCACCTCGGTGCGGCTGGCACCCATCATCAGCATCTTATCCATGACGATGGTGTGGATGAGCACCATCACAATGCCGTACAGCACCTGCGGCATCGGGCTGAACACAGCCTGCATCAGCAGGACCATGATGTCGAAAGCCAGCATGGTGGCCGACACCGGCAGCTTGAACCATTTGTTGAGCACCAGCGGCGGGATGTCGAGGCCGCCGGTGGATGCACCGGAGCGGATGACGATGCCCAGCGAGACGCCGATGCCGAGGCCCGCAAAGACGGTGCAGAGGAAGATGTCCTCCGTCAGCACCCGGCCATTCGCTATCCCCTCGAACAGGGCGAGGAAGGCGGGGCTGAGAACACTGCTGGCCAGCGTATTGAGGGCGAAGGCCCGGCCCAGGACCACCCAGCCCCAGACCAGCATGGCGAGGTTGATGAAGAACAGCAGCCCCGAGACGGACAGGCCCGTCAATCGCCCGATGGCCAGTGCGATGCCGGTCGCGCCGCCGGTGATGAGGCCCGCCGGCTCGAGGAACAGCGCAACGGCCAGCGAGTAGAGCGCGTTGCCGAAGAGGATGGAAGCCCAGTTCCAGATAAGCTGTTTCCAGTGCGGATTCTGATTCATAGCGTTTCCTCCCATATCTCTACTATCATACCGGAAAACGGCAAAAAAATCCACGCCCGGCGGCCTGCCGGAGCGTGGATTTTTGTTCATTTGACAGATGAAAGTTTGATTTTTTACTCTTCGTCCAGCAGGCGCAGGCCGGCGGTATCGGTGACGGGCAGCGAGAAGACGATGGAGCCGGCCTTTTTGTCGGCGTTGTCCATGATGCCTTTCATGATGGCGTTCTTCTCGGAAGTGCGGCTGACGATGAGCACCAGCTCTTTTTCGTTCACGAGGTCGATGCCCATGAACCTGGCCGCGCCCTCCATGCCGGTGCCTTTGGCGTGGATGACGGTGCCGCCGCCGGCTCCTGCGGCCCGGGCCGCGTCCATGATAGAGCCGGTGTAGCCCTGATTGGCGATGACCAGCAGCAGGTCGTAACGGGTATCTTTCAAGGTGCTTTCCTCCTTCAGCTCAAGGGTCTGGTGTTCGGTGAGGAACAGCAGGGCGCGCTTGCCGCCGATGCTGCTTACCGGGACGATGAATGCAATGCCGGTACCCGGCACATCAATGCGCATCTGGCGGCGCAGGGCTTTCTGGATGCGGGGCCAGCTGTCCGCTGTGATGATGGCAAAGAGCACGGCTTTTTCGGTCTTTTCCAGCCCGAGGGTGGAAAGCGTCTCCTGAACGGCGGTGCCGGCACCCACGGTGCGCAGACTGACATCGACGCCGAAGCTCTTATACAGCTTCAGAAAGGCGTCTGTCGTGGGGCGGTCGGTGATGGTGACCAGCCAGTAAAGCGTATTCACGGCAAAGCCTCCTTACAGCTCGATGATGGCGTCGTCCGGCAGTTCGGCCAGCAGGGCGGCAGTATCCAGCAGGGGCTGGGCGCTGCGGGCCTTGCGGGTCTTGAGCTGGGCCACAAGGCCCATGAGCTGGACGGTGATGAGGGGCGTCATGGCGACCATGGCTACCACGCCGAAGGCGTCGGTGACGATGCTGCCGCCTACGGCGATGCAGGCACCCTGCGCCAGCGGCAGCAGAAAGGTGGCCGTCATGGGGCCGGAGGCCACGCCGCCGGCGTCAAAGGCGATGGCGGTGTAGAGCTTCGGCACCACAAAGGAGATGCTGATGGCGAAGAGGTAGCCCGGGATGAGGAACCACAGAATCGAGATGCCGGTGAGGACGCGCACCATCGCAAGGCCCACCGAGAGGGCGACGCCGGCCGAGAGGGCCGCGCCCATCGTCCCGGCGGAGATGGCACCGTCGGTGACTTCTTCGACCTGTTTGTTGAGGACATAGACCGCAGGCTCGGCCCGGACGATAAAGTAGCCGATGAGCATCCCGATGGGGATGAGCAGCCACCGGCTGCTCTGGCCGCCCAGGACCTGACCGAGGTAGTTGCCGGCGGGCATGAAGCCGATGTTCGCCCCGGTGAGGAAGAGCACGAGGCCGATGTAAGTATAGACGAGGCCTATGCCGATGCGGCCCAGCGTCCGCCGGTCGATGTGGAGGGCGGCGAGCTGGAAGATGCCGAACATCACGACGATGGGCAGCAGGGAAGTGGCGATCTCGTGCAGATAAGTGGGCAGGCCCTCGCTGAACAGCTGCCACAGCTCCACCGAGTCGCCCACTTCGGGGATGACCGGCGGCACGTAGCTGCTCTCGCTGGCATTGAAGACGATGCCGAGGATGAGGACGGCGAGGATGGGACCTACGGAGCAGAGGGCTACGAGGCCGAAGCTGTCGTCCGCTGCATGGCGGTCGGAGCGGATGGCCGACACACCGACGCCCAGCGCCATGATGAAGGGGACGGTCATGGGGCCGGTGGTGACGCCGCCGGAGTCGAAGGCCACGGCCAGAAACTCTTTCGGCACAAATGCAGCCAGAAGGAAGATGGCAGCGTAAAAGATGACCAGCAGCCGGGGCAGCGGGATGCCCAACAGCATACGCAGGAAGGCCATGACGAGGAAGATGCCCACGCCCGCAGCCACCGAGAGGATGAGGGTCATGTTGGGGATGGAGGGTACCTGATTGGCAAGCACCTGTAAGTCAGGCTCTGAGATGGTGATAAGGAAGCCCAGCAGGAACCCCACACCGATGATGAGAAAAAGGTTCTGGCTTCGGGTGAGCATGGAGCCGACCCGCTCGCCCATGGGGGTCATGCTCATCTCGGCACCCAGGGTGAAGAACATGATGCCGACGATGATCATGGCCGCGCCCAGCAGAAAGCAGAGCAGGATGCTCGGAGAAACAGGGACGATGCTGAAACAGAGCACCAGCACGATGGCCGCGATGGGCAGGACGGCCTGCAGTGCCTCCAGCAGCTTCTCCCGAAGCTTGGGGATGGATGATTTGATAATGATGTCCACCAGCCTTTCCCGCCCGGAAGCAGTGCCGCCGGGCGTCGGAATTGAGAAATATTTCCTTATCAAGTATACAAAAACAGACAAAAGTCCGTCAACAAAAGACCGGCTAAGATTGGCAAAGAAACAGAAATGTTACAAAAAGAAAAGGCTGCTTGACAGGCAACCTCTCAGTCTGCTTCGCAGACAGCTCCCCTACCGAGGGGAGCCTCTGGCGAAGAGAAAAAGCTTTACGAAATGCCAAGGCCTCTCCTCGATAGGAGCAACAACGACGACCGCCGCCAGTGGCGGAAACAGGGAGTCGCTGTTGGGGCCGCGGCCAGCAAGACGCAAGCAAAGCGCTGCGGATGCTGGGTGCCGCAACCCGGGCAGTGGCATCGCGCAGCGATGACGGAGAGGTTTATGACAAACAGCCTTTTGGATCTGCGATATTAGACGCCCTGCTTTGCCAGAACGTCAGAAGTCGGGGTGGAGAACACCGGAATACCGGCGTAGGGGTCGGGAGTGTTGTCGGCGGGCAGGGCCTTCATGTAGGCGTCCATGGACTCGGCCACCTTCTTGGCGATGGCCACGGCCTCCACGACGGTGCGCGCGCCCATGACGGCGTCGCCGCCGGCGAACACGCCCTCACGGGTGGTGCTGCCGTCCTCGTTGACGGTGAGCAGACCGCGCTGGTTGGTCTCGATGCCGGTGGTGGTCTTGACGAGAGAGTTCTCAGAACCCTGGCTCACCGAGACGATGACGCCGGTGTGGGGGTAGAAGGTCTCACTGCCCTCTACCTGGGTGAACTTGCCGTCCTCGCCCTTCACGGTGTCGCGGCAGATGATGCCGTTCTCACGGATCTCCACCGGAGCCTTGCAGAAGCGGAAGCCCACGCCCTCGAGCTTGGCGTACCGCACTTCATGCTCGGAAGCGCTGATGCACTCCTCGTCGCGGCGGGCGTAGCAGGTGACGTGGCGTGCGCCGTTGCGGATGGCAGTGCGGGCGCAGTCCATGGCGGAGTTGCCCACGCCGATGACGGCGATGTCGTCGCCCAGCTGGAAGGCCTTGGAGTTGGCCAGATAGTCGATGCCGAAGGCCACGTTGCCCAGCGTCTCGCCCTTGATGTGCATGGCGTTGGCCTTCCACAGACCAGCGCCGATAAAGACGCTCTTGTAGCCGTCCCGGAAGAGGTCGTCGATGGTGATGGTCTTGCCGATGGCGGTATTGGGGCGGACGTGGATGCCCTTCAGCTCGAGGTGGCGGTACTGGAAGTCGTCCAGCACGCTGTCGGGCAGGCGGTAGTTGGGGATGCCGTACCGCATGACGCCGCCGATCTTGTCGCGGGCGTCGAAGATGGTGACATCGTAACCCCAGCGTGCCAGCAGGACGGCGACGGTCAGGCCCGCAGGGCCGGAGCCGACGACAGCGGCCTTCATGCCGTTCCTGGGGGCGGGGCCGGAAGTCATCTTGTTGGCGTAGGTGGTGGAGATGTAGTCCTCGATGATGGAGAAGTGGACGGGGTCGTGGCTGGGCATCCGGTTGCGGATGCAGTGCCCCTCGCACTGGTTCTCGTGGTTGCACACGAGGCTGCACACAGTGGTCAGGGGGTTGTTTTCAAACAGCATCCGGCCGGCGTCGTCGAGGTGATTGTCCTTGAGCAGGCGGATGACCTCGGGGATGTTGGTGTGGATGGGGCAGCCCTGCTGGCACATCGGCTTTTTGCAGCCGAGGCAGCGGTTGGCTTCGTCCAGAACGTGAAGTGCCATGGTTCCTCCTTGTACCTGTCGAACAGGCGGTGTTGTATCCAAGTGTCTTTACTATAATACACCGAAACTGCCTCGGCATACAAGTGCCGAAATGACAAAATTTGCAGAAAAATTTCTGTCATTACGTCAAAAAGATATTTTTTTGACGAAGTAGGCCGCCCATTGCCTCCGGCGAAACGCGGCAGAGCGTACCAAAATCAGCGGCGGCAAGCTGCGCCTCGGCCATCCGAGCGGAGGCATCGCCTGATCCCCGCAGACGGGCCAGCGAGTGGGAGACAGGGAGGGTGCAATTTTTTAATAAAGGAAGGGCATCCTTCTTCCCGCCCAGCAGGTGGAGATAGGGCGGAAGGGCGGGGAGACTGTCGGCGGTGCAGCCCAGCGCGGCGTCCATGGCGAGGCGGCGCATCCGCGCCCGGGGGTAGCGGACGGTGGTGAGAGCGTCCAGCAGTTCGTCGTAGGTGGTGCTGGTACGGACCGCGGCTTGCAAACGGTGCTCCAGTCCTTCGGAGACGCCGCGGATGTCTGCAAAGGGCGCTTTGCCCCGGCAGGCAGACCGGAGAAGGGCCAGCTCGCACCGCCCGGCGGCGGAAAAATCGGTGTACTGCCCGGCGGCGTAAGCCTCCTGATAAAGCGGGAAGACCGCCTCGGGAACGTAAGGCGCGACGGCGTCCGCTCCGCCCTCGGCCCAGAGCTTGCGAAGTGCGCTGGCGCTGGCGAACTGCCCATGGGCAGAGTGGAGCGCCTCACCGTGGTTCGCGCCTTGCCGGGGCAGGGGATAAGCCTCCATCCGAGGCGCAAGGCTGCGGATGGCCCGGCAGTATTCGACAGCGAGGTTGTTGTTGGGCTTGTCCAGCAGGGCGGCGACCCGCTCGACAGATGCAAGCTGAGCCGCTGCGGCCTGCCGCGCGGCGGCGAAGCTCCGTGCGCCGCCCGCAAGCTGGGCTTTCAGGGCGGCGCGGTAGGAGCCGCTGTCAAGAAGCTCGGCGGCCTCCATCAGAAGGGCCGTGTCGGGCGTCTCGGCGCCGAACACCAGACCGTCGCACCCGGCGGCGGCAAGCAGCGCCACGCCCGCCCGGGCGAACGCCTCTGCCCCCGCGCAGGCACAGGGAGCAGGCAGAGCGAACACAAGGTCAGCCCCGCAGGTGAGGGCGGACCAGGTGCGGACAGCTTCAGGCAGGAGGGGCAGCGCCCCCCGCTGCACCAGCGAACAGCTCATGGCGACGGCGACGCGCTCTGCACCCAGCGCTTTTGCCTGCGCCAGCTGCCATGCGTGGCCGTTGTGGAAGGGGTCGTATTCGGCGATGATACCGGCAAATTTCATGACGTGACCTCAAAAGTTTGTGAAATATCTGTCATACTGCATGGAGAACTGGGGCAGAATGACAGGATTCTGGGCAGGATGTACAAAAAAGCCCGGGGACTTCGTGGCAGGCTTTGCCGCCATTGCGGCTTGAAAACCGGCCGACCCTATTATATAATAATTCTAGGGATCTGTAAAATTCTGCCCTCTCGGGGGTGGACAAAAACATATCTGGAGGAAACAAGAAGATGAAAATTCTGGTTATCAACTGTGGTTCTTCTTCCCTGAAATATCAGCTCATCGATATGGACGGTGAGAAGGTGCTGTGCAAGGGCCTGTGCGAGCGCATCGGCATGGAGAGCAGCATGATCACCCATGACGCTAACGGCCACAAGGCTACCACTCCCGCTATCTTCCCCACCCACACCGAGGCTTTTGCTGAGGTCGTGAAGAAGATGACCACCGGCGAGGGCAAGTGCATCGACGATGTCAGCGAGATCAGCGCCATCGGCCACCGCGTCGTCCACGGCGGTGAGAAGTTCAAGGCCAGCTGCCTGATCACCGACGAGGTCATCAACACCATCCGCGAGCTGAGCCCCCTGGCTCCTCTGCACAACCCCGCAGGCATCCTCGGCATCGAGGCAGCCCGCAAGGTCTTCGGCAACGTCCCGATGGTCGCGGTCTTCGACACCGCTTTCCACAGCACCATGCCCCCGAAGGCTTATATGTACGCCATCCCCTATGAGTACTATGAGAAGTACGGCGTCCGCCGCTACGGCTTCCACGGCACCAGCCACAAGTACGTTGCTCACAAGGCTGCTGAGTACCTCGAGGAGCCCATTGAGCGCCTGAAGCTCATCACCTGCCATCTGGGCAACGGCTCCTCCATCGCCGCTGTCGACCAGGGCAAGGTCGTTGATACCTCCATGGGCATGACCCCGCTGGCCGGCCTGATGATGGGTACCCGCTGCGGCGACCTGGACCCCTCTGTGGTCAACTACCTGAAGTACACCCTGAACATCACCGGCCACGAGCTGGACGAGATCCTGAACAAGAAGTCCGGCCTGCTGGGCATCTCCGGTGTTTCCAGCGACAAGCGTGACGTCGAGGAGGCTGCTCTCCACGGCAACAAGCGCGCTCAGCTGGCTTCTGACATGCTGAACTACCAGATCAAGAAGATCGTCGGCAGCTACATCGCAGCTATGGGCGGCGTGGACGCCATCGTCTTCACCGGCGGCATCGGCGAGCACGACGAGATCGCCCGTGCAAAGGTCTGCCACCACATGGATTGGCTGGGCATCCGCATCGATACCGACAAGAACGAGCATCCCGTGGGCGATGTCTGCGACATCACCGCCTGGGGCGCCAAGGTCCGCACTCTGGTCATCGCTACCGACGAGGAGCTGATGATCGCCCGCGACACCAAGGAAGTCCTCGAGAAGTAATCTCTGCATTTAAGGCATCCAAGGCCGCACCGCTCCCCCAAAGGGCGGTGTGGCCTTTTTGCTGTTTTGCACGAGCAAAGACCGTCTTATTATGCCGAATGCACAAAAAAGCGGGTGAGGGGTTGTTTTTTGGTTGACAAATCAAAAAAAGAACGGTACAATAGGGGAGTCCTCAGTCAGAGGACGTTTACTCATTCAAGCCCCTGGTAAGCTTACGATCAGCGCTATGGTCCCTAAAAACCAAAGGTATGGTTACAATCCTTCCGTGGGCAAGAACTAAACAAAGAGGAGATACTACTATGTTCGAAGACAAGACTTTAGTTTGCAAGGACTGCGGCAAGGAGTTTGTTTGGACTGCTGGTGAGCAGGAGTTCTACGCATCTCGCGGCTTTGAGAACCAGCCCCAGCGCTGCAAGCCCTGCCGTGATGCCCGCAAGAACGGCGGCGCACGCAGCAACGGCGGTGAGCGCCAGATGTTCGACGCTGTCTGCGCAGCTTGCGGCAAGGCTTGCAAGGTTCCCTTCCAGCCCCGTGAGGACCGTCCGGTCTACTGCTCTGACTGCTTCGCTCGCATGAAGCAGAACTAAGCGCTGATTCTACAATCTGAAGCTTAACGGCCCCCCGCACTGCTTGCAGTGCGGGGGCTTTTGTTTTCTCTGGGGGAGGGGGAGAGACTTCGCGCTTGTGGCGCGGGGTTAGAGCGCTTTTGCATTGGGGCTAAGTTCTCTTTTGCGTGCCAAAAGAGAACCAGAAAAGCACCCGCTTCGCGCGTGAAATGAACCCCAAAAGTTAGACAAAAATTGAATTAAGCAGCTCCAACGGTCTGAATCCTGTACTGTACAGGGCTCAGACCGTTTAGTTTTAATTTGATTCGGCGATTGTTGTAATAGTCGATGTAATCGACAATAGCCTTTTCGAGCTGGTCAATGGAATCAAATTTTTCCAGATAGAACAGCTCCGTCTTGAGCAGTCCGAAGAAGTTCTCGGCAACAGCATTGTCCAGACAAGTGGCTTTCCGAGACATACTTTGCGTAATTCCTTTTGCTTTCAGTAGATTCTGGTAGGACTTCATCTGGTATTGCCAGCCCTGATCCGAATGCAGAATCAGATTGTCAACCTTGTCCGGCAGCTTTTGAAAAGCACCTTCCAGCATATCCGTGATTTGCTTAAAGTTCGGATGGCGGCTCAGATTGTAGCTGACAACTTCGCCATTGAACAAATCAAGAATTGGAGACAGGTAGAGTTTCTGGTCGTTCACTTTGAACTCGG
>OGEZ01000078.1_pt1 | contig 105621 bp, 87 predicted proteins | sample 1570831 | NCBI WGS metagenome assembly OGEZ01 (sample SAMEA2582059, study PRJEB24529) | metagenome | biome: Human gut stool | place: China | collected 2011 | reverse complement strand
GGCGCGCACAGCGAAACGAAGAGACGGAGTAGCTCAGCAGACGCAGCCTTGACTTTTTGGTTCTTTTGGGTCAAGCCAAAAGAACGAATACGATCATAAACAACTAAACATTAAAAACTATGACATACAACAATGAAAATGGGACCATACGGCCCCGCACCTTTTCCAATTTGGAATTAGGATGCCTGTACTGCCCGCACCTGACGCCGGCGATGGCATCCCGTCGGTTAAAAGAGTGGATTATCTATAATCCCACCCTGGTAGAGATGCTGAAAGAATCGGGCTGGAACCCGCGGAACCGGATTTATACCCCGCATCAGGTAGCCTGTATCTTCAAGATCTTGGGAGAACCGTAAACGAGGGGGGGCAGTAACCCCATCGTCTATCCACACAAAAAAGGCGCAATCCCCCGGGGGATCACGCCTTTTTACACAAAACTAAAAGTATCCAATTGGAATTGATTACCCTTTATACGCCCCATCTTTGGCTTCAAAGATGACGGACGGCTCGATCACATGGACCGTATGCCAGACACCCGCGGGAATCTGCATCCCGTACTTCCCTTCGGCTGGCGACAACAGCTGGCGGGATACTTCGCGGAAGGTCGGCTGGCCGTTCCCCTCCTCTACTTCTTCGTAGATCACTTCTTCGAGTTTCCCCATCAGGCAGACCACCGTTTCGGCGGTCTCTTCATGGCGGTGAATGGCTACTTCCGTACCCGGCAAGAGGGCATTCAGCATCCGCTGCGAGGTATCGGCAGCCGAATTACGCAGATCATAGTGCTGACGGAGCCGGGGTGATTCCTTGGCCCGGTCTAATAAGGAGTTGATGAATGTTGTATCAAGTAACATAGTCTTTTTGAGTTTGTCGGTTATCAGGTTGTAAATTTATGCTTATTTCTTCAAACGCATCAGGTATTCCGCATGCAAATGATAATATTTCCGCATGAACAGTACGTAGGCAATGGCCAATACCACGACTACCACCACCAGATAGATCCAATGCGCCACCACGGTATCAGGAATACCATAAATAAAGAATAGTGAAAGCACCAACTGCAAAATCATATAGAATGAAGTCACCTTCACATGTCCGATCTTCAGCTCGTTGGCCATCAACTGATAAGCATGTTTCCGGTGGGCTTCACCCAAATTCTCATGAAGCATGATCCGGTGGACAATCGTCAGGCACGCATCAACACCATAGACTACCAGTAAAACCAGATACGTGATGTCCTTGGTTTGAAGAATCTCTTTCCCTAAGATAAACAACAGGATAAAGGCGATTCCGATAGAGCCGACATCCCCGGCAAAACATTTGGCTTTTCCTTTCGGACGGAAATTAAAGAGACAGAATACCAGAACACTCAAAATAGAAACTTCTATCAACGATGATTCCACGAAACCGTCTCTCTTATTCAACAACATCAGCGGAATCAACACTGCCAATGAATAACCGGCCGTAATCCCATTAATACCATCCATGAAATTGATCACATTCGTGATACCCACATAGACGATCAACGCCAAAAGCACCACCCACCAAAGTTCGATATGTAAAATATCCAACTGGTAGAAAGCCATCGCCGCAGCCACAAACTGAACCACCAGGCGCAAAGAATCCGGCAAGCTCCGAATATCATCTATAAAACTGACACCCGCCACCAAGGTCAATCCCGCTAAAAACCATGGATAATGAAAGCCATAGAACAGACTCCACACCCATACTCCTATCAGGAAGATAATTCCTCCCCCACGAAGAACCACACTTGTATGGCTACTCCGCTCGTTCGGCTTATCAATGATATTGAACTTGTCGGCAATACGGAAGTAGAGGAGTTCAATGACTAAAAGCAATACAAAAATCAAGGGATAAATCAAATAACTATTCATAAGTATCCTATCTCTTATTGATGAGATTTAAAACTCTTAATCGTATAGGTCAATCCTTCTTTAGCAGAAATTGGGAACTTTTGCAACCCCAATGCTTTCTTTATTTTAGCATTACTTACCACATAGTTCTCGGTTAATTTCTGCATCCGCATAGGATTTAATGGTAAATGAAGCCAACCTCCCAACTGGGCAATTCCATTCATCAGTCCTTTGGGAATATACCAGATGCGGGCTTTCTTCCCTAATGCGGCACAGATAATTTCAATCAGCTCATTTGTCGATAAAGCTTCATCATCGGCCATGTGATAAATTCCACTCGCTACTGGTTTCGTCAATAACCCTTCAATAACAACACACAGATTACCTATGCTTGTAAATGTCCTTCGATTTTCGAAAGCACCTAACGGCCAGGGAATACCTTTACGAACTACCTGATACAATAAATTCAGATTCCCTTTATTCCCCGGTCCATGAATCATACACGGACGAAGAATATACACCGATTTATCAACAGGCCATTTACTTTGGATATATTCTTCTGCTTTGATTTTACTTTCTCCATAAGGGCCTTTGGGAGAAGGAATAATATCTTCTGTCAAGACATCACCTACCACCTGATCGGCAGCTGCTTTGACAGAACTGAAGAATATGAATTTCTTGGCCGAAGACTTCAGAAAATAATCATATATTTTTTGTGTCAGTCCTGTATTGATATCAAAATAAACCTGTGCTTTTGACCGGTTCTTGGTATCATGAGCTTTCCCTGCCAGATGAATGATCGCATCAACTTCGGGAATATTCCCTTCTTCCAAATCATTCCAACTATATGTCTTAACAACGCCTTCTTTCTGTGGAGCTACAATATCCAAACCATATATTGTATTCTCAGAGCTAAGCGCCTTTACTAAGTTAGAGCCCACAAATCCATGGACTCCGGTAATGAGGATATTCATTGATATAATTTTTCTATTTCGTTCCAGACTATATGTTCTTCAAAATTCCTGATAACAAAATTACGGCCCTGAACTCCCATTGTTCTTGCATATTCAGGATTCGTAATGAAATGTTCAATGGCTAATTCCAATTCATGCGAATCATGTTGAACAAATACCCCTGTTTCATTGGGAAGTATAGAATCAATGCATCCGGTCACCCGAGTTGTAATAACGGGTAATTCCATTGCTGATGCTTCTAAAACAGAAGTGGGAAATCCTTCCCGATAAGATGGCAGCACAAAAACATGCATCATTGCATAAAAATATTCCATTTGCCGATTATCAACATACCCCGTATGGATAATGGCCGAATTGGACTGAATTTCCTGTACGACTGAAACAGGAACAGCATCACGAGCCTCTAACATTCCCACCAACAGTAATTTCGTATTTGGATAATTCTTATGTATTTCCCGAAAAGCTTCCACAAGCTCTACAATACCTTTGTCACGCACTAAACGACCGGAAAAACCAATCACATAGTCTTTATCAGAAATACCATATTTATTTCTTAAATTAACTAGGCTAAGTTTGTTTATGTTCTCCTTCGAAAATCGGCGTATATCGATACCGTTGCATGTACCATGAGCCAAAACCAATTGTTTCGAAGCTGGATTTAACCGATCTTCTAAACTCCGGCGAGATACAGAAGGGCTTACACAAACTATCTTAGTCGCGAGCATAGATGCCAACCGATCCATAGTAATCAACAGATAACGTTTCAGACCTTTGGATGTTTCATAAACCAAACCATGCCTAAAATAGATCCTGATTTTAGTTCCAGCCAAAAAGGCGGCAATCATCGCCAAAAGACCTCCCTTCGGTGTATGCCCAGTTACAATCTCTATTTTATTTTTCCGAATATATCGAAAGATTTGCCACACAGATTTAAGATCCTGTCCTAAAGAGATTTTTCTAAGAATAGGTATTTCTTTATACTTAAACCCTTGTTGCTTCGCATAGTCTTTCAATTCTTCTGACGGACTACAAACGATGTGCATATCATATCCTTTTTTCCGGAAATAAGTTAATTGATTCCCTAAAAAAAAGGGTATAACAAAATAGATGTTTACTACATGCAGGATATGAAACATAATTGTATTTTTAGAATAGTTGTTATATATGGAATCTTCAAAAGTTACATATTTTTTATAGAACAGATTCTGTTTATTTCGTAATATATCTATCATCCAGTAAAGACTGATAAAGTTGTAAATATTGATCGACTGTTTTATGGATATCAAACTCGGCAGCCCGATGTAAACACCGATCTGCAATCTGCTGATAATAAACTGGATCCTCATGTAAGTGTAAAATAATATCGGCTAAAGCCTTGGCATCCCCATGCGGGAACAAGATTCCAAAGCCATCCACTACTTGTGCTAAACCTGGGACATCTGATGCGATTACTGGTTTTCCTGCAGCCATACCTTCTACGGCAGCTAATCCAAAACCTTCCCAATGTGAAGATTGAATAATTATATCAGATGATTTCAAAAGAATGGGGACATCATTTCGGATACCCCAAAAACGAACTACGGCAGAAAGATTCAATTCATCAACTAAATTCATAACTTCTGGACGTCTTTCCCCATCTCCAATTAGCCAAAGCTCATACTGATCGGCCGGCAGGTATTGGAATGCCTTTACCAGTGTATCTTGATCTTTTTGTGGACGAAAACCCGCAACCATTGTGATAACTGTTTTCTTGCTTTTTAAAGAAGAGGCTGCTTCTGCCATTCGATAAAGATTTACATCAATACCGTTATAAATGACTCTAAAGGATTTATCCGAACCTAAATATTGCTGAAGATTGTCATACGTCTTATCCGATATACAGATAACCGACTGATACCGGCTATACATCCATTGATCCAATAATTTATATCCTTTCCAATTTCGCCGGCGATTAAAAGTATTATGTTCGGTCGTAACCAATATGGTAGAACTAAATAAACCTGCGATAGCCGTAAAAAGCTGACAAGCCGTATTATGCGTATGCACGATATCATATTTCCGTAAGAAAGGAATCAGTTTGAATATATACAATGGATTATATACTGAACCTCCCTCTCCTAACTGATAAATCGTAACCCCTTTATCCCGCAACTGTTTCTTAAAAGGAGTTTCTGTACCGTCAAACAACAAGACATCCACCTGATGACCTTCTTTTTGATATAAGGGAACCATATCCACAATCAGTTTTTCAGCTCCTCCTGTTCGCAAAGAGGTTATGACTTGAAGGATTTTCATATTTTACTTTTCTTATCCTTTAAATAGAACAATAATCCTAATGGATACATAAATAACGAAACAAGACCGATTTGTTTTATTTTATGAGAGAAAGAATCCTTAGCACAAAAAGAAAAACGCCAGAAATTAATGGCTGCTTTCAACTTTTGCAAAAAAGGAATAGGCATATAATACAATTCTGAATAATACAACATTGATACCAACGGACTTTGCATGCGCAATTTAACAATTTTAGCAGTCAGTCCATCTGGAAGATAATCACACATATATATATTTTGATTAAAATAGCGGAATTTATATTTTGTTGCTATTCTATTCCAAACTAATGCTTCCGGACAGAATTTTTCATTATTTATCTCAGGAAAAGGAAATTCTTTTAATACTGACGTTCTAAACACTTCAGCCATATCCCCTACTGCCTTATATTTATAACGAAAATCAAGAGAATTACAATCAAGTATTTGATAAGGGAACTCACTTCCCACCTTTTCACCAGAAAAATAATACTTTAGGCCACAGACACCAGCAAAAGATAAATCACTTTTAATTTGAGAATAATATTTTATAATCTGTTCAATTGAGGTTGGAGGCAATTGATCATCACTATCTACAATAAAAAACAATTCTCCTCTTGCTAATTGTACGCCTCTATTTATTGCACGATGTTTTCCCCCATTATTTTGTTTTATATACCGAATCTGTATTTTATCCTCAGCAATAAAACTGTTTATTAAATTTTCAGTATCATCAGTACTTCCATCATCAACTATCAACCACTCAAAATTTAAATTTGATTGCTGACATAAGCTTTGGTATAGCTTATAGATTATATAAGCTCTATTATAAGTTGGAGTAAAAACTGTTATCATCATAAATTCCTATTCAAATAAAGTTGCACCATATAATTCTAACCACGAGCGATAAGGTAACATTGCCCCCCCATCAAATAATGTAATATATCGAATGAAACCATAACAACTTATGATTGCAACGCCCAATATAACCATCCACTTACGAGATTTATATATATCACAAAGATATCCTAAGATAATTGCATAAGTTGGAACAAAATAATCAATCTCTCGTCTAAAAAATAAATTTGAACGAAATAGAGTCATTATCGGTAACAAAATTAAAAATAACTTTATCATCAATGGAGCATATTTACTTTGATGTACAATCTTATCATAATTTATAATTAAAAGCCCCATTACTAATAAGTATTCTAAAGTATGAAATATACTTAAGGACTCTTCACCTCCCATATAATTAAGTGCTTTTTGTTTCATCATAGGATCAGACACAAAATCTGTCAGAAAAGAGAAAGAAGCGATTGGATCAATTCCAAGCTCTGAAATTATTGTAGTCGGAATAAAAATAATATTTAATATAATCAGCTTCTGTTTTGTAAGATTAAAATAATTAATCAAATATACTAGATATAAAAATATAGCACCATTATGGAATGGCAATATAATGAATGTTAGAATCAAATAATATTTTAATGCCTTTCTTTCATAAATTAATGGTAGCATTAAATAAAACAAAACTATCGTTAGAGGTTGCCTCATGGATATAAAAGTCTCATAAAAAAACATTTTATATAGAAATATCAAAATAAATATACCCCAATGGTTCATATATCGTTTTAATCCAATATACATGCAGGTATATATAATTATCGATTGTAAAACTAAATATCCATAAAAAGACAAACCAAAGAATGTTTTTATAAAAGAGATATATCCAATATACCCCTTCTCCATATTGAATAAGTGATAATATTCATGTAAGTTCGAATAATCGTATAAATAATTAAAGAAATCCGGAGTATTATTATATACAGAATAATAGACACCGAAATCTGTTCCTCCTATCGTTCTAAACCCTGTTAATAGCCCTAATATCAATAATATTAAAATATCACAATATGCCTTCTTCTGGGAAGGCATTTGCTCCTCGACAAATATTATAAATAAAACTATAATAAATATACTTATATAGAAAAACATTTCCTTCTTATTTTAAAAGATCCATCCATTGTTTCATTATAATGTCTTCAGACCATCTGTTTTTATAATCACTAATCGCGGCTTGCCCCATTTCTTGTAATTTTGCATGATCACTGATCAAAGAACAAATTGCAATAGCTAATTGATCACTATTCTCAGGATCAACTAATAGACCATCAATAGAATCTCTCACAATATTTTTAGGACCAAAAGGACAATTAAATGCAACAATAGGTAAACCACATGATTTAGCTTCTATTAAAACTAGCCCAAAAGGCTCATACCGAGATGGAAGAACATATAGTGAGGCAGATAAATATATCGGTAAGATATTATTTTGAGCGTGTAATACATTTATAGAGTCCGAGAGAGACAATCGATCAATTATCCTACAGAGTTCATCTCTGTCATCACCCTCACCCACTATTTCTAATTTCCAATCTGGATATTTATGATGCACAATTTCCCATGCCTTAACTAACAAATCAAAGCCCTTTGTAAATGTTAATCTACCTATACTTAAAACTTTTTTTGAATTTAAGGACGAAATCATTTCCTGGGGATTAATTGTTGTAAAATTAGGAATACAATATACTTTATCCTGTATAAGTGCCGGATAACTTTTCTTGTCTGTTTCTGTAAGCACAATTTGTTTATATCCACACAAAGCAGATATCAATCTCATCAGATATCCCCAAATAGAACCTGCACGTAAGAAAAAATGATCCCAAGTAATAATTTTAGTCTTACAACCAAAGTTTGAAAACAAACTAATTATTGCCATTTGAAAAGCGACATTAATCAAATAATCTGGTTTATGTTGCTTTAAATATTGTCTTAATTTTATGATCGCTTGTTTTTTCTGAGAAAATGATAAACATAACGAATCTACTTGTATGCTAGGATTCAATGTAAAAAAAGATGTTATATTTCTGTCTAATATTATAAATTTTACACAAAAGCCTTTAGTAACTAAAGAATTAGCTAAATCAACAGCAATTCTTTCCGTTCCTGCTCCATTAGCTAACGATTCTATAAAAAAAACTATCAACTTCATAAAAAACAATTTAAGGAATTACTCTTTTATCCCTGAAAGTATAAGCTTCAGAGATGTCCTGTTTTTAACTAACACAGATAAATATAAGCATGTGTCAATAATTAGCATTGAAAGGGCTAACATAATTCTAAAGAAAGCAAAATGTATTCATGTTAATACCCTATTTTAAATATTTTCCTAATTAAATCCAATATTACTCTCATAAAAATATAGTACTGCTGTTTCAACCAAGGATCTATATAAACATGATTTTTTAATGCTATTTCTAATCCATTGACGCTATAATCCATATAAAACTGATTTCGTTTTTCTTCTCCAGCTATACTCCGATAAAGCACCTTATTCCCTGCCATAGCTTGTTCGATATCACTTTCAAAACTTACTACATTATTTTCAATTTGTTTATACAAATTTTCTCCTTTTATACTGTTTAACAAAATTAAAGAAACACCTTTGTCATCATCAAAATTCGGATACTTTTTTCCAATTCCCCAAAAATCACCTAAAGAAATATCTCCTTGCCTATGAATAGACGCAAAAGGACAATGGAAACAACTATTTCGCTGAGATTTATTATTCAAAAATAAGGATAAATATCTATCATAACCACTAAATTTATAGTACTGCTTACCATTTTCGAAATCAACTTTCATATGTAGCCTTTTCCAACTTTTTTCCTTATCTCTGAAATTTAAATTAATTACTTTTGAGCCATTCTTCATCTCTAACATCTGAAGATATTCCCTAAATAACTTAGGAGAAGGCACTCCATGACACAAAACATCCACACATATTAGATTTTCAAAAGGCTTAATTAGAAAATGTCGTAAACCTGCTACCTGACATGGCGTACCAGAAAACAGCACCAACCTACCTTTTCTTAGTAAATCTCTTATTTTTATAAACGTATCATCTAAATCACTTTGTACATATTTTGATGAACGGAAAGCAATAAGCTCTTGCTTTGTAAAAGCTATTTTATGAGTTATATTTTGCTTCTCATCCATAGTGCAACCAACAACTACACCACCTTTTTCTATAATCAATTCTGCCAATAAAGAGAAGATTCCACCTGAAGAGCTTTTACTACGTACAACTTCACTCTTATTTTTTGCACTGATAACATTTATAATAGAAAATCCAGAATTAGGATGTAACATCGGACATACTTTCTCACAAAGGTCACAATTTATACACGAAGATATATCTACTTTAGGGAATTTAAATCCCTCTATATCTTCTATCATAGAAATACATTTACGTGGACATATTGAATAACAAGCTGTACACCCACAACAATCTTTTTTCTCTTGTATATTTATCATTTTATATTGATTTGTTACACTTTTTAGCTCACAATTATTCTTAAAATGACAATATGCTATAAATCTACGACTTTGTCATCACTTGCTAAATTGTGAACGGTACGAATTACCACCAATTTACATTCCCTCGCTAATTTTTCTACACCAATTCATTCCTAAAGAGGACCTAATTAACCTATGAAGATCAACAACTTAACAATAAAACAAATTAAAAAAAGTCTTGAATTAATGTAAAAAGCAGAGAATTACAAAATCACCTAAAAAAGACATTTATTTAAATAATTTCTTTAGAGGATACATAAGTTTTGATTTTATAGAAGTTATTCTAGCAATTTTCAACATTTTACCAACATAACCTTTTCGTGCAAATACAAAAATTTTACTATTTAGCTTGGGATTATGCTTTAATCCATTCTGTATATTTACATCCTCTAAAATTAAAGATAAATGAGCTTTCTTTTGCTCTAAACTATATGGAGCCTTCGCTTCCATACTTGTAAGCGCAGGAAGACGACAAGCGAAGTGATAATCAATGCTGTTCAGAACCTCATCAGAATCCATCTTATGTTCTTTAATAAACTTATATATATCATTAAATGCTTTACGATAGTGTTCATATAAGTTCATGTGGAAACGACTTGTCGCACTATTATTCGATTGCAAATAATAATATAAAGGCAAGTGAATATAACGAATAGTACTAGCAAGTAAAATAACTTTCCAACTAAAAAATAAATCCTCACCATAACTCATTGTTGGATCAAAACGAAGATTAGGATTTATTAAATCCTTTCGTATTGCTTTAGAGCCAAGTGACACGGCTATTCCTTTTGACATTAAATAATTAAATGCCTCTTTATGCGAATTTTCAACTTGTTCTATTTTTAAATCAACGGGTATAATTGCATATTTAGGATTTGTATAATATGTGGAGAAATCCCATGTTACGACATCTGGTTGTGATCCTTTTATCTCATTTTTCAAAAAAGAGAGTAGATCAGGATGAAGCCTATCATCTGAATCCATAAAATAAAAATATTCTCCGTTACACTCATCTAAACCACGATTTCGCGTTGCACTTACACCCTCATTAACTTTATCGATTACGCGAATATTAGAGTATTTATTTTCATATTCCCGTAAAATAGATAAAGAACCATCACTTGATCCATCATTAATAAGTATAATCTCACAGTCACTAGTATCTTGACAAAAAATACTATCTAATGAATGGCGAATATACTGTTCAACATTATATACTGGAAGTATGATACTAATAAGAGGTTTCTTCATCTTATCCATTCTTTTAAAAGTTTACGCCCTTTATCACTATTATTCTTCATTATGCTATGTATCTGATCATAATTAATATCTTCTTCTATAATGCTAATACTATTTATATATATATGATGATCAAGTCCAAGAGGTTTGAGTAGAGTAATAATTCTATCATTCATCTTTACTGCTATCCCTGATACTGGATAAGTTATAAACTTACGTCCAAACAATAAACTAAATACTGTTCCATGAAATGAATTTGTTATGACATATTCAGCATTTGATATTAAAGAAATCCATTGATGGATATTAGCTTTTGTATGTTCAAATTTATCCTCTTGTCCTTGACTTGCTACATAAACAATTCTTAAATTTTTCTTTTTAGCAAAACGATGTATTTCCTTCCAATTAATATTTGTACGAGTACCAAGAAAATAAATAAACAAGTATTTTTCACAAGGACATTCTTTAGATGCTATTTTTAGATAATCTTCTGCAGCTAACAACATAGTTGGATCTACAACACATTCTACATCATCTCGTCCAGCTTTATTACAAATAGAAACACCACTTAATTCTCGTACTGAAATATGATTAAATCGTTTTAACCATCTTGTAAGAGTAATGTTATCTGGCAAATTATCTCCACCTCCAAAACTGGCTGCATATGCTATTTTACAAACATCATCAGGAGCCCAACTTAAATAATATATTCCATCACGAGTATTCCAAATTTGATCACTACCTACTAAAAACACATCTGCATCTGGGGGATTATTTTGTAAATCTTCTAAAGTATAAACCTTAGTACACTTTAAATAATCTTGACGAAATTGTTCAAACCCTAAATTAATAAAGTGTTTACGAAGTTTACCATGAACAAGAGTATACAATACTGAACTTATAATTCGTTTTAATAAATAACAAGGGTAAGGCAATAGACGATAAACTGTACGCACCTTACTAATTAACTGTTGCTTAAATGTAGGATTATACTCATACCCATTTGTTGTACAGACTAAGAATGTTTCATGGCCTAAAGATTGTAAATATGTTTGAGTTGCAAAGCACTGTAAAAGTTGCCCATAATTATCTTCAGTTGTCCAGAACGTAAGTATTCCTATTTTCATTTTTAACTATCTAATGAATTTTGTAAAAAAGAAAGTGATTCTGCTTTTCTTTCTAATAAATGAGAATTAATTCGTCCCCAATCAATTTTAGGAATCATTATATGGTTAATATCTGTACAAATACAATCTATTAAGCCAAAATCTTCAAGTAAAGATTCCAAACGAGTATTGCCTCGTATACCATTAAGTCGCACGACAAAAGGCCTATTAAACAAAATCGAAAAGACAACACCATGAAATGAATCTGTAACAACAAAAGATGAATGGTATATGTTAGTCAACCAATCTTCTACTGAAATATTGATACTATCTTTTATTGTCTGCCCACGCTTTAAATAATTATTAGTATGATTAGAAATAACTGAATTTATACCTGTACACGACTTAAACTTTTCTATAAATTTTTCATTTTCTATTGAGTCCTCCAAAAAATATGTTACTATATAGTCTTTATTATCTACATCTGTTTTGATAAATTTCAGATAAACTTCAGCACTAAGTAACAGGGTTGGATCTACAACCCAAGTAGGCTCCACATGAAGATATTTTCTGCAAAGTTCAACTGCGCTCCTCTCTCTTACAGAAATTGCATCTAACCGTTTAGCTAAACTTGCTATATAAGGCGTAATCTCATCTGTGTACTCCCACGTATCGGTACCAAAAGAAGCTGCATATGCAATTTTTTTAATTCCAGGCTTTACAAAATCAAGATAATAATTTTGTATATGAGGTGAATAACACGGTCTCCAAACTTGATCACTTCCTACAATATATCCGTCAATTGATATGTCAGAAATATATCTATCAAAAATCTCTTGTTCGAAAATAGGTTCTGTTATTTTGATATTCTCAGCAATAAAATTATGCAACAAATGACACCTTTCTTCACGTTGTTTCATAGATAAAAAATAAGAAGGATACTCTTTTTTTATATGACGAATTCCCCATTTGATTATCTCTTTAACAAAATTTGAAGATCTATTTTTCAAACGATTGATAGTAATAGGAGAATGCCCCATATCTTTCAACACCTTTTGTAGTGCATAATTTTGAAGAATTCCCCCATAATTAGCATATAATGGTTGCGTTAATATTCCAATTCTCATATCTCACAATATTAATATAATTATTTAAGTATATTTTTAATAGTAGATTTTACAAGTTCTTTCTCATAAGTATTCATACTATATTTAAAAAATAGAGGAATATAGATTATTGAGAAAAATAAAATTCCTCCTATAAGCAAAAAAGATGTTGTTAATTTATATCTCATAAACAAATAAGAAAATAATATACCTAGAACTAAAGGAATAATAGACATCTTTACTATTTCTTTCCAAAACGAAGGTATATCGATATGGATCTTTCTATAATAATAGATATTCATAATAATAATTTGTCCAGTAATCAAAGCGATAGAAGTTCCTATAGCACAACCTATTCCACCAAATTGTTTTGCTAAAGGGATAGAAATCAACAGACTGGCTAAAGCAATAATTACATAGACCGTAGAACGGAATTTCATCTGATTACGGGCTTGTAAAATGGTTATTCCCAAATTTTGGATAAGAGGGACAGTTAACGGAATGAAAAAACACAAAGCAATCCAATAGGACTGTTCATAATCTGGACCAGCCCATAGCAAAATAAAATATTTTCCGAAAACAATAAATCCGGTCAGAATAAATGCCATAATTATATACTGAATCCGCCCTGTCCGAATAAATAAATCAGATATCTCTTTTTCACTATTATTACGGGTCACCATTCCTGTGACCTTAGGAAGAAAGACTCCTGAAATGGCTGTCGAAAAGCCCATATAAATTGACTGAAGCTGAATGGCTACAGCATAAACAGCAACTGTGGCTGCACCTTTAAACATACCTAATACAAATTGTCCTGTACTCCAATATATACGATCCATAATTACAGACAGAAAAATCCAAAAGGAATAAACAGAAACTTCTTTAAAAAAACTCCACTGAAACCGTCCAAACAAAACCAGAATATGCAGTTTATTTCGGCAATACCACCAGTTAATTAGTAAAGTGACAACATTAAATGCCGTAGTTACAACCACCATTCCTATAGCTCTATATCCCATCAACAGCATAATGATCATCACAATCGGATTCAGAATAATTCGGATAATATTCACTAACTTTTGAAATACAAAATTTTCATACGCAGTTATAATGGCTCCCCAAATACTCATCGGAAAAGTAAATGCCAAATTGAAAATCATCAGTAACATCATGATCCGAATTTTGTGTAGTTCCGTTTCATTCATCGATTGATCAAATAAAGTATCAATATTAAAATACAAAATAGAACCCACAAATAATGACAAAATACTGATCCCAATATATAATAAAAAGAACATACCAAACATTTCATACTGTTCTCTGATTTTCCCTTCTGCTCTAAATTTAGCGGTATAACGGACAATGGCATTGGCAAAGCCTAAATCTAGAACTGTTAAATAAGCAACAACAGAAGCGACTAAAGAATATAGTCCATATTCAGATTGCCCCATCATTCGCAGCATGAATGGGGTATAGGTTAATCCAATGATATTATTTAACCCGATTGAGATATAGGATAAAACAGCACCTGCTTTGAGTTGATTGATTGCCATTAAATTCAAATAGGTTTATCGAATTTTATTCTTACGTTAGATATCTCCATTAGAGTCACAACACAATTCAATTGAAAATTGAAAATTGATAATGGACAATAGACAATTAAATAGCTTTCCTCTTATTTTGTATATCCCTGCCATACCACCATCTTATGATCGCTATAGGGGGTATCGGGGGAATCATAGGATATTCCTTTCAGTTCGTCGGAATAGAAGATATAATCGATCCGCCAGATGCGTTTGAGCTGACGGAAGGTGTATTGATAGCCCTTGCCGGCATCGCGGAATCCATCGGTCAGCGCGCCTTTCATCCGGTGATAGGTATAGGAGGCGGGGGTATCGTTGAAGTCGCCACATACCACGACAGGGTAGGGGGAACGACGGATCTCTTCGGCGATATAGTCTGCCTGCTCTGCCCGTTTCCGGAAGTTTTCTTTCATCTGCAGGATCAACTTAACTCCGGCTTTCAGGCGGAACAGCCAGGGTTTGGAAGTTGCCTGTATCTGTCCGCGGTACTGATTCACACTGGTTGTCTCCAGGTGGTTACAGAATACCCGGACGGTATCGTGGGGCATACACACATCGGCAACCATCGCCAGATTGACGGAGTTCTTGAAAAAGAGGGTCCGTACAGCCCGCAACGGATAGCGGCTGGAGATCATCATGGGCAAATGGTCGGTACGACCGCTGATATACCGATAGACCACATAATCGAATGCCAGGCGGATGCTGTCCATCTGATAATAACTGGCATCGGGAGCTTCCTGCATACAGACCACATCGGGTTGCAACCGGCGGATATAAGCCGCCGCTTCCGGCATCGTCTGCTGTCTGTCCCAAAAGAAATGGGTCGTATTGTAGGTCACCACCGTCAAGGGCTGAGCGCCTTCGGGCAGGGTATTCCTTCCGGGGAAGGATGGCTGCCAGACAGCCAGCAAATAATCGGTATGCAGCAGGATTGCCAACAGGGGCAACCACGCTTTCCGACGGTGACGGGTAAAGAGTTGTACAATCATCTGCAGGGCATTGAGTGCCAGTATTCCCCAAATCCCCAACGTCAGGAAGGAGAGCCAGATCAAGATACCATTGGCATAGTGGCCGCCGATCCAGGCGAGGAGGGAAAGGAGAGGAAAAAAATAATGCATATATTGTCTGTTCTTTTGGCTTGACCCAAAAGAACCAAAAGGTCAAGGCTACACTCGGGAAGCTACTCCTTCGCGTTCTCCGCTAAAATCTCGGAAACTCGCTTCGCTCAAACAGCCGAGCTTTCTTAACGCTCCGAATCACGAATGAGCTTTACGCTTCCCTCCTTAGGCCGATAATAACTATCTATTTTAAATTTTCAATTTTCAATTTTAATTGTCTAGCTGTTCGTAGATGGAATTCTTGCTCTTGAATTCGGGTACGATCTGTTTCATCATGCGAACGGTATCCATCTTCTGGACACGGATGGCCAGTTCGGTCAACTCGTCGATGGCTTGATCGACGTGATGATAGTCGTATTCGCGTACCTGAGCCCGGTAGATCTGGGTATTGTCGGTCGGGAGGGTGTTTTCCTTCGTTGCCAACAGCTCTTCGTAGAGCTTTTCGCCCGGACGCAGACCGGTGTAGATGATGTCGATGTCTTCGCCCACTTTCAAGCCGGAGAGTTCGATCATGCGGCGTGCCAGGTCGGCAATCTTGACCGGACTACCCATATCGAAGACAAAGATCTCGTTGCCTTTGCCCATGAAAGCGGCTTCGAGCACGAGGCGACAGGCTTCGGGGATGGTCATGAAGTAACGGATGATGTCGGGGTGTGTAACCGTGAGCGGACCACCCTTCGCCAGCTGTTCGCGGAAGCGGGGGATGACCGAACCGTTACTGCCCAATACATTGCCGAAGCGGGTGGTGATGAAGCGGGTCTTACCCGGCATCTCGCCCTTGCTGATGGCAATACTCAGGCTCTGTACATAAATCTCTGCCAGGCGTTTGGATGCCCCCATCACGTTGGTGGGGTTCACCGCCTTGTCGGTCGATATCATGATGAATTTCTCTACTTCGTATTTCACTGCCATATTGGCTACCAGACGGGTACCATAGACGTTGGTATGCACCGCTTCGCAAGGATTCTCTTCCATCAGGGGCACATGCTTGTAGGCAGCCGCATGGAAGACATACTGCGGACGGAAACGGGCGAAGACACTCTCTACACGGTCTGCCATACGGATATCGCCCATGACCGGCTCGAAATGTACCTGCGGGAACTTCTCTTCCAGTTCGAGGCGGATGTTGTGCATCGGGGTCTCGGCACTGTCGAAGAGGATCAGTTCCTTCAGTCCGAAGGTACAAAGCTGACGGCAGAGTTCGCTACCGATCGAACCGGCAGCTCCCGTTACCATCACTACCTTGCCCTTGAGGGATTCGCGTATCTCGTCGAGGTTGATCTTGATCTCATCACGGCCCAGCAAGTCTTCGATCCGGATTTCCGGCAAGGCTTTCAGGCGGTTCTTTTCCTTACCCAGAACATCCAAAGGAGGAAGTACCAGCATTTTTATCCGGTTGTGAGAACAATAACGAACCAGGCGGTCTTTCTCGTATTGAACCGCCTTCTTATTGGGAAAAATCAAGGTAGTGAACGGAATATTCGCACACAAGCGATTAAATTCTTCTTCCGTCTCCACCGAGAAGACTGTCAGCCCATTCAAACGGTATTTACCCGCACGTTCCATCTGGATGAATCCCCGGATCTTATATTTTCCTTGTTCTTGAATCAGAGAAGCCAATCCCGTATCTTCAGCCGATTGCGAACCATAATAAATCAAGGCCTTGTCTCTATTCGGATTCATATTATAAACCAAATAGCGGTAGGTTGTGATCATCAAAACACGGGAAAAGGAGAGGAGGAAGAATGTGGCTCCAAAATCAAAGATTCCTCCCAGCAGGATGACATCGGCAGGGAAAAAGTGCCAGACACCCAGGAAAAGACATAATAGTACAGACTTCAGGAAAGAGGCCAGTGCCAAACGTCCTACCTCGGTAAATGCCGAGTGACGAATGATGTTCTTGTAGGTTTTCAGAAGGGCAAAGCCTATAGCTGCCGCGCCGATAGACGCTATAGAAAGCGTACACAACAACTGAGGCGTCACTGTCAGCCCTTCATAGACGAACTTCACCAACAGCAGGGTGAGTAAGCTCGCTACCCAAGCAATAAATAAATCCAAACAAAAGATGACCCAACGGTTTACATACTTTAGTTGGCGTAATCGAAATAAATTAACCAAAAATTGATTCATTAGGATAATCGTTTTTTTAGTATATGAATGTTTTTACTTAACTCCGGTTTGTGCTTTGAGTTTTTGTTTGCCGTTTCGACGCATATACATTAACCTACTGAAACGTACCGATTTAACCATCGGCTTTTGTTAACGTCTTTCCACACCAAGGTTCGTCAGTCCCATCCGCTGGGGCGACGAACAAATCATTTTCCACGCTTTTCCATACGCAGCCAAACGTATGAAACTCAAAATCCAGCCATGCCGGTACACGATTAACAGCCCAACCGCCCAAAAGGTTTACACCCGGGCATCGACAGGTTGTTTCTCCAGCTATCCGACGATGTCAACTCAATACTTGGCTACCCGACGAATGTCTTGATCCCATACCGGAAGCGTCTGCGCTAACCGGACAGCCTCTTCAGGCGTATCGGCGACCGCCCACAAGTCGGCATGCAACGGACGCATAAAACGCTCATCAACTGCCTGACGGAACAGTTGCAGCAGCGGATCATAATATCCGTTGGTATTTAAAATGACAATGGGATTAAGATAAAGGCCAAGTTGTTTCCAAGTAATGATCTCGAGCAACTCTTCGAGGGTTCCATAGCCACCCGGCAAGGCGATAACCGCATCCGAAAGACGGGCCATGGTCTGTTTCCGCTCGTGCATATCGTTGACAACGATCGTTTCCGTCAATCCTGTATGATTCCAACCCTGCTCTACCATGAAACGCGGAATCACACCGGTGACTTCGCCTCCTGCTTCGAGAGCGGCATCCGAAACAGCGCCCATCAGGCCGATATTGCCTGCGCCGTTCACGATCCGGATATGTGCCTCCGCCAATTGTCTCCCCAAGAGGCGGGCGTGGTCAAAGTAGACCGGATCAATCTGTGTGCTGGATGCACAGTAGATACAAATTGTTTGAATCATTAGGATTTCATTTTACAAGAGGCAGATTCCTCCACGGTATAAGTGGAGAAACGCCTTTTTATTTCTTTCTTATACAACGGCAAAGGTAACAATATATTTCCATAAGGGTCATCACAAAGTTTTTAAACTTGATTTGTTTTGATTTTTTAACATAGGAGAAAAGGAAAGGAACAATTTTCAATGGACAATGGACGATTGACAATGCGTGTAGAGGCGCAGCGTGCTGCGCCTCCATCCCAAAGCGACAGGATAAAACGACGGGAAACGAATTGAATATATTCGTTATATTGTTGATTGTTATCTGGTTGTGTGGAATGTCGTTGAGAATTAACCATTCAATTGGCACAGGTTTCACATAATTAGGCACGGATTTCACGGATTACACGGAAAATATAATTTCCCAACACGACAGGATAAAACGACGGGAAACGAAATGAATATATTCGTTATATTGTTGATTGTTATCTGGTTGTGTGGAATGTCGTTGAGAATTAACCATTCAATTGGCACAGGTTTCACATAATTAGGCACGGATTTCACGGATTACACGGAAAATATAATTTCCCAACACGACAGGATAAAACGACGGGAAACGAAATGAATATATTCGTTATATTGTTGATTGTTATCTGGTTGTGTGGAATGTCGTTATGAGGCGCAGCACGCTGCGCCTCTACTGTCGCAAGGCAGGTTCTATGGATAAATGAGGGAGAAAAGATAATTGTCAATTCTCCATTTTCAATTTTCAATTGAAGAAGTTGTCAATTATCAATTGTCAATTGTCAATTGCTTAGCCATGGTTCCGGGTTCTGCTTGGACTTTTCCTTCCAGAGCTGGAAATGGAGGATGGTGGTGTTGTCGGAAGGATCGAGGAAGATCTTTCCGATGACCTGACGGGTAGAAACCTTGTCTCCCGCCTTGACATAAACCCGGTTCAGGTTACTATAGACGGTGAGGTAATTACCATGACGGATGATCACCGAATTGTTGAAGCCGGGGATGGTGAAGACACGGGTAACGACACCGTTGAAGACGGCACGGGCTTCTGCACCCGTATCCGCCAGGATATCGATTCCGTTGTTGTTGGTACGAACATGTTCGAGGGCGGCATGCTGATGCTCTCCGAACTGCCCCACGATGCGATGTGTGTTTCCGGTGACAGGGTAGGGCAGACGTCCGCGATTCTCGGAGAAATAATTCGACAGGGCCTTTTCCTCCTTCGTCATGGCATATCCTCCCTTCACATCCGCCTTCCGTTCTTCCAGCGGTGTGGTAGTCGTTCCCTCTTTCTTGTTCTTCCGGACAGCCGCCTCACGGGCTTTCCGTTCACGCTCAGCCTGGGCGATCTCTTCGGCGATCTGCTTTTCGATCATCCGGTTCAGCTGGTTGGCCTGTTTCTGCTTCTCCTTCAGCTGAGCCTGGAGCAGCGACTTCTTCTTACCCAGCTGGGCGATCTCATCCTTCTGGCTCTTTTCTTCGACCTGCAGTTTCTGCTGTTCCTCTTCACGGCTTGCCAGCAGACGCGTTTTCTCTTCGCGGGTCTTCTTCAGCTCCAGCTGCTGACGGTTGATCTCCGACTGACGGGAGATGATATCGGTAGCCTGCCGTTTCTGCCACTGGGCATATTCGCGGAGATAACGCATCCGGCGGAGCGACTGCCCGAAGCTTTCGGCCGAAAGGATAAACAGCAGCTTGTCTTGCGAGGCATGCCGGCGATACATACTGCGTACCGACTTGCCATAGCTCTCCTTCTTCTGCTGCAACTGGTTCTCGAGGACACGGATCTGTTTCCCCATGTCGGTAATCTGGATATTGATCGCCTCCATCTCCTGGTTCAACAGACTGATCACCTTCTTACGCGACAGGATCTGCTGGGAAATCAGCTTCAAGCGGCGGGTTACGTCTTTCTCCGTCGCCTGTGTCTGCTTCAGCAGCTCACCGGTCTTACGGATCTCTTCCAGCGTCTCTTTCCGCTGCTTCTCCAGTTCACGTACCCGAGCCGACTGCTGGCCCCATACCGAACCGGCAAGCAACAAACATATCAATAGATGAATCAGTCTCATGTCACTCTTTCCTTGCGTATTTACGCCCTTATTGATTACCTCCGATCATTTTCAAAACATCCGCAAAGGTAATGCGTTTGTATTTGGCAGGAATCGAAAAATCCATATTTAACGCCTTATTCCACTGGAGACGGGAGAAACGGATATCCATGCCGCCCTTCCGGATCCCCTCATCCCGAAACGCTACCTGCATCTGCAACGGGAACAGCCACGATACCGACGGCTGGGACTCCAGGCTGAGATACTTCCACAACAGCGAATACCGACCGTTCCCCTCGGTGATCAGCGTCGAGAGCAGCTGTTCGTCGCTATTCGCCTCAAAGCAATAACGCAGGTCCATCCGGTCGCGGGCATGCAAGCGGGTTATGGCCCCTTCCCGTTCGAGGTGGAACTGATCGTAATGTACCCCTTCGACCTCCTGCTCACCCGGCAGGAACAACTGATGCACGAACAGGGCCTGGAGGTTATAGAAGTTGAAATCGATCGGCCACTCTTCCTTCAGGGCCGCATACCGTTCAGCCATATACCGTTTGTTCATCCGGTCCATGACCTTCACACTATCGGGAGTCAGTTCCATCCGGAAGACTTCAATCCCCAGGAAAGGCTGGACCGACAACTGGAGGGCACTGTCTTTGACCAGTTTGAATTCCACCCGCGAGCCGACCGTTTTATCCCCCATCTGGAGATCGACGTTCAGACGCGCCGAGAACGTCCGGAAAGCCGGTTCGTGCTCCTGCATCGACGCCACAAACGCTTTCAGCTCCTTGGTATTGACTTTCTCCTGGTCGCCCGATACCTTCGCCGACTTACACCCGTAGAAACCCAAGAGGGTAACCAGCAGGAGGCAGACCAGGACCATTCCGTTTATTCTTCTCATTTGCTTTCTGTATCTTCAATATAAATACCTTTGGCGATCTTCTGTTTGAGGACATCGGTATCCTTTCCCATCTCCTTCGCCTTCTTCCACTGTTCAAGCGCCTTGTCTTTCTCACCACTCATATACAGGATATCCCCGTAGTGATCTACCAGCTCGGCACTGTTTGTCTTGTCTTTCGACAAGGCATTCTCAATATAAATCTTGGCCAGCGTATAATTACCCTGCACGAAGAACACCCAGGCATAGGTATCCAGATAGGTGGCATTGTCGGGCTCCAGCTTGATACACTGGGCAGCCATACGCTCCGCCTTCTTCAGATCCTTCTTGTCGAGAGTCAGGAAATAACTGTAGTTGTTCAATACCGGAGCATTGTTCTCGTTGTATTTCAGGGCCTCATCGTAGGCCTTATAAGCCTCGTCCATCTTCTCCATCTGGTAATAGAGATCCCCGATCTGCCCGTAGAAGTTAGACTTCACCACGCCGTTCCCCTCGGGGATGATCTTCAGTCCGGCATAATACGTATCCAGCGATTCCTGGTATTTCTCCTGCATATAATACCCGATACCCAGGTAGAAATAATATTCGGGAGCCTCCGGGAACAGCTCTTTGCAACGGGTACAGATACGGATCACCTCCGGAATATCCTCCCCCTTGAGGGAGATATTCAGCAACTGCTGCCACGCCCCTTCGTTGGAAGGTTCCATCTCCGTCACCAGCTGGAACTGGAACTTCGCCTCTTCCTCCTTTTGCTGAGCCATCAGCAGGCTGCCATACATCAGTTTCAGCTCGGTATCCTCCGGATGCTGGTCCAGCAACGTCTGGAACAGAGAATTGGCATTCTCGATTCCCTGCTGGGTCTGCTGCAGACGCTGTACATAGCGGGAAAGAATCCCCACCTTGGTCTCCACATCCAGTTTCTCATTCACCAGGGCATCCCGTATTTCCTGTTCGGCTGCTTCCTTATCACCCGTCTGATCGTAATAATTCGCCATGGAAACGATATAACGCGGATCATCCGGATCAATCTCATGCGCTTGCTGATAGCAGGCCAGGGCCTTCTCCGTCTCCTCGTTCTCCAGGTGGAGGTCACCCATCAGCAAACGGTAACGGGCATTCATCGGATACTTGTTGGCCAGCTTCTCGATCTCCTCGAACGCCTTGTCGGGCTGTTTCAGGGTCTGGTACAACTTGAACTTCTGCAGGGAAAGGGTTTCATTCATCCCCATGGTCGACTCGAGCACGTTGTACGCATCGATCGCTGCTCCGATCTCACCTTCCTGCGTCAGGGCATCCGCCAGGTAATAATTCAGTTCGCTTTTATCGGGATACCGTTTCACCAGCTCTTCGTAGGAATCAGAGGCTTCGCCATACATGCCTAAATTCCGGTATAAGCCCGCCAGTGTCATCCGGTAGGTGAAGTTATCATCGCTATGGGCAACGGCGCTCTTGAGCATCTCGACCGCCTTCTCAGGACGATTCCGCTGGAGCTGAAACATCGCCAGCTCATACAAGACCGGAGAAGAAGCCGTATCCAAAGACAGGCAATAGGAGAAGAGGTCGTAGGCCGCATCATACTTGCCCGCATTCTTCAGGTTGGCTGCTTCGTAATAGAAATAATCAAACTTACGCTGTTGCTCCGGAGAAAGCTGATTCAACGATGCCTGAACCGGTGTCTTGACATCCGAAGCCCAAAGTCCGGCAGGCAACAGGAGCCACAACGATAACCAATAAGATAATTGTCTAAACATAATACCTATATATGTAGAGACGTAGCGTGCCGCGTCTCCAAAATTTTCCATTTTCAACTTTCAATTGATCAGATTTTCCCTGTGTGACCGAAACCACCGGCACCCCGTTCGGTATCGTCAAGCACTTCGACCGCTTCCCATTCCACCTGTTTATAGGCAGCAATGACCATCTGGCAGATCCGCTCTCCGTCGTTCACGACAAAAGGTTCGTTGGAGAGATTGACCAGAATCACCCCGATTTCTCCCCGGTAATCGGCATCAATGGTTCCCGGTGTATTTAATAAGGTAATACCATGCTTGATGGCCAGGCCACTCCGCGGACGCATCTGAGCTTCGTATCCGTCGGGCAAGGCAATGTAAAGTCCTGTCGGGATCAGCTTCCGTTCAAGCGGTTTGATCTCTACCGGTTCAGAGAGGTTGGCACGGATATCCATGCCGGCCGACTGCGTTGTGGCATAAGCCGGCAGCGGGTGATGCGATTTATTGATAATCTGTACTTTCATTCGATCTTTCTTTTATGAAGTGCAAAAATAGTTTTTTTGAAGGAAAATGAAAACGGCACGAATTAATAATTAACAATTCCCCCTTGCTGTATTAACGAAAATGAAATATCTGAAACAGGATTCACACACGAATGTAAAGCAATCATAAACTGATTGACACGCTGAAGAAACAGGGTGCCTCTACTTTTGCAGTGTGAAAAATGAAAACGAGAATAATTGATTAACGATGCATAAATTAGCTTCTTTACTACTGACGCTTTCAGCAACAACGGCTTTTGTACAAGCCGAAAACATCAAGGGAACCGTGGTCGACAAAGTCACCAAAGAACCTTTGATCGGAGCTACTATCCAGGTAGCCGGAACGACAATGGGAACCATTACCGACTTCGACGGTAAGTTTGAATTGCCCGAACTGGAAAACAAATCCTATACCCTGATCATTTCGTATGTATCCTATCAGACACAGGAAATACCGGTGGATGCAACCAAGGCACAGGACCTGGAGATCACCCTGAGCTCGGACGACAAACAGCTGAACGAGGTAACAGTCGTAGCCCGTAAAAACCTGGAAGGAGAGAAGGCACTGCTGCTGGAACGTAAAAAAGCATCGGTAGCTGTAGAAAACATCGGATCAAAAGAAATGTCTATCAAAGGTATTTCAAACGTAGAGGAAGGTGTCAAGAAGATTACCGGTATCTCGATCGCCTCGGCCGGACAACTGATTGTACGCGGCTTGGGAGACCGCTATAGCACGACGACATTGAACGGGCTTCCGATAGCCTCGCCCAACCCCGACAACAAGCTGATTCCATTGGACCTGTTTCCAACATCGACCGTAAAAAACATCACCGTGAGCAAAGTGTATGAAGCCAATACCTTTGCCGATTATTCAGGGGCTCATATTGACATCAGTACCAAAGAAAGTACCGGAGGGGACTTCTTCAACATCGGTTTCAATATGGGAGGCCAGTTCAATACCCTCTTGCAGGATTTCTATTCGATGGACCGGGCACAGTCGCTGTTCAAGAACCCCGGAATCGACTCTCGTTTCATCAACATGGAGAAAACCGAGTTTGAAACGGCTGTCAAAAATGAAAATCCGTTCAACACCACCTTCGATGTCAAGAAAAAAATCAGTCTGCCTAATTTCAGCGGTAACATCGCCGGAGGAAAAGACTGGGCGGTAGGAGACCAGACCCTGAGCCTGCTGGCTTCTTTTTCTGCCAGCAACGGACAGCAGACCATGCGGGATGCTTTTTTCCGTACCCTGGAGGCAGGAGGTAGTACACTAGACCTATTCAATTATAACAGTTATGCAGAAGAGCTGAAGCTGGGTGCTCTGGCCAATCTGTCATATACCTTACGTACCGCCGACCGGATCGGATATACGTTCTTCTACTCCCGCAACATTGTAGATACGTATATGCGCCGGGAAGGTACCGACTACGAAGATCATAACCTGATCGGCAACAACAATACAACCCACATCTACTCCTTGCAGAACCACCAGATCAACGGACACCATGAGTTCGGAAGCCAGTGGGAACTGAACTGGAGCGGATCGTACAGCAAGACCGGAAGCAACGAACCGGACCGCCGTCAGCTGATGTTCGAGAAAGACGGAGACGAGCTGAAGCTCTTCAAACTGAACCGACAGGAAACCATGCGCTACTTCGGAGCCCTGAACGAGGATGAATGGGTAGGAGACATCCGTTCCATCTATCACTTCAGCGACAAGAACTTCCTTCGCTTCGGTGCTGTCTATAAAGACAAACAGCGCGATTTCAACTCAACCCGTTTCTATTACAACCTGAGCAAACTCAATCCGGAAATTACGGATACCTATATCACCAGCAACTTCATGGGATATGACAATGTGCAGAACGGTACGATCGTCATCAACCGTGACCAGCAGCCCAAAGACCAGTACGAAGCAGGACATACGATCTACGCCGCCTTTGCTGAAACGGAATTCTATCCGATGGAGAACTTCATGATGAACGTAGGATTACGTTACGAACGGAGCGAACAATGGGTAAACTATGCTACTGACGGCGGACAAGCCAAACGGAACGAGTTGAACTCGGATGACCTGTTCCCGGCCGTGAACATGAAATATACCCTCGACCCGTCCAACAGCCTGCGTCTGTCGGTATCACGCACCGTAACCCGTCCGTCGTTCATCGAAATGGCCCCGTTCCTTTATCAGGAATCCTACGGTTCTTCTCAAATCCGTGGTAACGCCGATCTGAAGAACGGATACAACTACAACCTGGATTTACGGTATGAGTTCTTCGACTCGAACAATGTAAACAACATGATCGCCGTAACCGGCTATGGCAAGGTACTGCAAGACCCGATCGAACGGACACAGACCCTCTCGGGAGGAGCAGCCGTTCACTCATTCCAGAATGCCAGCACAGGTATCGCAGCCGGTGTGGAAATCGAATTCAGACGTGAATTGATCCGGGATGTCCGGGTAGGCATGAACGGTTCGTTTATGTACACCAACGTGAAACTGCCGGAAGACGGAGGCGCCTATACCAACGACCAACGTGCCCTCCAGGGAGCTTCACCCTACCTGCTGAACGCCGATATCACCTATTCACCGACGATCAAGAACGAAAATCCGCTGACAGCTACCTTGCTTTACAACCTGCAGGGTCCGCGTATCCACGCAGTCGGTATCTCCGGACTGGGAGATGAGAAACAGCTGCCGGTACATACCCTCGACTTCGTAGCCAGCTACAAACTGAACGATCACTTCAGTCTGAAACTGAAAGTAAGCGATCTGCTGAACCAGGACATCGTATTCAAGCAGGAGACAAAGAACGGCGATAACTTGGAAGTGGAACGGTTCAAACGCGGTACCGGATTCGAAATCGGATTCAGCTACGCTTTATAAAGACAAATCAGCTAACTAGTAAGATATTAATAACATATTCAAAAAAAATTCAGGTATGAAAACATCTAATTTGAAATTCTTATCCATGGCAGCTATTTCAGCCATGATTGCTTTCTCATCATGTGACGAAGACGATCCAACAGACAATCCCAATACAGATGGTACAGAAAACCCGGACGGTGAAGCCACCGGTTATTCTTCTGAATTATTCCAGACTGAAGAAAATCACAATACCATCAACTTCGATTTCAGCAATACTTTCAGCAACCTGTTCGTAGGAACCATCGATGGTGGAGCGGATATGCCAAGCGTAAACAGTTTCTTTACAGCAGCCGCTTATCAGGGAGCTGTCTCAGCCGACAACAACTGGACAGCCGGATGGACACTGACAACCGAAGAAGGCGGTGACAACAAGGCTGATCAGGAAGCCGTAGAAACCCTGACCGGTACCCTGTCGGAAGACAAGACACTGGAAGCCAACAAAAAATACATGTTAAGCGGTGACTATATTGTAGAGACTGGCGCTACCCTGACTATTCCGGAAGGTGTTACCATCGTAGCAGAAGCCGACGATGACAAAGTGGATTATATCCTGATCCAGCAAGGAGCCAAGATCGTAGCTGAAGGTACAGCCGAAAACCCAATCGTCATGACAGCTACCAAGAAAGAAGTTGGAGCCTGGGGTGGTATCCACATCTGCGGTAAGGCACATTCGAATGTAGAAGGTGGTACAGGTAAATCTGAAATCGGTGACGCAACTTATGGTGGCAACGATGATGCAGACAACTCAGGTGTATTGAAATACCTGCGTATCGAATACAGCGGTTATGCATTCGACTCAGAACACGAAGCCAACGGATTCACATTCTACGGCGTGGGTAATGGTACGACCATCGAATACTGCCAGGCATACAAAGGATCTGATGATGGTTTTGAATTCTTCGGTGGTAGCGTAAACGTAAAGAATGTAATCGCCGTAAGCTGCAGCGATGACTCATTCGACTGGACAGAAGGATGGAACGGTAACGGTCAGTTCATGATCGCTTATCAGGAAGCAGAAGAATCACTGGGTTATGACTGTGACTGCTTGATGGAATGTGACAACAACGGTGATAACTTCGCCGCTACTCCGGTTGCTCATCCGACATTGGCTAACCTGACATTGATCGGTAACGGTGGTAGCAAACAAGGTATCCGCTTACGTGCCGGTACACAAGCTTCTATCTACAATGCCCTGGTAGCCGGAAAAGGCATGTGTCTGACAACTGAAACAGCTGAAACAGAAGATGCATTGGTAGAAGGTACTTCTGTTCTGAACTATATCACCTTGGCAACAGACATCACTTGCAAAGGAGCTGAATAAAAAGACACACACAAACTCATAATAAAACTTGTATCATGTAAAAGGGGGAGTTCCGGGAGGAACCGCCCCTTTCTTCATTATCTTTACATCTTCCATTCATCCTGCCAATGAATGACGAAACGTTCGCCTTCAAATTCCAGCGGGAGCCAGATATAACAACCGTCAATCGCATTCTCGGGAGTCCACCGGTCGCCCATATAAATGAACTTGTCCGGATGTCCGGGCATCGGGAGGATATACGTACTCTGCGAATGATAGGTCGTAGCAGAATCGGCATCCATACACGGATTCCCCAGTTCCTTCCATTCGCCCAGGATAGAATCGGCTACCGCCGAACGGGCTGCATTAGGAGCCCAGCCTGTACAGCCGGACATCATCAGGTAATATTTCCCGTTATGCTTGAACATGGCAGGAGCTTCCATGAAACGGCCGGCAAAACAACGGACATACACCCCATTGTGATCGGTATAGTCATCATTCAGCTGGGCAATCTGTAAGGTACTGTTCTCTTCCGACGCATAAATGTGATAGGCTTTACCGTCGTCATCGACAAACAGATTCATATCACGGGCCATCTGTCCTCCTTCCAGGTCACGCTTGTGGATATTCAACGAATCAGGATGTCCGGGCAGACTTCCTCCGGAATAGGCATCTTCCAACGCAGGCACTGGAGCGTTTTTCAGCTCGTCTGAAGCATTTTCAGCCCATTTCCCGGCATTGATACGCCCAGCATGCAAGAAGCGATACGGACCCGTTACCCGGTCGCTGACAGCCACTCCACTTTGTGCACCCCGGTATCCCATTCCTTTCGGTTCGAGATGGAACCACATCACATATTTCCCGGTCTTGGCATTATGGATAACTTTCGGACGCTCCAGGATACAGCCTTTTTCGATCGGACTACCCGAACCTTCGGGTTCTACCGTCAAAGCGATGCCCTCATCTATCCAGTTGTACAAATCGTCTGATGAATAGCAGTGAACCCCCACATTGGCCCGGTTGCCTGCCTCACCTTCCGTCTTATGTTCACCAAACCAATAATAACGGCCTCCATCGTACAGGATGCCTCCTCCATGGGCATTGATATGCACCTCCGTGTTGTCGAGCCAGATTTCACCGGGCTTAAACGACTGGTAGCGTTTCCCCTCCTGGCATGAAAATAGTCCTGCTACTAACAGGGACAAGCAAAATGTTTTCCACATATATGTTAGTTTTTAAGATTATGAACCGCAACGCATATTGCAAACTTACAGATTGAATCCTGGCTATACAAGAAATTTCAAGAAAAAGACGAAAGGATTTGTCTATAAAAAACTATATTTGCATAATCATTCAGGCTAACGATAATTTGATATGTTAAAACAACAGTTACGTCAACAGCTTCAACAGAAGCTTTCTCCCCAGCAGATTCAATTGATCCGCTTGCTGGAACTTCCTGCTATTGAGTTGGAAGAGAAAGTCAAACATGAGCTGGAAGAAAATCCTGCCTTGGAAGAAGGCAAGGACGTGCCAGAAGATGATTTTGATACCGCAGAACATACCGATCCGGATGACAGGGACAATACGGAAGGCGGAGAATCAGACGCCGACTTAGATCTGTCATTGGGTGATTATATGTCGGAAGATGATATCCCGGAATATAAATTGCAGGAAATACGTGAACGGAGTGAAAAGAAAGAAGATATCCCGTTTTCGGTCAGTGAGTCGTTGAACGAATTCCTGATCCAGCAATTACGTTTACGTAATCTTCCTGAAAAAGAAATGAAGACAGCTGAATACATCATCGGGAATATTGACGACGACGGGTATCTGCGCCGTGATCTGGGGGCCATAGCAGACGACCTGGTTTTCCAGGCAGGTCTGGATGTGGAGGAAAAAGATATTTATCCCATCCTGCAGATCATCCAGGATTTCGAGCCTTATGGTGTAGGAGCACGTAATCTGCAGGAATGTCTGCTGATTCAATTACAGAAGAAAGAACAGACACCGGAGACACGGATTGCCATCCGGATCCTGACTGATTATTTCGAGGAATTTACGCGGAAGCATTATGATAAAATACTGCGCGGACTGAACATCTCGGAAGAGACTCTGAAAAAGAGTATCCGTGAGATTACGCTCCTAGATCCCAAGCCCGGTATTGCCTGGGGAGGAACGATGGAAACAGCCATGAGCCAGATCATACCGGATTTTATCGTCGATTCGAACAATGGTGAGATCACGTTGTCGATGAACAACCGGGGTATTCCGGATTTACGCATCAATCAGGAATATGTAGATATGTTTCACGACTATACGAGCAACAAGGCCAATCAGACCAGCGACCGGAGGAATGCCGTACAATTTGTAAAGCAGAAACTCGATTCGGCCCAATGGTTCATCGACGCGGTCAAACAGCGTCAGGAGACCTTACAACGCACGATGGAAGCCATTATCTACTTACAGAAAGACTTCTTCCTGACGGGGGATGAATCGTCACTCCATCCGATGATCCTGAAAGATGTGGCAGAACGGAGCGGATACGATATCTCTACGATTTCGAGAGTCAGCAACAGTAAATACGTACAGACCAACTTCGGTATTTATCCGCTGAAATACTTCTTCTCTGAATCCATGCAGACCGATAGCGGAGAAGAAATCTCAACCCGCGAAGTCAAGAAGATCGTAAAGGAGCATGTGGATAACGAAGACAAACGGAAACCATTGACCGATGAGGAACTGGCTGCTATCCTGAAAGAGAAGGGATATGTCATTGCCCGCCGTACGGTAGCCAAATACCGCGAGCAACTGGGTATTCCGGTAGCCCGTCTTCGGAAAGAAATCTAAAGGAGCAATTTATGAGATTAATAGCAAATATATTGTCGATCGCCTTTCATCCGTTGCTGATGGTCACTTACGGAGTCGCGTTGGCATTTGCCAGCACGTATCTGGCTGTCTATCCGCTTCAGATGAAGTTGCTGATCCTGTCGGGGGTCTTTCTGATGACAGCAGTCGTCCCGGCTATTTTTATTTTCCTGCTGGTCAAATATGGCAATGCTGGTGATTATGCCCTGACCAATCGTCGTGTACGCACGTTGCCTTATTTGCTCTACGTCGCTTCGATCGTGGCCTGTGCCTTTTTCCTGTTACGGATGTTATTGCCATTCTGGCTGGTTGTCATCCTGTTCGGTACTGCAGCAGTCATGCTGATCGCCATGGGGATTAACTTTAGGTGGAAGATCAGTGCCCACATGATCGGTATCGGCGGACTGATAGGAGGTATCATGGGAATTGCCCAAATCTATGCACTCAACCCGTGGAGAGGTTTTATCATCGGGTTCCTGATAGCCGGCTGTTTGGGAACGTCCCGCCTGATTCTGCAAAGGCATACGCCGGCACAGGTCTATGCAGGTTTTGGATTAGGATTTACAGGTATTTATATATCTTCATTATTAAGTTATTTCTATTTTTTCATTTAAAACACTTGAAATATGAATTTTCCTACAGATGTAAAGTACACAAAGGATCATGAATGGATCCGCGTTGATGGCGACGTAGCATACGTTGGCATTACCGATTATGCACAAAGCGAATTGGGTGAAATCGTTTATGTAGATATCACAACAGAAGGTGAAACAGTAAACAAGGAAGAAGTATTCGGTACGATCGAAGCCGTTAAGACTGTATCTGACCTGTTCATGCCGGTTACGGGTGAAGTATTGGAAGTAAATCCGGAATTGGAAGATGCTCCTCAGCTGGTAAACGAAGATGCTTATGGCAAAGGATGGATCATTAAAGTAAACGTATCGAATGCAGCAGAACTGGATGAATTATTGTCGGCTGCTGAATATGAACAATTAATCGCGAAATAAGATGACGCCGGTTGTTAGTATCATCATGGGCAGTACTTCGGATCTGCCCGTTATGGAAAAGGCAGCCAAGTTTCTCGATGAGATGGAAATCCCGTTCGAGATGCATGCATTGTCTGCCCACCGTACACCGGAAGAAGTAGAAAAATTCGCCAAGGGAGCCAAGGACAGAGGTATCCGTGTCATCATCGCGGCTGCCGGTATGGCTGCTCACCTGTGTGGTGTCATTGCTTCCATGACGACTGTTCCCGTCATCGGTGTACCTATCAATTCGACGCTCGACGGTATGGATGCCTTGTTGGCTATCGTACAGATGCCTCCGGGAATTCCGGTTGCTACCGTAGGGATCAACGGAGCCTTGAATGCCGGTATCCTGGCCGTACAGATGCTGGCTGTAGGCGATGAAGCATTACAAACAAAATTGGCCCAATACAAGGAAGATTTGAAAAAGAAGATTGTAAAGGCCAACGAAGATTTGGCAAAAGTATCTTTCAAATACAAAACCAATTAATTTCAAGTAGAGACGCAACTCCTTGTGTCTCTACCTTATCAGGAACACATGGATTATTTCAATTACAACCGTCGTCAGTCGTCGGTAGTTCAAATCGGAAACACCCCGATGGGTGGTGATTATCCGATTCGTATCCAGTCAATGGCCAATGTTTCCACCATGGACACGGATGCTGCCGTACAACAAGCCATCCGGATGATCGAAGCCGGAGCAGAATATGTCCGTTTCACGGCTCAGGGCGAACGTGAAGCGCACAACCTGGGTGTCATTCGCCGTCTATTGAATGAGCAGGGATATACGACGCCTTTGGTAGCCGATATCCATTTCAACCCGAAAGCAGCAGATGCAGCGGCTGTCGAGGTAGAGAAAGTACGTATCAATCCGGGAAACTATGTGGATAAAGTAAAAACCTTCAGCCACCAGGAATATACGGATGAGGAATATGCTGCCGAGTTGCAGAAGATCCGCGATCGTTTCGTTCCTTTCCTCCAGATCTGTAAAGAACATCACACCGCGATCCGTATTGGCGTGAACCATGGTTCGTTGTCCGACCGGATCATGAGCCGTTATGGTGATACACCACACGGAATGGTAGAATCATGCATGGAGTTCCTGCGTATATGCCGCGATGAAGACTTTCCGAACGTGGTTATCTCGATCAAAGCCTCCAATCCAGTAGTCATGGTCAAGACAGTCCGCCTGTTGGTGAAGACCATGGAAGCGGAAGGCATGAGTTATCCACTCCATCTGGGAGTAACCGAAGCTGGTGACGGCGAAGACGGCCGTATCAAGAGTGCCGTAGGTATCGGAGCACTTCTGGCCGACGGTATCGGAGACACGGTACGGGTATCGCTCACGGAAGATCCGGAAGCTGAAATGCCCGTAGCACAAAAACTGGTCAACTACATTCAGGAACGCCAGGGACATCAGCCGATTGTCGGAGAACTGGCTCCCGGCTATGATCCGATAGCCTGTCTGAAACGGGAAACGCGTGGTGTAGAAAAGATTGGTTCTGATTTTCTGCCAGTCGTCATCTCCGACCGGGTACAAGGGGATTTTGAGTTCAATTATGAAGCCATGCCCGATTTCATTTACATTGGTCAGGAGAATCCCGAAAACTTACCGGACACATTCCGTCTGCTGGTAGATGCCCAGTTCTGGAAACCACGTCCCAATGCTTTCCCTTACTTTATTGCTTCAGAAGCAGAAGAAATGAAAAACTACGAGTCTCCGCTGAAGTTTATCCGGCTGACTTATCCGGATCTGACGGATGATATCCTGGAGATTCTGAGAAAAGACAAAACGGTTGTAGTCGTATTGAGTACACACCGCCGTAACGGTCTGGGAGAACAACGGGCAGCCATGCACCGCCTGATGAAGGCTGGAGTAGATGTACCGGTTATCCTTCACCGCGAATACAACGAACCGGATATTGAGTCTGTCCAGCTGAAATCAGCAGCTGATTTGGGTGCTTTACTGCTTGATGGCTTCGGAAACGGAATCATGTTGCATGATGATGCGGTTCCTGCCCAAATACTTGATCAGACCATGTTTGGAATTCTACAGGCTGCCAAAGTCCGTATCAGTAAAACAGAATACATTTCCTGTCCGAGCTGCGGACGTACGTTATACGACCTGCAAACAACCATTGCCCGTATCAAAGAAGCGACTTCGCACCTGAAAGGATTGAAGATTGGCATCATGGGATGTATTGTCAACGGACCAGGTGAAATGGCCGATGCCGATTATGGGTATGTAGGAGCCGGACGTAACCAGATCAGCCTGTACAAGGGGAAAGAATGTCTTGTCAAGAATATCCCCGAAGAAGAAGCCGTTGAACGGTTGGTTCAGTTAATCAAAGACAATGGCGATTGGAAATAAACGGGAATCGTCGGGTTCTGACACCCAAGCGCAAATTCGAACTTTATATGTGTCAAGTAGAGCGTAGGAAGAATAATTGTCTTTCATCAACAGGAAATCGGACGATAAGATGGAGGGCTTTATGGGCTGTATTCAGCCTGCTCGTTACGGTGAGTCCGACATGGGCTTCTACTTCCGACACCTTGGATATACAAGACAACCTGTCAAGAATTCAAAAACTACAGCGGACGTCGGCCTACCAGATAACCAAGCAAGGCGTTCCGCTGTTGTTTGCCAGTGCATTGGCAACTTCCATCGACAAGAGAATCCAAGAAACCCGACAGGTAAACATGTCATCTTTCTCCAATCACTTTGATGATTACCTGCAATATGCCCCGATGGCAGCCATGTTCGGAATGAAACTGGCAGGTGTCAAAGGAAGAAGTACCTGGGGAGAGATGATGACAGCCGATGTGATCTCTGCCGCTTTGATGGCAGGTGTTGTCAACGGATTGAAATATACAGTCAAACGGGAACGTCCCAACCAACGCAAGAACAACTCGTTTCCATCGGGTCATACAGCAACGGCTTTTATGGCCGCCACCATGTTATACAAGGAGTATAAGGATTTAAGTCCATGGGTCGGTATCGGAGCGTATTCGGCTGCTACCCTGGTTGCAACCGGACGGATGATGAACAACCGCCATTGGCTGTCGGATGTGTTGGCTGGAGCCGGTATCGGTATCATGTCAACGGAAGTAGGCTATCTTTTATCCGACCTGATTTTCCGTAAGAAGCCTTTATTCGACGTACTGGACGACGATGCCTCTTATACCCGATTCCTTCCTTTATCGAATATTCCGTGGGCTACAGCTCCTTGTTTCCCCGACAAATAATCATGGACGGAAAAGAACTGACGTCGTATCAGGGATTGAATACAACCATCTCGGCAGCCTATTACCTGCAGAGCGGTTGGGGACTAAATCTTCAAGCGGCTATTTTATCGGCCAAGCTAACCCAAGGCCAAGGTATTGTAGGTGCTACGTCGTTCAGTATGGGACCCGGGTATTCCTACCGGCTCATACCCCGTATTTTCCTCAACTCAAAGGTCGAAGTCGGTTACTGCCAACTGCTATACAATCACGATGTTCTCCATAAAGGAATTTCCGGAACGGCAGCAACCTCTATCCTGGCACAGATATCTCCGGCCATGGGACTACGGCTTTATCTGGATTACGTGTATACCAGTCTGCCTTACTTTGACAGCGGGAAACGGCTGAATTATTTAAGCACAGGTCTTGCCATATCAGCTTTGTTCTGATTCCTTCCCGCCATCATATACGCGGCAGGATAAATCCGTGGAAAAAGAAGCCGAATGCTGGGAGTTACAGAAAAAGATGTATTTTTGTATTTCAGTAGATCAAACAAGTGTAAAAAATCATGATGACAGACGAAATCTCATCTATTTTAGAGAAAGAAGCGAATGCCGTACGCAACATTCCCGTGTCTTCCAATTATGCGGAGGCCGTCAATCTGATTGTAGAGTATGTGCACGCACGTGGAGGTAAACTGGTAACAAGCGGAATGGGCAAGGCCGGACAAATTGCCATGAACATAGCAACGACTTTCAGTTCGACAGGAACACCGGCATTTTTCCTGCATCCGAGCGAAGCCCAACATGGCGATCTGGGTATTGTCCAAGCCAACGATATCATGTTATTGATTTCCAACTCCGGCAAAACACGGGAACTGGTAGAGCTGGTCTCTCTGACCCGCGGACTGGTACCGGATATGAAGTTTATCGTTATCACAGGCAACCCGGAAAGTGAATTGGCACAAGAAGCTACAGTCTGTCTGCCTACCGGAGCTCCGGCCGAAGTATGTCCGCTAGGACTGACTCCGACAACCTCAACGACAGTCATGACCGTCATCGGTGATATCCTGGTAGTCAGTACCATGAAGCGAATCGGTTTCACCAACACCGACTATGCCAAACGTCATCATGGAGGTTACCTGGGATCGAAAAGCCGTGAGCAAAGCAAAAAGGAATAAAATCAAGTTCATACGTTTCTCGGCGGATTCGTTTGCAAAACAAACGAGGAGTAAATTCGGTTTTCACGAGAAACAAATGCAAAACAAGTGAGGAAACATGAGAAAGGTAATAGGAATTGGAGAAACAATACTGGATATTATTTTCCGGGGAAATCAACCCCATGCAGCTGTACCGGGCGGATCAGTATTCAACGGGTTGGTATCATTGGGACGATTAGGCGTAGACGTTCTTTTCATCAGTGAAATCGGGAATGACAGAGTAGGAGATATCATCCAGAATTTCATGCAGGAGAATCATATCTCTACCCGGTATGTAGATCGTTTCCCGGATGGAAAAAGTCCTTTGTCGCTGGCATTTCTGGATGAAAACCAGGATGCTCAATATACCTTCTACAAAGACTATCCGAAGCAACGCCTGGAAGTGCCTCTGCCTCCGATCGAGAAAGACGATATCTTCATCTTCGGCTCCTATTACTCCCTGAATCCCGTTTTACGGAAACGGGTCTATGAATTCCTCGAATATGCCAAAGAACGCGAAGCAATCTTGTATTACGACCCGAACTTCCGGCAGGCGCATGCCCATGAAGCCATTCATGTGATGCCTACGGTATTGGAGAACTTCGAGTTTGCCGATATCGTACGGGGATCGGATGAGGACTTTTACAACCTCTTCAAACTGACAGACCTGGATCGGGTTTATCAGGATCATGTTCAATTCTATTGTGATAACTTCCTGACAACCCGTGGAGCCAACGGAGTGGATCTGCGAACCTGCCGTTTCACGTCTCATATCGATGCCCAGTCCATTCAGCCCGTCAGCACCATCGGAGCCGGTGACAATTTCAATGCCGGTATCATTTACGGACTACTGAAATACGAGGTACGGAAACAGGATCTGCCTACATTGGACAAAGACAAATGGCAGAAAATCATCCAATGTGGCATTGATTTCTCGGCTGAGGTTTGTCAAAGTTACGACAACTATATTTCCTCGGATTTTGCCAACAAATATGGAGGATCCCAAGTGAAACTTAAATAAACATAAGAAATTGGGGATATTGGGGGGATTTTCTATCTTTGTAAAGATAGATAGAAGTTGGGAGAATGGTGATGAAAGAACAGATTCTAGGTATACTGACATGTTTGCTGGCATTATTCGGATGCAAGTCCGAATCGTGTGACGTGAGGGCGTTGTGTGTCCGGGATGAAATTGGCAATTACATTATCAAATGGGAGACAAATCCGGTAATAAAAGGGATAGCGAAGTTGTATGTGTCGGATGTTCCTGATAAATTCGACATGAACCATCCTGCCGCATCTACTTCCATCGAAGACGGATTTATCCGTTATATCACCTCTGATAATATCCAGCGTAAATATTTCCGGATTACCTTCAACGATCATTCTCCTCAAGACGTAGCTGCCCGCTATACGTTTATGGATAACATCCAGAATTTCCGTGACGTAGGTGGTTATAAATCGAAGAAAGGAAGGCAAGTCAGATGGGGCAAGTTATACCGTTCGGGAAATATTCACAACTTCTCCGAACAAGATTCCATCCGGCTCATTGAGGCAGGTATAAAAACCATCATTGACTTACGGACGGCTCACGAAGTAAAAGAGCAACCCATTTATTTCCCCAACACACAGATTATCCATATCCCCATTCCCTGTGGAAACAAAGAGGAGATGAACCAACGTATCCTGGAGAACAAAGTACGCAAACGGGACGGAACGCTCTTCATGGAAGATGCTTATATCCGTTTCATCGCCAATAATACAGAAGATCTTGGAGACGTTTTCCGCATCTTGCTTGACAAGAAGAATTATCCGATCCTGATATCCGGAGAGTTAGGCAAAGACCGAATCGGCCTTTTCATCTCATTGCTTTTCTCTATGCTAGACATTCCGCAAGAATCGATCACGCAGGAATATATGAGTTCCAACCGGTATATTGATCCCAGCTTCATGGCAAAAACAGTTTCAGCGTTAAGTACGGATGCGCAAGAGACGATGACAGTCTTGCTTTCTGTCAACGAATCGTTCCTGAACATCGCCTACCGGGAAATCGAAAACCGTTACGGATCATTTGACAATTACCGGGAAACCGGACTGAAAATATCCGGTAAAAACAGAGACCGTCTGAAAGATCTCCTGCTGAAATAGATCAGAACTCATAATAATTATCTATCTTTGCAGGTTGAAAACGATCCGTTTTTATAATCATCTAACAAACAGAATTTGAAAACATTTGAAGAATTAGGAGTTGCCGCACCTATATTAAAGGCAATTCAGGAACTGGGGTATGTTTCCCCGATGCCCGTACAAGAGGAAGTGATTCCTTATTTACTGGGACAAGATAATGATGTTATCGCTTTGGCACAGACAGGAACCGGAAAAACGGCTGCCTTTGGTCTGCCTATCTTACAGAAAATCGAGGTAGAAGATTATCAACCTCAGGCGTTGGTATTATGCCCGACCCGGGAACTCTGCTTGCAAATCGCCGACGATTTGAATGACTATTCCAAATATATTGATCACCTGCGTGTACTGCCTGTATATGGTGGTTCCAGCATTGAAAGTCAGATCAAGACACTGAAACGTGGTGTTCACGTCGTTGTAGCGACACCGGGACGATTACTCGACCTGATGAACCGAAAGACGGTTGATCTGAGTCATATCCGCAATGTCATCATGGACGAAGCCGACGAAATGCTGAATATGGGATTTACTGACAGCATCAATGCGATCCTGGCGGAGGTTCCGGCTTCCCGTAATATGCTGCTCTTCTCGGCAACCATGCCGCAAGGGATTGCAGCAATTACCAAACAGTACATGAATCACCCGAAAGAGATCGTCATTGGTAACAAGAACGAAGGAAATAAGAATATCCGGGATATCTACTTCATGGTACGTGCACAGGATAAATACCTGGCATTAAAACGTATCGCCGACTTCTATCCGAATATTTATGCCATCATTTTCTGCCGGACACGTAAGGAAACGCAGGAAATTGCAGATAAACTGATCCAGGACGGATACAATGCCGATTCGCTACACGGCGAACTGAGTCAGGCACAACGCGATTATGTGATGCAGAAGTTCCGCATCAAGAACCTGCAGTTATTAGTTGCTACCGATGTCGCAGCCCGTGGTCTGGATGTAGATGATCTGACCCATGTGATCAACTATGGCTTACCGGATGATATCGAATCGTATACACACCGCCGCGGACGTACCGGAAGAGCCGGAAAAACCGGTATTTCCATCTCTATCTGTCATGTACGTGAGAAAGGAAAGATCAAGGAAATCGAGCGGGTGATCAACAAGAAGTTCGAGAAAGGCGAGATGCCTTCAGGAAAGGAAATCTGTGCCAAGCAACTGTTCAACCTGGTCGATCAGATCGAGAAAGTAAAGGTGAACGAAGAAGAGATCGCCGAACTGATGCCACAGATCTACCGCAAGCTGGAATGGCTCGACAAGGAAGACATCATCAAGCGTATGGTTTCTCTGGAGTTCAACCGCATGATTGATTATTACAAAGACGCGGACGAGATTGAAACCGTTGATGAGAAATCCAGCCGGAAAGACCGCGAAGGCGGAAGAAAACGGAAAGCAGAAGAAGGCTTTGTCCGTTTCTTCATCAACTTCGGAAAGACTGACGGCCTATATACCAACCAGCTGATCGACCTGGTCAACAAATGTGTGCCGGGGAAAGTCCGGATCGGCCGGATCGACCTGATGGAAAAATTCTCATTCTTCGAAGTGGAAGAGAAGGAAGCCCGCCGGGTAGAAAAGTGCATGAACAACTTCGAAGTGGACGGCCGGCGGATTGTTGTGGAAGAAGCCCAGGAAAAAGGAGAGGGCAAAGGGAAGGAGAAAGAGCGGAAACGCCGCAGCACCGCCCAGAAACGCTTCGAACGGGCCAACGGAAAGCCGGGCAAGCAATCATTCGGCGATAAAAAACGGAAAAAGAAATAAGCGGTCCATACCCATTCAGAAAGGTTACTTTCCGCCCGGAAGGTAACCTTTATTTTATTTTTCCCTTCTAGAACATACCAGCTTATCCTGAAAAAGCGTATCTTTACCGCACAAATCTAATAACAGAACAGAATGAAGAAATACGTATTGACAGTGATCAGCCTGGTTTGCTGCTGTTCTTTTCTTTTAGCACAAGAATATAATTCTACTTTACCTCCGTTGAATCCGGAAAGCTGCACAAGCATCATGGTAGGGAAAAAGGCCTCGACCGACGGTTCAGTCATGACAAGCCATACCTGCGACGGCAACTATCGTACCTGGATGGAAGTTGTTCCTGCAGCCCGGTATGAGAAAGATACGACCGTAGCGATCTATTCGGGACGGCTGCATACAACTACTCCTGATGACCGTACCGGCATGACACTGAAAGGCTCCATTCCGGAAGCCCGTTCTACCTATCAGTTCCTGAATACCGCTTATCCCTGCCTCAACGAAAAGCAGTTAGGTATTGGAGAAACAACCATCTCCGGTCGGAAAGAGCTGGTCAACGAGAAAGGTATGTTCATGATCGAAGAACTGGCCAAGATAGCCTTACAGCGTTGTACGACCGCCCGCGAAGCAATCCGTCTGATGGGCGACCTGGTCAAGAAATATGGTTATGGCGACTGGGGTGAATGTCTGACCATTGCTGATCCCAACGAAGTATGGCATTTCGAAGTCTTCGGAGAAGGGCCGGACCAGCTTGGCGGTGTCTGGGCCGCAGTACGTATTCCGGATGATCATGTGGGCGTATCGGCCAATGTGCCCCGTATTTCTACGCTCGACTTGAAAGATACCGATCATTACATGGCCTCGGAGAATGTGTTTGACGTGGCCAAGAAATTAGGATTCTGGGACGGCAAGAAGCCTTTCCGTTTCTGGGAAGCTTATGCCGGCGGGAATTATTTCGGAGAAAAGAAATCATTCAGCCTGCGCGAATATTATATCCTGAATGCCCTGGCTCCTTCGCTGCATCTTTCGTATGACGCTGAAGAACTGCCTATCAGCGTTAAACCGGACTCTGCCGTATCGGTACAGAAAGTGATGGCATTGCTCCGTGAGACCTATGCCGGTTCGGAGTTCGACGTGACCAAGAACCTGAAAGTAACAGCCAAGAATAAAGAGACCGGTCGGACCGATACCATTATCAGTCTGGCTGCCAATCCGTGGATGACATCGGACATGATCACCATGCTGAACGGGATCAAACCCAATACCGTACAGAAGAACCGGTTGGTAGCGGTGCCGCAATGCTCTTATTCAACCGTGATCCAATTACGAAGCTGGTTGCCGGATGCCGTCGGCGGCGTTGCCTGGATCGCTTTCGATAATCCGGGACAGAGTCCGCGTATTCCGGTTTTCGCAGGAACGACTTCTCTGCCCGCCTGCTTTGCGGTCTGCGGACAGGCAGCCCATCGGGAAGATGCCATCGTCTGGAAATACCGGACTGCCAACAAACTGGCAACCGTCCGCTGGGGAGCAACTAAAGAAACCGTCTTATCGGCCGTCGCACACTTTGAAGAGAAAGGACTGTCGGAAATGCCTTTCGTAGAAAACCGTTATCAGACTTTATCCCAGACAAAAGGAGAAGAAGCGGCACGGGCTTATCTAACCCAATATACCGCCGACTTTGCCGGAGCTACTATCCTGCGTTGGGAAGAAATGGCTGATGCATTCTGGAAGAAATTTGCCAGAGGGTTTTAACAAATTATGTTACGCTTTTCATTGAGGACAAAAACCATTTTTAAATTATAATAATTCAGAAAGATGAAGAAAATCAATGTATGGTGGCAAATCGCCCTATTATTTGTTCTTTGTGCCTGCTCGGATGATAATTCCGAAACACCGGAAATTATCAATCCTTCTCCCAAAGAACAATGGAGTGAAACCCTAAGAGGAGACGGCGAAGTGTTAGCCGCCTATCCGGATCTGTATTCCAATTATTGGGAATACACGTACAACATGAACGAATACCCAGACGTAGCTCTTTGTATTCAAGGTAGTTTCCCTCATACCCGCTATTTCAGTTTTAGTCTGTATAACGATGAAACCGGAACAGCTATTGGCGGTATTGATGATTACGATATTATCCCTGATGAAGGCTGTGATAATCCCTTTGTTGTTACCTCATCCAAAGACAATACCTTTACGGTTTATGTTGTCCCTGCTTCTATGGACGAAGCACTGATTGCCCAACTGCCGTCAAAGAACATTTGTCGGGTAGAAAGTGGAGTAAACCGTCTGGCCGTTTGTATCCGTCATTATCTGGGAACAGATGGCAATGGAAATAAAGATGAATATGGCGGAGTAGAATTGCCGGCTATCAGAGGAATCGATATTCACACCCTGGAAGAAGTAGTGGCACCGCTACGTACCACTTCGAATATTGATTCATTCGGACCTCAATATGTTACGTCCAAATCGGATGAAAACCGGGAAGTTCCGTTTTTCCTGGCCCCAAAAGGTTTGTACTATCCGAACAATGCGACGGCTTATCTGTATGGACGCACACACTTACAGACCGACTCAGTCCTAATTTTCAGCTTTATTCCGGTGAATATTCCGCAACAAGTAGAAGACTACCGAGATGCCAATGCCCGTTACTGGTCTATTTGTCTGGGAGCCGTCTCGAATACCCGTTCTTATTATTCCATCTATGATGCCATTGCCCAGGCACGTGAAGGGGAAAAGTCTTCTTTCATCATCTGCCAGAAACAGAATCCGAAATTGGAAGAAATACAGGCTAAAGTGGAAGAACTCAATCAGAACGGCGGTCTTTGGAACTTATTTGTCTGGGACAAAGAAAAACTGGATATTGACAACAAACCTATCGGCGACCTTATCACCGTTATGTACCGTAATATCTTACCGAACAAGAACTGGGAGTACTCCATTGCCAACATGGAACCGACAAATTATGCGGATGAAGAAGGAGAACCGATTGATAAAGTCGAAGACCCGAAGAAACAGATTGCCCACATTGCCTTGGGTGACTATGGCCCTTATGGTTTGAAGTACAGCACAGCAGATTTCCTCTCTCCGGATTTTACGACAGCTCAATAGTCTTATAAAGAATCCAATCAAAAATCCTCCGTATCGTTTCAGGCTATACGGAGGGTTTTATATACCCCATATTCTTAAGTATCATTTTTGGATTCTTGAGTATCACATTGGGTATCATTCTGGCATTCTTGGGTATCATTTTATTCACCTTGTCCAATAATCCAGAACGGTGACGGCAGAGGCTTTGTTTCCCAAGACCTTCCCGAATTCTTTATGGGCCGGATGAACCAGATAGGCATCACGGTCGGCTTCCGAATGGAAGGTTACGAAGAAGCAATGTGTCAATCCCTGTTGCAAGCCCTCCGGACTGCAATCTGTTCCCCACTCATAATCCTTGATCAGGTCGATCTTTGAAGGTAGTTCGCCGAAAGCTTCTTCTACCGCTTTTACTTGCTCGGCAGTCACTTCAGGTTTGAAGCCGAACATAACTACATGACGAAGCACTTTGTCCTGCTTCTTTTCTCCTCCACAACTGCTCAGCGCAACAGTCAGAGCCAGCAAAGCACCTGTAAATAAAGCCAATTTCTTCATACGATTATCTTGTTTAAATTCCTGTTATCCGTTTTCATTTCCACGAAAATAACGAATCCTTTTCAGATAGGCAATATGGCATCCCACTTTTCTTTTTCTCCTGAATATTGGGATATAAACGAACAATATCGTACCTTCGTTGCTCAACTGAAAGAATAATCTATCAAATCCGTTATACAACATGAAAACATTTTTACTCTCTTGTGTTTTTGCCTGCATGGCATCAGGTGCCATGGCGCAAGGATATCAGTTTACCGACGAAGTAAAAGTACCGGCTACTCCGGTCAAGAATCAGGCGGCAACCGGTACTTGCTGGTGTTTTGCCACAACTTCCTTCATGGAATCCGAATTACTCCGCATGGGCAAAGGTGAATACGATCTTTCCGAGATGTTCATTGTCCGTCAGAAATACATCAATCAGATGAAAGACAATTACCTGCGCCGTGGGAAAGGAAACGTAGGACAGGGTAGTCTTTCTCCATCTTGGATGCACGCTTTTGAGCAGGTCGGTATTGTGCCTGAAGAGGTTTATCACGGCATCAACTATGATTCGGAGATGCACAATCATCAGGAACTGGCTTCGTATGTAGAAAGTATCTCTGAAACAGCTATCAAGCTGCGCGCCAACAGTCCGGAATATCAGGAGCTGGTGAACAGTCTCTTCGATATTTATTTGGGAAAGGTTCCGGAGAAATTCACCTACCAGGGAAAAGAATATACACCAAAAAGCTTTGCCACTTCCTTAGGGTTGAATATGAGTGATTATGTAGAGTTGACCAGCTTTACACACCAGCCCTATTATCAGAAGTTTGATGTAGAAGTACCCGACAACTGGGAACATCAGCAGATGTATAACCTGCCGCTCGACGAAATGATCCAGACCATGGATTATGCGCTGAAGAACGGCTATTCGATCGGCTGGGACGGCGATGTAAGCGAAAAGGGATTTTCGTTCATCAATGGCGTTGCCATCAATCCGGAAGTCAACAACGTAGATACATACGCCGGTACGGATCGTGCCCGCTTTGAGAAAATGAATCCGAATGAACGTCTGGAGGAAGTTTATAAATTCGAACATCCGTATCCGGAAGTCAACGTGACTCCCGAAGTTCGTCAGAAAGGTTATGAAACCTTCGTGACGACCGACGATCACCTGATGCACATCACCGGTATCACCAAAGATCAGAACGGTACAAAGTATTACATTACCAAAAACTCCTGGGGAACCGAACGAAACCGTTTCGGAGGCTATCTGAATATGTCGGAAAGCTTTGTTAAAGCCAAGACAATCTATATCCTGGTGCATAAAGATGCCATCCCGAAAGAAATCAAAGCCAAATTAGGTATCCAATAAGACGGTTGACAAGTTGTTGGAATTGTCAAAATGTCAAATAACCCCCTTCAAAACTCCCATATTTCGAACCGTAGTACAAGTCCTTCGAAAATTCACGAGTTTTGAAGGGGTTAAATCGTTAAAAATACAGTTTAACATATTGTTTACCTTTATATTACAAGAAATATTTCTTGACTGAAAAACGGAACAAAAAAACAACGAAAGTCCGTATGCTGTCCCTTTCAGAAGGAACAAATCCCCCATCACAAGCGGGGAAAGAAGAAAAAACACTCCTAATTACCCATTTTTCTGCCCGATTTCATTCCAAAACACGCCGGGAAATCTTCCAAATACGCCGGCTTTTGCTTCATTTCCTACCAATTTCTTCCTCAAAACCCTCGAAAATCAATCTCAAAACTCACGAAAATTGTTTTTCCTCCTTACTCTTTTCGTATTTTTCCCGTATTTTTTCCATGATCGTTCCTGTACCGAGTTAGCACTACTAGTGCATTTCAATCATTTTGAAAGATTTCTGAAAGTTTTCTTTCCAAAAAGACAAATATCTGATGAGAAAATATCCACCACAGGCAGAGATTTCCGGCAATATTACCATGTATTTACTTTGACCTCGAAATTTGGTTTCGATAAGTCGTAAACGATACGCCTGTATGTCTTTTGAAAAAACGGCACATATAGGAAGCATCATCGAAGTTCATTTTCTCAGCAATTTCTTTAACAGACATATCCGATGTTTCCAACAAGGCTTTTATTTCTAATATCACTTGTCTTTCTATCAAGTCCTTAGGGGAATCATTCATAAAACGCCTCGTTATCTGCGAAAGATAAAAAGGCGTGATACACAACTTTTGAGCATAAAAAGCCACGTCCCGATTACGGTTACAATGTTTTCCTATCAAATCCCAAAACTTCCAACACAATTTTTCCCTGCGGCTATATAAATGTTCGACAGACATATCAACTCGTATCGATTCTATCTGTCCGGCCATATAGAGAAACAGATTCTGCAAATGATTTATTATCAAAGGACGTTTGTACAAATTATCTTGTGAAAGAATACGCTTGGTTAACTTAAGCCAAGCCTGTAATAGCTCGTACTCATCCTTTCGAGGCCTACAAACGGGAGATTTCCATAAGAATGCGAACAACCAATTAGGTAACTTATAGGCAACTTCTGAGGCTAGTTCCTTTTTTATACGTATGCCAACCAATCGAAAATCTTTTGAAACCTCCGAAAACAAAGCAAATGAATCTGCTGACAGGATCAAAAGATCATATTTCCTCAATGAATACTTTTCAAAATTAATTTCTATAAAAGCTTTACCCGCTAAACAAATGAAAACAGCTAGATAGGGAAGTCTGAACGACAGATTTCCACATGCATCCAATTTACATTCACCGTATGTTATGTCCATTTCCTGCATTGTTATTTCTAATAATACCGTAAAGATGCAAAATTATTGGTGATAAAGCCAGCTTTTGTTTTCAAAAGTACCGATAATACACATTTTCTGATCCGAAGGATTCTCCTCATAAGTCCTAAATTTGCATCCGGTTATGGGAACAAATAAAAATATGGACTTAAGAACAAAAAGATTAGTATTACGCCCGTGGCAAGAGACGGACGCTGAGGCCTTGTATGAATATGCCAAAGACGAACGAGTAGGTCCCGTAGCCGGATGGCCCACTCATAAAAGTGTAGAAGAAAGCCGGGAAATTATCCGTACAATCTTCTCGCAAGAAGGCGTTTTTGCAGTCACAAGAAAGGAAGACGATCAAGCAATCGGCTGCATAGGTGTGACACGTGGAGCCAAAAGCAATTTTCCAATTCCTGAAAACGAAGGAGAAATTTCGTATTGGATCGGGGTCCCGTTTTGGGGACAAGGGTTCATTCCAGAAGCCATGCAGGAGCTTATCCGATATGCTTTTGAAGACCTGAAACTCAAATGCCTGTGGTGTGGTTATTTTGACGGGAATGAAAAATCCAAACGAGCACAAGAGAAGTGTGGATTCAAACCTCACCATACGTGCGAACGGCAATACTATCCGTTGACAGACGATTACCGGATAGAACACGTCAGTTGTTTGTCATACACTGACTGGCTTACATCCCGGTAAAAAGTAACCCTCAAAGACTTATTTCATGGGATAAGTGCTTATTGCTTTAGCCGCCCGTAAAATTCCAAACAGAAACGGAAGCAAACCAAATAAAATCACTACTTTTGTATTTCAAATAAAGATAATTGTTAAAGGTTTAACCAGATATGGAATATAATTTCAGAGACATTGAGAAGAAATGGCGTGAATATTGGATCGCCAACAAGGTCTATCAAGTAGAGAAGAACGAAAAACCCAAGTATTATGTGTTGGATATGTTCCCGTATCCGTCAGGAGCCGGATTGCACGTAGGGCATCCGCTCGGTTACATTGCTTCTGATATTTATTCCCGTTACAAAAGATTGGGCGGCTTCAATGTATTGCATCCGATGGGTTACGATGCATACGGATTACCGGCCGAACAATATGCCATTCAAACCGGACAACATCCGGCCATTACAACGGTCAATAATATCAATCGCTATCGGGAACAGCTGGACAAAATCGGTTTCTCTTTCGACTGGAATCGCGAAGTCCGCACATGTGACCCGAAATATTATCACTGGACACAGTGGGCTTTCCAGCAGATGTTCAACAGCTTCTATTGCAACGGATGCCAGAAGGCACAGCCCATCAGCAAGCTGATTGCTTATTTTGAAGAGAAAGGTACGGAAGGTCTGGACGTAGCTTGCAGCGAAGAGCTGAGCTTTACGGCTGAAGAATGGAAGGCCAAGAGCGAAAAGGAACAACAGGAAATCCTGATGAATTACCGAATCGCTTATCTGGGTGAGACGATGGTGAACTGGTGTCCGCAACTGGGAACGGTATTGGCTAACGATGAGGTAGTAGATGGCGTTTCAGAGCGTGGCGGTTATCCGGTTGTTCAGAAGAAGATGCGTCAGTGGTGCTTGCGTGTTTCTGCCTATGCACAGCGTTTGCTGGATGGATTGGAAACAGTCGACTGGACAGACTCCTTGAAAGAAACCCAGCGTAACTGGATCGGCCGTTCGGAAGGAACAGAAGTCCGTTTCAAAGTAAAAGATCAGGATTTGGAATTCACCATCTTTACGACTCGTGCCGATACGATGTTTGGTGTTACCTTCATGGTTTTGGCTCCTGAGAGCGAACTGGTACCTCTGTTGACTACCGAAGCTCAGAAAGCTGAAGTAGAAGCTTATCTGGACCGTACCAAGAAACGTACCGAACGTGAACGTATTTCCGACCGTCGGGTAACAGGTGTATTCAGTGGTTCATACGCCATCAATCCGTTTACAGGTGATGCCGTTCCGGTATGGATCAGCGATTATGTATTGGCTGGCTACGGAACAGGAGCCATCATGGCCGTTCCTGCACACGACAGCCGCGACTACGCATTTGCCAAGCATTTCAATCTGCCGATCATCCCGTTGGTAGAAGGTTGTGATGTCAGCGAAGAAAGTTTCGATGCCAAAGAAGGTATTGTATGTAATTCTCCGAAGGCAGGCGTTACTCCTTACTGTGACCTGAACCTGAATGGCCTGACCATCAAGGAAGCGATCGCCGCTACCAAGAAATATGTAAAAGAACATCAGTTAGGACGTGTCAAAGTAAACTTCCGTCTGCGTGATGCTATTTTCTCCCGTCAGCGTTACTGGGGCGAACCGTTCCCGGTTTATTACAAGGACGGTATGCCTTATATGATCGACGAGAACAAACTGCCGTTGGAATTACCGGAAGTAGCGAAGTTCCTGCCGACCGAAAGCGGCGAACCTCCATTGGGACATGCAACGAAATGGGCTTGGGATGTAGAAAAAGGAGAAGTCGTTGATAACGCACTGATCGATCAGAAGACAGTCTTCCCCTTGGAATTAAATACAATGCCGGGATTTGCGGGATCAAGCGCTTATTACCTGCGTTATATGGATCCGCACAACGACACAGCTCTGGTATCCAAGGAAGCCGACGAATACTGGCAGAACGTTGATTTGTACGTAGGGGGAACCGAACATGCTACCGGTCACCTGATTTATTCTCGTTTCTGGAATAAATTCCTGCACGACCTGGGCATCAGTGTCAAAGAAGAACCGTTCCAGAAGCTGATCAACCAGGGTATGATCCAAGGACGTTCAAACTTCGTTTATCGTATCAAAGATACCAATACATTCGTATCATTAGGTTTGAAAGATCAATACGACGTGACTCCGTTGCATGTGGATGTCAACATCGTATCCAACGATATTTTGGATGTAGAAGCCTTCAAGAACTGGCGTCCGGAATACAACACAGCCGAATTTATCCTGGAAGACGGTAAATACGTCTGCGGATGGGCTGTTGAGAAGATGTCAAAATCGATGTTCAACGTAGTCAATCCGGATGTCATTGTTGAGAAATATGGTGCAGACACCTTGCGTCTGTATGAAATGTTCTTAGGCCCGATCGAACAGTCAAAGCCTTGGGATACCAACGGAATCGACGGTGTACACCGTTTCCTGAAGAAGTTCTGGGGATTGTTCTATGGCACGGCAGACAGCCTGCAGGTAAGCGACGACGAACCGAAGGCAGAAGAATTGAAGTCATTGCATAAGCTGATCAAGAAGGTTACGTATGATATCGAACATTTCTCTTATAACACTTCGATCAGTGCCTTTATGATTTGTGTCAATGAGTTGAGTTCTCTGAGATGTAACAAACGCGCCATCCTGGAACCTTTGGTAATCCTGTTGGCACCGTTTGCTCCGCATATCGCAGAAGAATTGTGGCATGAATTAGGACACGATACAACCGTATGCGATGCACAATGGCCTGTATGCAACGAAGCTTATCTGGTAGAGAATACAGCCGTCTATGCCATCTCTTTCAACGGTAAAGTTCGTTTCAACCTGGAATTGCCGGCAGACATGCCGAAAGAAGAAGTGGAGAAGACAGCTCTGAACCACGAAAACTCAGCCAAATGGCTGGAAGGTAAGTCGGTGAAGAAGATCATCGTCGTACCGAAGAAGATTGTCAATATCGTAGTCAATGGATAACGAATAACAAGTAATGGGCAATTGACAATTCTATCCTCATAATTGTCAATTGTCCATTTTTAATTTTCAATTTAAATAATAATACTATGAATCTCAAATCCAATAAGTATTTTTTCGAAATACAGGATTACCTGATGATCCTGTTGGGAACCTTGCTTTATGGTTTCGGTTTTAATGGGTTCATTCTTTCCAATGAAATTATCACGGGAGGGTTGAGTGGTATTTGTGCCTTGATTTACTTTGCCAGCGGACAATTGATTCCGGTGTCTATTTCTTACTTTGTCATCAATATCATTTTGTTGGCTGTCGCTTTGAAAATCCTGGGGCTGAAATTCTTGTTGAAAACGATCTTCGGCGTATTCTCGCTGTCAGCTTCTCTGTCGCTGTTTGAGATGTTATTAACAGAACCGATCATCAAGAACGAACCGTTTATGTCAATCATCATCGGAGGTTGTTTGTGCGGTGCCGGTCTGGGTTTAGTCTTTTCGGCCAACGGAAGTACGGGTGGTACCGATATTATCGGAGCGATCGTCAACAAATACAAAGACATATCGATTGGACGAGCTTTGCTGTTCTGCGACTTCTTCATCATCGGTTCTTCGTATGTCTTGTTCCACGATGTAGAAAAGATCGTATTTGGTTTTGTAGAAATGGTTATCAGCAACTATTTATTAGACTGGGTGATGAATGGAAACCGCCAGTCTGTCCAATTCCTGATCTTTTCGCAAAAGCACGACGAGATTGTGGAACGTATCCTGCATGATATAGGTCGAGGCTGTACGATTCTGGACGGAACAGGAGGTTATTCGAAACGTCCGGTCAAAGTAGTTGTCCTCTTGGCAAAGAAATCCGAATCTGCCGCTATTTTCCGATTGGTAAAGAGTATAGACCATAATGCCTTTATCTCGCAAAGTATCGTCAGAGGAGTATATGGCGAAGGATTTGATCCGATCAAAGGATAAAACAAGCAGGCACAGACTATACGGCCAGGTTACATGCAATTGCTACCGTGTTGTCTGTGCCTGATTCTATCAGAAAAGAATATTTCAATACTCAAAACTGCCACCGCCCAAGAATTCTCTTAACAATGATGTCTTAGGCAAATCTTCCTGCGGAATATACTTGAAATAACGCATGAACCGGAGTAAGCGGTATGCTTCGGCATTGGCAGGAGAACGTTCCGGCACATTGGCCAAAATCGGTTCGGCATACGCCCGCAAAGCAGCCAGTTCATACAACATCGCACTGTTGAAGGTCGCATCCGCATATTCCTGATACGGGAAGATCCATTTATCTTCTCCCCGACGTACACTTGGCCATCGGTTGATCGTTTCTTCGGCCGAATAACCGCGATAACGATAATCCCGGATAATACGACGCAGCAGCCGGTTGTCGGTCGTCGGAATCCAGTTATGATTATCCAGCGAAATGGAAGTCAGCGCCGAGACATAAATCCGGTACTTCAACGAATCATCCAGGTGAGCCGTCAATTCCGGATTCAAGGCATGAATCCCTTCGATTACAATCACGGAGTTTTCGTAAAGCTTCATTTTCTTTCCCTTATAAACCCGTTTGCCGGAATTGAAATCAAACGAAGGCAATTCTATTTCTTCCCCATTGATCAAGTGCTGTAAATCTGAATTGAAATAAGGCAGATCCAAAGCATACAATGATTCAAAATCATAATCGCCCGATTCATCTTTCGGCGTATCTTCCCGGTTGACAAAATAATCGTCCAAGGATATACCAACCGGACGAAGAAGATTAGTAGCCAACTGTATTTCCAACCGCTTACAGGTTGTTGTCTTTCCAGACGAAGAAGGACCGGCAATCAGAACAATGCGTACTCCATTCTTGTACCGTTCTGCTATTTCATCCGCAATACGGGCGATTTTCTTCTCTTGCATGGCTTCCGAAATCATAATGACCTCCGAGGCATGTCCATGCTCCAATGCCATATTCAAATCACCGACATTATTCAATCCAAGAGCCCGTTGCAGGTTTAAATGTTCCTTATAAGCCTCGAACATCTTATTCTGAAGAACCTTCGGAGCCAGCACGTGCGGATTAGTCCGTTCCGGTACTCGCAACAAGGCACCATCCAGATAAGGCTCCAACTCAAAGACGGGTACATATCCGGTCGAAGGCGCCAAACCACCATAAAAGTAATTCACATAACCTTCCAGTTCATAATAAGAAGCATACATCATGCCACTTGACTCGATCAGATTTGCCTTATCTTCCATACCAACTTCGCGGAACAACTGGATAGCCTTTTCCGACTGTGCCGTATGTAACTTCAATGGAATATCTGCATCAACAATCTCTTTCATCCGTTGCCGGATCTGTGCCAGCATATCTATATCAGCAGGCTTCCCGTTATGAATCGTACAGAAATAACCCTTGGAGATAGAATGTTCGATATTCAGCGTAGCTTCCGGAAAGACATCATGTACCGCTTTGGAAAGCACATAACACAACGTACGCACATAGGTACGCATACCCGATGGATTTGTGTAATCTACAAACTCAATATCTTTCGGTTGCCAGCAGGTATAAGTTAAATCTTGTGTCCGGTTATTCACCTGGGCATTCAACGGACGATAAGGTAAGGGCTCTCCTACAATTTTATATATATCCAAAAGCGAAGATCCAACCGGCACCTCATAGTAGTTACCGGTGTTTTTGCAATAAATAGTAATCTGTTCAGCCATAAAATTCAGTCTATTTTATTATTTTTGCATCACTAAAGGTAGAAATATTAATCGGATATTCAATCCACTTAAACTTATTTTAGATGGACTATTCATTTTTTGACCTTCTCCGTCTGATAGGATCATTGGCTTTGTTCCTATACGGCATGAAAATCATGAGTGAAGGTTTACAAAAGTTCGCAGGAGACAGCTTGCGAAAGATCCTGACGGCGATGACAACCAATCGAGTCACAGGAGTGTTAACCGGAGTATTGATCACCGCCTTGATTCAATCTTCATCTGCGACCACCGTAATGGTAGTAAGTTTCGTCAACGCCGGACTTCTCACCCTGACACAGTCTATTGGAGTCATTATGGGAGCCAACATCGGAACCACCGTAACCGCCTGGATTATCTCGGCTCTCGGATTTAAAGTGGATATATCCGCCTTTGCTTTACCCCTTCTAGCTTTTGCCATTCCTCTTTTCTTTTCGGGTAAAAGTTCGCGCAAGTCGGTAGGAGAATTTATCTTCGGTTTCTCTTTCCTGTTCATGGGACTGGCCAACCTAAAAAACAATGCGCCGGATTTGAGCGCCAACCCCGACATGCTGGCCTTTGTGCAGAATTATACAGATATGGGGTTCTTCTCAATCCTGTTATTCCTGTTTATCGGAGCCATACTGACCATGATCGTACAGGCTTCGGCAGCAACGATGGCCATTACGCTGATTATGTGTGCTAACGGATGGATTGACTATCATTTAGGTGTAGCCTTGGTTTTAGGCGAAAATATCGGAACAACCATTACAGCCAATCTGGCTGCACTGACCGGGAATACACAGGCCCGAAGAGCCGCCTTAGCACACCTGATGTTTAACCTCTTCGGTGTCGCATGGGTACTGATTGTATTCTATCCGTTTACCGGAGCTGTTTCCTGGTTTGTCACCCATGTCATGAAGGTTACAGATCCGGCAGTCGCAGTATCCTTTAAGCTTGCTGCTTTCCACACAGCCTTCAACATCAGCAATACATTCATTATGATCTGGTTTGTCAACGTGATAGAAAAAACCGTTTGTGGAATCATCCGAACCAAACAGGAAGACGAAGAATATCGTTTGTCGTATATCACTGGAGGTATGTTATCAACAGCAGAACTCTCCATCCTTCAAGCTCAGAAAGAAATTACCCTGTTTGCCGAACGAACGACAAAAATGTTTGGCATGGTAAAAGAATTACTATACGAAAAAGATGAAAACAATTTTCTCAAGACTTACAGCCGCGTAGAAAAATACGAGAATATCAGCGACCGCATGGAAATTGAGATTGCCAATTACCTTACCCAAGTAGCCGAAGGCCGGTTAAGCTCGGAAGGTAAAGAAGAAATCCGAGTTCTGCTACGCGCTGTCAGTGAAATCGAAAGTATTGCCGACTCCTGCAATAATCTGGCACGCTCCATCAAACGCCGGAATGAATTCAAATCCGTATTCACAGAGGAGCAGAACAACCACATTGATCAGATGTTCAAGCTGGTAAGCAGCGCCTTAGACCGCATGAACGCAATCATGCACAAATCAGATCTAAATCCGAACGACATTAATGAATCATACAATATAGAAAATGAAATCAACAACTACCGCAATCAGCTGAAAGCCCATAACATTGAAGATATCAATAATAAACTGTACCAGTATCAGGATGGCGTTTATTACATGGATATGGTCAGTGAAAGCGAAAAGCTGGGCGATTATGTCATCAATGTAGTTCAGGCTTTGATAGAAAAGAAAATTTAAAGGATAAATCTTGTCAGGCTTACGAACTAAAATTTATTTATATGAACCGTTTTAAATCATTTGTGCAGGTATCCGGCCTGTTGTTGATGAGCTGGATCCTGTTTTCATCTTGTTCAGAGACAAAAGAACAGGAACATTATGTAGTAGTTCTGTCGATGGACGGCTTTCGTTCGGATTATCCGCAACGGGCTCATACGCCCATATTGGACTCGCTGGCACGCGTGGGAGTAAAAGCCGCATTCCGTCCCTGCTATCCGAGTGTTACCTTTCCCAACCATTACAGCATGGCTACGGGGCTGCATCCGGATCATCATGGGCTGGTACACAACACCTTTTGGGCAACAGATTTAGACAGTAGCGTGTATAAGATCAGCGACCGGAAAGCCGTGGAAAATCCGGCTTACTACGGGGGTGAACCCATCTGGAATACGGCCGAACGCCAGGGAGTACGGACAGCCACTTATTTCTGGGTAGGCAGTGAAACGGCCGTTAACGGGCATCAGCCTTCTACCTGGAAGAAATTTGATTCGAAGGTTCCGTTTATAGACCGGGCTGATTCGGTCATTGCCTGGTTAAAGAAACCGGCAGCAACACGTCCGCATCTCATCATGTGGTATATGGAAGAACCGGATCACAGCGGACACGTCTACAGTCCGGATTCATCGGCTGTTGTACCTGTCATTGAGGAACTGGACCGCGTATTGGCTCACTTCTTCAATCAGGCTCGCCAGCTGGATATCTTCAACCAGATTGATTTCATCATCGTTTCTGATCATGGTATGGCTACTTACAAGCCTGAAAATTATGTCAACTTAGGAGATTATCTTCCACGAGACAGCTTTGAGATGGTGGTAGAAGGCGTCCCGACGTTGCTTTATCCGCGAGCTTCCTATACAGAAACTGCGTATGAAATACTAAAGAAAGTACCGCATGTAACCGTTTGGAAGAAAGATGAAGTCCCGGCCCAATTCGTTTATGGTACCAATCCGCGTATAGGCGATTTGATTGTTGCCCCCAACATCGGTACCATGGTTCATTTCCGTTCCAAGGATAAAGCTTATCCGGCCTTAGGTGGTGCGCACGGCTATGATAATTATCAACCGGAAATGGAGGCTATTTTCTATGCTGCTGGTCCGTCTTTCAAGCAGGGAATAGAAACACCGGCGATGGCGAATGTCAATCTGTATGGACTGATTGCCCATCTGCTTCGGATAGAACCGGCACCCAACGACGGTGATCCGGCTGTAATCCTGCCTTTACTGCGTGAATCGGATGGCAAATAATCTCAATAAAGAGTATTATTATAGCGTATAAAGGCTTTCTTTAGCCTAATCCGTACAGAATAGACAGATCAAATAGATAGTCCTGGAAATTCAGATTGCTTATGTACTTCTGAATCTCCGGGACTATCTGTTTATAATTACCTATTGCCTGCCTGTGTAGCACCAGACAGCAGAAAACAATTAGAGCCGCGGCATGCCACGGCTCTATGTATAATCTGAATATCGGATTATTTTACCAATTTCAATTCCTGGATCAATCGAGGACATTTGCCCCACTTATCGATCATGAACAAAACGTAACGGATATCAACACCGATACAACGCTGTAATTCCGGTTCGAAGGCAATATCACCACTCATGGCTTCCCAGTTACCATCAAAAGCCAAACCAATCAGACGAGCATTCTTGTCGAAGATCGGACTACCTGAATTACCTCCTGTAATATCATTGTTGGTCAAGAAGCAAAGCTGAAGATCTCCATTTTCGTTGGCATACTGACCAAAGTCGCGGCTGCGTACCAAATCCAGGATTTCTTCCTGTACCCAGAATTCATCGTTGGTCGGATCCTGCTTTTCCAAGATACCTTTTTCGGTTGTAAAATAGTTATACCAAGCAGCATCATACGGACGATAACCACCAATGCTACCATAGCTGGCACGCATCGTAAAGTTGGCATCCGAATAGAAAGTCTTGTCAGGATACATTTCCATCAAACCAGCCAGATACAGACGTTCGCCCTTTGTAATCTTGTCAGCCGATTCATTCAAGTGATTCTTCAATTCGATCAAAGCCACAAAAGAGGAAAGACTGAGGGCAAAAGCCGGATCTTTCTTCAGTTTGGCATTCTTCTTCGGATCAGAAATGAAGTTCACGATGTTATCATACGAAAGCAACTTCGTCTTCTTGAAGACATCTGCCGCATACTTCTTATAATCGCCTTTGTACTTCTTGTCGATGTTGGTAAACTCATCCGGTAAATAAGCAGCCGGAATACGTTCTTTCGCAATCTGCATCATAGCAGCCAACACCTGCTGGTCAAGAGCCGGTTCATAATCCTTGAAGAACGGTTTGATCCGGTCTTCCAAGAAGATCTGACGTTCTTCGTCGGTCGAACCTTCGGCATCAAAGCTGTTCACCATACGCGCCAAGCTGACGATTTCCGTTCCGCGTTCCAACGATTCCAACAGATAAACCAAAGCACGCTGGCATTCATTGGCTGAAGTATAACCCTCTTTCAACAAGTTAAGAACTTCGCCATATTTTGCCTGACGTTGCGGATCCTGAGCTACCCAAGCAGCAAAAGCCTGTTCCTGTTCCTGCTTGCGGGCAATGACACCCAAACGGGCCAATCCTTTGTTCATACCGATCGAGTTCTTCCAATAATTAGAACTGCCGGCATACTTCGACGCATATTTGATACGTACCGCATCACTCTCAGACATGGCCTTTTTCCAGATTTCCTGTTTGATACCACGCACTTCGATACGCGGGATATTCTCATCCTCGATACGCTGCTGTACGCCCCATGAACACAGATAACGGCTGGTACTTCCCGGGAAACCGATCGTCATGGCAAAGTCTTTATCCTGATAACCCTGCAAAGAGACCTCTGCTACATACTTCGGAGAGTAAGGTTTGTTGTCCTTGCTGTATTCAGCCGGTTCATTATTCGCGTTGGCATAAACACGGAAGATAGAGAAGTCGCCAGTATGACGCGGCCACATCCAGTTATCCGTATCACCACCGAACTTACCTACTGAACTGGGTGGAGCAAATACCATGCGGACATCACGGAATACATTATATACAATGAGGTAATACTTGTTGTCTGAATAGAACGGGATAACACTTGCCTGCTTGAACTCATCTACTCCAATCGAATCACACAATACATTTCCGATAGAGTCGGCAGCCATCAGACGTTTGTATTCATCGTCAATTTTACCAATGACACTATTGATCCGATCAGATACATCGATAGTCTGGCGAAGATACTTCACGGTCAATCCCGGTACAGGTAATTCCTGTTCTTTACTTTGAGAAACAAAACCGTCTTTCAAATAATCATGTTCCACACTACTCAGTTGCTGAATAGCACCATAACCACAATGGTGATTCGTAAAGATCAATCCTTCCTGTGAAACGGTAATACCGGTACATCCGCCACCAAAGATAACAACGGCATTTGCCACACACGGATCCGTTTCGCTATACAACTGTTCATACGAGGGTGTGAAACCCAATTCTTTCATGCGAGCCAAGTTCTGCTTGTTCAATTCTTTCAACACCCACATGCCCTCATCGGCATACACTTGGCCTAAAGCAGTAAACAGAAGCAAAACACTCCAAATCTGTTTTTTCCAATTCATTCTCTTATTCGTTTTCTATTAATAATTTAATTGTTTTCACCTGGGTTCGTGCCGACAACCATTCCGTCAGCTTCCGCTTGTTTTCAGCCGATATTTTCTCAGAACTCTTGACATAAATCAGCATAATCGGCTTCTATGTATCTGAATCCACCGGAATCAGACAAGTATGCGTACAGGAAATCTCCCGTACAAAGGGGAAGAGTACCTTCACTTCGGGCTTGATCTGCTCTGCCAGAAGCCGATCGTCGTGATAACTCTTCAACTCACGTTGCAGCGAATCAATCTGCATGGCCTGCGTCCGCAATACCTGTTCGCTGTTCTTATATAAATCCTGCATTAACAAACTCTTCAGCTTATTGATATCGGTCTCCTGCTCCGAGAAACCTTGCTGTACGACCAGACTGACATCCTTCAATCCGTAATTCGGAAGACGATTGCGGGCGCTCTCGATGGTCGAGTCGGAAACATTATCACCAATCAAAACCACTTTAATTTCCTTCTTGTCGGAAGTATTCGTGATCGTCTTACTCAGAATCTGTGTATTCGGGAAAGCCAGCTCGGTATTCACATAATTCAGTACCTGCTGGTTGAAATAAGTCGTCTTGACCAAACAGTAACTCAGAAATAAACTGGGCACAATGGTAAAGATCACAATGATACCCACATAACGTGTAACCCGTTTCTCGTGGTCTTTATCCAGGAATACCTTCTTCGGATACTTCAGGACACGTACGACCAGATAGGTTGCCAAACTGATGAATACACTGTTGATGAAGAACAGATAGAAAGCTCCGAAGAAATAATACAGATTGCCGGTAGCCAAACCGAATCCTGCCGTACAAAGAGGCGGCATCAAGGCAGTCGCGATCGCTACACCGGGGATCACATTTCCCTTACTCTTTGTCGAACTGGCCACGATACCGGCCAATCCACCGAAGAAAGCAATCAATACATCGTATAACGTCGGCTGCGTACGGGCCAGCAATTCACTTTGAGCCTCACTGATCGGAGAGATCAAGAAATAAATGGAAGATGTGATCACACTGAACACCGTTGCGATGGCAAAATTACGGAAAGAACGCTTGATCAGTTCGAAGTCTGAAATACCTAATCCCAAACCGAATCCCATGATCGGTCCCATCAAAGGAGAAATCAACATGGCACCGATAATAACGGCCGTTGAATTAGTATTCAATCCGAGAGAAGCAATAAAGGTGGCAAAGATCAAGACCCAAAGGTTCGTTCCTTTAAACTCCACGCCTTTCTTGATCGAATCAATGGTTTCTTGTTCGTCTTCTTTTTCCTGCCTTACATCAAATATGCGGGCAAAAAAGGCTTTAATTTGTACATATAGTGACTCTTTCTCCATAACTTTCTTATTTGAAGCTGCAAATTTATAAATAAAAGTAAGTAAACAGTCGTATCAGACAGCAAGAATCTGTTCTTGCTGCCAGATTAAGACCTTTTCAGGCGATTCCCAATGTATGGAATCTCCGTCAGTGGTAAATCCCGCCGGATCACAAAAGCCACGAAACCGATCAACAAAACGGTCCGCACCAAAAGTGCCACTCCGGTGGAAGGATAAGGAACATACATACCGACAACATACAGGACAGCCGCTAATCCGAAATAAAGAGCAGCCGACCGCAGATCATAAGCGATGGGATATTTCTTCTGTCCGATGAAATAGGATAGCAACATCATCAGCAGATTACAGCAGAACGAAGCCCAGGCACAAGCCATATAGCCGTAGGTCGGAGCAAAAAGGATAATGATCGCCACCGTGGCTGCACAACCAATTATCGAGAAGTAGGCTCCCCATTGGGTCTGATCAATCAGCTTATACCAAAAAGAGAGGTTAAAGTAAATGCCAAAGAAGAATTCTCCCAGCATAACAATCGGCACCACTTGCAGACCGTCGTAATACCGGCTGCCGACAAAGTATTTGATGATGTCGATGTAGAACATGACTCCCAAGAAAATAAACAAGGAGAAGATGATGAAGTATTTCATGGCTTCGGCATACGCCTTCGTATTTCCTTCGCTTTTGTTCTTGGCAAAGATAAAGGGTTCGTAGGCATACCGGAAGGCCTGGATGAACATCACCATCACCACGGCAACCTTGAAGCAGGCGCCGTAGATACCTAACTGACGATAGGCTTCCGTCTTGTCGTCAAACAAGAGCGGGAAAAGGATCTTGTCGGCTGTCTGATTGAAGATTCCGGCAATTCCCAGGATCAGAATAGGAAAGGAGTAATGCAGCATCTCTTTCAGCAACGTTCCGTTCGGACGAGCCTTGAAGCCGGGCAACATACTCGGCAAGAGGCAAAGGAAAGTAATCCCTGTGGTAATCACATTGGCTACGAAGACATAACCGACTCCGTAATCCGGACGATAGAACCAACCAATGGTTTCGGGCATTCGGGTATATAGCCACGGACAAATCACCAGGAAGAAGATATTCAGGAAGATATTCAGAAAGATGCCCAGTAACTTGATACCGGCAAAACGATAGGCCTGACCGGCATAACGCAGATAGGCAAAAGGAATACAACAGAATGCATCTACTGCCGTAATGCCCAACATCATGCCTAAATATTCCAACGGAGCCGTATAACGCAAAGCATCGGCTATCGGTTGCAGAAACAGCCACGACAATAGCAGGAAAGCTCCGGACAATCCGCCAACCCACGCCATCGTTGTGGCATAAACCCGCATCGGTTCCGTTTCTTCTTTCTTATTGATAAACCGGAAGAACCCGGTTTCCATACCGAAGGTTAGGAGCACCAGCAACAGGGCTACCCAGCCGTATAAGTTGGTAACAATACCAAAATCGCCGGTATCGGTAAATACGCGTGTGTACATCGGCACTAACATCCAGTTCAGGAAGCGTCCGATAATACTACTCAATCCATAAACGGCTGTTTCCTTGGCCAGCCGCTTCATTCCTCCCGCCATAATTTGTTCTCTTTTATCAGTAGTTTGTCTGTCAACAAGTCAACGAAGTAACCCAAGTTCCGAATACTGAAAAGGTACTCGCCGACTTGTCTTCTTGTCAAGTCATAAACTTGTCAGTTAAAACAATAATCCCTGGTTTCCACTGTCGTGTATACGTCCCAAATGGGTATAAGCGAGCTCTGTCACTTCGCGTCCGCGAGGTGTCCGCTTCAGAAAGCCTTCCTTGATGAGGAACGGCTCATAAACTTCTTCCAATGTACCGGGATCTTCGCCCAAAGCCGTAGCAATCGTGGTCAATCCCACCGGTCCGCCTTTGAATTTATCGATAATCGTTGTCAGAATCTTATTATCAATCTGATCCAATCCGTAACGGTCAATGTTCAAGGCTTCGAGGGCATAGCAGGCAATGGCCTTGTCGATTGCTCCGCTTCCCTTGACCTGTGCAAAATCGCGTACACGACGTAACAAGGCATTGGCTATACGAGGCGTTCCCCGGCTACGGGAAGCGATCTCTTTCGCCGCATTTAGTTCGCAACGGATATTCAGGATATCGGCACTACGCAAGATAATCTGTGTCAATGTCGATACATCATAATATTCCAAATGCAGGTTGATTCCGAAACGGGCCCGCAAAGGACTTGTCAGCAAGCCACTTCGGGTAGTAGCACCCACCAGCGTAAACGGAGCCAGATCTATCTGGATCGAACGGGCACTGGGACCTTTATCGATCATGATGTCAATCCGATAATCTTCCATAGCCGAGTAGAGATATTCTTCTACAACCGGACTCAGGCGGTGGATCTCGTCGATAAACAATACATCGTTCTTCTCCAACGAAGTCAATACGCCAGCCAAATCACCCGGTTTGTCGAGTACCGGACCCGATGTCACCTTAAAACCGACGCCCAATTCATTAGCAATAATATTCGAAAGCGTTGTCTTTCCCAGTCCTGGAGGCCCGTGCAGCAACACATGGTCCAGGGCTTCTTTACGCATCCGGGCAGCCATGACGAATACTTTCAGGTTCTCGACCACCTTCGCCTGCCCACTGAAGTCGTGGAACGAAAGCGGACGGAGCGCGTTTTCGTATTCCCGTTCGCTTTCCGGCATCCGGACGTCTCTTATATCAAAATCGTCTTCCATCCTTTTTCTGTTTCGCAATTATTTCACAAAGTTACATAATTCGGTTGGAATTGGTTTGGATAGTAAGGAGATTTATCTTTCCCCGTTCTTCCGAATCCTATTGTCTTTTTACCGTTCCACCCGGGTGAAACGATCATTCCACCTAGGTGATACGATCGTTCCACAGTTGTGAGACGATCGTTCCACAAGGGTGGAACGATAAAAAATAAACGAGAAACACCTCTAAATCATCTACTATTCACTTCTATTTGAAGAGAATTTAGAACAGTCAATCATATCAAAAGCCTCATCAGAACAGAGAAAAATCAAGAATGTTGTCCTTGTTTCTTGCCCATTTAAAAACTTTTTAATACTTTGGCTGATAAAATCCGTTTAGATCTAAATCATCTAATTTATAAATATAATTATCATGCAAATTTTATCGAAGTTAAATCTTTTGGGATGGTCGCTGGCTGGTTTGCTAATGACAGCTTGTTCGAACCAGCCCACAACGGTTGCCAATTACGAAGTAGTTCCGATGCCGTTGGAAATCAACACCACACAGCAAGCTTCTTTCTTGTTGAAGAGCGGAGTGACGGTTTATTATCCGGCAGGGAACGAGAAGATGCAGCGGAATGCCGAGTTCCTGGCTTCGTATGTCAAGGCACAAACCGGAATCGAACTGCAAGTACAGGCCGGTGAAGGAGGAAAAGGAGGTATCGTATTGCAACTGGGTTTGGCAAACGACAATCCGGAAGCTTATCAGCTGAAAGTAGATGCCAGTCAGGTAGTAATCAGCTCGCCATCAGAAGCCGGTGTATTCTATGGTATTCAAACTTTGCGGAAGGCAGTAGATGTTGCAGAAGGCAGCAACGTGGAATTGCCTGCCGTTGAAATCAAAGACCAGCCTCGCTTCGGTTACCGAGGTATGATGCTGGATGTAGGCCGTCATTTCTTCTCGATGGACGAGATCAAGACGTATATCGACATGATGGCTTTACACAATATCAACCGTTTCCACTGGCATTTATCGGAAGACCAGGGCTGGCGTATTGAGATCAAGAAGTATCCGAAGTTAACCGAAATCGGTTCGATGCGCAAGGAAACCGTAATCGGTCATAACTCCGGCAAATACGACGGTAAACCGTATGGTGGCTTCTATACGCAGGAACAGGCCAAAGAGATCGTAGCCTATGCAGCAGAACGCTATATCACGGTAATCCCGGAAATCGACCTGCCGGGACACATGCAGGCAGCCTTAGCCGCTTATCCGGAACTGGGCTGTACAGGCGGTCCGTATGAAGTATGGACACAATGGGGTGTATCCGACAATGTATTGTGCGCCGGTAACGATCAGACCATCCAGTTCATCAAAGACGTACTAGCTGAAATCGTAGAGATCTTCCCATCCGAATATATTCACGTGGGCGGTGATGAATGTCCGAAAGTAAAATGGTCCACTTGTCCGAAATGTCAGGCCCGCATCAAGGCTTTGGGCTTGAAGAGCGACAACAAGCATACCAAAGAAGAACGTCTGCAGAGTTATGTGATTCATGAAGCAGAAGAATTCCTGAACTCAAAAGGACGTAAGATGATTGGTTGGGATGAAACCCTGGAAGGTGGTCTGGCTCCGAATGCAACCGTGATGTCATGGCGCGGAGAAGCGGGAGGTATCGAAGCAGCCAAGCAGCATCATGATGTAGTCATGACTCCGAACACGTACTTATACTTCGATTATTATCAGTCGAAAGATACCGAGACAGAACCGATGGCAATTGGCGGTTATCTGCCGATCGAACGGGTTTACAGTTATGAACCGATGCCGAAATCGTTAAGTCCGGAAGAACAGAAGTATATTGTCGGCGTGCAGGCCAACTTATGGACAGAATATATTCCCGACTTCAAGCAGGTACAATATATGGTATTGCCGCGTATGGCAGCCCTGAGTGAATCACAATGGTGCGCACCGGAAAAGAAGAATTACGAAGCCTTCCTGCAGCGTGTCAGTCGTCTGGTCAATATCTATGCGAAGAACGGATGGAATTATGCTACACACATCTTTGATGTGATGCTGGATCTGAAGCCCAATACCGAAACCGGTACGTTGGATGCCGTAGCCCGCACGATCGACAATGCTCCGATTTATTATACATTGGATGGCAGCGAACCGACAACAGCTTCAGAGAAATATACAGATGTCATCAAGATTGACAAGCCTTGTACGCTGCGTACGGTAGCGATCCGCCCGTCTGGTAGTTCAAAGATCACCAAAGATGAAATCAGTTTCAGCAAATCATCCATGAAACCGATTATCATGTTGCAGCCAATCAACAAACAATATGAGTTCAGCGGTGCAACCGTACTGGTAGATGGTATGACTGGTAATATGAACTACAAGACAGGACGTTGGATTGCTTTCTATACCAATGACCTAGAAGCCGTTATCGATTTGAAAGAAGCAACAGAGATTTCATCTATGACGTTGCATACCTGTGTGGAAAAAGGCGACTGGATCTTTGATACACGCGGTATTACCGTATCAGTATCCGACGATAACCAGACATTCAAGGAAGTAGCTTCTGAGGCTTATCCAGCTATGAAGGAAAGTGATCCGAACCAGATCTACACGCACGAGCTGAAATTTGATCCGGTCAAGACCCGTTATGTCAAGGTAAAAGCCTTGTCGGAACAGAAGATTCCGTCTTGGCATGGAGGAAAAGGAAACCCGGGCTTCCTGTTTGTTGATGAGATTATTTTGAATTAAGAACCTTAGGATGATATGCATTCATCCGGTTTTACTTATAATAGGAAGGTGTGTCAAAATTTCCGCTCCGTCTTTTGGGTACGGATGACACGGATGGTTCATTTGGCACATCTTCCTAAATGCTATTAAAATCAGATTATAAGAAAATGAACGTATTTCCTTTCAACTATACTTGGCAAGAAACCATACTGTTCTACCGCTTCTTGCGTCATCGCAAAGGGTTCGGTGTACATTCCCCTTTTGCCTTTTCATTCATTACCAAAATAATCGACGAGCGCTGCGGTTACTACTGTTATCAGGATATTGAACTGATCAGGAGGCAACTGGAACACAAAGGGAATAAGCTCGCCCGAAAAGACATCAAGCGCTCGCATGGTGAGTTATTGTTCCGTACAGTCAATTTCTTCAAACCGAAGAAGTTGTTGCAGATCGGTTCTCCGGCAGGAATTGCCTCTTTATACTTAACCGCTTATGCGTCGGATGTAAAAGCCTTTGTCCTTGAAAAGGATACAGCATCGGCAGAAACAACCAACTGGAGCCTGCAGAAGTATCATTCGAAGGTACAATTATGCCCGGGAGATTACGAACAGACGTTACCTGCAGCATTACAAGATTTAGGGAAAGTGGATTTTGTTTTCTTCCAAGCAAGTCAGGAGAAGGAAAAGAACCGGTTCTACCTGGAAGAAACCATGAAACATATCCATCCGGATACCGTCTTTTTCCTGGAAGGAATTCGGGAAAACCAGGAAATGCGTACTCTCTGGCAAGAGATTTGTAACCGGAAGGAAGTCAGTCTGACATTCGATCTGTTCCATATCGGAATTGTCATCTTCCAACCCCGGTTTCACAAGAAGAATTATATGCTATACTTCTAAAAGATTGTGCAGAGACAACAAAAAACCGCCAGAGAAAGTTTTTTCTCTGACGGCTATCTTTATACTAACTGGAAGTCCAACTGTTTCCGTTCGAGGTTTGCTTGTGCAACACGAATGGTTACCGGATCACCCAAACGATACTGATGTTTGTTGCGCCGGCCTATCAGACAATAATTCTTTTCATCGAATTCATAGTAATCATCATCCAGATCACGCATCGGAACCAAGCCTTCGCATTTGTTCTCATTCAACTCAACATACAAGCCCCATTCGGTAACTCCCGAAATCACTCCGTCGAAGATTTGTCCGAGTTTGTCACTCATAAATTCCACTTGCTTGTATTTGATAGAAGCCCGTTCTGCATTGGCTGCTACTTGTTCCATGGTTGAACAGTGTTCGCAAAGCTCTTCGTACTTCTTCTTGATGACACTTCTGCCGCCTTGCATATATCGCTCTAATAAACGATGCACCATCATATCCGGATAACGCCGGATGGGAGATGTAAAGTGGGTATAGTAATCAAATGCCAATCCGTAATGTCCGATATTATCGGTCGAATACTTCGCTTTCTGCATGGCTCGTATGGCTACGGTCTCAATCAGATTCTCTTCGGGTTTACCTTGTACCTGATCAAGCAGGGTATTGATGCCTTTGGATATCTCACTCTTCTTGCCGTCTGTCTTGAAGCGATAACCGAAACGACGAATAAAGGTGGCAAAATTCTCCATCTTTTCCGGATCCGGCAATTCATGGATACGATAGACAAACGTCTTCTTCGTTTTTCCTTTCGGCGGACGACCAATAAATTCGGCAACTGTCCGGTTGGCCAGCAACATGAACTCTTCGATCAACTTGTTGGCTTCTTTAGATACCTTGAAATATACGCTGATCGGCTTTCCGTCCTTATCAATTTCAAACTTCACTTCGTAACGGTCGAAATTGATGGCTCCGTTCTTGAAACGTTTCTCCCGCAGTTTCTGGGCCAACTGATTCAATGCTAGAATGGCTTCCTTGCAATCGCCTTCGCCTGTTTCAATCACCTGCTGAGCCTCTTCATACGTAAAACGGCGGTCGCTTTTAATCACGGTCCGGCCAATACGGGAATTGACAACCTCTGCATTGGCATTCAATTCAAAGATGGCAGAGAAGCAGAGTTTCTCTTCGTCAGGCCGCAACGAACAGATCTGGTTACACAGCCGTTCCGGTAACATCGGAATGGTACGATCTACCAAATATACCGAAGTCGCCCTGGATTCGGCTTCCCGGTCAATCAAACTTTCGGGTTTGACATAATGCGTAACGTCGGCAATATGCACACCGACTTCCCAATTCCCGTTATCCAACTGGCGAGCAGAAAGGGCATCGTCAAAGTCCTTGGCATCTTTCGGGTCGATGGTAAACGTCAATACATTCCGGAAATCTTCCCGCTTGTCAATCTCTTCCTGCGGAATGGTATCCGGTATCTTATTGGCAGCCTTTTCTACATTCTCCGGATACTTATAAGGTAAACCAAATTCAGCCAGGATAGCATGCATTTCAGCATTGTTACTACCAGCTTTACCCAAGATATCAATCACTTCTCCCAACGGATTCTTGGCATCGTCGGGCCATTCCATGATACGGACAACGGCCTTATCACCATTCTTTCCACCTTTCAGTTTGTCTTTCGGGATAAAGATATCATTCGCCAAGGTCTTGTTCTCGGTAATCAAGAAGGCAAAGCCCTTTGCCACCTGAAGTTTACCCACAAACACCCGTTCCTTGGATTCGAGAATCTCAACCACTTCACCTTCGGGTTCAGCTCCTTTGCGACGGGCAAACAACTGTACTTTCACACGGTCGCCGTCCATTGCATGGGCAGAGTTCCGTTCGGCGATGAATACAGGCGTTCCTTCGCCATCCGGAATGAATGAATTCTTCCCGTTGCTTCGCCGGGTAAAAACACCTTCGGCAATCGTACCGATATTATTCAAATGATACCGCCCACGATCTACTTCCTTCAGGTAACCACCCAAAGCCAAATCTTCCAATATCGCCGAAACCTGTAATTTCTGTACTTGGCTTTCTACACCAATCTGCTTACTTACCTGTTTATAATTGAGCGATAACGAAGGCGAGGATTCAAAACACGTCGTGATCAGACGAAGTAAATCGTCTTTTTTGATCCGTTTGCTTTTCCCCTTTTTCTCTTTATCTTTTTTCTTATCTTTCTTTTTCGTCTTCATAAGCAATATATCTAAAATCTAGGGCTTTATTTCTTTATATGAATCATCTAAGAGTTACTTTTGCCATAAAAATCCTTGTTACAAAAATACTTAAACTTTTTCATATTACCATTTCCCGTTTTATCTTTCTTCATACAAAGAACAAACAACCCAGCAGTTGTGTTCTCCCAAAAACCTATAATCTCAATAGTTACCGGACAGAAATAATATAAATAAAAACATTTATTCATATTTTATTACTACTTTTGCGCCTTCATTCAATAACAGGCAGAAAAAACATGAGTAAGATGAGTAATAAGATTGACTTTCAACCTAAATTATTCGAGTTATTCCGGAATTATTCAAAAACAGATTTCAGTACAGACTTAATGGCCGGAATTATCGTAGGTATTGTAGCGTTGCCGTTGGCAATTGCTTTTGGTATTGCTTCAGGTGTTACACCCGAGAAAGGTATCATTACAGCTATCGTAGCCGGATTTATCATTTCTCTGTTAGGTGGTAGCAAGGTTCAGATTGGCGGACCTACCGGCGCTTTTATCGTGATCATTTACGGAATTATCCAAGAGTACGGCATCGAAGGCTTGACGGTTGCTACTTTAATGGCCGGTATCCTATTGGTTCTGATGGGAGTTTTCAAACTAGGAGCTGTCATCAAGTTCATTCCTTATCCGATTATTGTCGGTTTTACAAGTGGTATCGCGGTTACGATCTTCACCACGCAGATAGCAGACGTTTTCGGTCTGAACTTCGACGGAGAGAAAGTTCCGGGCGATTTCATCGGCAAATGGTTGGTGTATGCCCGTCACTTTGATACAGTAAACTGGTGGAATGCATTGGTTAGCTTTGTCAGCATCTTCATTATTGCCATTACACCGAAATTTTCCAAGAAGATTCCGGGCTCACTGATCGCCATCGTTGTTGTGACACTGGCTGTTTATCTGATGAAAGTCTATGGAGGCATCACTACCATCGATACGATAGGCGACCGGTTTAGTATCCAGGCCCAATTACCAGAGGCTGTTGTTCCGGCATTAGACTGGGAAGCTGTCAAGAACCTGTTCCCGGTAGCTGTTACCATAGCGGTATTAGGTGCTATTGAATCTTTATTGTCGGCTACGGTAGCAGATGGTGTGATTGGCGACCGTCATCATTCGAATACCGAACTGATTGCACAAGGAATTGCCAACATTGTTTCTCCTATCTTCGGAGGAATTCCGGCAACAGGAGCCATTGCCCGTACAATGACGAACATCAATAATGGAGGTCGTTCACCCATTGCCGGTATTGTTCATGCAGGCGTACTGTTACTGATCCTTCTATTCCTGATGCCATTGGCACAATATATACCGATGGCTTGTCTGGCCGGTGTATTGGTTATTGTCTCTTATAATATGAGTGGCTGGCGTACTTTCCTGGCATTGATGAAGAACCCGAAATCGGATGTAACCGTGTTGCTGATTACTTTCTTCCTGACAGTCATCTTCGATTTGACAATAGCTATTGAAGTCGGTTTGTTGATTGCCTGCGTTCTGTTTATGAAACGTGTCATGGAGACCACCGAAATCTCTGTTATCCGCGATGAAATCGACCCGAATAAAGAATCCGACCTGGAAGTACACGAGGAACATCTTACCTTGCCGAAGGGTGTGGAAGTATATGAAATCAACGGTCCTTACTTCTTCGGTATAGCCACGAAGTTTGAGGAAATCATGTCGCAGTTGGGCGATCGTCCGAAGATCCGTATTATCCGTATGCGTAAAGTCCCTTTCATTGACTCAACAGGTATTCATAACCTGACTAATCTGTGTGTCATGTCGCAGAAAGAAAATATTCACATCATCTTATCGGGAGTAAATGACAAGGTGCATAAAGTATTGGAACGTTCCGGATTCTATGAACTATTGGGCGAAGACAATATTTGCAGCAATATCAATGAAGCTGTGGCAAAAGCCAGGGAAAACTTGGGCAAGAAAGCCTGAGAAAATAAAATAAGATGTTAAAAGGACGGCTATCTGAACGAGGCCGTCCTTTTTTTTATCCTTGTTTTTCTGTTTCGTCCAACGGTTCCTTCTCCTTTTTAGGTTTGCGAGGACCACGACGCTTATAATTCGTGCGAACATCCTCGATCAGGGTATTCAGACTGGAGAGAAACAGCCGCGACTCGTCTGTCTCGTGCAGCAGGTTGGAGGCGAACGCATAATCGCGCATCTCTTTGTAGAGGTCCGTCAGCGTGGCGCGCAGGTCGGCACTCCGTTCTTTCATATAGCGGCGGGTACTCTCTTCATCCCGTTGGTGAAGCAGCGCGATATAGGTTTCATTTTGTCTCCGCAGTTCATCTATATGCGTCCGTATTCGCAGCGTTTCGATCGCAGATACATATTCCGGCTTCTCCAAATCCAGTAAAAGGGCGGTAATCTCTTCTGTCTTTTGGTTGCGAGGTTTCAGATGAGTCTTACGATAGGATTGTATGACAGGGAAGAGCCGTTCGCCCGCTTCTTGTTCGCTTTCGAGGGGCAGGGTTATGGCTCGCGAGACGCGTTCGCACAAAGCTTTCAACAAGACAGTTCTTTTCTGGTCCGTTCCCTGCAAAGACGAAGTCTCGGAATAAGTTCTTGGTTCTATACTATAATCGGATAGCTTCAGAAGCAACGATTCTAGCAGTTGAATATGATCCGCATCGATCCGAAGTGCCGGTGCGTGACGCGGACCGGCGGGGTTGGCATCGGGCGACTGATCTACCGGCTCCAACGGCAATAATGCATGGAAGCGCGACAGAAAATTGAGGAATTCTTTGTTCGACAGCACCGGCAGATAAATATTTTCCACCGAAATATACTTCCTGATGATTTCTTTTTCGTCCATGAGCCACGTACGTTTATTATTTTATACCCTAAAAGGAACTTCTTCTTTACAAATATATCTATTTTCTATTCAAATCAAACTATTTCGTATACAAAATTTATTATTCTGTATTTGATTTCATTCCTTTTGCAGACAAAATATCTATTTTTAAATCCAAAAATTCAATTTTTGTTTACGAAATTTATACTTTTGATTTCAAAATAGTCATTTTTGCTAGTGAAATTTACATTTACGATTTCAAAACAATTAATTTTTTGCACAAAAAAAGCATTGCGAAAAACCAATTAAGAGATTTTGCAGACAAAATCTGCCTTTTTGAGTTCGCAATGCCAGGGAAAAGAGAATGTTTTATAGTAACGCCTCTTTCAAAATCTCACCTACCGTAGGATGCGGGAAGACGAACGATGTCAATTCTTCAGCCTTCATGCCTTTTTCGATCGCGATCCCGGCGATAACAATCAATTCGGAAGCCGGATTGCCCAACAAATGCGCACCGATCAGCGTACCATCTTCAGCCAGAATTAACTTACAAACACCATTTCCCATTTCATTCTCAGCCACGAAACGGCCGGAGAATGCCATCGGTATTTTCTTTACCTGATAAGGAGTTCCGCTGGTCTGCAGTTCTTCTTCCGTCTTACCAACACCGGCAATTTCCGGATTCGTATAGACAACGCCCGGGATAGCCTTGTAACTCATGGCACGGGCTTTCCCTAAGATATGATCAATAGCTACTTCTGCTTCGCTGACAGCTGTATGAGCCAGTAAAGAGAATGCCGTAATATCACCGCAGGCATATACATTAGGCAAGGAAGTCTGCATGTATTCATTGACCTTTATACCATTGCGGTAAGGCTCCAAAGCCAAGGTTTCCAAGCCAAATCCTTTCGTGACCGGACGACGGCCTACACTTAACAACACCTTTTCACCGTGTAACGTAAAGCTTTCCCCGTCTTTTTCTACCGTTACTTCCTGCCCGTGAATACTAGTTACCTTATGTCCCAGATAGAATTTAACCCCACGCTTGGTGTATTCAGCCTGAAGCATATCAGATAATTCCTTATCCATCGGACCCAAGATCTTGTCGAGCATTTCGACTACCTGCACTTCCGTTCCCATACTGTTGAAGAACGAAGCGAACTCCATTCCGATCACACCGCCACCGATGATGATCAGCGAAGCCGGCAACTCTTTACTCTGCAACGCTTCCCGGCTGGTCCAGTATTCCGTTTCATTGACTCCTGGAATCGGAGGAATGACCGATTCAGAGCCTGTACATACCAACAGGTTCTTAGCTTCGTAAACCTGTTCAGTACATTGGATCAGGATATTTCCTTCATCCGTTTTCCCTTGGATCATGGCTTCTCCGGTAATGACTTCCACACCGCTTTCTTTCATCTTCATGCGGATGCCGGCCGTCAGCTTTTTCACTACTTTATTCTTCCGGGCAATGATTTTCGGATAATCAAAAGAAGGATTCTCTGCGTTCACCGCATATTTGGATGCATGCTTGATCTGATCGTATGTCTTGGCTGAATACAGCAATGTTTTGGTTGGTACGCAACCTTCATTCAAACATACGCCACCTAAGGCATTCTTCTCGAATAAGACAGTTGATAAACCACCTTTAGCTGCTTTTTCGGCGGCAGTATATCCGGCGGGACCACCACCGATAATGGCTACATCGTATTTCATGTTCATTAGATAAATTGAATTTTTATATACGGATTAATATCTATCAATGCAGGGATGAAACTTTATTATCCTGAGGATAAAGGTGACATCCGGTTATAATTACATGAGGAAAGGTTCCTTTACCTGAATATCCGGATTATACTTTCGGAGGCATTTCAGGAATTCTTTCTTATTCACCGGCGATATCAATAGCCATTGCCGGTCTCCTTTATAAATGATAAGCCGGTCTAAAGACAAGGCATAACTCGAAACTGGCAGAGCGCTTGGTTCGACGGCTGTAATTTCTTCTACTGGAAGTTTCTTTTCTGGAAAGATACTGCAGTGGACAATTAAAACTCCGTCTGCTGTTATTTTGTACCAGGTAGTCAACATCAGATGGATCAGAAATAAGGTTACGAGCAGTAGCGTTATCATGTTAACCGGGCTTTGACCTTTAACGAATGATAATATCGTACATATTCCTAGGATCCAGATGATCAGGTGATACCACCAGCCTATTTTCGATTTGAATGTTCTATCCATATAGATTCAGTTATTAATTCGGTATTAAAACAATGTTTTTATATTTGAGCTGGCAAGTTACGAAAAGTATTTGAAAAAAGAAACCTCTGCACCTACCTGCATCACGCAGTCAGGTACAGAGGATAAGTTTTGATTAAGCACTAATTTGTATCTTTGGAGAAAAAAGTCTTAGAGCGTCAACCTTTTTTCAATCATCTATCAATGACTAAAAATAGCTTTTTTCTCTTTTTCCTATTTTCACATTTGCAAAAATAGAGCACGATAAGACTCTTTTTATTCCGAGTAAATAAAATATAAATATATCAAAGGCATAAAATATTGATTATCTTTTATTTTTAATAGAACATAAAGTCGAAAAATATAAATCAAATATGTAATCTAAATCGTATAAAATAGTTTTTTAAGGATAAAATAATTACCTTTACAGCGCTTGACAACATTTAATACCAGTAAATCATGTTTCGTCTGTTTCCGTGTATCTTATTTCTGCTCTTATGTTCTACCTTGAATGCGCGTCCGTCATATACGGACAGTTTACGCTTAATGCTGCAGCAGCTGGACCAAGTGGTAGAAAACCGAAGTATTTATGACAACAGGAAAGAACAGAAAATAGAGCGACTGAAAGAATCCATCTCGTTGGCTGGAAACGACTCCGTACGTTATGAAATTTATAATAAGCTATTCCGGGAATATTTTAACTACCAAACCGACTCGGCCTTACATTACGTTTCCTTAAAAGAAAACCTAGCCAAAGCCAAGCATTGGGATTATGAAGACGAACTGTGTATGAATCGTTCGGAACTATTTTCTACCATGGGTATGTATAAAGAAGCCATAGACATGCTGGAAAAAATTGATTCAAAGAAACTATCAACAAGTCAGTTGCGATATTATTATTCCATGTGGAATTCACTATACGGACTGATTGCCGGCTATTCGCTGACACAAAAAGAGCGGGATATCTATTATCAGACTTCTACCATGTATAGAGACTCGTTAATTCCTTTATATTCTCCGGATGTAGAAATATACTATCGGTTACAGGCCGGGCAATTCATTGCCAGAAAAGCCTATCAGGAAGCCGTTGACGTTCTTAAAAGCGTCCCTGCTGAATTATTGGAAGGCCATTCCATCGGATTGGTAGCCTTCGATCTCTCAACCGCCTATGAAGGATTAGGAGATACTGAGCAAGAAATGTATTATTTAGCCAAATCAGCCATCGTCGATTTAAAACTGTCCATCAAAGAATATATTGCCTTGCACAAACTGGCTTACCTGCTTTATCAGCAAGGAGATATCGAACGGGCTTATAAATATCTGAACCGCTCAATGGCTGATGCCGTTTTCTGCAATGCTCGTTTTCGGGCAATCAGCATCACCCAATCTTATCCCATTATCGACCAGGCTTACCGGATTAAATCGGCACAAGAGTTGCAATTACGTCAAATATTAATGTCTATTTCTTTAGGAGTTTCTCTTTTGCTCATCGGTATGGTCCTCTATATTTACTGGCAAATGCGGAAACTGAAGGTAGCCCGTCTGGATTTGAGCAAGATGAACGAGCAACTGCAACATGTCAACAAGCAGTTGTATAAGGTGAACCAAGAGCTTTCCTCAGCCAATCTGATCAAACAGGAATATATCGTACATTATCTGGATCAATGTACCATGTATTTGGATAAGATGGAAAATTATCGCCGCTCCTTAGAGAACCTTTCGATCTCCAAAGACCTGAAAGCCCTGTTTAAGGCCATTAAATCAGAATCGTTTATCACGGAAGAGCGAGAGAAGTTCTACAAAAGTTTCGATGAAACATTCCTGAGTCTGTTTCCTCACTTTGTAGAGTCTCTAAATACTCTTTTACGGGATGACGAACAGCTTCATCCACATCCCGGAGAATTGCTGTCAACCGAATTACGCATATTCGCCTTAATCCGCTTGGGAATTACCGACAGCAACAAAATTGCCCGTTTTCTACGCTACTCATTGACTACGATCTACAACTATCGGAGCAAAGTACGTAACAAAGCCAAGGATAAAATACAGTTTGAAACACAGGTAGGACAAATACAAAGCTGACCAGTCCATGATACCATATAAAAGAAATTGATTGACAGATAGAAATTATATATTTGACATACAACCACATATTTCTTATTTTTGTACAAGTAAGAAACATAAATATAGGAGGGAATCAAATGAGTGTATCATATCTGAACAAAGAAGACTTTACCACTAAGGTAGCCAATGTATGGAATGGTGGTGAATGGAAATATTTAGGAGATAAACCGGCTATTATTGACTTCTTCGCTACTTGGTGCGGACCCTGCAAGGCCTTGTCTCCAATTTTAGAAGAGGTAGCCGACAAATACAAAGATCAGATTTATGTGTATAAAGTAGATGTTGATCAGCAAGAAGAATTGGCAGCTCTTTTCAATATCCGATCTGTACCGTCTTTACTGTTTATCCCGATGGAAGGTAAGCCTAAAATGGGGCGCGGCGTTATGCCTAAGTCAGATCTGGAATATGCTATCAAATCAGTTCTTCTGTAAAACAATCATCAAATTGGAAGAGAATACCATCCATATTGAAAATAAAAATAGCGGGAACCAACAGTAATTCCCGCTATTTTTATTTGTTGCCATTACCTCATCGCTCCCAGCAAAGAAGTCGTGTGGAAACGATCGAGGATAGATATATGGTTACTCCATTTATTTCTTTGTTACATGTACACGCTGGGTAGGAGCTAAATGCTCATTGCGATAATCAATTTCTTTCACAACTTCCTGAGCCAGATCCAAGAAGGCACGTCCGGTAATACTATCCGGATTCAGAGCGACAGGCTTTCCTTCGTCACCACCTTCGCAGATACTCTGAACAATAGGAATTTGTCCCAGCAACGGAATATGCAGTTCTTCAGCCAGACGCTTTCCGCCTTCTTTACCGAAAAGATAATACTTATTTTCCGGAAGTTCGGCAGGAGTAAACCAGGCCATGTTTTCAATCAGTCCCAATACCGGAACATTCACCTTATCTCCTGTAAACATACTGATTCCTTTACGGGCATCTGCCAAAGCCACTTCCTGAGGTGTACTGACAACAATTGCCCCAGTAATTGCCAACGTCTGCACCATGGTCAGATGAATATCACTTGTTCCCGGAGGCAGGTCAATCAGGAAGTAATCCAGTTCGCCCCAGTTGGCATCTCCAATCAACTGTTTCAAGGCATTACTTGCCATGGCTCCACGCCACAATACGGCATCTTCCTTGTTCACAAAGAAACCGATAGAAAGCATCTTCACCCCATAGTTCTCTGCCGGTTCAATCAGTTCACGGCCACCAACTTCCACCATATAAGGACGGGCCTCTTCCAAATTGAACATCTTAGGTTGCGACGGACCAAAAATATCCGCATCGAGCAATCCGACTTTATAACCTAATCCGGCCAATGCTACTGCTAAGTTGGCTGCTACCGTACTCTTACCTACGCCACCTTTTCCGGAAGAAACAGCGATGATATTCTTCACTTCAGGCAACAATTTGTCGGGTTCAGGACGTGCCAGCTGGCGAGCCTTAACCGTAATATTATTCTTAATGTTGACATCCGGACTTACATACGTCAGGATAGCTGTTTCAGCTGCTTTTACCACCGAACGGATAAACGGATCGTTCGGCTTATCGAAAAGGAGGGAGAAGGTTACATTCATACCGTCGATACGGATATTGTCTTCCACCATGCCCATTTCAATCAGGTCTTTGCCTGTTCCCGGATAACGCACTGTCTTGAGCGCATCCAGAATTAATTGTGGATATATAGTCATACGAACTTAATTTATTTCGTTTTTAATTCTCGTTTATTTTGAAAACGATTCTCACGAGTTTATTTTCCGGAAGCCAAAGCACTCCGCTTGCTCCGGTTAAAGCTCCGGTAAGCATCGTATTCGATTTCTACTTCGGGTTCTATCCATTCTTCCCGCTCTTCACAAACAAACTGGATATACTTAATGTTCAAGCCACGGTCCAGCCATTGCTGTTCGTAATAGGTCCGGATGGAGAGAATCTCGTCGGCCTGTCCGCTGTGATACAAATCATCCGTCAGCACCTTGACCGGAAGATGATTGACTTTCGCCATCTCACAGGTATAGGTAAACATAAAGTTACTGTCCGTCTTGAGGTGAATCAGACCATCGCCCGATAAGATTTCCCGGTATAACTTCATAAAGCGGGTAGAAGTCAATCGTTTGTTTACCTTTTTCATCTGAGGATCGGGGAAGGTAATCCAGATTTCCGACACTTCGCCCGGAGCAAAGAAATGAGCAATCAGCTCAATGCTGGTCCGAAGGAAGGCCACATTCGTCATGCCGCTTTCCAACGATTCCTTGGCACCACTCCACATACGGGCACCCTTAATATCTACTCCAATAAAGTTCTTCTCCGGGAACAACCGTCCGAGTCCGACCGTATATTCCCCTTTACCACATCCCAGTTCGAGTACGATCGGATGATCATTCTTGAAGAATTGCTCATTCCAATGCCCTTGCATCGGGAAACCCTGTTCCTTCAAAACACCGAACGGATATTGAAACACATGCGGATAACCCGCCATGTCATCGAATTTAGCTAATTTATTCTTTCCCATGTTGCAAAGATACTACTTTCCGATTCTTCAAGAAACGAAATCACAAGAAGATATAAGCATTTCAATAAAAGGTACAAAGTTACGACCCTGTTACGAAGTTATTTTTATATCCTTACTTTTTAATTGTTTGACAGAAGTCGTAAAGCTTTAGCATATTTGTCAAAAAGCTTTAGTACAGATATGGTAAAGCTTTATCACATCTGTCAAAAATATAATTTCTGGCGAAGAAAATGTCCATATCATACTATGTCAATATTCCGATGTACGTTGTTCGTTGCTTTTCGAGCTGGCTACTCTATTTTAAAATTCACAATTTAGCCAGACATTAACACGAATGTCACAGGCTTCTTGTATCTTTGTCGATCGATAAACAGACACAAAATATGGAAAGAAACAACAGACCGTTGATATTGATCACGAACGATGACGGATTCAGAGCGAAAGGAATCCAGGAATTGATCAAAGCCCTCAAAGATTTAGGAGAACTGGTAGTCATGGCTCCCGACGGACCCCGTTCGGGCATGTCGAGTGCAATTACTTCACTGATTCCCATCAAATACAAAGTAGAATGGGAGGAACCGGGTGTAACGGTATATAGTTGTACAGGAACGCCTGTCGATTGTGTCAAATTAGCGATTAATGAAGTGCTAGACCATGAGCCAGATTTGTTGGTTTCCGGTATTAACCATGGAGGCAACATGGCTATCTGCGTCAATTATTCCGGTACGATGGGAGCAACAGCCGAAGGTTGTATCTTTGGTGTTCCTTCTTTGGGTGTTTCTTTATTAGATCACCGGGCCGATGCAGATTTTACGGAATGTTGCCGTCTAGGCCGATTAACTGCCGAAAAAATCCTGGAGAAAGGCCTTCCTCATGGAACATATTTGAATCTGAATGTCCCGACCGACATTCCAGTCAAAGGGCTGAAAATATGCCGACAGGCAGATGGTCGTTGGGTAAAAGAATTCAAGCGGGGAGAAGATGCCGCCGGACAAACCGTCTTTTGGTTAACCGGTTATTTCCGGAATGACGACCAGCATGACGACAACGATGATAAATTACTGAACGAAGGATATGCCTCACTCGTTCCCTGCAAGATAGACATAACCGACTATGCCTTTATGCAGGAACTACAAACGTGGGATCTTTAATGCCTCATCTGCCATGAAATATTATCTCATAGCCGGTGAAGCATCCGGAGACTTGCACGCATCCAATCTGATGCGTGCCATCAAAAATACAGATCCGCAGGCTGATTTCCGTTTTCTAGGTGGGGATCTGATGAAACAAGTAGGAGGGACTTTGGTCAAACATTACCGGGAAATGGCTTTTATGGGTTTTATCCCTGTGCTCATGAACCTGCGAACCATACTCCGCAATATGCAAGTCTGCCGGGAAGATATCCGTCAGTACCAGCCGGATGTTGTTATCCTGATTGATTATCCTGGCTTCAATCTGAAGATTGCCAAGTATGTGAAGACAGTTCTCCATATTCCGGTGCATTATTATATTTCACCGAAAATATGGGCGTGGAAGCAATACCGTATCAAGGATTTCCGGAAATACGTAGATCATCTCTATTCCATCCTTCCTTTTGAACCTGCATTCTTTCAACGGTTGGATTACCAAGTGGACTATGTAGGGAATCCATCTGTTGATTCCGTTTCGAACTATCAGCAGCAAGAATCGGTCGGAAAATCGACCTTCTTCCGGATGAACCGGTTGGCCGATAAGCCAATCTTGGCCTTACTGGCTGGTAGCCGCAAACAGGAAATCCGGGATAACTTGCCCGTTATGCTGCGAGTTGCCGCCCAGTTCCCGGAATATCAGCCCATCATAGCCGGAGCTCCGGGGATAGATCCTGCATATTACCAACAATATACGGATGGTTCTGTCCGGATTCTTTTCCAGCAGACTTATCCGCTTCTGCAACACAGTGATGCAGCGCTCGTTACGTCGGGAACAGCCACCCTCGAAACGGCCTTGTTCCGGGTACCGCAAGTTGTTTGTTATTACGTACCGGCCGGACGACTTGCCTCGTTTATTTTCCGGCATTTCTTTCATACCCCTTATATTTCACTGGTCAACCTGATCTCCGGAAAAGAAGTCGTGCAAGAACTCTTTGGCGCACGTTTCTCCGAAGAAAACATTACAACCGAATTGAAACGTATTATACACGATAAGACTTATCGGGAGACCATGCTGCAAAACTATGATGAAATGATCCGGATTCTGGGAAAACCAGGAGCTTCCATCCGTACAGCCGAGTTAATCGTCAAACGAATCAAACATTAACTTCTTTTTGCATCAGATTATGCAGCGAATAACCTGTACATGCCATCTTTCTTTATAGAAATTAAAAATTTAAGGGGAAATACGATTATGAAATTCTGGAAGTACACTTGGTTGATGCTGACAATGACGATGAGTTTATTCGGGTTGAGCGCCTGTCAGGACGATGATGATTATTCACTGGACAAATTTGCCATTGAAATTATGACAGTTGTGCCGGATGGCAGCACGTATTATTTACGTCGGGATAACGGAGAAAAATTATGGCCGTTCGCAACAAACTGTCCGGGTTATAATTTCTCAAAAACGAGAGCTCAAGTTAATTATACCATGCTATCCGATTCAATCCCGGGCTTTAGTCACGGTATAAAGATCAATTGGATAGAGAATATTCTGACAAAAAAAATATCTCCTTACTTAGCGGCAGAAAATGATTCCGTTTATGGAACAGATCCAGTAGAAATGTTAGCAATGGCCATAGGAGACGGTTATTTAGATGTTCGCTTTGCGGCAAACTTTGGAAACACGGGAGTCAAACATCTGGTTAGTCTGATTCCAACCCAAGCAGACAACAGCGATCCTTATACGTTGGAATTCCGTCATCAGGCATACGGAGACGGTGCTCTTTACGCTGCTGAAGGACTGGTATCTTTTGATTTATCATCTCTTCCAGACACCAAAGGAGAAACCGTAGATCTAACGATCAAGGTAAAAACCTTTGATGGAGAAAAATCGTATAAGCTGGCCTATAATTCAGATCCAGCCTGTATGTATTCCGAGCCTGATGAAATCATTTCATCCGACGATTTAAGCAAGAATATTCATTGATTTTATATAAACCTTCCCACATAACTTTTTTATCATTTATTAGTTCAAACGCAAGACATCGTGAGATATCTTGCGTTTTTTATAGCCAACCTTCTTGCTTATACCAGCTGATACATTCTTCCAATCCTTTCCGAAGCGGATATTCCGCTTGAAATCCTAAGTCCTGCTGCAAAGGCGTAATGTCACAAATCCAATTCCGTTGCTTTAATATCTGATATTTATCACTGTTCAGCGTCATGCTTTTATGAAACAACCGACCAATTTTTTCAGAGAAGACACAAGCCGTATAAACCAATGGCAACGGTACACGGGCATGCAAAACATGCTTTTTATGCAAAAGCTCCTGAACCAATCGGGCAAAAGAAGCATCGGTATGAACATCTCCGTCTGCCACAAAATATTCCCGATTACGTATATCTTCCTTCTCAAGAGCAGACAATGCCACCCGAGCCAGATCTTTTACATAAATAAAAGTAATTCGTTGTGGGATCTTCCCTACTGCCAGATCCAATCCTTGCTGAATACTTTTGATCTCCAGGAAATAATCTTTTTCTCCCGGGCCATAGACACCTGTCGGGCGCAGAATCACGTATGGGAAAGCATGCTGTTTCCGCAGATAATTTTCTGCCAGCAATTTACTCTTTCCATAGTCTGTATTCGGCGTCTGCGGATCGGTCAGCTTGATCGGCGTAAAGCCCGTTTCATCTCCAATCCCGTAACTGCTAAGACTACTCATCAGCAGGAATTTCTCCGGAGGACAATGACGAGCCAATCCTTCCATAAAGCGACGTGTATTTTCGGCATTTACTTCATAGAAAAGAGCCTTATCGGTCGTCTTGGTCAGTCCGGCATTATGGATGACATAACGCCAACCTCCATTCTCCTGAGCAAAGGCTTTCAACTGGTCATCCAGTTCTTTTTCATATGCATAATCCAGTTCGATAAAACGAATCTGCTCGTCTTGCAGATGTCTCCGGCTACTATGCGACCGGACTCCAGCCCAGACTTCATATCCTCGTTTTAAGGCTTCTTCCACTAAAAAGCCACCGATGAAACCGCTGGCTCCCGTAATCAATATCTTATCTACAGGCTTCATTCTTCGTTATTCCTCATATAAAAAACATAATAATACCACAGCAGACCAATCCAATTCAGGACTACAATCGTCAACATCCAGAGCAACTTCTGCTTCCTGTCAATAAATGGATTCTGCGAGACAGCCTTGCAACCGAACAGAATGACGGCAATACCGGCTATCATACCTAATTCCGGGATTCCGATAAAAGCTAAAACAGGTGAGTACATGGTTCAATCGGTTGTATGTTCATGATTCTTCAATACACGATGAGGCAAATTTCCATGACCGATCAATTCGATCGGACAGGCATATTGTTTATCCAGCCACTCCGATGAAATATTCGTTCCCGAATGATAATGCAGGGATTCATTCACACAAGCGATATTCTTCACCATGGAAAGTACCGTACCAATGTCGTGCGACACCAGAACGATAGCACTCTCCCGGTTGATTTCTTCGAGCAACGGATAGAATTTCGATTCAAACCGCTTATCAACATACGAATTCGGTTCATCCAGAATCAAGACCTGCGGACGCGAGACGATGGACCGTCCCAGCAGGACACGCTGTAACTGTCCGCCGGAAAGTTCGGCTATCGAATGCTTCTGTACGTCTTTCAGTCCCATCTGTACGATAACCTCTTCAATTCGTTCCCGTTGAGCTGCTGTATAAGACAGGAACAGAGGCTTTTCAGCTGCTAATCCAGAGGCTACTACTTCCTGTACGGAGATCGGAAATTTCCGGTCAATATTGCTCATCTGGGGTAAATAACCGATCTTGATACCATCCACAGGTTTACCCTGGTGATAAAAACGAATGTCACCGGCTTTCGGAGGCAATAAACCCAGAATAACTTTCAGCAGCGTAGTCTTTCCTCCACCATTTGGTCCGATGATTCCCAAGAAATCATGTTCCCAAACCGTCAGCGAAACATCTTTCAAGACGATTTTCCGGTCATAACCGGCTGTTACCTGTGTCAATTCAATCAGCTTGTCCATCTTTCCCTGCCAATATAGTTGCCAAACGAATCATTTCATCATGCCAGTTATAACTCAACGGATTGATCGCTACCAATCGGCATCCGGTTTCCTTGGCTATCAGTTCGGCATTCTTCTGGTCAAATTCCTGCTGCACGAAAACGACTTTCGCATCCGACTGTGTAGCCATCTCCAGCAATTGTTTCAGTTGGGCAGGCGAAGGTTCTTTCCCATCCAACTCGATACAAAGCTGTTTCAAACCGAACTCGCGAGCAAAATAGGTCAGAGCCGGATGATAGATAATAAAAGCCGCACCGGCTAATGGCTGTAACAGCTGCTTCATTTCTGCCTCTGTACTGTCTATTTCTTCGATCAGCCGCTGATAGCCGGCCTGATAAGCCTCCTGATTTTCCGGATCAAGTTTGATGAAAGCCTGACAGGTATTCTGGGCAATCACCCTGGCACCGGAAATAGAAGTCCAGATATGAGGATCGACTGATCCGTGATGGTGATGATGGTGAGTTTCACCTTCCTCATGCGCTTCTTCCTCGTTCTTGATCAGTTTCATTCCTTCCGAAAGATCAAAGACAGCCATATCCGGATTCTGACTTTGCAGGTTCTTCATCCAAGCCTGTTCAAACCCAATTTCTCCAATACGGAAATAAGCCTGACTCTGACTGATCTGAACCATTTGTTGGGGCGTAGGATCGTATGTTTCCGGGCTTTGTCCGGCAGGTGTCACACAATTAATTTGGAAAAGGTCTCCGGCTATCTTCTCTGCAAAATATCGCTGCGGCTCGATGGTAACGGATATCGTCCGTGTTCCTCCCTCTTTCTTCCCTTGGCAGGCCGATAGGCCTACGATAGCCAACAGCAAATATATCCAACAATGTATCCTCTTCATAAATAAATATTTTTGGCAAAGATAGGAATTTTATTCGCCGAAATAGTTGTGGAATTCCTCTTTTTCCGAAACTTCATGAGGTTTTTACACCCAGAATCTTTCTCTATTTCTTATATTTGCGTATCTGTTAAATCTATAAACAAAACGACTATCATGAGAACTTACTTACTGAATCTTCCCGACCGCTTTCGTCGTTTCGACGAACAATTAGATGTAGAACATAAAGAGCAATCTATCCTACAACGCCTGATAGAGAAAGAGAGTAAAAGAAAAAAAATATTGCAACAGTTTATTGATGAATGTCTATCAAGGGATGAGTATTATTTGAAACTGAAGGAAAAATTTGCTAAAGGCAAAAAATTAGGGATACTGCTCATTGTATGTTTTTGGTTTTTGATCTATGTTTCTTTTATAACATTGAGCGGACTCATTTCTTCACTTCTATATCCTTTAGGAATCCTTTTAACACTGTTGGTTCTTATTTACTTAGTAGGAATATCCCATAAAATTACAAGATACCAAGAAAAAGAAGCACAACAACTGGCAGAAAGATTCAACCATGTATATCCGGAAGATGAATACTAATATGAGTTGTTTATATTGGTTCGGAATTTAACCCAAGATCTTGGGATTTTGTATTTACTATTTGACAGATAAACAAAAATCCTAGAAGAAATCTCTTCCCCACAGTCAGGAAAGTTCTAATCCAGGCAGATTCGGACTTTCTCCACCCGTCGAAAACAGTAATCCGCATGGATTTGAAGTTTCCACACCCGTCGAAAGTCTTACTCTTGACAGAATAGCATTTTCGACGGCCGTCGAAAGTTTTAATCCACGCGGATTTGTATTTTCGACGGGGTGTGTATTGATATTCCTTTTTTTTACCTCATTCTCTTTTCTGTTCAAATAAAATCCGTATCTTAGGGCAGTTTTATTCATCTAAAAATGATCATACAATGAAACAGATTGAATCTTTTCGAACCGCATCTTTACGTAACAACGAAGATTATGGTTTCCACACGTTAGTAATCAAAGCCCTTTCTTATTTGCCTGTTGTTTCCGAAGGAACAACAGACCCGTTGAAAGCCACACGAGAGAATTACGTGTCGAGGTTTGAAGCATTCGACAAGGCTTATATGCAAAACAACAAGCTGGATGAAGTAGAAGTACTTAGCTCAGCCGATACCGCCGTCGATGAGGCATACTCAGCTTCGAAGGCTTTCATTAACGCCATGCGCCGGCACCCGGATGAGGCAAAACGTGCCGTAGCGGAAGAAATTGGTAGGATTTACGACAAGTATGGTAATCCGGTAAAGTTGGGCTACTCCGAAGAATTAAGTATCTTGCGCAATCTGCTGCAAGAGATACAGAGTTATATCGACAGTTTTCTGGAACCGATTTACTTTACGGAATGGAGAGATTATCTTTCTGAAACGACAGATGCACTGGAGAATGCGATGAAAAGCCGTACCGATGCCGAGAGCCGGAAGGATAAAGGTATTATCCAATCAACCCGCGAAGCGACAGACGAAGCGTACCGTGAGTTTACTGACCGCGTCAATGTCGTAACAGCCTACGAAGGAGGTACCAAATACGACCAATTTATCGACTATGTAAATGCCCTGATCAAACAACACCGGGCAAATCTGAAAGCCCGTACAACCCGAAGCAGCAAGAAAAAAGATGGGGATCTGACTTTCAATCCGGTGGATCCGGCAGAAAACAACCCAGAAGAATAACAAACAAACAGGCGGACTTTCATCCAAAGATGATCAATCGTCATCCCGAAGATGAAAGTCCGCCTCGTATTTCAATCAAACGGAGCAGGATAGATCAGAAGCAGATACCTACCCGGAAACCGATATTGTTCCGTCCGTTCTCCACATAATTCAGCAGATTCGTTTTATTTGTGGCATAACTGTAATAAAGGGCCACATGGAAGCCGTAACGGTAATAACGCTTGGGATTGATATTCATACCAATTTCCGGCGAAACGTAGAAACCCCACGGGCGCTCGTAGATACTCGTAGCATTCAGATAGGTCGTATTCTGTTCGTACATCGCACCCAGTTTGGCTGCCACATAAGGACGGATATACCCGTTGTCGTACACATAATAACGGCCAAAAGCACCAAAAGGAACTTGGAAAGAAGATTGTTGCTGATCGGTCGTCAGGCTTGCCGTCGGAGAAAGCGGGAAGGTTTCGCGCCCTACATAACGGTGGTTGGTATGAAACGAGGCAAACACACCGGCTGTCCATTGAGAAGTAATCTCATAGCCCGCATCCAGGTTCATACCCCAGACACTGAACTTGTTCGCATAGTCGTTCTTACCGATCGGCGCATTCATCTGCCAGTCTAGGCTGAAACTCAAATCATCGGCAAACGATTGTGCCTGTCCTTTGATTCCTATCAACGACAAACACAACAGGAATAAACTGGTTATTATCTTTTTCATTGCATGATTCTCCTCTTATTTATGGTTGATATATGACGATTGTTCAAACGATTGCTTAATGGCCCGCTGGAGCAGCATCACGTCTGTGTAAGTATTGCCATAGGTCAGGCCTTCACTATTAGCGAACCAGATAACAGGAAGCTGATTATTTTCTGTCTCCTTATTCCGCAAATCCAACATCTCCAGGACGATATTCCCTGTCTGGTAACTATAATTCACCGTATAAGGATAATACCATCCGCCAGTCCAGAAAGAGCCCCAATAGAACGGGTCCCACCAACCATCCCAAAAGCCTCCGACAATACCAACCATGTTGACATTGTTCTCGATATAAGTCATCTGAATACCCAAGTCGGCATCCGCCTTGTTTTCGGTCCGCGTATATCCGCGATTATTCATCTCGCTTTCTACCGTCGAAACAAGCTTGTCGGTATTCTCATTACGCATATAGGCTGTTTTCAACCCACCACCGGCTGTCAAGATACTGTCGGGCAAATAGTATGTTTTTGCCCCCGAGAAATCAGCCTGTTCATCATACTGCGTATACACTGTAAAGTCGCTATCAAGCTGGTTGAGATCAGGATTCTTCTCACAACTGCATAAAGCGATTCCAGCAAGAACTAAATAAAACAGATTCCTTTTCATAATGTTATTTTTATTGTTCACGTATAAAAATACAAGCTCCTGGCCATAAATCCAAGAGTGCAAGATTCATTAACACGCTGGTCAAGGGGTATATACAATAAAAAGTTCCATAATGGCAACGACAATCTTCATGAAATCATGGAATCTGTAATTTCCTGTTCTTCCGGCAATCCCATTCAAGATTTTCCTTTTTATAGAAAATAAAGGAAAGATAGGACTTATACACGTATGACTGATTCAGAATCAATGACAGGTTGACATACGCATCTTGTCACCTGACAAAACATCTTTCCCTGCAAATGAATCATCAAATTTCAGGTAGCCATGATGGAATTGCCCCAATTTATTCCTACCTTTGCTCCATGAACATTAAACCTTTATGGCATTGAACGAGAAAGATTTTGAAATCATGGCACCGGTGGGTTCGTATGAATCCCTGATGGCGGCTATACAAGGGGGAGCGGATTCCATTTACTTCGGAATTGAAGGATTAAATATGCGTTCACGCTCTTCGAATAATTTTACAACAGACGACTTACGGAAAATCGTAGCCATTTGTCAGGAACATGGCTTGAAAAGTTATCTGACAGTCAATACGGTCATTTACGGAGAAGATCTGCCTTTGATGCGCGAGATCATTGACGCAGCCAAAGAAGCAGGTGTATCGGCTATTATTGCAGCCGATGTGGCAGCCATGGAGTATGCCAACCGAATCGGACAGGAAGTCCATTTATCCACCCAGCTGAATATATCGAATGCAGAGGCACTGAAGTTTTACGCTCGTTTTGCAGATGTGGTGGTACTGGCCCGTGAGTTGAATCTGGATCAGGTGTACGAAATTTATCAAGAGATACAGAAACAACAAATCAAAGGCCCGAAGGGAGAACTGATCCGGATTGAAATGTTCGCCCACGGAGCATTGTGTATGGCGGTTTCAGGTAAATGTTATTTAAGTCTGCATGAGATGAATGCTTCGGCCAACCGTGGAGCTTGTATGCAGATTTGCCGACGGGGTTATACAGTACGGGATAAAGACAGTGATATCGAACTGGATATCGAGAATCAATATATTATGTCGCCGAAAGATCTGAAGACCATCCACTTCATGAACAAGATGATGGATGCCGGTGTACGAGTCTTCAAGATTGAAGGACGGGCTCGCGGGCCTGAGTATGTACGTATCGTAACCGAATGTTACAAAGAGGCAGTCAAAGCTTATTGCGAAGGAACATTTACAGAAGAAAAGGTAGCCCATTGGGATGAACGCCTGAAGATGGTATTCAACCGGGGATTCTGGAACGGATATTATCTGGGACAGCGTTTGGGAGAATGGAGCAGTAAATACGGATCAGGAGCTACACGCAAGAAAGTGTATGTGGCCCGAGGAATCAAATACTTTGATAAGATCGGTGTGGCAGAATTCGAAATGGAATGTGGTACATTGAAAGTAGGCGATGAAATTCTGATCACGGGTCCGACTACCGGTGCTGTTATGCAGAAGGTAGAAGAAATCCGGGTTGATTTAAAAGCCGTACCTCAAACGGTTAAAGGAGAACGTTTCTCTATCAAGGTAGCCGAGAAAGTTCGTCCATCCGACCGCCTGTATGTCATGGAAGTGGTTCAACCTAAGAAAGAATTCAACGGATGAAAACATACGTTTATCAGCACGAAGACAAAGTACGGGATTATGAATGTGATTTGCAGGGAGTCGTAAACAATGCGAACTACCTGCATTACATGGAACATACACGCCATGAGTTCTTGCTTTCACTCGGCGAGAACTTCAGTGATCTGCACGACCGGGGGATGGATTTATTCGTTGCCCGGATCGAAATCCAACTTAAACATTCCCTACGGAGTGGAGACCGTTATCTTTCCTGCCTGAATGCCAGCAAGGAAGGAGTGAAGCTGGTGATGAGCCAAGATATTTATAAGCTACCGGAAAAAGAACTTGTTTCACGTGGCACAGTCGATTGTGTCCTGGTGGACAACGGAAAACTTTCACGAGGAGAATACTTCGATGAATTACTCAAACGAATTAAAAACCGAACAACTATAGAAAATGAATGATTCTTTATTGTATACCATTGCCTTAACTATGGTAAACGGAGTGGGAGGTGTACTCTCCCGCCAGTTATTAAATTCATTGGGAGATGCTAAATCTATCTTCCAGGAGAAAAGACAGTTACTGGAACGTATTCCCGGAATCGGATCTATTCTAGCGGCAGAGATTAAAAATCCAGAAGTTCTCCGACGTGCAGAGCAGGAGATCCGTTTTGCCGAACAGGAACAGATAGACATCTTATTATGGGACGACGAGAATTATCCGGCTCGTCTTCGGGAATGTCCAGATGCTCCTTTAGCTCTTTATTATAAAGGGAATGGGAATCTGAATACCCGTCATATCATCAGTGTGGTTGGAACCCGCCACGCCACACATTACGGTCAGGAAACAACAGCCCGACTGATAGAAGATTTAGCTGCTGCTTTTCCGGATACGATGGTTGTCAGCGGACTGGCTTACGGAATAGATATCTGTGCGCACCGGCAAGCATTAGCCTGTGGTCTTCCTACGGTTGCAGTATTGGCTCACGGCCTGGACCGTATCTATCCGTTTGCACATCGGCATATAGCGAACGAAATACAGGCAAAAGGCGGATTACTGACTGATTTCCCCAGCGAAACTAATCCGGATCGTCCTAACTTTCTGAAACGAAACCGAATCATTGCGGGTTTATCAGAAGCAACTCTTGTTATTGAATCGGCAGAAAAAGGTGGTTCATTAGTGACCGCAGACATAGCATTCTCGTATGATCGTGAAGTATTTGCTTGCCCCGGACGTATTCATGATTTGTATTCGGCAGGTTGTAATCAACTAATCCGTCATAACAAAGCAGCCTTGTTATCCTCTGCTCAAGATCTGATTGAAGCACTCGGTTGGCAACATGAAGACAAGCAGAGAAAGCCTCAACAAACAGAACTTCTCTTTAGCGAATCGGATTCATCGGAGATACAGCAGGTATTACAGATTTTACAAACTCAAGATGAGGTCCATATCAATCAGTTGACAAAACTGACCGGATTTCCAGTCCAACAACTGACGAATATCCTTTTCGAACTTGAAATGGATGGCCGCATCCGAACTCTTCCGGGAAATATGTACAAGCGGAAATAAAGGATACACTCGCCATCTTCCTTATTTACGTGATGACTTGAGGAATGCCCAGAAAGAGAAACAGGCCATTGCCGTAAATGCCAGACTGGAAGTAACAGCTGCACCCGGTATTCCATAAGCCGGAATAAGGAAATAACCGGCAATAAGGAGAACGATCAACCCGACACACGAAGAGGCTGCACTGTATCGCACATGACCGCTGGCAATCAGGTACTGCGAGAGTATGGTATGACATCCGAATGCGACGATTCCAACGGATAGGCCTCGGATAACGGAAGTGATGCCTTTAAACTCCTGGCTGAAGAGGTAATCGGTAAAGATCCATTCCGGAACACAGAGAAGACACAAGACGGCCACGAATGTTCCTAAGAATGTCAGTCGGAGCAGACGGAATGTGATTTGCCTCTGTTTCTGTGGATCTTTTTCCTGGGTTACTTGGATGTTACACATACTATCAGTCAAGATACAACGCACCATTTCTCAAATGAGAATTTCATAAGGGCATCTCACATACTCATTTATTTAGATAATAAAGATAATAAAGAGATTTTGCAGACATACTTTCTTCTAGTCGAGGACATACCAACATTTCATTATATTGTCCATATTCTCTAATGAATTTAGCAGCCTCATTAAGCAAAGAATTATCTGAAGGGAATGAAAATAGATGCATTTTCTTTAGAAATTTTTTAATTAAATATTTTTCTCGATAGGATATATGTCTACTCATAAAATTGCAAATATAATTATGAGAATACTTTTCTTTGGAAAAGGCTACTTGCATAGGCTTAAATAAACAATCAAAAAGAAATATATTATATAAATTCTCATATTTACGCTGCACACAAGATATACCACTCCAAAATCGAACGAATTCATCATCCCATAAAGGAAGAAACCAAGAGTATCCAAAATATTCATACGCTCTTACAGAGTTTATGATGTAATTAGGTTGGCGACTATTTATATTCCATTGATAAATTGCTTCAAAACATCCTTCTTCAGTAAATAAATCTGCATATTTTTGTAACTGATCAAATAAAAACCTCTTAACCTCTCTTTCTGAACTTTCGTTTAAAATATTTATATTGAAATATTTATCATAAACTAGATTTACAATATTGTTTTTATTTACTTTTTCAGGGAAATGATTACCCGCCAATAGATCACCAGTATGCCCAGGAGTAATTATAGAGTCATTATCTATTAATTCTTTTTTCTTTAATTCATAAATGGCAAAAAAATCTTGAAGATGAGCTATTGAGTTTAAATTTCCACCGTATTTCAAATACGGCTTAACAATATCTTTCTCAAATACTTCCTTCCATGTATTTTTATCACTTTTAAAAAAATACAACGGATAGCCAAGCGTTTTTGCAACCTTTATGGCAATTTCCACTTCGCTACTATCAGGTAACCCATATGTAAAACAGGAAATATTATTTAATCCAAAGTATTTACACATACAAGCAATAAGTCGGGAATCATATCCTCCACTTAATGGAATTACAATTTGTCTTCCTCTTGCAAATTGTTTTAAACGGTTTACCAGATGAGCTATGACAGATAATGCGTTTTCCTTATAGCGCTCTTCTACCATACGTTTATCGAACAAGCGTTTATGATAACTATGTACAGTTACTATTTGATTACTAAACTTAACAAACGATGAAGGTGGAACTAAAAAACAATCTTCTAGCAATGTCTCTCCTTCATACAGATATCCACATGCCATAAAATATGATACATGATTTTTATTAATGTTTTTATCACCTAATGTACAAAGTAGATCTTCTGCTAGATCAAACACATAAAAAAATCTCCCTTTCAGGCAATAAAGCAATGGAAATGTTCGCAATTTATCACCTACTAGATAAATCACTCCTGCCCATTGTATAACGATTAAAAAAGAACCATTTAATAATTCAAGCAATGTGTCTGTATCATCACTTCGTATTGCTTTTATACAATAGTTAATCAATGATTCTTTTTCATATAATTCATTACCAATAAAAGCATATCCTTTGCACCAACAATTCTGGGAACAAAACCATTGGAAACCATTATTATTTTTTAAGCTAATACGTATATTGTTTTTGTAATCCATAATATAATGGTAATTAATAATATGCCTAAAACTAATATTTTTTGTTTGGATGCAAATGAAAATCCAATGATTTTAAAGATTACATAACCTTCTATCCCCCAAATTATAAATCCACACATTCCATACAAAAGAACAGTCATGTTCATATTTTTCAATATATAACCTCCACATAATATTACAGAGATTCTAGATATAAACAAGATTATATTGAAAATAAATTCAATAAATTGTTTGTCTCTTGAATCAAAAATAACACTAAGAGGAGAAAAACATAAAGTCATCCAAATCCAGGGAGAAAGAAATAGAGCATAAATACCAGATATACGCCACTCAGAACCTAATACCAATGTAAATAGAGATTCACTGCCTATTAATAGAATTATATTAATTAATAATCCTAAGCTAAATGTTATCTTAAATAACTTATATGATAAATTTTGAACCTCTTCTTGATTATTTTGAAGAGAAGACTTTTTGTAGAAAATTTTGCTAATAGCATTACCAATTAATTGAATAGGTATAAACAATAAACTGATAGTCATTGAAAAGTATCCTATATATTCTTTTTCAAAGTACCTTGTCAATAAAATAACAGGCAAATTTGTGGAAAGAGCATTTAATAAAGAACTAGGCATTAAATACATAGGGAAATAGCGATAACGATAGGCTACGAATTTTATACGTTTCCAATCTGGTTTTTGAGAAAAAATATGTTGAATGAGTAATTTATGTTCACTATATAAAATGGATGAAAGTAGGCCTATTAAAGCTCCGAAGATTAATCCATGAAATACTTGTGACAAACCAATTATGATTCTGGATATTGCTTGGCATATATTTCTTAAAATTCCAGAAATAGCAATAATAGCATAACTCTCTTTTCGATTCGCGTAATGTAAGTAGACTTGTAGTAATCCAGAAAGAAAAACATAAATAGGTAATAAATAAGGACACGGTATCGAATAAAAATAGTTGATATTCGTATAATCTAGTACTAAAATAACCAAGTAACATAATACCATCCATGAGAAACCTAAAAGAGTACAAAGATATACTAAGTCGGTAGATTCTTTTGTAGAGAAAGGGCGAACAATAGCCATTTCATATTGCCCCATAACGATAATACTTAAGATACCTACATAACTTAAAAAGATTCCCCAATCCCCATATTGTTCTGCTGTATATATACGAGCTAATATGATTGAGGCAAAGACTGGTATCAATTGTGCGATCAAAGAGCTTGTGCTTAATAAAAAAATATCTTTTCCTTCTTTATTGATCTTCAACATTGCTGGTACTCCTCGTATTTGTTAATTTATAAATAAACGACAATGTCATTCAAACTATTTTTTGCAACCTTTAGTGCAACAGAAGTTTTGGAGATATAGAGTGAGTCTTTAATATTTGTAGTGGAAATATATTGAGCAGTGCCACCAAATAACGGGCACCAACGGTACCTAGAATGTTCTTCCACATGCAATGTCAGAATTTCAACTGATTGAGCAAGGTTACATATATCTGAATGGCCTCACGGATTTCCATCAGCCCAATATATTCATCCGCCGTATGGGAACGACTGGATTGCCCCGGTCCGATTTTTACCGAAGGGAAAGGCATCAAGGCCTGATCACTTAATGTTGGTGAACCGAACGGCTTCAAATCCATCATGGCCGTCCGCTGCAGGAAAGGATGATCCAAAGGCAACGACGACGAGTTCAGGCGGAAGCTGCGGGCTTTTACCTCACATTTCACCTGCTGGCAAATGGCTTCGTACAGTCTTTCGTTGGTGTAAAACTCATTGGTACGCACATCTACCACAAAGGTACACTTATCGGGTACTACATTGTGCTGTGTACCGGCATTGATCATCGTCACACTCATCTTGACCGGTCCCAAGAAATCACTCTGTTCAGGGAATACGTATGAACGAAACCATTCGATATCCGGCAAAGCTTCATAAATGGCATTGACACCTTCATTACGGGCAGCATGTCCGGCTTTACCTATTGCCGTACAATCCAGTACCATCAGTCCTTTTTCGGCTACTGCCGGCTGCATCCCAGTCGGTTCGCCAACGATGGCAAAATCAACAGGCGGCAAATACGGCAATACGGATTCAATACCTCCTTTACCGGAGACTTCTTCCTCACAGGATGCTAAGAAAATCAAGTTATAAGGCTGTTCCTGACGGGAAAGCAACGTAAATGCTCCATACAATGAAACGACACTGGCTCCCGCATCATTACTACCTAAACCATATAGCCGGTCTTCCTCATCGACTTCCGGTGTAAACGGATCACGTGTCCAGGCACTGACAGGCTTTACCGTATCAATATGTGAATTCAGTAATAACGTCGGCTTGGACGGATCAACCAGATTTCCGGCTATCATCCAAAGATTATTCCCCCGACGAAATACATTCTGTCCTGCCTGCTTCCATTTATTTTCCAGAAAGTCGGCAACCTCTTTTTCTTCCCGACTAAACGAAGGTATGGCAATCATGCCTTTCAGTATATCGACCGCTTCGTAATACATAGTTCCAATCTTTTATTCCGCCACGAAAATAATAATTTACAAGAAGATTTACAACTCTTCTTTATTTACCCTCCTGTTACTTCCTTTCATTGTTTTTCATTGTTGAGATAAACTCTTCTCACAAGAATGAAAAGCACTTATCATCCGACTGAAAAATTCTTTTCATTATGCTGATAAATTTTATTGCCTGTTATTTAGTGCATTGGATTGACTTAAAATGTCTATAGCAGAGACTGGAAGAGAAATATTTTCTTCCAATCCAATCAGAGCATTAATAAGATACAGACGGTTATACTGGTTTAAATCAGACGTGCGGATAAGCCTTTCCTGTACGATTCCTTCGGCTAGTAAACGTTGCCTACGGGTTCCATTCAACAGATAGGTATGAGGGACGAACAGACCTTCCGAATTTTCCAGAACCACATTACTGTATGAGGTATCGATGATATACCCATCTTTTGTTATAAGAATATCATCACAGATTCCTTTTTGCCGGGTTAAACACATCAAAGCCGAACGGTCTTCATATTTGAACCTATAATCCAACGCACCGCCATCAACCAGTTTGAGTGAATGGATCATCCGAGGTTGATAAGGAGAATAGGTGATTTCCCGAATCTGGGTATCATAAACAATCCGGCATTTAAAGACTCCTGAGCTGGCCTCTTCCGGTACTTCCTCGGGAAAAAGAGACAAATCCAGCGGATATTGCCAATGGGCAGCCGTCTGACGCATCCGTTGCAGATGCCATTCCAGCGAACAAAAAGCACCGTTGCATACACGGATCGATTCTATAAAACGAGGAGGATTCATCAACATGGTAAATAAACTTTTTGTAAGACTTCTTGATATTCGGCAGAACAATCACTATTGACGGTGATTCCTCCGCCACTCCGGAAACGTAATCGGTTTTCCTGTTGTTCAATAAACCGGATCATCACGGCCGACCGGAAACTCTTTCCGTCAAAATAGCCGAAAATACCCGTATAGAAACCACGGTCTTCCTTTTCTGCCTCCCGGATAATACGCACCGTTGCCATTTTAGGAGCTCCTGATATAGAACCGGCAGGAAGCATATCGAAAATAAGATCACCCAAGCGGGATAAATAATCTTCCGGCAGATTTCCTGTAACCTGACTGGATACCTGCAGGATTTCTCCCCGATTCGTTATCAACCGGTCTATGTAACGAAAGCGTTCTACCTGAACATCGGTAGCTACCCGATTCAAATCATTCCGGATCAGGTCCACAATCGTATGATGCTCGGCACTTTCCTTATAATCATTCAGAATGATATGATCGGCATTGGGTATATCTGCCCGAATAGTTCCTTTCATCGGAAAAGAAGAAATCTTTCCATCTGAAAGAATAACGAAAGTTTCCGGAGAGAAACAGACAAACCGGTCCAGTACCAATAACTTATATCGCGCCTTACTTCGGATAAAGATCTCCTCGAGTGTAAAATCCGTATCCAAATCTGTTGCTACCGTCAGATTCAGGAGAAAAGAATCACCTCGCAGTAATCCCTGACGGGCTATCCGGAATTTGGCAGCATAACTATCCTCATCCATAGGAAAAGACCGGAAATAACTACCTTGCTTTTCTGTTGTAAAAGACGGCTGATTCGTTATTCCTTCCATATTCCACCAGACTTCTTTTTCTTCCAGCGGATAAGGCAACACAAAGCCCTCCGTCAATTCATAATTCACAGCACACAGGAACGGAATTCCTTTCGCTCCGTAATCATTCATCCGTTGCCGGGTCTTCTCGGCAGATAACCACTCCATCTTTCTTCCACTTTCTTTTGATTCAAGAACCAAGCTACGGAAATAAATGAATTTATGCGTATGTTTGTAGCCGTTTCTAATGATATTTTCCATGAAGAGAGTGCTTGTTGTCGATAATTACGACTCATTTGTCTATAACCTCGTACAGATACTGCGTGAAGATCCTCTGTGTTCTTTTGAGGTAGTAACCAACGATCGGATTCCATTCAACCGCCTGGATGAATTTGATTGTCTGTTGCTTTCTCCTGGACCGGGGATTCCGGAAGAAGCCGGTAATTTACTTGCTTTAATCGACCGTTGTTACCGAAGTCATGCGATATTAGGAGTTTGTTTGGGGCATCAGGCCATCGGACAATACTTTGGCGCTAAATTGGAACAGATGTCTTCTCCCAAACATGGACATCCATCAACACTTCAGATACGGGATCATCAGGATCGTTTATATAAACAGGTAAATGAGCCTATACAAGTCGGGCGTTATCATTCCTGGTTATTATCAACAGATTCGTTCCCTGACTGTTTACACATTTCTGCCACGGATGAAGAAGGACATATCATGTCTTTTTCCCACAAGCAGTTACCCATCTATGGCGTACAATTCCATCCCGAATCAATCATGACTCCGCAAGGTAGCATAATGATCCGTAATTTTCTTCATGACTAAATGATTCGAGAATCGTTTTCGATTCCAACGAGAAACAAAAAGGAAACTCGTTTATTATAGCTGGATGAAAAAAGCTATATTTGCGAAACAGTAATCTATTAAATCCAAAAGCAATGAGTCATCTATATCCGGTAGGCATACAGAGTTTTGAGAAAATACGAAAAGAAGGTTATTGCTATATTGACAAGACGGCTTTTATTCATAGCCTTGTGAAATCAGGTCAATATTACTTTCTCAGTCGTCCACGGCGTTTCGGGAAGAGTCTGCTTATTTCTACTCTCGAAGCCTATTTCTTGGGAAAGAAAGAACTCTTCAATGGCTTGGCTTTGGAAGAACTGGAAAAAGACTGGATTACCTATCCCGTACTGCACCTGGACTTAAACACCCAAAAGTATAATACGCCGGAAGCATTGACGAATGTATTGGAAGAAAACCTGAAGAACTGGGAAGATCTTTACGGAGCATCCGACCGTGAAATAGGCGTTGCCCGACGCTTTAACGGAGTGATCCGGAGAGCAGCAGAGAAAACCGGAAGAAATGTCGTGATCTTGGTCGATGAATACGACAAACCGATGCTTCAGGCGATCGGTAATGAAGAGTTACTTAGCGAATATCGCAGTACATTAAAGGCTTTTTATGGTGTATTGAAAAGCTGTGATCCGTATATTCGTTTTGCTTTGCTGACCGGTGTTACCAAGTTCAGTAAAGTAAGCGTTTTCAGCGATCTGAATAACCTGATGGATATCTCGATAGATAACCGTTTTGCAAATATCTGTGGTATTACAGAACAGGAACTACATACAGAATTTAAAGAAGACATCCTTGCGTTAGCCCAGAAAAACAACGCGACAGAAAAGGAAGTTAAACAGCTGTTGAAAGAGCAATACGATGGATATCATTTTGTAGAAGACAGCGAAGACATCTATAATCCGTTTAGCCTGCTGAATACATTCGCCAAAATGAAATTCGGCAGTTACTGGTTTGAGACGGGAACCCCGACTTTTCTCGTTGAATTACTGAAACGCAGTAAATATAACCTGTATCGCCTGACGGAAGAAATCGCCACGGCAGATTCTTTAGGCGGTATCGATTCCATGGACAGTAATCCTGTTCCCATTCTTTATCAGAGCGGCTATCTTACTATCAAAGGATATGACAAGCGTTTCCGGACTTATACCTTAGGCTTTCCCAATCGGGAAGTGGAAGAAGGATTTATTCAGTTCCTGCTACCTGCCTATTCCAGTACATCCCGTTCAGACTCAGCTTTCGAGATGGTTCATTTTGTCCGCGAAGTGGAAAGCGGAAACATCAGTGCATTCATGCGCCGCCTTCAGAGCTTCTTTGCGGATACGCCTTATGAACTGGTACGTGATCTGGAACTGCATTATCAGAATGTTCTCTTTATCGTGTTCAAATTATTAGGCTTCTATACCCAAGCAGAATACCATACTTCCAACGGACGGATTGACTTAGTGATAAAGACCGATCATTACATCTACGTCATGGAATTCAAACTCGAAGGGACAGCCGAAGAGGCTTTACAACAAATCAATGACAAACAATATGCACAGCCTTTTGCATCTGATTCGCGGCAACTCTATAAAATAGGGGTGAACTTCAGCAATAAAACCAGAAATATTGAGAAATGGCTTGTTGAAGAGATCTGATGTTATGTATATGCCTTATATCAGATTTATTGCTGGATTGATACCCTTTTAGTCGAACGACAGATAGTAACGGAGCCTTTCTATTTCTCCGGGAGGAAATTCATCCAGCAGACGAAGTTCTTCCCAGCCCTGTAACTTTCCTTTCCGTTCAATGAGGCGAAGAAGTATTTTGGTTTGTTGTTTGTTCAGATACGGATGTCGGATTAAAGTCCGGTAATCTGCCTGATTAACGGCCAAAGGACGAATCAACGCAGTATCCACGGTAAACCAGGGTTCAAGAGCGGCATACTTATCAGCGTCAATGCCATAAACTTCAGCCAACTGATGTACCGTATAGAATCCGCCTAAAAGATCTCGGTATTTGATGATACGACGAGAGAAAACGGGACCGATACCCGGAACTTTCTGTAAGGTCAGCGAATCAGCCTGGTTTAATTCCACCTGTGTCCCGGCCGGAAACTTCTGACTTCGGGGACGTTTGGACGAGGAAGTAAATGGCTTCTGAAACCGTCGTTTTTCCGAATATGAAGAACGTAACTTCGGAGCGGTACGGGAAATGCTCCGGATGGTATCTTGCGACTTGGACTTGGGAACGGAATCTGTTCGGGTAACTGGTGCAACAACGGTCAGGGACAAAGACTCTTCTTCCGGTTCAGTAAGCCAAAGCAGGAACCAAGCTCCCAGAATCAGGAAGGACAGCAACGTCAGTGCCCTACGTTCACTTTTCGAGAAATAGAATAAATCACGCCAATCTTTCATAGTTCTTGGTTTTAGTCATCGTTTCTTTATGTATGCAAATATATTCAAAAGATAGAGAATCATAACCGATTACGCCATTTTTTTATTTAGCTTTGTCTTATCTATATAATAAAGCTATGAGATACACATCAAAATTCTGGATGTTCTTCCTGCTCTTTTGGGTAGGATTAGGACAATTGCAAGCGCAGACGGAACTTCAACCGCTACCGGTTGATCCGAAAGTCCGTTATGGAAAACTGAGCAACGGACTCACGTATTATATTCGTCACAATGAGCTCCCGAAAGACCGGGCAGACTTCTATATCGCCCAAAACGTAGGTTCCATTCTGGAAGAAGAGAATCAGCGAGGTTTGGCTCATTTCCTGGAACACATGGCCTTTAACGGAAGCAAAAACTTTCCAGATCATGCCATGGATCAGTATACTGAAAGTGTCGGTATGCGAATGGGAGAAAACTTCAATGCCTATACTTCTTTCGATGAAACCGTGTATATGATTATGAATGCGCCGGTACAGCGCACGCAGGTGGTAGACAGCTGCCTGTTGATCTTGCACGACTGGTCTAATTTCATTACGCTGGCTGATACGGCTATTGAAAAGGAACGGGGCGTAATCCGGGAAGAATGGCGTACTCGCCAGGATGCACAGGCACGATTATGGGAACAACAATTACCGAAGATGTATCCCAACAACCGATATGCACACCGGATGCCTATCGGCACACTGGATGTCATCAACAATTTCAAGCCGGACGAATTAAGAGCGTATTACAAGAAATGGTATCGTCCCGACTTGCAAGCAATTATTATTGTAGGAGATGTGGATGTCGATCAGGTAGAAAGTCGGATTAAAACGATGTTTCCCGATATTCCGGCGCCAGTGAATGCCGCAGAACGTACTTATTTCAATGTACCGGACAACGACGAACCGATTGTTTCGATTGCCACAGACAAGGAAGCCTCCAATATTCTACTATATATCTTCTATAAATACGATCCATTACCCAAAGAAGTTAAAGCTTCCGTAATGGGCATGGTTACCGGTTATGTACAGGCCGTATGTGATCAGATGATCAACGAGCGATTCCAGGAAATTCTGCAGAAAGCGAATCCGCCGTTTATTTATGCGGCAGCATCGGATGGCGACTTTATGGTTTCCAAGACCAAATCGGCCTGGTCGGTAGCGGCTTTGGCGAAAGAAGGTTGCATTGATTCTACCCTGACAGCCGTCGTGAAGAAGATTCAGCGGGTGAAGCAATATGGTTTTACGGCTTCTGAATACGAACGGGCCCGTATCAATGTGCTGAAAGCGTATGAATCTGCTTTCAATGAACGAGACAAACAGAAGAACAGTACGTATTCCAGCGAGTACGTTTCTCATTTCACCGACGGTGGAAGTATTCCGGGAATCGAGATGGAATATGAACTGATCAACCAAATAGCTCCGGCTATTCCGGTAGAACAGGTGAATCAGTATATCCAGCAGATTATCGGAGACAAGAACATTGTTATCAGTCTGACAGCTCCGGAAAAGGAAGGTGTGACATATCCGACCGAAGAAGAATTACTGGCCGAATTCCGGAAAGCACAGCAGATTCCGGTAGAAGCCTATCAGGAAAATGTCAGCAACGAACCGTTGATTCCTGAATTACCCAAGGCAGGCAGTATCATAGAAGAAAAAGTAGACCCACTCTTTGGGGCTACGGTTATGAAACTGAGCAACGGCGTACGGGTAGTATTAAAGCATACGGACTTTAAGGATGATGAAATCCAAATGACGGCTACCAGTCCGGGCGGAACTTCTTTATACGGAGATGAAGAAGCCCTGAATCTGAAGTTGCTGAACAGTGTTATTGGTTTGGGCGGTTTAGGCAATTTCTCGGCAACCGACTTAAGCAAACGTTTGGCAGGTAAGAAGGTTTCCTGCTCGACTTCCATTGGAACAGACTCCGAAAGCGTGAACGGATATGCTTCTCCGACGGATATCAAGACGTTATTCGAACTGGTTTATCTGGGATTTACGGCATTGCGTACCGACAACGAGGCTTATCAGTCGCTGGTTTCCCGCCTGAAAGCTCAATTGGAAAATCAGGAACTGGACCCGATGTATGCCTTGCAGGACAGTATCATTCGTATCACGTATCAGAATAATCCGCGGATGAAAAGCCTGAAAGCTTCGGAAGTGGACCAGATCAGTTATCCGCGCCTGATCGAAATCTATAAGGATCGTTTTGCAGATGCGTCTGATTTCACCTTCACTTTCGTCGGCAACCTGAATATTGACAGTATGCGTCCGCTGATTCAGCAGTATCTGGCAACATTGCCTTCGATTCATCGGACCGAAAAAGCAGATGTTTCCCATGAACCGGCTATGACCAAAGGCGAACATATCTGCCATTTCCATCGGGAACAGGAAACACCCAAAGCGACTATCTACAGTATCTATTCGGGCCAGATGACCTACGATTTGCAACACATCCTTTCGGCTTCCATGCTAAGTCAAATCTTAGATTTGGTCTATACCGAGAAAGTTCGGGAAGAAGAAGGCGGAACGTATGGCGTACAAGCCGGTACTGCCGTACAGGATTTCCCCGAAGGCAGAACCATCTTGCAGATTGTATTTGATACTGATCCTGCCAAATGGAAGGATATGAACCAGATTGTCCGGACCGAATTACAGCGTATTGCGAAAGAAGGTCCGCGTCAGGAAGATTTCAAGAAGACATTCGATAATATGCAGAAACGGCATGAAGAGAAACTGCAGGAAAACGGTTACTGGCTGAATGTCCTGGATGTATATTATTGCAAAGGCCTGGATGCCTTGACTCCTTATACCGAAACCTTACAGCAGATGACTCCGGAAACAATCCGGACCTTTACCGACCGGTTGTTGAAACAAGGCAACTTCATTGAGGTCGTTATGGAACCGTAAACAAGATAACACGAACGATAGAATGTAGCACTAATTTAATTGTATGTAAAATGAAAACACAATTGACACGTCATCTTCTTTGGATGATTCCGGTTGCCGGAATACTGTGTTCCTGCCAAGAGAAGATGGATTGGAAAGAAAGTCCGTCGGCAAGCGATTTGCAGTTCGGGCAGTTGGCAAAAAGCTGGGATGAAGGAATTCCTTTAGGAAATGCGACCGTCGGAGCCTTGGTTTGGCAACGGGATTCGGCACTGCGTTTCTCTCTGGATCGTACGGATCTTTGGGATCTTCGTCCGATGGATAGTATATCCGGACCGAACAACCGTTTCTCCTGGGTATACAGTCAGGTACAAAAAGGCGATTACCTGCCGGTTCAGAAGAAATACGACTGGCCTTACGACCAGCTTCCTGCTCCTTCGAAGATTCCGGGAGCGGCTCTTGAGTTTCCTTTGGGAAAACTGGGAGAACCGAGTGATGTACATCTGTATCTGAACAACGCTTTATGCGAAGCCCGTTGGGACAATGGCATCATCTTGAAGACTTTTGTCCATGCTACGGAACCGGTGGGCTGGTTTGTCTTCGAGAACCTGCCGGAAACTATTCAGCCCAGTCTGATAACTCCGCAATACAATAAACCGGGTGATGCGGGAGATAACGGTCCCGTAGAAGGATTAGACTTACGTCGCCTGGGATATGAACAAGGATCGGTACAGACCAATGAGCAGGAAATTACCTATCATCAACCGGGTTGGGGCGGATTCTACTACGATGTAAACGTACGCTGGAAGCAAAGTGGAAAGAAACTGTACGGTGTCTGGAGCGTTTCTTCATCTTTATCTCCGGATAAGGCTTCGGATGAGACCTTACAAGCGTTGGAACGTGGTGTTGCATCAGACTATCAGGCCCATATGGATTATTGGAATACGTATTGGAAAGCATCTTCTATCTCCATTCCTGATCCAGTCCTGCAAAAGCAATACGACAATGAAATGTACAAGTTTGGTTCAGCTTCCCGCGAGAATTCTTCTCCGATCTCTCTTCAGGCAGTTTGGACGGCCGATAATGGGAAACTCCCACCTTGGAAGGGCGATTATCATCATGACTTGAATACCCAGTTAAGCTATTGGCCGGCCTATATGGGAAACCATTTGCAGGAAGAGATGGGTTATCTGAATACTCTCTGGAACCAACGGGAGGTTTATAAGAAATATACGAAGCAATACTTCGAGTGTGAGGGAATGAACATTCCGGGTGTATGCACACTGACCGGAGAACCGATGGGCGGCTGGATTCAATATTCCATGTCTCCGACGGTGAGTGCTTGGTTATCTCAGCATTTCTACCTGCACTGGAAGTTCTCGGCTGATCCCGTTTTCCTGAAAGAACGGGCTTATCCGTTCATGAAGGATGTAGTAACCTTCCTCGAACAGGTTTCTTCGGTGGATAAACAAGGCATTCGCCGCCTGCCGATCAGTTCAAGTCCGGAAATATTCGACAACAGTATACAGGCTTGGTTCAAGGATATGACGAACTACGATCTTTCCTTGATGAAGTTTGCCTTTAAGGCTGCTTCTGAAATGGCTACGGCCTTGCAGTTGAACGAGGAAGCTGCTCACTGGAAAGAAGTAGGAGAACAGTTACCAGCATTTGATGTGGACGAAGAAGGTTCGTTGACTTTCGCCAAAGGTTTCCCGTACAAAGATTCACATCGTCACTTCTCACACGCCATGTCGATCCATCCGCTGGGTCTGATCGATTACAGTCAGGGAGAAGAATCCCAACGGATTATCAACGCAACCATCAAACGTCTGCAGGATGTAGGTCCCGATTACTGGTGCGGTTATTCCTACAGCTGGTTCGGAAACATGAAAGCCCGCGCTTTCGACGGCGAAGGAGCCACACAAGAACTGAAAACCTTTGCCGAATGTTTCTGCCTGCCCAATACATTCCATGCTAATGGCGACCAGACGAAGAGTGGTAAGTCCAAATTCACCTACCGCCCGTTTACGCTCGAAGGAAACTTCGCCTTTGCGGCCGGAATCCAGGAAATGCTGATGCAGAGTCATACCGGTATCATTCGGATTTTCCCGGCTGTTCCGGCATCTTGGCAAGACATCTCTTTCCAGAATCTGCGTGCCATGGGCGCCTTCCTGGTATCTGCCGAACAAAAAGGAGGTAAGGTACAGCAAATTACGATATATCCTGAGCAGGGAGGAACCTGCCGGATTGCATTACCAGGCTCTATGCAAACCGGAGAACCTTCGGTAACAGGCAACCAAGGCGATGTAACCCGTGAAGGCGAAATATTAGTGATCCCGACTCAGAAAGGGCAACCTGTTCAAATCCAATTAGCGGGTAACTAATCGAAAATTCATTGGGTTTTATATTTTTGACATCTGTGCTAAAGCTTTTCCATATATGTGCTAAAGCTTTTTGACAAATATGGAAAAGC